>Ga0315284_10013365_pt1 | contig 11690 bp, 11 predicted proteins | sample YL17G09_16_MG_FD_203696 | JGI IMG/M metagenome (GOLD analysis project Ga0315284, IMG submission 203696) | Sediment microbial communities from Yellowstone Lake, YNP, Wyoming, USA - YL17G09_16 | ecosystem: Environmental > Aquatic > Freshwater > Lake > Sediment | place: USA: Wyoming | collected... | reverse complement strand
CGTTGACGCCAGAAGAACAGAAGGTCATAGACTTCGCGAGGGAATTCCACGCCCAGAACGGCCAGGTTCCCGCCATCAGAAGGATATGCCGGGAGTGCAATATTTCAGCGCCTTGGTTCTACAGGGTCTTCAGAAACCTAGAGGGTTTCTGTGAGAGGGCAGGCATAAAAATCGACAGGGAAACTTTGGTGAGAATAAAAGGCACCAGGAAGGCGACTAAGCGGCGCACACGAGAGAAGAGGCGCCAACTTCCGAGGGATTCGAACCCGCCGGCGCCACCGACCGTAGAATGCGAAGCGCCCGGGGTCCAAGCAGGGTACATGTTGACGCAGATCCGTGAGGATGCGAAGAAGGAGAAGGAAGCCCACAAGATCCGCGTGAAGAACATTAAACAGCTTGCCAACACAGTCAAAGACCTGGCGCTTTACGGCGATTTCGAGATCAACAGCATATTCCTAGAGGCGCTGAACGACGTGATTCCAGTGGTCTTGTTCTATAAGTACGACATCGCGGCCTCAGTCCCGGACTTGCTAGCGGCCAACGATGTTTTACATCAAGTCCATGAAGAGAGGAGGAAGTTAAACGATGAGGAAAAGAAGAACGCCACGGAGCGGGCCGACATTGCGAAGGAATGGGAAAGGCTCAAGCGAGACAGTGATAAAGCGTCCTTGCTGGAGCACGTTGAAAGGCTGAAAAGAGAGCAGAAGATTAATGTTGGCCGTTTTAACGAGGCATACTACGCTTTCAAGCAATTTCGCATGTTATTCCGCGAAATTATGCCGATCATGCGCAGGTGCCCCACTTGCTACAAGACTGTCATACAGAATATGATGGAGTCTCACGACGACGTTTTAAACTGGCTAACCTCAGGGAAAATGAGATTGAGTTTCGAAATCGAAGACACGTCTAAGCTTGTGAGCCGAACATGAACGACCTCTTCAGCTTTTCCAGCGGAATCTCCTTCTTGCATTTCGGGACACCAGTAACGCTTCTTTCCCCTGGGTACGTCGAGATAAATAACGACTATACATGAGTTGTAGCGTGGACAAACAAGCTGAGAAGGTAAAGCCTAGTCCCGACGGTACTCTAACATGCTCTTTCGGCAGATACTGTTAAGTCTTTTGACCCAACATTAAAAGACGATCGTTCCAACGGATCTATTAAGTTATTTGTCATGAACTTTTTTTGAGCAAGTGTTCCCATGAAAACTGTAGTGTCCACTCCCCTAAAATTAAAATCAGTGATACTCTTCTCTTCTCTTCTCTACTTCTTCTATTCTTCTAGAACTAAATATCGAATTCTGTAATTCCGAAACCGCTATCCCTTTATTTAATTTCTTTGCTACACAACACAATTTATCATATGATGAAATCAAGTTCAGTCTTTATTTCCGCTCACCATCTGAATCTTGAATCATATGGAGCGTCTCTTTCTGGAAGAGAGGAGCGGAGAGAAACGTAGACGATAGGTTTTTCTTAACCATCGGCTATTGACTATTGATTCAAATGCCTTACTACCACGTTAGGGTCACAAGGAAAAGCAATAGAACGCATGATGTCCTTGAATTGGACTTATCTGAAAATGAACTCCTAGAAAGGATAGTTAGTCGATTCGCACAGGGTTTGGGATTCATATGCGGTGGTGAGCCAATAGCTCCGAATGATGTTGAGTGTATTCATATTAATCGCACGGAAGAACCCTCTACTGTCTTACTTCCAGAAATCAGAGAAAAACGTGAGAGAGAAAGAAGAACAAGTAACGTGGTAGTGCTAATTAGTGACGAATGGTATGTGACCAAAGAAGGAGAAGATGTTACCAGAAAATTCATCAAGTTCCCGCCTTCTGAAGCAGAACAGAAACCTAAAGTGATGGAGATGGATGTAAGCAAGAGTATCTTCATAGTTCATGGTTCAGACCATAAGTCTGTAAATGAGCTTAAGACAATGCTAAAAGAATTCGGTCTTGACCCACTGGTTCTTCATGAACAAGCCAGTGGTGGATTGACACTAGCTGAGAAACTTGAAAAGTATGCGGGAAAAGTCGGATTCGCTTTCGTCATTCTGACTCCAGACGATGTTGGTGGTCAAAGAGATGAAATAAGAAAGAAACTTGGAGCAGACACAGCAGAGACGGGGTCGGTGATGGCTAGTATCGTCTCATTTCTTCGGAGACGGATAACAGTTGTAGGACCAGAAATCATTGACAACATCCTTGAAGTCTTTGAACCACGTGCAAGACAGAATGTAATTTTCGAGATGGGTTACTTCTGGGGAATGCTTGAACGCAAGAGAGTCTGTTGTTTGCTCAAAGGCAATGTCGAAAAGCCTTCAGACATAGATGGTATAGTTTATGTTCCGTTCAAGGAATCAGTGAACGAAGCCAAAAGCATGATAGAAAAGGAGCTAACAGAAGCTAAGTATGAGATTAAGAAGTGATGCAAAAACATAATAGCTGAACCCAAGGAACTAATCAGAATAATACGAGAAGCACGTGCATAGGTATGAGTACTTTCAAAATTTATTTCTATGTGTTTTCCATAGCGGTTTTTGTGGCGATGATATGGGTAGGCATCTCCCTCAATATTAATGTGAACGACCAACATGTGTTTACCTTGGTCAATGGGATAACGGCATCAACGAGTGTCATCGTAGGGTTCTCTGGAACAATCATTGGTATCATGTTCCATGAGGCAAAGGAAAAACGAGATAATAAAACCAGAATGTTCCTCTTCAAAGCCATAGCTTCGTTGATGATTCCGCTCATTATGCTTTGGACAACATATTGTTTCTTAGTCATGGGCGGAATGTGGACTTCAGTGGCTGTGAAGTGGGGATTAGACGGTCTCATTATGGCATTCTACGTATTCAGTATAGTTGTGATATTCATCCGTGAACAACTGAATATCGAAATAGAAAAGAAATAGTTCTAACATCCATACAAGCTAGGTCCACACTATCAGCATAGCTTCAATTCTCCAAAAACAGACGCACCATTAGTAGAGGAGAATCCCCCTTCATTGTTATTGTCAATCTGTAGAGACGTAGAGGAGTCTAGTCTTCTATGGATAACTCGCTAGTCTCTATGGTATATCAGAGCTAGCCAACATACTAGGAGCAATTACTTAGAATCATTCAATACTCTCACATAATGAAGACAATAGATAGTCTTTAGGACCTTAGAATAGGTGTTACCTTGCAGAGATTGATAGTCTTCTAGCTGTGGTTTGATGTGTTACATGGACTGGAACAGTGGTTCTTAGTGATTCTATTTTATCTCTTTGAGCCGCCTATGCAGTATTGACAATTGTCATATCCTTCTTTGACTGCCTGTTCATGCGTGTCTGGTTCAAAGGTTCTTGCGTGTCCAGCGTTTATGATTTCGTCTATTTGACATTCATTCGCTCCAGTCTTTTCATTGTCTAGGTCATGAACTTCCTTCTTTTCGGTGGTGTTTCCTAAGAAACGCTTGCCATATGTGGGATAACCCGACCTTCTCATTGTTTCACCTCTTTTCCTTTCTATGATCTTTAGAAGTCTCAGTTCAAATAACTTGCGGTTTTCTCTGATTGGCTAACCACTGTTTCGAGACGTGAGTATCAAGTCTCTCTGTCAGTTTGGCAAAAGATTTTTTCAGTTTCCCCTCACTTGAAACTGGAGGTCTGCTAATTCTTTTCTCGGTGTATAAATAACCAAATACCCTTCTGACTCCATTATTTTCAGCTTACGTTTTTCCACGATTGCTTTTAGACAACTAAGAGACGATTCGTTAACTAGAGTTTTCTTGATGCAAAATTTATATCCTTCTGCTTCGGCATCATAATGTTGTGGATTTGGAACTTTTACGAACATGTCTTCTATTCCTTCTAATTTGAGAGAACAACTAAAGAAAACTTCTTCGTGTAATTTGTCTATTTCATCCATATTCATGTTAATTCCATTCTCTAATGGGTTCAATCCAGTATTTAGCTTTTCTAGGACTTAAAGAACACAACAAGAAACGAAATTCCTAGTATTTTCTACTTTTTTTAATTATCGGAAACCTAGAAATCTTAAATATGATATTCTGCGAGTTGTATTAATGATGACTAGAAATGGCTAATGAAAAACAAAAACTGACAATAGAGGAACTGTGGAAAAAATACAGACTTCTAATAGAGTCAGAGGAAAAGATAGAATATTATGCAAAGGAGTTGTTGGGTGACATCAGCCAACAGATGCAGTTTACTGAAGGCATTGTTTTGGGCTTACTCTATGGAATAATAGGGAACCTTGTTATCTCACATTACTATGGAGTCTTCGAGGGAATCACACTTGCGAGGTATGATTCACTATTCTGGTCTAATCTCGTAGTCTTTCTAGTCGGTCTTGCTACAATAATCATCTTGACAGTCATCTTCTATAGAAGACTTACAAAGCTTAAAAAAGCAAAAGAGAGAAACAGGAAATTGATAACTCAAATTGAGAATCAGAAAAGGGAATTGAAAGAATTCGAATACAAATATAAAGAAAAAAGAACAAAAGAATAACATCCCTAACCTATAATTGCATCATACAAAGAGGACAAGCTGAACTGATTGACAAATGTTTTAAGGATTGAGTCTAATTCTCCTAGTGTGTCTGAATTGGTGAAAATTGATAGTGAAGAATTGAAGAATTTCGTTAGTTCTACCGTTGAAAGTATCGAAGAGGGATTGAAGGGTAAGAAATACAATCTTAGTGGATGCATCGAGTTTGAAGTTGCCGTTGTGAATATTAAGAAAGCTGAAGGCGGTTTTAAATTGTTTGTAGTTGACGCATCTGGAAAATACGGAAAAGAAGACGTATCCAAGATAAGGTTCAAAATTGAGCAAACTGGAGAACCTAGTGAACCTAGTGTTAGGCGTGGCTAGAGGTTTCTTCTATCAGTCTTTTTAAGCCAGTTTGAACAGTCCATTCTTGAAGAAGGCAGGAAATCCGATACTCAGTTGCGGAGTTCGGGAGATATCTTCCATAAGGGTAATAGGCCACACTAGCTCATGTTGGTTTTGGAAGTCACCCTTAGTATAGTGCCTCTTCGGGAGACATAGCCACTTGTCTTTGGTTCAAACCCCTTTGCCTAGTGCGCGTTTAAGAATCTCTACGAAGATATCTCTGCTATAATTCAAGAAAATACCAGTTCCTGACAAAAGCTTCAATTAGCTCTACTGTCAGAATGGCGATGTCTGAAGGCGACTTGATTTCTTCTTTTTCGTGAGACATAGGCACTCTCAGCTGAAGTATTGTGCTTATCAGATGGCCTACTACGCTGTTATCTTTAAAAATATTAAGTCTCATACAGCCTTCCTTTAGTGTTCCCAAAGACGCTCTATCGTATGGTTCTAGTTTAAGATTGGGCCAGACATCTCCAAGGGATCCCTTAAACTTGGATTCAAGTTTCTCTCTAAGAAGGGCTTCAAGCAACTTCGTCGATTTGTTAGTCACGCCGTCATAATCCTCCTCTCTTAATGCTGACTTAATCTCCGCGATCCTTTTGTCGATCTCTGGCGGGATTTTTGCTGACAGGACACTGGGAGGAAGGTTTATTGCATCGACTCCAAGAGACGTAAGCAGTATCTTTCTTGGAGGTTGCATGGTTACAAACCCAAGTGTTCTTAATCTAGCCAGACGTGACAGCAACATGCCTAGTAAGTTGTACTTTAGAACCTCAGGGATAAACTTGGCATAGTCACCTCCTTGTGTCTTTACTGCTTTCAGAATCTCTACGTCGATGCTGTCCACACCTTTCTCAGTCGTCACCAATTCGGGTATTCTTGTTTTTGAGGTAGAAATAATGAAATCAGTAATAACATGGGCATCTTCATCCCATGAATACGGAGTCTCTTGAGAAAGACGCTTTTCTACATCTTCGATAGACGGTTTTCTTCTCACTTTACGAGAATCGATCTTGAAGCCTCCGACATGATAAAGCCATACTGTGGCAGTCTCGGCATCTTCTTTGAGTTGAATAGTTGTAGCATTATCAGTTAGTTCTACAGTACCGACCTCTATTATTTTGTAGTAGCTCGATCTTTCATCAAGGCCCTCTGTGTTATACTTGATTCTGAGATCTTGAGCACTAGCCAGGTTGAAGCCAGTTTCAACGAAAAGTTCTCGACCAGACAGCTCAGCTCTCTTAATTTTGGCATAATACAATGGTGCAACTATATGTACTGCATTTCTGAGACTGCTATCGCTTCTTACAGATAGGCCTGTGTAGTATCTAATGGCATCTTCGGTGGCACTGAACGGAAGGCCTTCCGACTCAAGTTCCAGACTTCTGCTATCTGGTAGGCCAAAATCTTCCTTTCCTGTTATACGCCAAAGGTTGACGGCCCAATCGATATCGTATGACCTTTTGGATTGTTCGCTGTCAAGAAAATCCTTCTGAGGAAGATTAAATGGACCATGCACTTGATATCCATCCAACTCAAGAACCTGATCGCTAACGAGACGCTCATAGATTTCTTTAAACTGATCTATGGTAATAGCAGCTGACAAAATGACGAAGTTGTTTTTTTCCAGTTGTTTCTCCCAAGATTTTGGATTGCCTGATTGTTGCATTTTGATAAGGGTGACAAAGTTATACCATTCTCCCTCTCTTCTTTTTGCTAGGACACTTCTGAACTCGATGAGTCTACAGAGTTCTTTGTGTCTTTCAATTTCATTTAAGGCGTCATTCCAGAGCGGTTTCTGTTCATCTGAAGACATGGTTATCCAACAAAAGTATAATAACAAATACCAAGAAAAAGGTTTGTTTCTCAGGAAATCTAAGTTCAAAGGTTAAGGCGCGCTAAGATGCCAGCGAAACAAAGTTTCAAGCTGAAGTCATAAAGTCTCTGGCTGTATTTCGATAGCTCATTTTGGGGCAGTGGGGAAAATCGGGCTATACGAAAAGCCTATAAAATAGGAAATTGCCAAAAACTGATTATCTATAGAACCTTTCTTTAGATCTCCTCCAATCGGGAAATCCAGACAGTCTGATGTTAAGTTTTCGTTTCAGGTATGCATCTATATCTGTGATGTCTTGGTTCATAATGTAATGTATTTCTTTCCCGACAATGTGCCCTTTGATGGCATCATAATTTGCAAGCTTCAGCAATTCTTCATATGATACGTTTTTTTGAGAAGTCATCAGTATTTCAGGGACTAATTGAAATGTGATTTCAAGAATTCTGCACAAGAAAGTTTCAAACTTGGCCTCACATTGAAGCGGTCTACAGTTTCCTGAAGACGCAGTACAGCCTAGCCATTAACAAGGTCAGAGGCTTAAGAAATGTTGCTTCCTACGCGCTCTACAGCCTACTGTGCTTGGTTCTGAATAGAGAAGCGGCAGAAAACATCAGAAGACCAGACAAAGCAGTCTCACCAACATACTTCAACACATAATAAAGGGACAAGCCAGCGCGCTAGGTTGCTCAGAGGAATAAGAGAAGATTTGTCTCATTTTGTCCGATAGAAAGTCTGAAATAATGGTTTTCCGGACACATTTACACTATATCTATGATGCATATCTGGAATTTGTTAAGAGTGGTGGACAAAAAAACACGCTTTTTTATGAATATGCAATTGGTGATGTTATTTCTGAATACCAACTTCTTAAAGCGTTAGGATATTGAATTAGAACATTCTTCCATTTTCTTTTTAAGCTAGTTTGACCCGTCTGTTCTTGGAGAAAGCGAGAAATCAGACGTAAGATGTCCGTTGTCGGGAGACATCTCCGTTCTTTGCGGAAATAGGGCAACCCCGCAAAGGTAACTCTAGTCTTTTTCCAGACCTTAGTTGTGGATTAATGATTAAATCTATATGTTGGGTGATTTTTGTCTTTTGTGCTATAACAGCGCATGCTGCTTAGTATAACCCTAGTAGTTTGGCTATAAGCGGAATGTAGGGCAAGATTATCGTCGTTAGAACCCTTGCAATAGTCGATATTGTAAACTCGCTTGTCTTTAGGTTCTTTAAGTCTTCTATTGTTGTTCTCACGAAAGTCACGTCTTTTTGGAGATTTTCCCTCGAATGGAAATCTTTAAGAGATATGATCGATTTCACGCAGTCCATTTTCACTTTGTCGCACAGTTGTTCCAACATCACCAAAGCGTCATCCTTGGCAACGTTCCATATGCTCCGAATTCCTACCTCGCCCACAATGAGGACCAAACAACTCATTGAAGCTACAAAGAAACAGAATCCATAGTATATGCTGTTCGATATACTGCGGGTGACGAAGAAGTAGACGATTGCGGGAACTGAATATACGAAGCTGAAAGTGGCGATTGCCAGTGACAGTTCACGTGTCATTCTTATAAAGGGAGAGAGCCCATCTTTGAGCTTGCCAAAAGACAAGTCAACAGAGCTGAAATCTAGATTCTTGACTTTGCCCTCATTGAAACCCGAAAGCATCTTTTTCAACTCAAGAATAGATTTTGAAATGCCGAAATTGTTCCTCTCCATCCCAAGCAAGATCATTCCTGCGACAATTCCAAGCATGGTCCAGATCATGCTACAGAAAAATGACGCTACAATAATACTCCAAAAGATGTATGCGTAGACGTTTTCGGCTAGAACAATTGGCTGGACTCCCTGCAGAATCTCGAATGCTCTGCCCTTGATAAAAATGTCCACGAATGAACCATTTGTCACCAGAAGAAAGATAAGAACTCCAACAATCAAAAAGTACTCCGTTCTGCTGAATATTATGGTTCGCACAGTTCTCACGAATTTCTGAAAACATTGGTCATTCGTGAAGAGACTTTTGAGCTTCTCGTTCTTATTGGAGAATATTTCGTTCACTCTGCGTTCAAATAATCTTTTTCCTCCAGTTCTCACGAAAATCGATATTGGAAGAAAAGCAGCTAACGCAATCAGGCTGTTGAACAAATCCAAAGATGAACCGATAGCCATAGCGGAATGCACATTGCTTAGACAAAATATGGTTGCACCGGCCATCAAAAGGGCAAAAGCTTTTGGCTTTAGAAAATAGGTGTAGAGCGGTGTGTGCTCGGCTTCGTTCGCCTTGCCCATGCATGAATCCCTAAACACATACTGCACGAAGATTATAAAAAAGTTGGCTACGCAAGGATAGCGCGCTAGCCTGTTGCTAAATTGGTAAAAAATGCTATTTATTCGTTTTTCAGGATTTGGAAGCAGTTTTGAGGCGCACACTTGTTTCTGATTTTCTTGCAGTATCCGCCTTTCTCGAACCTGCAAACGTGCCGTAGTTTCTGGAAGGTTAGACTGACAATGGTCGTGTGCGGCTCTGTGAGCGCCAAAGCAACTCTTCGTTTGGTCTCGGGAGGCGAGGAGTACGTGAAACTTGGTCTTCCAGAACTACTCTTGAGAGTCTTAGCTCTCAGGATCATGCCTTGACGTTCCAAGCTGCCAGGTGCAACCTCAACGTGTTACGGGAGAAATCAACTTCACTCAAAACCGGCTGGAAACCCCTAGCTTTCCATCCTTCAACACGGCCAAGATACGCCTATCAAACCAGTCCATATCAAGCCTGAATAGACAAAAGAAGAATAAAAACATTCTAGACCAATTTAAGAACACACATGCGCGCCTTATTCTTACATCTGCTTGGCTTCTTATTTTGGAAGGTTGCCAAGCATGTCTCTTATAGACAGAATTGCCAAGCAGAAAATCGAAACAAATACGTTCGGTAGAATCAAGAGCACGGCACTGAGTTCCCTAGTTGCTTTTTGAACTTCTCTGAAAGTCAAGGTGACGGTCTTGTTCCTGTCAATGAATTCAACAGTCTCCTTCAATATGTCAATTTTGCAGGTTTTGTGGACTACGGCATTTCTAACATGTCTATTGAAGCCAGACGAAAAGATTCCCCAACCACTTTTCTCGATGTTACGAATATTCTCATACACTCCTCTCTTCCTTGCATCTTCATACTTGGGAGCAGCATCTGTAGTTGAGAGCTGTATCAAGACATCAATTAATGCAATCAATTTTTCAAAGTGCCCAGACAATTCCTGATACATTTCCAAATACCCATCAAGTTGTCTCTTTTCAATTTTTGAAAAATCTCGTTCCAAAAACTCGTAATACTTGATCAACTTCTGCAGAGTTGCTTGAACCAATAGATAAGCGTCTTTCGAGTCTTTGAATTCATTCAAGACATCCCACGATTTGTTTATCTTGTTTTGTTTTTCTAATTTTACCATCAACTCTTTTAGGGCCTGCAAATATGCTGCATAGTTTGTTTCCTTTTGATAGTTAAAACTGAAACGAAAATCTCTCAACAATTCTTCCGAAATCTGGAAAAGATAGTCCATTGCATGAACATTCTTAGGAATATCAGGCATGAAAGATTGGAGGAGAGTGTCAGTCATCAGATAGAATTTCTCCTTCAGAGAGCTTGTTTCAAAATTCTTCTGCTGATATTCTTCCTTGAGCTGTAGGCCTATTTGATATGACTTAGCAATCGCTTCTTCGATTCTAGCGCCAAATTCTTGTTCAGCTTCCGTCTTTAGCTTCTTTCTCTTTTTCTCGTCAATATACTTTCCAGTTAGATTGATAGCTAGATCAAATGCCTCATCAGTTGTCTTAGAAATGTGATTCTTCAGTTGCTTTCGGATTTCTCTTGGAAGACTAGACATAGCTTGTTCTCCCTCAGCGCACGCCAAATTCCTTCTGCTTTTGCAATTCCCACGCAGATATAAGTTGCTTCTAGGGTTATTGACAAACTGCAAGAGGGCGCGATTGCAGCGCGCGTTACTCATAGTCTACAAGAGTGGAAAGATCTGTATTCTATCTGTGTCCCATCTCTTTGTATCTTGCACGATTTTTGTGATGCCATGGTAATCTTTGCGTCTTGTCAGCATCCCCATTATGGCTTGATAGGGTATGATCGCGATAGGTAGGCTGAAATCCGACTCTGGGATTTCCAGTCTTACAACGTCGCACTGGTTGAATGGCCATAGTTTGTGACGACTTCGCGCCCAGTCATAGTGGTGGCATTCCTTAGGTGAAGGAAAAGGGTCCGGCGGTCTGACTATGGGTCTAACATCAACGATTTTCGCTTTTCCAAAGCTTCCCTTAAGCTTACGCTTGTTGAATACTATGCCTAGATCAAATCTCTTGTTACCTTCGTTCGAGAGCAAATCAAGCGCCTTGTAGAACTTGTCATCTACTTCAAATAGATTGAGACAGGGGATCAATGAGACCTTACCTCTTTTACTAGCAATACCGTGCGCTGTAGTGCCCTTCACTATCCAATTGCGCGAGTCGCTAAGTAGGTTGAAGTAGGCATAATCGGTCTTGCTGTAGTATTGCTTCTCACTCTCTGAAATATATAAATGACAAATCAAGCCTCGCCCAGGACTTTCCTTCTCTGCCCAACGAGTAAACTTGCTAAGCTCATTCATGATGCTCGAGTCAACTGTTGACTGTTTTCGATTATAGCTTTTTCGCATCCTGGCTTGCCATTATGGAATCTCATATGAAACTACGGTTGAAAGTATAAAAACATTCATAGCGCGCATGTTTGTTCCGAAATTGGCCTAAAATGGTTTTTATTCGCCCTTCATGATCTAGGGACGGCTTTTGGCTTCGTGTCTATTCTTGACTTCTTGGGGGATTTTGTCTCCTCGAACACAGGAGAAACGGGCAAACCGGAATTAAAACCATTTTTGACCATTTTAGGAACACGCATGCGCGCTTTGAAAT
>Ga0315284_10013364_pt1 | contig 11690 bp, 8 predicted proteins | sample YL17G09_16_MG_FD_203696 | JGI IMG/M metagenome (GOLD analysis project Ga0315284, IMG submission 203696) | Sediment microbial communities from Yellowstone Lake, YNP, Wyoming, USA - YL17G09_16 | ecosystem: Environmental > Aquatic > Freshwater > Lake > Sediment | place: USA: Wyoming | collected... | reverse complement strand
CGGTCGCCTCTTTCCTCAAAACTCTTAATCCAACCCTTCACACGCTCCTCACCATAAGCCTTTTCCCATGCGACCACAATCTGATCAACCGGAACATCTGCATCGATTCCATAAAATTTCACATACTCCATGAATTTTTGATTATCCAAATTATAAGGTTGGAAAAGAGAGTCCTCACGGCCATTGAATTCAAGAGGGGGTACGTTATGTCTCTTACAAAGACTGCTGTTAAAAGCCGGTGTGGCTTTTACCCATTTCCCTTCCAGATAAAAATCCGCAAAGCCATGATAAACGAAGAGATTGCTTCCTATGAAGTCGAGGAGTTGCCTGGTGGCAAGATGATTCCGGACATCTGCAAAGCCAATTCGCGAGGGTATACCAGAAGCCCTCCCTAAAGCACAAAGAAGAGAAGCTTTGGGAACACAGAAACTCCGGCCTCGTTTCAGCACGTAGCTTGCACGATAATGCTCAGGAAGATAAAACGGAGAGTAAGGGTCATAGAGAATGTTGTCACGGACAGTCAGGTAAAGCTTCACTGCCTTCTCGACGGGTTCCGTACTTCCACGGATTGTCTCCATTGCGTAATCTCGAACACTCTTATGATCGCTATCGATGATTGATGTTGGAATCAAATAGCGTTGGCTGTCTTTTTCCATTTTTTGAAGGGGGACGTTGTTGACTAAGTTGACTTACTCAGTCCCTTTTTACAAATAGAATCATCACTTCTCCGCAAGACCTTGGAGATGGCGGAAGTGGACACACCTAATTCTCGGGCTATCTCCGCCAAAGGAATTCCAAGCTCTTTCACCAACTGCAGCACTATATCAGACCGTACATGGGGAATACGACCACGCCGGCTCCCCATACGAAGTTCTTCAATGTTAATGCTCTCTTTATCGCACGTCGTGCTTATGATGCTCCGCATCCATTTTCTACGTTCATTAGCAGTGAAGGAGTGTTTATCCTTTTGTGAAGAATCATTTAGTACTCTTTCAACAAAATCTCCAGTACCCAATATACGCTGGTCTGCCAATGATTGATCCTTTGATCTTCGCTGAGTTAATACCGCTGACCAGGTACCTAAGGAACGAACGATTCCCCCCCCCGCTAAATCAGGACGGTTTCCTTGGGAGACGTCTTCTTTCAAATATTGACGATAGGCTTTTCGAGCTTTCCCCTCTTCCTTGCCAAACCACGATAAAACATAATCACGGTCTTGCCAAGTGTGTTTGGTACGTCCCATCAACACGGCATGTCCACACCACGGATAATGATCCAATAGCGAAATATTATTAACGAGGTTTGTCCGTAAAGGGTTTGAATGAATGTAACGTACTAACTCTACAAAATAGGAATCCTCATCGCACACGATGGATTGATAGCGGTTTTGAAAAAGGTGGCCGTGTCGAAGATGGCGACGGTTGTAGGTGACCGCATAGCCAGTGAGTAGACACCTCATAAATTTCGGTAGGCCTGCTATTCCGCTTCGCAAAAGGATGTGAGCATGATTGGTCATTAAGGCCCAGGCATAAATCTTGGTATCGGTATTCACAGCTATATCGCCCAGACGGGTAACAAAATTTTCCCGGTCCTTTTCGTCATCAAAGATTTGGCGCTGTTCTATTCCTCTGATGATTACATGGTGCAGAGTCCCAGGGGCATCGAGTCTTGCTTGACGGGGCACAAATCCTCCCTCGGAATCGCTTTAATTATTATTTTCATACCATATCTATTCAACTTAGTCAACATAGTCAACAACGTCCCCGATATATTGTACAAAAAAGTAAAGGTCTGAACAAAAAGTTTGCAACGACAGATGACAATTTTTGGCAAAAGCAGGGTACCCCAAAGGGGGAGATTTTGATATCCTTTGAAATTTCAATATATTATGGAATTTTAAGGAAAATGGCATAGTATTTGCTGTCTCCTAAACTAGTCGAGTCGACGTCTTCCTTGCTGCAATGGCTGATATGAACTCTCTATAAACGAGATGGAGAAAAATACGAAGACTCAATCGATCTTTAGTAAAAAGTATCAGCTTTTTTATAATAGCATCGAAATTGCTTAGGTGCAATTTCGACTGGTTTGATGAAGCACCCGGAGCCTGTTTCCTATGGATTTGAAGATCAGATTCTAAAACTGCAGGCATCGGAGTCTATTTTTTGGGGTTTAAATTGCGGGGGCTAAATCAAGATGGAAAATGATTTTTCTATCTTTGAAAAAGAAGGAATCGATTTTTTCACTTCTTTTGAAAAATCAGAGAAATCACAAAAGGATAGTTCTAAAACTGACCAGAATACCCTCAACGATCCTTCTTTTTTTATTGAGTTGATTAGTGGAATACAGAACTCACTCAAACTTGTCAAGAATTATACCAAAATTTCACAAATCAAAGAGTCTCACAATGGATTTAGTGAATATTTTTCCCTAGTTTCAAACGAAATCGAGAATATTGATACAGTGATCAGTTGCTTTCTAAAATATAATAAGTTAACCACTCCCATCAAGAAAAAAAACACAATTCATAATCTTATTGAGGAGGTTTTGAAGAAGAGCGACAGCAGACTGGCGGAAAGGGAAATTCTGATATTTAGAAGATTTGGAGATGAGCTCCCTGAAACGATCCTCCCTGATGAGGTGCTGAGATATATCTTGAATTCAGTTCTCCAATATGCAATTGCCTTGACAGCCCCCGGTGGAGGTATCGGGTTTTCCACAAGATCCGTGAGTAGTGATGACAAAGGAGAAAAGGGGCCCCCCTTGCCCCAGATGCAGAGGAGGTATATTGAGATCACGGTGATCTTTACCAATAATAAACAGATAATAGAGAAATTCGGTAAGACCTCCGAAATGCATAAACTTCAGGAGACGGAACAGGGACTGAATCTAATTTTACGCTTTGTAAAGGAGATCGTTCAGAGGAATCGCGGAGCGATGGAAGCAAATATCGATGGTAAAAAAGGGAAAACTTCCATCCTCCTTAGATTTCTGGCCGAAAGAAGGGAAGTGATCTACTATCCGCCAGAAAAATGAGCATAGTAAGAAATTAGGCCCGATCATTTAGCTATTTTAGATAGAATTATCAATAACTGGTTGATCTTCCCAGGTATGTGAAGAGATGTCGACATTTATTTTTGTGATATAGTCCTGGGAAAGGAGTGAATGGTTTTGGCAATCCCTATGTTCCCAAATCTAACGGAAGCTCTTCGAATCTTTTTGCAAAGCACCCTCCGATTAATGAAGGCCGATGCTGCTGCGGTATGGTTGATCAGTCAAAAAGGACAAGAACAGAGAGAGAAAGAATTAGTTGTCAGTACAGGGTTCAATCGCGACGGGATTTCTAAAACAGATGAAGAGAGGATTTCAAAAGTTATCTTAGAAGGAAAGATGATGAAGATCGACGATCTTCGTCAAAGTCAAAGCTTTTTGAGAACGGAATTGATGGTACAGAACGGATTTATTTCCTATCTTGCAACACCCACAATTGTTAAAGATGGGGTTACTGGGGTCTTAGAACTCTTTTATTGCTCTCCTTATCGTGGTAAGCCTGGAGAGGCTGATTTACTGGATGTTATTGCAAAACAGACTTGTCTTGTAGTCTATACTGTACAATTTTTGATAAAGGCCTATCATCGCGATGAGCCAAAAAGAATCCAACCTCAACCGGTTCAATCCGAGAAGTCGTTCGGAGTCCAAGAATTCATCTCGAAAACTGCGCACGAATTAAACAATGTGCTCACGATCATCGGCGGTTATGCTCAGCTTCTGAAAATAAGTATGCGAGATGAGGAACTGAAAGAAAATGTTAATATGATATTTAATGAAGTTGTAAGGGCCTCAACGATTACTGGAGCTTTGCTTGCCTTTGTCCGAACACAAGAAGCCAGTAACAAGGAAGTGAGCTTAAATGAAGTCCTGGAGAAGGCCATCGAACTGAAATCTGATGATTTCAATTCAAATAAGATAAGAATTGTTAAAGATCTTGATTCCTCCGTTCCTTTGGCTCTCATTGATCCCAATCAGCTGCAGCAGATTTTTCTAGACCTAATTGCCCGTGCTACAAAGGCAATGAAAAAGATGGATCAGGAAAGGATACTTTCCATTGTTGCCCGAAAAGTTGAGAATAAGGTACAAATCCGATTTTCTGACAATAGTCCAAGAATGCCCGAAGGGAATTCAAGTAATACTTATAAGGGCCTTTCCGCCGGAGACGAAGATGTCAATGGAGCTGAACTCTTAAATTGTTATGAAAGTATGAAGGCACAAGGTGTAAAGATATGGATGAAAAGCGAATCCGGAATGGGCACAACTTATTTTGTCGAATTCCCTAACTTAACTGGCGAGGTCCCAAAGGAGATCAGTGGTAAACCCTCTAACCAATATACTTGGTTACATGGGAAAAGAGGTCTTCTTATCGATGACGATGTGCAGTTAATGAACTTATTGTCAAAATTTTTTGAAACAGCGGGTTGTGAAACAGAGGTAGTCCCCGATGGGAAACCAGCCTTAGACAAGCTCGATGGTTCTTCTTATGACTTTATTTTTTGCGACATTAAAATGCCGGCAATGAATGGCATAACCCTTTACCAACAATTAAAGGAGAAGGGTTCCTCTCATTTAGAAAAAATCATCTTTGTCACAGGGGATGTAACGGGTTATGATGTCCAAGAATTTTTAAAATCAGTCCAAAACCCCATTCTTGTCAAACCCTTTGATTTGGAAGATGTTAAACGGACTGTCCAACGGATGCTAACTAAACCTTAGGACGGAAGTGAAGATATGTTGCGGCGTTTTGTAGCAAAAAGCCATGGAGTTCTGCACACCAAGAACACACCCTACCGGGTCCGCAATTAGCCATACAAGAAGACCCCCGAAGATCTCCCCGGATCTATGGTTCCACCAGGTAAGTTCCGCCTCTGGTTTCCAGACTGCTCGCCTAAGCGGTAACCCAACTTCCGCAGTTTCGTCATGATTTCTGGAAATTTAAGGTGAGGAAGGAGTAAATCCTTAAAAATTTCAGGGGGGTTTTATTAAAAGTCTATGTAATGCAGACTGCCCCCAAAAAATATAGTAATTGCCTTTCCTTTCTTCATAAGGAAACCTTCCCTACTTTGATAGTAGCAACGACGTTGAATCGGGTCTGGTATGCCTATTTTAATCTATCCGATAACCAGATTTCTCTAGTTCAACATGTCTTGCCTCAATATTCCCTTAGACTCTTTTCTTTTGTAACCCTTATTCAAACTCTCTCCATTGGCCTCATAATGGGCTATTTTCATTCATAAAGTGACCCCAAGAGCCATTTTTTACGGGATTTTTCTTCATTTTGCTGGTCTTAATTAGCGTTCACAGCAGACGAGTATAAAAGAAAGTAAAGGTTCGTAATAAAAATTTCACAACGCAGGATGACAAATTCTGGCAAAAGGGGGGTAGCCCAAATGGTGGAGATATGGGAAACCTTAAAAAAATCATAGGATTATAAATTTATGAGATCAATGGCACGCTATTTGCTCCTTCCAAAGTAGTCGATTTCAGGTTTCAAGGTTTGGAAGATGGAATGCAATTCAGGGAGGTGTGACATTGAAGTTAAAAAGATCGAAAGGTTTTTCATTGATCGAAGTTATGATAGCGTTAGTCATCTTGGCCGTCGCTCTATTAGCCCTGGCTGGTTTGATGATCACAACAACGAAGAATACTTCTTTTGGGGGGCATATGACCGAAGCCGCCACCTTCGCTCAAGACAAGCTTGAGCAATTGAGGGCGGCTCCATGGACGGGCATTGTTGCGGGAGTGGACACGGTCACGACAGCGATACCGGGGGCACCTGGAACTGGAGTCAGTTATGCTCGAAGTTGGACTGTGGCAGACAACCCGAATGGGGACCAAAGATGGGTCACCATTACAATTACTTGGACCGATCCAACGAAAAAGACAAATCACTCGATTAACCTTCGATCGGTGATTACTCAATGAGTAGGATGGAGAAAGAATATGAAGATTCAGTCAACATTCAATAAAAAAGGCATCACGCTGATTGAATTGCTGATTGCACTGGTGATTGCAGCGATAACGTTAGCCGGAATTTACAGGGTGTTTATCTCCCAAACCAAGACTTATGCCATTCAGGATCAGGTTGTTGAAGTTCAGCAGAGCGTTAGAGGTGCCATGGATATTATATTAAGAGACCTCCGAATGACAGGTTTCGATGACGACAATCCTGCCTCAGTGGCCGCCGGCATTACAATTCCTACCCCAACCGTAATTCCTGTTAAAGATCCAAGTGACGATATCACTGTGAATTACGAATATTTCGACAGAAACGTTTTACCTTCTGGACAATATCAAAGACACACCGTGCGGTATTGGAGAGATGCTGGCACTTCAAGATTAATGCGACAACGCGATATCAATGGTGTCGCTGGACAACCGGAAATTTTATTGGAGAATGTTAGCGCACTCGTTTTTACATACGGCATCGATGCAAATAGCGATAAAGTCATGGATGATCAGAATGGGGATGGCATCATCAATGCTGCAGATTATGTTGCTGCCGCCTCGATCGGAACAGCGACGGTGGTTGCTGTCCGTGTCACTTTAACGGGAGGCCCAAATCCGATCAATCAAGATGTCGCGAAGGCAGTGTCTGCGAGAACTTTAATCTCAGCCGTCACATTAAGGAATCTGTGTCTGAGATGATGAATATAAAAAATAAGAACCTTCCTCAAGCTCTTCCTTCAAGAAGAGTCATAAGAGGAAGGGAGAAGGAGCAAAAAGTTATGTCAAAAAAATCGAATCTCATTTTAAGAAATGAATCGGGTGTTGCTCTGGTCGTCGCCCTTTTGATGATCGTCATTTTGTCGCTGATTGGCCTGGCTTCATCCTCTACTTCGACCTTCGAGATCAAGCTCTCCGGAAATAAAAGGGGAGTAACGGATGCCTTCTATACATCCGATGCAGGGGCGCAATCGGTCATGGCCAATGTCGGGAATTTCAATATCTCAAGCGGTTACGTAAACGTAACCACAAGCAGCCTACCGGTTGAACTTCAAAATGAATTGATTGATCAAAGATATCCTCCTAATCCAGCATCTCCTCCCGCTAATTTCTTCTCTTTACCAGCGGGCATATCATTTGCCGATGCTCCGCAGGTGACCATTTACCATACAACCGTTACGAAGGTTCCAAGAGGCTCGGGCCTCAGCGCCATTGCCTTCCAATATAACTATTACATCATCGATGCCATCGGAGAGGACCAGATGGATTTCAGTGCAGTCAAATCTAACTGTGAGATCAGAGAGAAGATCGTGAGATTAATCCCAACAGGAAATTGATTAAGGAGGTTATTGATATGAAGTATTTCAAATTACTCTTTTTGGTTCTGTTCTTGTGTCTCTTTTTTACACTGAACACCTATGCTGCTGACACCGATCTCTATGTGGGAAGTGAGTCGACCATTGAGCCGAATATTCTGATCATATTCGACAATTCAGGCAGCATGGCATTTTCACCGACCTGGACTTCTTTCTGTGAATATGATCCTTCCTACAGTTACCCCCAACCCACTCAGCTCCAAGCTAATGGTAAACCTTATCCCTATATGGACCCTGTAAAAGTTTACAGAACAAATAATAACAAGTGGATTGGTAGTAATAATAAATTGACGGACTTTAGGAATTCCATCAGCCAAGTGGCATGCTCGTGGGCTCGAGATGGCCTCACCTATAGCGGTATATATACCGGCTTTACAAATGCGGATTGTACAATTAACCCCCAGACCATTGCAACTGGAAACTATTTGAGATGGTTGTATGCAGATGCGGTCAATACGGATCCCTGCAGGAGCAAAATGGATATTGCTAAAGACGTTGTGAAAGACTTTGTGAGTACCATCCAAGGTGTTAGGATTGGGTTGATGATCTTTAATTTTAGTGAAGGTGGACACATTGTAGATGAGATTAAAACTCTGAGTGAGTCTAATAACCGGCAGAAATTGCTTGACGATATTACTGCGCTTACACCTACAACATGGACGCCTTTAGCCGAGACACTTTACGAGGCAGGGCTCTATTTCCAGGGTGCAGCGAGTTATTTTAATCCTGGAACAACTTATACAAGCCCGATCCAGTACTACTGCCAGAAAAATTATGTGATCTTCATGACCGATGGAATGTCAACAATGGACCAAAACAGCATCCTAAATACGGCCGTTGGAGATCGGAACAATGATAAGAAGGAGCCCCCTGGAGCGGCTACTGCTCCAGCATATAACTCCAATGGATCTGACTACTTAGATGATGTCGCCAAGTATCATTACGACACTGATCTTCATTCCATGCAAGGGAAACAGAACATCGTCACCTATACCATTGGTTTTGAGATTGATCAAGACCCTGATGCCGTCTGGGCGAAGGATCTTCTTGAGAGGACAGCAAATCAAAGTCATGGAAAATTCTATACGACTTCCGGCGCTGGAGGCCTGGCGGATGCTTTTGCAAACATTCTGAACGAGGTGTTAGCAAAGACCTCATCGTTCGTTGCCCCAATCGTTCCTGTCAGCAAAATGGAAAGGACAACGGCAGGAGACAAAATCTATCTTGCCTTTTTCAGACCCAATCAGAGCGGGATGTGGAGTGGAAACATCAAGAAATATGGTGTGCAACAGACGAATGCTGGTTCTCTCGTCGTAGGGGATATTCTGGATTCCTCTGGCTCAAAGGCATTAGATTCAAATGGTGAATTTTATCCCTCGTCCAAATCGTTAGATTGGACAACAAGCTCTTCGGACGGGGGCGACGTTGAAACAGGGGGAGTGGGTGAAGTCTTACAGAATCGGAGTTCAGATCGAAAGATCTATACCCTTCTGCCAGGTGACGCGGAGGATGAAGATGAAGGGCCTGATTCTAACACATCTTTCGATTTAACGGATTCTCGGAATGCCTTTACGACAACGAATACAAGACTCACGAGCAGCAAATTAGATGTTTCCTCAGGTGATAGAGTTCCCCTCATCAATTTTGTTCGTGGAATCGACGCCTATGATGATAATGTCAATGGAGAAACCACGGACAATCGGGATTGGATGTTGGGTTCGTTTCTTCATTCGAGACCGTTTATTATCTATTATAAAAACCAGACGGTCATCTATGCAGGCGCTAATGACGGGATGCTCCACGCCTTTGATGATGCCACCGGAGAAGAACTCTGGGGCTTCATCCCGCCAGCCCTTCTGGGCAGACTGAAGGAGTTACATACGGAAACACCTGGGATATTTGTGGATGGCTCGCCAAAGGCCTACGTCACTTACGACGCCAGTGGCAACGTCACGAAAGCGATTCTCATCTTCGGGCTGAGGAGGGGAGGAAATTATTACTACGCCCTCGACGTTACGAATCCCACAGTTCCAAAATACCTGTGGAGAATCTATAAGGGTAAGGTGAAGAGTGGCACAAGTTACTTTAATCAAATAGGGCAGACATGGTCAACCCCGGTCATTGGAAAGGTAGCTTATGGAACGGGAGAGAAGTGGGTGGCCATTTTCGGAGCTGGTTACGACGATGAGATGGATCTGGCAAATCCTGATGTCAATAACATTGACACTGGTAGAGGTATGTATCTGGCGGATGTGCTGACCGGCGCTTACGTTTGGGGGAAATCAGCCGTAGGGGCTGACCCGATCGAGAAGACCATGACCTATCCGATACCCAGTGATTTTGCTACAATAGACCTTAATGGGGATGGGAGGATTGATCGGCTCTATGTGGGCGATACGAATGCCAGGATGTGGAGATTCAACATTGGAGATCTAAACCAGAGTGGATATTCGGATCCAGACGAATGGACAGCGAAGATGATTTTTAAATCCAATCCAAGTACCACTGAGAAAAGGAGGATTTTCTACCCACCGGATGTCACCTTCGAAAAAGACAGTACCGGGGAATACGAAATGCTATTCTTTGGGACAGGGGATCGTGAAGATCCAAAAGGAACGAAGGATCAAGACAGAATCTATGCATTCAAAGACAAGAATGTCTCGGGCACTAAAGGTGAGTCTGACCTGGTTGATGTGACAGGTTTTTATACTCTGAACGAAGCACAGCAAACCGCTAAGATTGACGCAATAAAGACAACATTGGGATGGTATATCGTGCTCGACAAAAAGGAGGGCGAAAAGTGCTTGGCCACTCCGGTGGTCTATTACAAAACAGCCTACTTCACCAGCTTTTCCCCGAGCAGTGGAGCCATAACAGATCCCTGCTTCGTTGGCGAAGGGACAGCATCGCTTTATGCGCTGAATTACGGTACAGGAGAAGCCGTATTCAATCTTGATCTAACCAATGATAGTGGAGGGAACGTTGTCAAGGGCAAGAGCGATCGGTCAACCATCATCGGTACAGCCATCCCATCCGGTGTCGTCATTACCGTGATCGGAGGTAAAGTAACCGCATATGTTGGTGTGGGTGGCGGTGTTTACAGACCCACACTTTCAAGTACGAGAAGCATGTTCCCAGTGCATTGGAAGCTCGTTTTCTAAAACGTAATAAACCATTCCACCCCCACCCTATCCCTCCCCCATCAAGGGGGAGGGGCGGGCCCTGCACCACGTAGGGTGCAGGACAAAGCCCTGGACCTAACATGGTTCGGGGGGAGGGGGATGTCAAAGGAGGTAAACGTGAAAATAAAATTCTTTGGAAAAGAAGTTATCCTCATTGTGTGCTTCATCTTTTTCTCCTCTGCTCTGGCTTTTGCTCAGGGAAAAGATATTCAGACCAAAGGAAAGGTGATGGAGCTCGATTTCGCGAAAAAGACGGTGATCGTCAATGAAAAGACTTTTGTCTGGGACGCAAATACATTGTTTTACGATGAAAAACGTTCCCCCATATCCATCACAGCGGATAGATTGGCCAAAGGTACCCTGGTCTCTATCGAAGCCACGTGGATAAAAAATAAACCTTTAATAATTAAGAAGCTTACCCTTCTTCCGCCAAAATGATTTCTTCCCCCCTCCTTTCTAATACCTTGGATATGGGGTCACCCAAATGGGTGACCCCGAGTATTTCAATTGGGGTCTCAATTCCTAAGTAATTCCACATGGCCCCGTGGCGCACGAGAATTATGATAATCCCCCATTACCCCCTTTTGGTAATGCAAAAAATGTAGGGGAGCCCCTCTGTGGGCTCCCAAATTAGGCGGCCACAGAGGGCCGCCCCTACAAAAATGACCATATACTTCTAAAATCCCTCCCAACCTCCCTTTGCCAAAGGGAGGGGTGTATTACCCCCCTTAGTAAAAGGGGGGATGGGGGGATTTGACAATTATTCTCTAACCAAGAGGCAGAAGATACTAATACAAACGCGTTTTGTATTGATACAATTTTGTAGGGCGTGATCCCCCGATCACGCTTTTAAACGGTGCGTTCGGGGAACGCACCCTACGTTCGATGAAAATTTATTAGCAACCCCCAAATAAAAGGGACATTTCACCCCCACCCTATCCCTCCCCATCAAGGGGGAGGGGGTAAGTCGATTTCAAAATTACACCCCTCTCCCCTGGCGGGAGAGGGTTAGCCCTGTGGAGTAATGAAACATACTTCACGGGGTAAAGGTGAGGGGGAAATGATCTTGTGATCACCCCCACCTTAATCCTCCCCCATCCCCGCCATAATTCAGCGGGATCTTCGACAAGGGGGAGGA
>Ga0315284_10013361_pt1 | contig 11690 bp, 11 predicted proteins | sample YL17G09_16_MG_FD_203696 | JGI IMG/M metagenome (GOLD analysis project Ga0315284, IMG submission 203696) | Sediment microbial communities from Yellowstone Lake, YNP, Wyoming, USA - YL17G09_16 | ecosystem: Environmental > Aquatic > Freshwater > Lake > Sediment | place: USA: Wyoming | collected... | reverse complement strand
GTGTGGCGCCTTGTCCCGACCTCGACCGTTGCTGCGGTGTCACCTGGATAGCCGTCGATGTGTGCCCCGACATCGATCTTCACGACGTCCCCGTCCCGGAACCGGATGTCTGTCTCCCGTGACGGGGTGTAGTGAGCGGCTATCTCGTTCACGCCTATGTTGACTGGGAATGCGCACTCGCCACCCCTTTGATGAATGAGGCTCTCAATGGCGTTCACGAGCTCGAGCGCGCTGCCCCCGGCTCTGACATGAGCGACGCCGAAATCCCGCGCTTCGCCCGCTATCTTCCCGGCTTTGATGTACTTCTCGAGGATATCTGGGCTAACGGAGGGCATTCTCGATCTGCTCCTGAGAAATCACGCCCTTCCTGATCACTTCGGCCGCTCCATCTGAGACGTCCACGATTGTCGACGGTTCGGCGTATTTTGTTTTTCCGCAGTCCACGCATGTGTGGAAATGACCCTTGAGATCTTTTTGGGCGATCGCTGCTTCGAAGGGGTCCGGGTGCGAGTGCAGGTTGGCGCTCGTGGCCGTGATCGGCCCGAACTTGTCGATGAGCCTTATCGCGAATGGATGGTCTGGGATCCTTATGCCGATCAGATTCGAGCCGGATGTCAGGATATCGGGCAGGCTCGGCTTCTTTGTCAGCATGACCGTCAGAGGGCCTGGAAGGAACTTCCTGATGAGCTTCCTCGCGTTGTCGTTGAGCACCGCCACACTCTCCATCATCTTCTCGTTGCTCACCGCGATGGACAACGGCATGTCGAACGGCCTGTTCTTTGCGATAAAGACCTTCTTCACTGAATTCTCATTGAACGGGTCAGCACCGATGCCGTACAGAGTATCTGTAGGGAAGACCACCAGCTCCCCGGATCTGAGAGCTGCGACAACCTCGTCCAGCTCCTTCTCCTTAAGGTCGCATTTCTTGCAGTTCTTCCTGTCGGCGCACTTGATCGTTTTCATCAGTAGCCCTCTTCTATGTACTTCGCCGCGAGTCGCAGGTGCATCGGGGCGTCGCCCTCCGCATATGACCCGTGGCCTGGATACATGTTCTTCAGTTCCAGTTCTCCCAAGCGTTTTAGAGATGATATCAGCTGGCCCAGATCTCCTCCAGGCAGGTCCCATCTGCCCACGCCTCCGTCGCAGAAGACGGTGTCGCCGACTATGGCCGACCTCGACTCCTTGTCGTGGAGGACTATGCTGCCCGGCGAATGCCCCGGGGTGTGAAGCACCTCCAGCTCCGATGAGCCGCACTTGAGCTTCTGTCCGGTCTTGAGCGGCTCGAGTTTGAGCTGTTTCAGCTTCTCCCCGAACATGCCCGATATGGCTAGCGACGAGTCGCCCGCCATGATCGGGATCGCCTCGGCCTCGTGCAGATAGACCTTCGCTCCTGTGGCTTTCTGGAACTCGGCCGCGCCCCCCAGATGGTCGTAGTGACAGTGGGTTAGGACTATCCTCCCGACCTTCTTGAGCGGTACGATCCTCGAAAGCTCCTCTAGGATCGTGTCGGCGTACATCCCAGTGCCTGTGTCCACCACTATCGGGTCCTCGTCCTCGAGAAGATACACGTTACTATCGTATCCCACCCCCGCAAGGTAGTGGACCTTCATCTCGAAAGGGGGATAGCACGCATGTTATAAATCTTTGGCCTCTTCACTATATTAACTGGGGCGCGGGCCAGACCGTCCAGAGCTCACCCCTTGGCAAGGATGACCATCCGCTGCCTCTCCTCCAGATTGACCCTCGCGACGCTCTTGGTAAGGGACAGCTCCTCGGCCTTCGCGAGTCCATCGAGCGCGTGCAGAACCGACTCCTTCTGAGGCTTCCTGATGTCCACTCCGGCATCTTCGAACTGGTGCTGGACTATCAGCATGGCCTTCTCGAGGTCTCCGTACTGGGCGCAGAAGTCCTGGATGATGAAGTCTACGACCTCGGCCAGCGTCTGAGGAGGCTTTTCCTTCGTCTTGACCATAGCAGCGATCACGTCCGCAACAAGCAGTTCGCCCAGAATGTCGAACAGGTTCTCGACGTTCTCCCCGGTCTTCGCGCTGCATAGGATCGTGGGGCAACCAAGCTTCTGTCCCATGGACTCCAGCAGCATGACTGACATGGAGCCCTTCTCTGCGAGGTCTATCTTGTTGCCGACAATGATAGTCGGGATCTCACCGACCACCTGGCCGACCTCCTTCAGCCAGAAGTCCCTGAGGGCGTTGATGGTCTCAGTGCGGGACAGGTCGCCCACGAGTATGAGGCCCTGAGCCCCGCTCAAGCTCGCGGACCGTATCTTCGAGTATTCCTTCTGACCCAAGATGTCCCAGATCATCATCCTGAGGTTGATGATCAAGTTCGGCTTGACGAACTGGATGTCTTTTCTCGAGACCTTCGTCCCGATCGTGGCGATGTACTTGTCATCGAACTTGTTGACGACGTATCTGGCGATGAGCGAGGTCTTGCCGACGCCCCCGTCGCCCAGGAGTACGACCTTCTTGAGTATGTCCCTTAGCTCCATGCGAAAGTGCTATGGGCAGAAAGGGCATTTAATCTTTCACTTAAAGCGCTCCAGTCTGGGCACGGCTAGCGCCTGTACTTGCCAGACAAGAACTTCTTCATGATGTTGTCGACATCGCCGAGGTCCTTCTTGTCCCCACTCCAATGGCTGAGCCTCTCCCCAAATTCCCTCTCAAGGTCGTCTGTAGCCGTCTTGAGCTGGTCCCTGAGTCTCTCGGGTTTCTTCGTCGATATTATCGCAGCGATGACCACGTTCTTCGAGTGCGAGATCAGGATATCATAGTTCTCGAACCTGATCTCGTTCAACCTGCCCCCGGACTCGTCGAAACTCTCCCGGATGAAGTTCTGCACAGCGGTGAGCATGCCCGCCATGATGTCCTGGTCCTGATCCGGCCTCAGACGCCTCGTGTAGTGTTTCAGCAGCATGCCGCTAGGGGTCATCAGGAAGACTTCATCGACTATGGTTGGAGAAGACTTCCAGACCATGAACAGCCCCACGACGTTGATGGCCGTCAGGGCTGCCACGACGCCAACGAAGAACAGTTTCGTCTTGGTGTCCTCAAAGGGCACGAGAAAAGCGACGGCCCCCATGACTGCGAAGATGATAACAGACATTACGATTAGCGTCTCAACCTTAATGTTCTGATCCATCGAAACAGTTGATTGGATGGGCGTGGGATAAGCCTTTCTATTATGATGATACAATGAATAGGCGAAACATGGATATTCTGTCAATCGGCAACACATAAATAGGCAGGTTCAGGGTTACTCGAACAAGGCGATTTGTAGATGAAGCTGTTCGAATACAAGGCCAAGGAGATCCTCAAGAAGCACGGGATACCCGTGCCTGAAGGTTTTGTCGTTTCCAGACCCGACGAAATCAGATCCATATCAGGCCCGGTCATGGTCAAAGCCCAGGTCCTGATCGGGGGCAGGGGCAAGGCTGGAGGGATCAAGCCCGCCGAAACCGTCGAACAAGCGCGGAAGGTCGCCTCTGGAATCATCGGGATGAACATCAGAGGATACATCGCAAAGGAAGTTCTAGTTGAGAGGCGACTGGATGTCGCTAAGGAACTCTATCTCGGCATCACGATCGATCGGAGCAGGAGAAGCCTGGTAATCATGGCTTCCCAGGATGGTGGAATGGATATCGAGAGCGTTCCCGAGAACAGGATTCTCATTGAGCCCATAGACCCACTGATCGGATATTCTCCCTACATCGGCAGAAAGGTCGCCGCTTTCGTGGGGGTCAAGAAGGAGCAAGCGTCGCAAGTCGCGAACATCTGCCAGCGGATGTGCGAGCTCGTGATGACGGAGGATGCCGAACTTGCTGAGATCAACCCGTTGGTCATCACGAAGGATGGGAAAGTCGCTGCGGGCGACGCGAAGGTCACAATCGACTCGGACGCGCTCTTCAGACATAGAGAATATGATTCCCTGGCTGAGGATCTGACACCTCTCGAGGAAAAGGCGAAGAAGCTAGATATCGCGTTCGTTCAACTCGAGGGCAACATAGGCGTCATCGCAAACGGTGCGGGCCTCACAATGGCCACCCTGGACAGCATCAACATGTTCGGGGGAAAGGCGGGCGTGTTCCTGGACCTGGGCGGGACCGACGACCCCGAGAAGGTCAAGGACGCGATGATGCTCATGCTGGAGGCAAAGCCAAAGGTAGTGTTGATCAACATATTCGGGGGCATCACAAAGTGCGATACGGTCGCTAAGGGAGTCCTCAAAGCCATCGAAGGACAGGAGAGAAGGTTCCCGATCGTCGCGAGGATGAATGGCGTGAACGAGGACATCGCAAGAGGCATGCTGAAGGGCGCTGGGATGATTCCCGCTTCCGGCCTCAGCGAGGCAGCGGAGCTCGCCTCTGAGGAATCGCTGAAGGTGGTCTGAATGGCAGTACTCGTTGACAAGGACACGAAGCTCGTCGTTCAGGGCATCACAGGCCACGAGGGAACGTACCATTCAAAGGCCATGATTGATTTCGGCACGAAGGTCGTTGCCGGAACCAGCCCAGGAAAGGGGGGCGAGAAGGTCAATGACATCCCAGTCTTCGAATCCGTTGCCGAGGCGATGGAAAACGAAGGGGCCAACACATCCTGCATCTTCGTACCAGCTCCGTTCTGCAAGGACGCGGCACTGGAAGCGATTGACGCGGGCATAGGGACAATTGTGATCATCACTGAGCATCTGCCGGTTCTTGATGCAATCCATCTCGTCGCCGTCGCAAGGAGCAGAGGAGTCACCGTCATAGGCCCGAACTGCCCAGGGATCGCATCGCCCGGAAAGGCAAAGGTCGGGATCCTTCCGAACAATATCTTCAAGCAGGGCAACATCGGAGTCGTCTCGAAATCCGGGACTCTCACCTACGAGATAGTCAACGCCATCACGGAACACAAGCTCGGCCAATCCACATGCGTCGGGATCGGCGGCGACAGGATCTCCGGGATGAGTTTCATAGACGTCCTGGAGAGATTCCAGAATGACAGGCAGACGAAGCAGATCGTCCTGGTCGGCGAGATCGGAGGCACGGCGGAGGAGGAAGCTGCCGAGTTCATCAAGAAGAATGTGAACAAACCCGTCGTGGCATACATCGCTGGAAGGACTGCGCCCCCAGGCAAGAGAATGGGCCACGCTGGCGCGATAATCGCCCGTGGCAGAGGAACCGCAGAGAGCAAGATCAAAGCGCTCGAAGCAGCAGGCGTGAAGGTCGCGAAGATCCCGACCGATGTCCCTGAGCTGCTGAGGTAGGCCGCTCGGCCGGGGCAAACATGACTGAAGAGCTCGACGCCATTCTATTCGACGCGGGCGGAACACTGATCGATGCGATACCGCCCAGAGAGACTGTCTTCTCCAACATCCTCTCGAGACACGGCAAGAAGGTCGAGTCGGAGAGGATCGCTTCTCTGCTCGCAAAGGCAGATGGAGTATTCGATTCGGAGTTCGCCAAGCAGGACGGAAAGAACGAAGGCGCTCTCTGGTCCAAGTACGACGATTTCATCCTCGACGAACTCGGGTTCAGAGGAGACCGAGGCAATGTCGCCAAGGACCTGAGCGCTGCATGGGACGAGATAATGCCGAAAGTTGAGAGCTGGGTCAGCTACCCAGAGACAGAATCCGTACTCGAGATCCTGAAGGAAAGAGAGTTCAAGCTCGGCGTTGTCTCGAACGCAACGGACCTCGTGCGAAGAGTCTTCGACAACCTCGGGCTGACGAAGTACTTCGATTTCCTTGTGATATCGGATGAAGTCGGGGTGAGGAAGCCGTCTCCCAAGATATTCCATCTGGCTATGGAAATGGCTGGGACGAGTCCAGGCAGATCATTGTTTGTGGGGGACAAGCTCGCAACCGATGTGGCGGGAGCGAAGCGAGTGGGCATGAACGCAGTCCTCGTCGACAGGGTCAACGCGTTCCCAGACGCAACGTGTCTCCGAGAGAGGGACTTGAACTTCTTCAGACGTTTTGCGTGACTCCCATCCTAGAAATCCCGCTGAGGGGGGAGATTGAGTCTGGCTAGATGGCGAGTGTCGTTCAGGATAATCGGTTTGGAGACACGATCCTCAATCTCGAAGACCGATATGGCGCATGGATCGTGTTTGATCTTGGGAAATTCTGAGAAACCCTTCCCCAGTAGATAGGCCGTCATGAACTTGATCGGCATCCTATGAGACACCAAGACGATCGTGCCTGTTCCGTGAGTGAAGAGTATCTCACGGAGGGCGGAGTTCACCCTCTTCCATGCTTTCTTCGCGCTCTCACCACCCGGGAACTTCATCTTTGTGGGTGTCTTGATCCACCTGGCATATGCCTTCGGCCATCGTTCCTCGATGGTGCTCTCTTTCATGCTCTGCCATGTGCCGTAGTTCATGTCCAAGAGTCCGTCGTTCTCCCTCACAATGATCTCGTGCGGGAGCGCGATGCGCCTCGCAGTCACCAGGGAACGCTTGAGGGGGCTGGAGTATACGGCCTCAAAGACCCTGTCCTTGAGCACATCAGCCGTTGCATCAGCTTGAGCGATGCCCGTGGCGTTCAAGCGGACGTCTTCGTGGCCGCGGAAGATCGCACCCTTGTTCCAGTCCGTCTCACCGTGTCTGATGAGGATGAGCTCCATCTTCGGCATTGCAGCCATCGGATGACAATCGAGCTATTTGAGCTCTCTCGATTCCGAAGGTACTGAAGACGACGGAGACTTCATGTAAGTACTTGTTCAGGTAACGACCACTGGAGAGTCAAGGTAGACGGCACGCATGTTCACGGACTCCAGCGGAATGAATCCTATCCGCATGACCTCGTAGACCGTGAACTGGACCTTGACAAAGACATCGTAAACGCCTGGACCTGCGAATGAAGCCGAAATCGTCGCAGAAACCCCGTAGTCGTGTTCCGTCGTACTGTTCATCGAAGCGAGGAAGGTCGCGTTATCCAGAGACCCAATGTACACAGACGCATTCTTCAGGGAAATGGCCGTGCCCCTGAAGAACCAGTTGCCCGGTCTCTCGAAGACTTTGGTGACAAGGACCGTGATCTCGACGGACCGATTTCCTGCCGAAGTCGCATGTCCGCTAACGGACGCACCCCATGTCATATTGCCAGCCCAGATATCCCTGTATCCAGTGTAGTTGCCCCAACTCGCGTGGATCGGAGATTTCGTGTACGTGTCTCCCTGCTGAGGCATGATGCCCGGACTGAGAATGGTCCATGCAACCAGAGCTATCACAATGGCAAGAGTTGTCAGAATTGCGCCCAGGGGCATCTTCTTGCGTCTGCGAGGCGTCGGCTGTTTCTCCGGCCCGATGAGCTCTTCGTAGTCCTCCTTCCACACATCCTCTTCGGACGTGCTCGCCGCCTCTGCAGGACCTGTCTTCTTGGACGATGGAACAGGCGCCTGAGTCGCTGCTGGCTCTCCCGGACTAATATCTGGCTTTGGCTTTTCGGAACTCAATCTTCGCACCCCATCTCGTCCGTCCAACACCGCGAGCGCAAATCAACATTTCGGTCGCAGGCGAAAACAACTAGCGCTCTCCACCGGAAGCGCTGGTGCTTTCCGGACCCATGGATAACGCTTTTATATGGGACCACGCATAGCGTGAATCCCACCCACGTAGGGCAATGCCTAAATACGGCAACCCCTACTAGTTAAGTGGGGAGGGAACGTGCACCTGACCACGTTAGTGTTCAGGGAAGATGGTTGAGGGGCAGCGGGCTGGAAGGACCGCGGGCTCCAGTGAGTACCGATCATGTGCGATACGGACGTGTGCTGAGTCGACATGCTAGCGGCTAATTATACCATCTGGGGAATGGCTCGGTTCGGGCGCCGAAGAAGGTCGTGCCAAGCTGCGATATGCACCGGGTAAGCGCAAGGAGCTTTTGATCCGGTGATGACCGAATGGGACTTCCTGCTCTTCGGAGCAATCCGTGAGGATAGGGAACCGGGGGGATTGAAGCATCTTAGTACCCCGAGGAAAAGAAATCAATCGAGATTCCGTCAGTAAAGGCGATCGAACGCGGAAGAGGGCAAACTGAATCCTCCCAAGAAATTGGGCGGAGATGTGGTGTTTTGGACTCCGGTACATCTTAACTTGTTAACCCGAAATCGACTGGAATGTCGTGCCATAGAGGGTGACAGCCCTGTAGGGATACGCGAGAAAGATGATTCTGGATGTTCCTGAGTATTGCGCCTTGGATATGGCGCGAGAAGTCGGGAGCCATTTGCTCCCAACCCTAAATACGACCCGAGACCGATAGTGCAGTAGTAGTGTGAACGAAAGCTGAAAAGTACCCTTAGCGGGAGGTGCAAAGAGCCTGAAACCAGATGGTGACTTTATTATACGGCGTGCAAGGGACGAAACTCGCAAGAGTGGACCGACGTCGTATTATCCGTTTCGAATAACGGGCCAGGGAGTTCGGACCGATGGCGAGGTTAATTGGGTAACCAAGCAACCACAGGGAAACCGACAAGTCCGCAACACGCAAGTGTGAGGGACGAGGTGGGCTCGCCTGTAGTCATCGATGAGAGACCCGAAGCCAGTTGATCTAGGCGCGGATAGGTTGAAGCCCAGGGAAACCTGGGTGGAGGACCGAACCCGTAATGAGGTGCAAATCTTTGGGATGATCTGCGTCTAGGGGTGAAAGGCCAATCTAAACTGGACATAGCTGGTCCCCCCCGAAACTACTCGCAGGTAGATCTCAGACGAGGTGGACGATGGGGTAGAGCGACCGATTAGGCATTTAGGTGGAGAAATCCGTCGGTGCCTTGCCAAACTCCGAACCTGTCGTCACTGAAGACTCTGGGAGTGAGTGTATGAGGGGTAAGCTCCATACGCAAAAGGGGAACAACCCAGCCTCAAGTTAAGGTCCCTAAGTGCTGACTAAGTGTGAACGGGCAAAAGGAGTCCTTTGTCTCAGACAACTGGGATGTGGGCTTAGAAGCAGCCATCATTCAAAGATAGCGTAACAGCTCACCAGTCAAGATAAAGGGCCCTGAAAATGGACGGGGCTAAGTCAGCCACCGATACTTGAGAGCACCGAAAGGTGATCTGGTAGGGGGGCGTCGTGTGCGGGTAGAAGTTCGGTCTTGAGATCGAATGGACCGCATTCGAATGAGGATCCTGGTGGTAGTAGCAGCAAAGAACGGTGAGAATCCGTTCAGCCGTAGGGGCAAGGGTTCCTCGACAATGTTCGTCAGTCGAGGGTTAGTCGATCCTAAGGTGTTCCTTAATCGAGAACACCGAAAGGGCCAGCAGGTTAATATTCCTGCACCACTGCAGTCTCTGCGCGCACTCGGACGCATCTGGGTAAGTTGAGCAGGAGCGCCAATCTGTTCAAGTGTATATCCTGGGGGAGAACCGTAATGGTGAGAACCTGGGGAAATCACGAGTAGGAGGGCGAAGGCCCTCTTCAGCCTATCCCCGGTGCCCGTGAAAAGGAGTGCGCTAAACAACTGTGGTGTTCGTACCAAGATCCGACACAGGTGCCCCTGGTTGAGAAGACCAAGGCTTGTCGGCGTTAATTGACGCGAGGGAACTCGGCAAATTAGCCACGTAACTTAGGGAGAAGTGGTGCCAGCTCAGTGATGAGCTGGTCGCAGTGACAAGGGAGCCCCGACTGTTTAACCAAAACAAAGGTGGCAGCTAGTCCGAAAGGATGCGTATTGCCGCTGAAACCTGCCCAGTGACGGTATCTGAAAACCCTTTTCAAGGGGAAGAAGGACCGTTAAACGGCGGGGGTAACTATGACCCTCTTAAGGTGACTGCGTTGCCTTAGTAAAATTCGGCCATATGCTGGGACGCCTGAGAATCTCACGCTACTCGATGAGTGAAAATGTGTGAGTGCAGGTAATCAGCAGGAAAGGCCAGATCGATGATCTGGAATCCTCAGAGACTATACGCCGAACGCCAACTGATGGCGAAGATATAGTCCGACCCGCATGGCGACATGCGGAGATCATGAGAAATCATGGTCCGCCTCCGAGAGATCGGAGGTCAGGAAAGCAACAGAAGTGAGCGTAATACCTTGTCGCTTAATTGGCGACTTGCATGAAGGCCCAACGAGAGCTCTACTGTCCCCGCGTCGAAGCCGGTGAAACCTACTTTAACGGAGCACTGTCCGTTATCTTCCAGCTGAAAGCGAAGACCCCGTGGAGCTTTACTGCAACCTGTCGTTGTGGTATGAGTTTGAATGTGTAGCGTAGGCGGGAGTCGTTACCAGGGCTGACCGCTAGGTCAGTTCCGAGACAACTATGAAACACCGCCCTCTTGGACTCGTATCACTTACATCTTCGGATGGACACCGGTAGGCGGGCAGTTTGGGTGGGGCGCCACGCCCTCGAAAAGGTAACAAGGGCGCCCAAAGGTCGGCTCAGATAGGTCAGAAATCTATCGAAGAGTGCAAGGGCAAAAGCCGGCTTGACGTGGTTCAGCCCAACAATGAACCACGATGAGAAATCAGGGCCTAGCGAACCACTGTGCCTCACAAATGGGGGCCAGTGATTACAGAGAAGTTACCCCGGGGATAACTGAGTCGTCTCCAGCAAGAGTTCATATCGACCTGGAGGCTTGCTACTTCGCCGTCGGTTCTTCCTATCCTGGTGGTGCAGCAGCTGCCAAGGGTGGGGTTGTTCGCCCATTAAAAGGGATCGTGAACTGGGTTCAGACCGTCGTGAGACAGGTTTGTTGCTTTTTGCTGGAAGTGTTTTGATGCCTGACGGGAAGGATCCTTTAGTACGAGAGGAACGAGGATTCGTCGCCTCTAGTCTATCAGTTGTCTGGCAAGGCAATGCTGAGCAGCCACGCGATAGTGGATAAAAGCTGAAAGCATCTAAGCTTGAAGCTACCCCGAAAACGAGGCATCTTACAGCCGCCATTACATGATGGCGTTGATAGAGCCGGGATGTAAGTGTCAAGGTCCGCCGAGACATTCAGTCCGCGGCCACTAACCGCTGTAGTCGCTAACCAACATGCTGATTTAGCAGTACCGGCTCAGCCGTTACTCGTATCGCACATGAAGCCTGCTGCATCCTTCCACATTTTCATTTTATTCTCAGATGGACCAGCTTCAGCTCGTCAGGTCCTGGTTGGAGAGCCCGAAGATGATCAGTGCTCCGAGGCCGAGACAGAACCCGTAGAGCCCGCCACCGATCATACCCATGACGGACCCTGCTACCGCGAGTGCGAAGTTCTTCCTCTTGATTCCGGAGATGCCTCCTGCCACCGCGATGATGCCGAAAATCACCACCAGGATTCCGCAGAACGTGTACCGAGTGAAGCTGGAGTCCGCCGCTCCCTTGAGGGAATGGATCGTCGTGGCTGACATCACGCGTGTTGGAAGGATTGTCCACAGAGGTCGCATTGCCTCCAATTGGATCTCCGTGCATAATGATTTCCATCCAGCACGGTCACTCGCAAATTTAATGATGGAGCACTTCATCAGCCAATTGGGAACACGGTTGGTGGATCAGGTGAACGGATGAAGGTCGTGATCATTGGCAACAACGTGGCGGGAACGACCCTGGCGAAGGCTATTCGAGATGCTGACGCGAACACTGAGATCGATATCTTCACTGAGGAGGCCATGGCATACTATCCAAGGCCGAGACTGATAGACCATCTGATGGGCACAGTGCAAGAGAAGGACATGCCATTCTATCCAGCGGACTGGTATGCCACGAACAAGCTTTC
>Ga0315284_10013360_pt1 | contig 11690 bp, 9 predicted proteins | sample YL17G09_16_MG_FD_203696 | JGI IMG/M metagenome (GOLD analysis project Ga0315284, IMG submission 203696) | Sediment microbial communities from Yellowstone Lake, YNP, Wyoming, USA - YL17G09_16 | ecosystem: Environmental > Aquatic > Freshwater > Lake > Sediment | place: USA: Wyoming | collected... | reverse complement strand
CCCCTCCAACCCGTTCCGAAGTTTCCCTTAGTTTTTCGGTCACACCACCATAGACTTCTTGAGCTCGACCTCTAATAACAGTTTCTGTGGCACGAACACCGTGTTCTATATCATACCCCAACCTCTTACCCAACCGACCTGCTCTACCACTAAAATTCTCCCATATTCTTCTAACCTTATCCGACGCTTGCCCTGCAATTTTTCCCACACTTACAGACTCGTTGTCCTCAATCTCAAATCCGTACTCACGCAGTGAATTTTTAACTTGATTTTCAGCTGATCTGGCGGTATTAAATATCTCAGAACCAAAGCTCTCTGCCCCACTAATAACACTTCCGGAAACTTCCCTTTTCGTACGGATAATTGTTGATACAAAACCTACAGCGTTTTTCTTTATTCCCTCTAATGCAGAATCTACAATAGCCTCTGCTTTTTCTGTGTCGTTATACTCCTCCTCAAAATCATTCCTCAGAGATTGAATGGGATCTAAATTTTCTATGGACATGTTTCTGACTTTAACCTAAATTTGCTACCACAGTAATTGGGGTACAAAACGGCGAGAAGTCAAGATTACTTCATATCTAGTCCTTTTTCTTTTCCTTATCCTTATCTTTCTTCTCGTCCTTCTTTTCGGCGCAGAGACGCTGGGGGACATTGCTACCTTTGATAAATACTTCCGACCTTCCACAGGCGGAATCTGTTTTCACAAAAACTCCCCCGGGCATAGGCATCTCTTCATTTAATTTACCCTCCAGTACTGTTCTTGTAACCCTATTCCAAATCGGAGCCGCGCCCGTAAGACCCGAAGCAAGATATTGATTCATAGGAGTATTGTCATTGTTTCCAACCCAAACCCCAATTGCATACGATGGCGTGAAACCAATTGTCCAGTTATCTCTTTTGCTATCTGTGGTTCCGGTCTTAACGGCCACTTTATAACCCGGAATAACCAAAGAGCTTTGAAAACCAAAAGCCGGGGTTCTTGCATTATTGTCCGAGAGAATATTCCACATCAAATACGAAACATCCTTACCTAAAATATCCCTTTTCGGCCGTAAACCCTCATTATATATTTCATAACCTCTAGAATCTTTTATAGACAAAAATGGAGAAATTTGTTTGTAAATGCCGCCTCGCCCAAAAGTGGCAAAAGCATTTGTAATATCTAAAAGGCGAACTTCTTTTCCGCCAAGCGTAATCGAAAGACCATAAGTTCCATCAACCTTCCAATTAGTAAGTCCCATGTCTTTCCCAAGCGAAACAATATTATCCGGGCCTAAAACCTGAGCCAAACGCACGGCCGGAACATTATATGAGTTTGCTAAAGCAGTTCTTACTGTCACATCACCGTGGTACTTTCCATCATAATTTACGGGAGAATAAGGCCTAGACCCTGGAACCTGAAAAGTAATTGGTGAGTCTTTAATGATAGTTGCAGGCGTAAATCCTTGTTTTAATGCAAGCGCATATGTAATTGGCTTAATTGAAGATCCAGGTTGTCGGAAGGCGGTTGCCACATCATAAGCCCCAAAACCTGGCGCGTAATAATCGATTGATCCAACTTGAGCTAAAATTCCTGCATAAGGTACATCTAAAACCACGGCGGCGCCATTTGTCAGGTTTAATCCTTTACTTTTTTCTACCTCCTCACTCACAATTTTCTGAACGTTTTCCTGCAGATCTAAATCAAGCGTTGTGACTACAGAAAGCCCTCCATACTCAACAAATCGCTTCCCATACATCCTTTCTAACTCCTTTCGCACAAACTGAACAAAGTGAGGAGCTTTCATAAAATCGCCTTCATTCGCAAAGCTTAATTCCTCGTCATAAGCGGTAGAAACTTCATTTTTTGTAATATACCCAAGCTCATACATTCTATTTAAAACATATCTTTGTCTTTCTTTCGCAAGACCCAAATCAGTTAGAGGCGAATAAGCACTTGGGGCTGAAGGAAGACCAGCTATCATACTAATTTCGGCAAGATCTAACTCCCACACATTTTTTCCAAAATATTTTTGAGCGGCGGATTGCACTCCCCAAGCTGTCCCACCATACGAAATATTGTTTAGATAAAGCTCAAAAATTTCATCTTTTGAATACTTTGCCTCAACAAATAAAGCTAAGATTATTTCTTTCAATTTTCTAGAAACGGTCCTTTCAGGAGTAAGGAGAACGTTTTTGATAAGCTGTTGTGTGATCGTTGATCCGCCTTGCACGTTTCCTTGAAACAATGTTTCTCGGGCAGCCCTTAGTATACTTTCCAATCTAATCCCCTTGTGGTTATAAAATTGGGCGTCTTCAACTGCAAGAGTCGCATTTTTCATAAGCTCTGGAATTTCAGGAAGTTTCACTGGCGCATACCTTCTATCAACATAAATTTCGTATAGAAGCTTATTATTGCGATCATAAATGCGCGTAGGACGGCTCATACCTTGAACTACAACCATATCTGCCTTGGGAAGTGACCTAAACCATGTGAAAATTTCATAGGGAATAAAAATAAAAACAACTGACGCCAAAAAACCTAGCGTAAACATTTCATACCGGCCAAGAAGTCTCCTAGACTTTTTTATCTCAACCCTTTTAGGGCGGCCTCTTTTCTTTTTTGGCTCTCCATTCACTTTTTTAAAACCCTCAACAATCTTGAAAATCAAACCGGAAACAACAGTAAAAACACTAAGGAAAACAGTAAAGGGAAACAAAAGCACTCTTCCAAGCCAAAAGAGAGGTTCGCTAATAATTTTCAAAACCCGCGGAAGTCTTATCATTGCTCCAACTTTATACTAAAGCAGGTACGGCGTGTCAATGAATTTGCGATTATAAAAGCCTTTTGAGCGCTCGGATTTTATCTCTAAAGATTGCTGCCTCTTCAAAGTTAAGCATCTCGGCATCAATCTTCATTAATCTCTCAAGGTTTTTAATTTCTTTCGTCAGTTCTTCTGGCGGCAGCGACGCAAAGTCCACATCCAAATATTTTTGCTTCTTGGGTTTAAGAGACTCCCCCACCTCTTCGTCAATAAGTTTTTGTCTGATAGGTTTAACTATCTGCGTTGGTATAATTTTATGTAATTTATTAAAAGCAAATTGAATATTTCTCCTTCGATCTATTTCAGAAACGGCGCGGGCCATACTTCCAGTTATACTATCAGCGTACATCACAACCTCACCTAAAACGTGGCGGGAGGCTCTTCCCATAACTTGAATAAGTGACACATCAGAACGCAAAAACCCTTCTTTGTCGGCATCAAGTATAGCAACAAGCGAAACTTCCGGAAGATCCAGACCTTCTCGAAGTAGATTTATCCCCACCAAAACGTCATAATTACCCTTTCGAAGATCATCCAGAATATTCGTTCGCTCCAGTGTGTCAATATCAGAGTGAAGATAAGTTACTTTTATACCTTTATTCTCTAAATACGACGCAAGCTCTTCGGCCATGCGTTTTGTCAGCGTTGTAACTAAAACCCGCTCTTTTTGCGCAGTTTTCTTTTTAATTCGTTCACACAAATCCTGAATTTGCCCTTTGCTTGGGAGTATCGTAATTTTCGGGTCGGTAATTCCGGTTGGGCGGATCAAAAGCTCGGTGGGTTTTCCCGATTTTTCTATTTCCCATTCACTTGGTGTGGCACTAACATAAACCACACAATTTACTTTTGATAAAAACTCATCAAAGTTTAATGGGCGGTTATCAAGAGCCGAGGGAAGCCGAAAACCATAATCGATCAGCGTTTGCTTCCGAGATCTGTCGCCATTAAACATCCCTCGAACCTGCGGAATTGTAATATGTGACTCATCAACAATCGTTAAATAATCTTTGGGAAAGAAGTCCATAAGTGAATACGGAGTTCCACCTGGCTTACGTCCGTCAAAGTAGCGGGAATAGTTTTCAATACCTTTGCAATAACCAATTTCCTCAATCATTTCTAAATCGTATTCGGTGCGTTGTTTTAAACGATACGCTTCCAGGGATTTATCCATCTTTTCCAGTTCCTCTAAACGCAATTTAAGATCATATTTTATTTCACCAATCGCACTTTCCCTTCTTTGTTCATCGGCCACATAGTGTTTTGCGGGGTAGATCATCACAACATCCAAATCTTCCAAAGTTTCACCAGAAACTACCTCAAAGAATGAAATATTTACTAAGTAGTCATTTAGAAGCTCTAATCGAATTGCTTTCTCTAAATAAGCGGGGTAAACATCAATGTTATCGCCGGAAACTCGATAGGTTCCTCGTTTAAAATCTATTTCTGTTCTTTCGTAAAAAGTTTGAGAAAGCCGAGTTAGAAGATCTTGGCGTCTCAATTTCATGCCTTTTCGAAGTTCAAGCGCAACTTTTGAGTATTCTGCCGGCGAACCAAGATTATAAATACATGAAACCGAGGCCACAACGATGACGTCCCCTCGCGTCATGAGGGAAGTTGTGGCAGATAAGCGAAGCCTATCAATTTGTTCATTTATATTTGCATCTTTTTCGATATAAGTATCTGTAGATGGGATGTAACTTTCTGGCTGATAGTAATCGTAGTAACTAACAAAATATTCAACTGCGTTATTCGGGAAGAACTCTCGAAATTCTTGATAAAGCTGGGCAGCTAAAGTTTTATTGTGTGAAATAACTAAAACCGGTTTTTGCACGTTTTGAATGACGTTTGCCATGACAAAAGTTTTTCCACTTCCTGTAACTCCAAGAAGCGTTTGGTCTTTTTTACCCTGCAATAAACCGCTCGTCAGATTTTGAATGGCCGTCGGTTGATCCCCCGTTGGCTTAAATGGAGCTTTTAGTTTAAACACTAGCAAATTTTATCACACTTTTCGGGTTTTATTGGTATATATAATTGACTTAAAAACAAAATTAGGATAGAATATTTCTGTGAAGTGAAGAGCCTTCGGCTCTCATGACGCTAACGTCTAATAAACCAAAGCGTGAGGCACTTCACATTTTTTATCCCATTTTTCGATCCATCACAGAGTAAAACTTCTTTCCAGTCTTTGTATCTAAAATGACTACTCTCACTTTTGTGGTAACCTTTTTCTTTTTAATCTGCACAACTTCTATTGAATCCAAAGCATAAAACGTTTTCCCCCTTACAGTTTTAATATTTTGAATGGTATGAGATTTTTGGACTATCCTTTTTGCAAAGGGCAATAATTGAAGTCTTCTATACACATCGGACCAGGAGCGTTTCCGATTTCCTCCGGACCCTACTAGATGTTCCCATCCAAGCAAAGTGAAATAAACATAACTCCTAAAAGCTGGACAATATACTTTGCCAAACGATTTATAAATTGAGAATCTATCTCTCTTGTAGACAGAGACTTTCTTATTATCTTTCATTAATATATATTATAATATTTTGTATTCGATAATAAAATACCTCTTGACAGCTTCGGATATTATTCGGTAGTATAAGAGTACGAAGGAAATACGAATATGCCCCCAGTTACTCTTTATAAAAAACAAAAACAAATTTTAGATTTCATCTCACAGTATATCCAAATAAACGGCTATTCCCCAACCCTTCAAGAAATCGCTAACGCTATGGGTTTATCCTCACTTGCCACCGTTCATGAACACCTCCAAGCTTTAGAGAAAAAGGGCACTATAAAAAAATATGAAGGTTCTGTGCGCGGGATTGAAGTTTTAGACGAACGCTTTGATACCGCAACAAACTGGATTTCACTTCCCTTAATTGGCTACATTGCAGCTGGAGAACCCATCGAAGCCATTGAAAATCCTCTTGAAGCAGTAATCGTCGCATCAGACATGGTTTCAAAATCAAGACGCTCGTATGTTCTTCAAGTAAAAGGCGATTCTATGATAGAAGAAGGAATATTTGATGGTGACCACGTGGTAACTCAACAGCAAGAAACCGCAGACGACGGGGATATCGTCATAGCTTTAATAGATCATGAGTTTGCCACACTCAAAAAGTTCTACAGACAAAAAGATGGGATGATACGTTTACAGCCTGCAAACAGCAAGATGGATCCAATTATCGTCCCTGCAAGTTCAGTTACCATCCAAGGAAAAGTCACCGGCGTCATAAGACGTTATACTTAAACCGCTTTCTTTTTCTCTTTATACAAATGATAAACCGGTGGGACGATAGAGATGAGGATTATTAGCGCCACTATTGGCAAAATATATTTATCAACATCCGGTATTATTCTTCCCAAAAAATAACCTCCAAAGGTCATCCCCCACGTCCAGATAGTTCCCCCAAGAAAATTAAAAAAAGTAAACCTTTTGTGATCCATCTTTCCAATTCCTGCCACAATTGGAGCAAAAGTTCGAACTATAGGCATAAAACGTGCAATCGAAATTGCTTTCCCCCCATGTTTTTCGTAAAACGCCTGGGCTTTAAGCACATTTTCAGGATTAAAAAACAAAGACTTCTCTTTATGGAAAAGTTTGTGGCCTACTCTTTTTCCAAACTCGTAACCTACATTATCTCCAACAATAGCCGCAACCCACGCACCAAGAACAAGTGTCCAAATATTAAAAAAACTAAAAGCTGGAGAAGCCAAAAGCCCTGCTGTAAAAAGCAAACTGTCTCCCGGAAGGAAAAAACCAACCAGCAAACCGGATTCGGCAAAAATTACAAAATATACCCCAATTAGCCCAATACTTTCTATAAAAAGTTTAAGATCACCACTTAAAAAGGCGCTTGTGATTTCGCGCATAAAAAGATGTTAACACAATATGATATCCTAAAATAGATGAATTTAGATGAGTTTTATCAAAAATATCCCAAAGAAAAAGTTGATGACGCCCTCGCGTTTTTGAACTACAAAACGGCTCCAAAGGACCTTCCAAAAAGCGAATCAGACACAAAACCCACGCTATATATTTTTCGTCATGGACAAACCGAAGACAACGCCGAACAGTTATTTTCCGGCTGGAGGGATTCCCCTCTTACAGAAAGGGGCCGCGAACAATCGCGTATTTTGGCAGAAAAACTTAAAGATAAAAAAATCGACATGTTGATCTCGTCACCTCAAATAAGAGCAGTAGAAACTATGAAAGTTGCTATGTCAAAAAACAAATCAAAAGATTTGGAAATTCATATGGACGAAAGAATAAAAGAGCGTTCTTATGGGGATTTGCAGGGAAAAAGTAAATTAGAGATGGTTTTAGAAGATCCCAAGTTGGCACAAAAGATTCGTAGATCTTACGATGAAGTTCCCCCAAACGGTGAGAGTATTGCTATGGTTTGTGATAGAGTTTTTCAGTTTTGTGATGAAACCATACCTTTGATGAAACAAAATAAAACTAATGTGGCTATATCATGCCACGGGAATTCTATCAGGGGATTTAGAAAGTATTTTGAAGGTTTGAACCCAGAGGAGACCGCATCAATCGAAACTCCCCTGGGCCAAGATTACATTGCATATTTAATTAACTAGATTCTACCCCAACTAGTTGCCCATCAAATTCAATGTAGGAACCAATCACTTTTCCCAAATTATTGAGGGTCTCATCAATAGTTTTCCCCTGGGCACTGGCCTCTTTGATTTTCTTACCATCAACACTTACCCTCCCCATATTAACTTGGAACAATACCCCGGATCCGGATTTCAGAAAGTCCCATACGATAAAAACGGGTAAGTACAAAGGTCCCACTTTTCGGGTACCGCTCCAAACAGCGGTTGCTGATTCTATGTTTTCCCCCAGTTTAGATTTTATCTCTTCACAAATCGGCTGCACTATTTTAAAATCTTCAACCGACTTGGGAAGTAAAATCCTGTATCTGTGCCCCGAGAGCAAACGTTTCTGTTTGGCCCCACGAGGAAATCTTGCTAGTTTCCTATCTTTGATAAGCCTTTTCTTAAGAACCACATAAATTCCCCACATAATCCACCTCCTCACATATAGTTTTAGAATTTGGGTGGATATTACAACAAATAAAAGAATAAATCTACTTTGGGTTTCGAAGGTTTGAACCCAGAGGAGACCGCATCAATCGAAACTCCCCTGGGCCAAGACTATCTTGCTTACGTCATCTCTTGATAGTTCTTACATCAAGAAACTCGAGTTGTACATTAGTGTATAGTGAAATTATTTTCTCTATCCCCTCCCTCACATTCTGAACGGCAAATTCTGCTGTAGCACCTTTTGCGCGAATTTCCTTTATGAATGCCCCACCTCCGGCGATCTCCTTGTGAGTCACTCCCGCCGTATACTTAGGTATATTGAGAGGATCCCTATCAGTAATAGCAACCGTTTTGGCTATTCCACCCAGATTTATATATGTAGAACCTTCTAGCGTAATATGCTTTATTTTTTCTCTTACACCTCCTTTCGCAACTACGCTACATACAACAGAACAGGCACCGCTGTGATCATATCCTCCAGGAAAACTTATGATACGTCTTACGCTACCTTGCCTAAATCGCCCAAACCTAACCCCCGGATTTGGGTTCATAGACTGCACGACCTTATCAAACAAATTCACTCCCCCAGGTTTAAACTCAATTATTGCTGTCTATTCAATCTCCATAGCATTCTCCTTTATCATGAGTTTGGAATCTCCAAGTTTGGGTGGATATTACAACAAATAAAAGAATAAATCTACTTCCCCCACACTATAAGTTGACAATATAGGTTTGTTAGCTAAAATGACAAGCATAAATCTAGTAGTTCAAAACATATAGGAGGATAGAAAGAATGTCTAGTAAAACAAGAGACACTGTTATTATGATTGTCTTTACAATAATTGGGTCGCTCCTGGGTCCGGTATTAATACATCCCAACCCAGCACATCTTGTCATCAGCCTGGTATCCATAATTTTTATTACGGGAGCGATGGGTTTACTTATTGGCGCATTTACTATTATGCTACTCCACAAATAAACCCAGGCAATCGAATTTCTTTGGGCGTCGTCTACATTAAATCAAAAGACGACGCTTTTCCCTTTATTCCCCCAAAAATACGTCTAAAAGCCGGTTATATTTGGAAACGCGCTCGCCGCGAACCGGAGCTCCTGATTTAATAAACTCTGCCGAAACGGCTAAAGCAAGATCTGCAATAAAAGTATCTTCTGCGTTGTCACCACTTCGATGAGACACCACAACCGACATTTTATTTTCCTTTGCCATCTTAATAAAATCCAAAGTTTCGGTCAAAGTTCCCACTTGATTTGGTTTAACTATTACCGCATTTGCAAGACCCTCCTCAACTGCCGTTTGCAAAAACTTTGAGTTTGTTACAACCAAATCGTCAGCTACTATCATCAACTTATCCTTAAACTTCTCGTAAAAACTCTTCCATCCTAAAGTGTCGCCTTCATAAAAAGAATCCTCAACGTAAATTAGTTCATATTTGTTAATTAGATCTTCGTAATAAGAAAGAAGCTCTTCGCGCGACAGCTTTTTACCCTCTTCTTTTATTTCATACCTATCCATGTTGAAAAAAGACCCGGCGGCAACGTCTATCCCCAAAAAAACATCTTTGCCTACCTCATATCTTTCTAAAGCAGATTCTCTTATAGAAGCTAAGGCCTTTTCAGTTGTAAAGCCCCGAGGCGCAAATCCACCTTCATCCCCCACCTCTGTGCCAATACCCTTTCTGCTTAAGTTTTTCTCAAGCAAATGATAAATATTCACACCAATTTCAAGCGCCCGGTCAAAAGATATTTCCCTTGCTGGAATTACCATAAACTCCTGAAATGAAAGATTATTCTCCGCATGTTTTCCTCCATTTAAGATATTAAAAACTGGAGTTGGAAACTTTAATTCGTTCTTTTTAATTTTTTCTCCTTTATATAAAACCGATAAATACTCATAAAGTTCTAGCTGTAACGATTTTGCCATCGCGGAAGCTATTGCGAGCGACACCGAAAGAATACTATTGCCTCCAAGATTACGTTTATTCGGGGTTCCATCCATTGAAATTAAAACTTTATCCAAGGCGCTTTGATTTTCTGCGCCTTCCCCTTTTAAAGCCTCATTTATTACAGTTGACACAATATCAACCGCTTTTTCCACAGGAATATAAATTGCTTCATTTTGGCCCTTTGAAGCTCCATCGGGAATTGCTTGAACACCCGTCGCACCATCATCTAAAACCACTTTGGTTTCTATCGTCCAATCTCCCCGTGAGTTTATTATTTTGTGACAGGAAATTTCTTTGATTTTTGGCATGTCATTTTTTCTTTTTTTCTATAATCTTTTTCTCAGCGTCATAAACCACTTTTCTTGTTTTATCAATGATATCCGGACTCACTGATACTGATGTGACCCCCCACTCCACAAGCGTTTCCACAAGCTCGGGGTATTCCGACGGTGCTTGCCCACACACTGAACATGTGATTTTTCGCCTTCGGCATGTAGTAATGATCTTTTCTAAACTCTTTAAAACCGCCGCATCAAGTTCGTTGTAAACATTTGCCACTTTTTCGTTATCACGGTCCACACCAAGGATAAGCATTGTTAAATCATTCGTACCAATAGAAACGCCATCAATTCCTTCGTCTATAAATTCATCAAGTAAAATTACATTTGAGGGAATTTCTACCATCATCCAAAGCTTAAACAAACCTCCTCTTCGAAGACCGTTTGCCGAAATAATCTTTTTCACCTCACGAAGCTCATTTATTGTTCTAACAAAGGGAAGCATTACCCAAAGATTTTTAAAACCTTTCTTGTTTCGAACTATTTTTATAGCCTCAATTTCCATTTCAAAGACCTTCACATCAGTGATATAGCGGGAAACACCTCGGTAACCAATCATAGGATTTGGCTCTTCACCTTCAAATTCCTTTCCACCTTTTAAAGTTGCGTATTCGTTGGTTTTAAAATCAGTAAAACGATAAACCACTGGGCGCGGATGAAAGGCCATGGCAAATTTCTCAAGACCCTCGGCAAGTTTTTCGATAAACTCTTTTTCACGATTATATTTAATAAAGTTTTTGGGATGCTCACCCATTTGAGCAACCATGAACTCCGCCCGCAGTAACCCTACACCATCTACATTTCGCACCGACATGTCGGCCGCAAGCTCTGGTTCTGCAAGGTTTAAGTAAACTTTTGTGGCTGTTTTCATCTTTGATGTATCAATTTGCTTTTCTTTTGTGGCTTCTTTATCAATTTTTGAGATATCTCCCTCGAATACTTCTCCCGCTGCACCATCAACCGTTATCACCTCATTATTTTTCAGGATTTTTGTAGCGTGTAATGTTCCAACCACGGCAGGAATTCCCAGCTCTCGACTCACAATTGCGGCGTGGCTTGTTTTTCCTCCTTCGTCTGTAACTATTGCAACGGCCCTTTTCATTGCAGGAACATAATCAGGATTTGTCATCACTGCCACCAAAATATCGCCGATTTTAACCTCCGAGATTTTCCTTGCGTCTTTTACAATTTGTACGGACCCAACTCCAACGCCCGGAGACGCCGCCAAGCCCTTAAGAATAGCTTTCTTCTTTTTACCTTCATCAACCATACGGGCTTCCTCAACCTTTTTGGTTTTTAATGTTGTAACGGGGCGCGATTGAACTATAAAGAGTCTTCCATTTTCAAAAGCCCATTCAATATCCTGAGGTAAACCCTCATAATGCTTTTCAATTTTTATCCCAATTTTTGCAAGCTCCACAATATGTTTATTACTAAGTTTCTGAGCTTTTTGGTACTTTTTTGAAATGGAAGTTTTTCCGCTATGTGTAAGTTGCCACGTTTGTTTAGAAAT
>Ga0315284_10013359_pt1 | contig 11691 bp, 16 predicted proteins | sample YL17G09_16_MG_FD_203696 | JGI IMG/M metagenome (GOLD analysis project Ga0315284, IMG submission 203696) | Sediment microbial communities from Yellowstone Lake, YNP, Wyoming, USA - YL17G09_16 | ecosystem: Environmental > Aquatic > Freshwater > Lake > Sediment | place: USA: Wyoming | collected... | reverse complement strand
CTTGCTGAGAGACAGAAGAATCTCATGACAAAAGTTAAAGAAGTCATTACTGACCCTGCTAAAGTTAAAGAATATGAAGAGAAAGTTAAAGACCCAACTGCATTATCTGGTTTAGAGTATAGTATATATACTCTTGCAACTGTTGTTAAAGAAGGTCAAATTCAACATGAAGCTATTCTTAAGAAAGAAAAAGAAGACTTCGAAAAGAAACTTGTTGAGAAACTTGGTGGAACTGGAACATTGCCCTCAAGTCTTAATTCTGGGGAAGGTGGAAGTGGTGGCGGAGCTAAAAGTGGAGAAGAATTCGAAGGTTCAACTATTTCAGAAGCAAATGCTAACATGGTTCGTGAACTTCGTAGGCGGTCACATAGTAATGACCCACAAGTAGCGGTTAAGGCTAAAGATCAACTTACAGAATTAATGCATAAATGGGGTATTGCAGTTAGAAAGAACTATGACGGTAGAGCACAAGGATTAGGAGAAGTAGGTCCAAGAAGCATTAAGGAACAACCATCACTACGTGAAATAACTAAGAAGGGTGGAGAGGCGATTTAAATTGGTAGGCAAATCAAAAATCTATAAACCATCTCCATTAAATATACATGTTAGACCAAATTGTGTTCATGAAGAAATACGTGTTACAAATGATGGTAAAGCAATCTATGAAAAATTCCTGTTCACACAAACAAACTTTCCATGCGGTGGATGTAATTCACCTGACGATGTAATATTCATGAGATGTTCACCAATTAATGACATTGTTCGTTCATGTACTTATTGTGGAGTAACTCAACCAATTAGTCCACGAGATGTAAATGGTAATGTTAGAGCACAGCAATTTGAAGATGAAACACATGAAATGAATGCTGATGAAGTCAAAGAATTCGTGACACGAAACAAAATTATGGATAAGTTTCTACATCCAATATTAGTAGAAATGTTAGAGTCAAAACGTGAAAAACGAAAAGTAAACATTGATAATCTTGGATTAGAAGAAGAAGAATTAAAGGGTAAATAAAGCCCCATATATCCCTTTTCATTACTTTTTTTGTTTATACTAATAGAAAGATTTATATACTTGATTTATACATTCTTATATTAAAGTGATATACATGAAGGTAAATATTGAAGAAACTTTAGCAAGTACCGATGTGGTAACTGCCTTGACAAATTCCCCATATTTAATCTACAGTGAAGTTCTTGAAGGAGCACGTAGACCACTCGTTTTCCTACAGGTCGTAAAAGAAATTAAAGACCTTATTGGTGAACAAGGAAATAGATACCAATTTTTGAAAAGCACTCACATGTCTGCAACTAAAAGCTCTGAGTCAAATATGCTCTCTGGTATGGCTTCAAGTGACAAAAGTATTGACGCTGTTGATGTTAGCGTAACTGACATCATATGGTGTGCGGCTCAACTCTCAGATTTCCTAAAGGAAAACTTCCCAAAGATTGACTTCGTACAGATGCACATGAACAACATGGGTAAAGCTGTGATGGAGTATCTTGACGCATATGTGAATACCGTTCTACATGCGGCATCAGGCACAGAAACTTTCGATGCTGGTTCAGTATTTGAATATGAAGACATAATTGATGCATTAACAGAAGCAAAAGACGAAGATTGGATTCCTGACGCTGGTAATCCACCATTCCTATTGATAAGTGCTGGTGCATCTGGTAGCATCCTCAAAGATGCAACTTTCGTATCAACCGAAAGATATACTGCTGGTTCATTGGCATCTATGGTTGCTGGTGAAGTTGGCAAAATCGGTGGATGTAGAGTCCTTGAATCTTCATTACTCGCTGGTACTGGTGACGCATATATCGTATTTCCAAGTGACGGCATTAATGGTCCAGTAATTGCAATGATATGGAAGCGTGAGCTTAGGGTCACAAACATATATGTTCCACAATCTGGATATACATATTTCAACACAAGCATAAGAGCAATTCCAGTAGTCGTACAAGCTAAAGGAATAGTTAAAATCACAATATCTGGTAGCCCATAAGCTTAGGCTTATGATTTAATAGGCTCATTCAACCCTTTTTATTTTTTGTTAACTATAAGCGAAAGCTTTATATAGTAGAACTTATCATTCTTATATCAGCCACGAGTCATTGGACAGGTGGCGGAGTAAATGTAAAATGACAGGCTATTCGAGTGAGGAAGATGTATACGAAGAATGCGGTATGGACAGTACCACAATCCAGAATTTAACTGGTAAATCTCAAGCCGAAGTAACGGCTCTTGTATTAAAATATATTGAATCAGCAGACCAAAGAATTAAACGTATGCTTAAAGTTCCTATTACTATACGTAAAGAGGAACATGAATTTCTTATGGTTAACCCTGTAGCTCTTGGTCCTTATGAAGAGAACTTAGAATTTTTTGGAACATATGACCCTGTAAATTGTGTAGATTCAGTATATGCTCTTTACTCATATGGATTTGGAAGACAAAATAATTATAGTTCATTAGGTCATGGTTCAGGAAGACGAAAGTTGCCTTATCCAATAAATTGTGATGATTTAACTGAGGGTATAACTGATTGTATTGCTGGCGTTGGAACTACATTAAGTAAAGAAACCACAATTAAGAAAGCTGGAACAGCAAGTATTAAAGCTATATTTGCTACAGTAACTTTACCACAAGTAGCAGATTGGTCATTCTTTTTCCCAAGTGCCGCAAACCTTGATAAGAGAATTTACTCATGGCATTATTCATCATTCTTATTTAGATGCTCGGATAAAACATCTGTATTTACTCTTTCATTATATGACATAAATAGAAATATTGCATATAAAACATTTACAATGAAATTCAATAATACATGGGAAATGATTACATTAGATTTAGATACATTTACAGATGCTTTTGATTGGAGTAATATTCTTATTCAGAAAGTAAAGATTTCTTCAAGTAAAATTGGTACAATCTACTTCGATAACTTTTGCTTTAATGATGGAGTATTCTGGTCTTTACCAGAAGGAAACATATGGTGGGCTGACCCAAATGGAGACCCATTAGGAACATTCCAAGTAACTTATTCATATGACCCATACTTAGAAGAAACACCAGCAGACATAGCAGAATGTTCAGCTAAATTAGCGGCTGTAAAGATTCTTGATTATTGTATTGGAGCAAGACAGAGATACTTAGCTTTCCAAATGGTAACAGAAAATATGGATAAGACACCTGATAAGGAATCATTAGAAGTTGTTCGTGGAAGAATAATTGCTGATGTAAATAGAATGTTAGGTGATATAGGATTTGGTACAAATGAAAGCATAGGTGCACCAGTATAGGTGATATAAATGAGCACTGAAGGTTACATGTATACAATAAAGATGAAAATTGTTGACCATATTAGCGAAGCAGATGCTACTCTTCAACCAAAAACAACTCATGTTCTTCCAAGCACCGATGAACAGATATGGAAGTTTGACCAAGCTAACTTACCATTATGTAGCCTTAGAATTGGACCTTCCACTGATAGAGAATATCTTCAAGGTAGACAGTTAGGAGAAGCTAAGATGGGCAATTTTGTATCTTTCTTTTTTACTGCTCATCTTTATGCATTAAATAATAATACCGTAAATGAAGATAAAGCTAAAACAGTAATGAACTTAGCTGAAAAAATTAAGGAACATCTTTTACGTGAAGATGATGCTACAAGTGGTATACAACATTATTATGAAATAACTACACGAGAAGCACAATCAGGTATGGCAACAATATCTAAAATTATTATTGAAGGATATGTTTTAGTAAGAAGACCATTTGCATAGTTACCGCAACCTTTAAATAGTAGTATGTTTATTTTATCTATAGATGATATAAATGAGTGTAAATCAAATAATAGACTCTTTAAATAAAAATAATGAACCATATCCAACTAATGAAGCGGTTACGGTTCTTAAAGCGAAAACAATTTTTAAGAAAGAAGGTAAATGGTGGGAAGCTGTTCTATTAGTTCAAGTTAACTACGAAGGTGGAAGTTCTAAAAAAGTTACGTGGTACAGATGGATTTGGGGCAAAATAACTCCAAAGAGTGGAGAACCATATTATGGATGGAAACGTAAAGAACATAAGAACGTTAATTATAAATCAACTTGGAATGAAGCAAAATTAACTATGGATGAATTTATGTCGGAGTTAACTTAATATGCCAACATTAAAAGATATGGATAATGCAATCACTGAAATAACAGCTATTCTTAAAATGAAGAATGGTGGATGTGCATTAGATACTGTAACTGATTTTAAAAAGAATAAGTCTATTCAACCAGACAATAATACAGAAGATGAAATAGCTGAACTTACTGGTATACGAATAAAAACTAATACAATTATTGATGATATGATTGGCGGTGGAATTGGCATTGGTGAATCCATGATGCTTTATGGAGCACCAGCAAGTGGTAAAACTCAAACAGTTATGACGGCTGTTGCTCTTTGTCCAGACTATATATTCTACATTGATGCTGAAAATTCATTTAGTTGGAAGAGACTTAAACAAATATGTGATACAAGAGGAATAAACTATGAAGAAAAGAAAAAGAGGATAATAAAATATACTCCTGCTAATTGGGGAGAGCAACTACTCATTGCATATAGTTTTGTTCATCCTGAAGAATTAAAAGCTCAATATGGACCAGAAGCTAAAGTTACTTTGATTATATGTGATTCAGTAATTGACTTGTTTAGAGTTATTGAATTTAGTGGTAGACAAACATTGCCTGAAAGAAGCGGATTATTAACTAACTTTCTATACTCTCTTGTTCTTCAAGCTAAACTACATGGAGCATCTGTTCTATATACAAACCAGATTACAACTAATCCTGTAGCTGGACCTTATGTATCTATAACTGATACACAGAAGCCATGTGGTGGACCATCAATTGAACATAAACCAACATATAACCTATTCTTTAGAAAGAGTGTTGGCAACGTAAGAATAGCTCGTATGATGGATTCAAGCTTTAACGAACTATGCGAAAGAGCATTTGTTATTAATGAAAAAGGTATAGATGATTTACCTGATACAACTGTCACTGGAAAACGTCTTGCAGATTCAACTAAGAAATTCGATGATAAACAGTCTCAAGAAAACATGACTATAATTAAGAAAGTTAAAGGGGCACAAGAAGTCACTGAAAGTGATGTAGCTGAACTTGTTAACGGTACAGAAGAAGCTGAAGGTGCATAAATTGGTAATGGAGTTTATTATTACTCCCCATACCAAAAACATTATTGTTGGTAGAAAGGAAGGAAGAAGAGAATCAAAAGAACTATTATGTATTGCTAAGACCTGTATTCATGGAGATAGAAGAATAGAAGTTAAAGGATATATTATTTGTTCACGATGTACAACTCATGTTTATTATCCAGAAAACTTAGGTATACCAGTAAATAATAAAGATATTGCTAAAAGTCTTGTTTGTCCAACATGTCATAATGGTATTCCTATGAAGAATGATAAAGGAGAATATATTGTAATATGGACTCAGAGAGTAGTTTCTAAACATAGACATAGTAGGCACGATTATTACCATGGAGAATGTTTCGATACTATATTTATTGACCTTCCAGATGAAGAAGAAACAGAATCATTAATTGATAAATTAGAACGAAAATTAGAAAAACATGAGAGAGAAGATTAATGCCAATTGGATATAAGATGGTTTATGCTGGCTCTCGTGGTAAAGGAGTCACAATCTATTTACCAGTAGACCCACGTAAACATAAATGTTCCTGTTGTGGTAAAGTTGTTGGAGAAGAAATAAAAGTTACTGCATTACATCATACTTGGTATGCTTATCAACCTGAGACCGTAAGAAAGAATCCTATTCTTGCATTAGATAATACTATGGAAGTTTGTTTTGGTTGCCATCAAATTGCAGATGCAGTTAGAGCTTTACTATATGCAAATCCAAGTAGAGTTAGCAGAGTAGCTAATTGCCTTAAAGGTGAACCACGAGAAAGATTTAAACGTGTACTTAAAGAAGTCATTATTGCAATGGATAAAAGCGAAAGGTTAATTAATCCGCTTGCACTTAGTATACTTGAAATGGTGAATCATGTTGACGATGAAACCTAAACTTAAGACCTACTTAGCTGGTCCAATCAATCACAAGAATCCAGAAGCTTTTGCTTACTCTAAGAAATGGCGTGAATATATAGCAGTTGAACTTAAAGCTATGAACATTGAATGTCTTGACCCATTGAAAAGGACTGGTGGAGACACCATTAGTCCTGAATTACGTGCTAACTTAAGAGCCGCTTGTGAAGAAGAAAACTTGGAAGTAATCCATGATATAGTTGGTAGAATAATTATTCCACCTGACTTAGCTATGGTTAAAGAATCAAACTTTGTTACATTATATCTTCCACTTAAAGATGGCTATGAAATATGTGGGACTTATGGTGAAGCTACATTAGCAAAGTATCTTAACATACCAGTATATCTTATTACTGAAAGAGATAATCAAGATATTCCTGAATGGCTTATTGGATGTTGTAGAGATGAATTTTGTTCATGGGATGCATATCTTCTACGCATATTCAATGAATATCACTCAAGGTAATAATATTGGATGAAGATAATCATATTTCTAAGGAAGAGTTTTTATATCAGTTCTTTGGGAATTTCGGAAGAGAATTCGGAAACCCACGTCAATGGTTTGTTAATGACCCTACCCAAATATTCCCTTTTATTGAAGATTGTAAAGTTAACAAGTTTCCAGCATTCATGAGTGTCCAGCCACGTAAGGCTCATTATCAAGTATTTGGATTTGAAAAACTTTTCTTTGACTTTGATTATGCTGATAAGAATTTCATTAAGAAACTTGATGCACAAATTCTCATTAATGAAATTAGTGAATCAGATAAAAAATCAATATTGGATGAGAGAAATAAAGCTTTACCATTTGAAGTTAAACGTTTTATTAATAATATTATGTATCCAGATGATTCAGATATTTATCCACTTATTCCTTTAATTGTTAAAACTAATAAGGGATATCACGTATATATTTATTTTGATAATATATATGAGATAAATAGTGATACAGATTTTTGGAGTCAAGTTTATGGAACACTTTATAAAAGATTTTATAAGAATGGAGAATCTTATCAATTTATTGATAGAACATCAGAAACCGATATATTTAGAATGAGTAGGATGCCATTATCAATTCATGAGAAATCTGGATTAGAATGCATTATTGTTGATGGAAGTCTTAAACCAACTAAGATTAGAGGATTAGGAAACCAAAAGATGTGTAGTTTAAAACAAAAAGATATATTTAGAGCAGTAACTATTACTCGTGAGTTAATAAATAGGAAAACTGAAAAGGATAAACTTAGAAAGATTATTCAAGATAATAATCCAACCAACTTTATTGGTGATGCAAATATTAGACCATGCTTCCAGAAAGCTTTAGATTATAAGGAGATGCCAAATAAGATGCGGTTAGCTTTTCTACTTGAATTATGGTATAAGCAAAATAGACATACCAATGATGAGTTAACTGAACCATTTAGAGTATTGAATGATTTCAATGAAAAGAAGACTCGATACTACATTCAATGGTTTTTAGACCACAAGGTTTATGAATATAAGCCTTATAGATGCCAAGTTATGATTAAAGAAAACTGGTGTCTTCAAAACAATTGTACAAAATATAAAAAAAAGTGATGAAATGGTACAACAAAACATGCGTAAGAATAGACCAAAAAAGAAAGAGAAATCCGAGAAAGCTTGGGTTAATGAATTCAATAAGATAAGGGATACATATGGTGGCTACTACAAAGAAAAAAGTTAAGAAAGAAACTAAATACGTGCCTGATTACAAGTGTAAACGCTGTTCTAAATCTAAGAATATGTGGATTGAACAAATACTTTTTAAGATAGATAAATGTAAAGTTGATATAGAAAGCCTTCAGAAAACAATAAACTTTATAAGTGAGTATTTAGATATTAAAGACAAGGTTGATAAGATTGAGTGAAGTAACTAAAGAAGATAAATTTGTTCCAACTGGATTTGAAATTATAATTAAAGAAATCTACAATGGCTATGTAAGGGCTTGGAAAGCTCAAGATACTGGCGGTAGAACTTCTATTAGACCTACAGCCGAAGAAGCGGTAGCGGCTGTTAGAGAAATGTTTTGGAGTATGACTAAACTATGAATAAAGAAGGTAAAGTTAGAACATTCAAAACTGGTGCTACACGAGATACAGATGAAAGTAAACTTGACTTTGAAGGATTCTATTCACCTTTAGTTATGATTAGGTTTGCTCAATACATGAATAAGCATAGGAAACAATCTGATGGTACATTACGTGATTCTGATAACTGGCAAAAAGGTATTCCTAAGAAAGAATATATGAAGAGTGGATATAGACATTTCATAGATTGGTGGATGGTTCATCGTGGTTATCAAGGACGAGAGGATATCGAAGAAACCCTTTGTGCATTAATATTTAATGCTCAAGGATACTTATTTGAGGTTTTAAAAGAAAAAAAATCTAATATTCATCAATAATTCTACTTTTTTGTTAGTTCTTTCCGAAAGATTTATATATAGCGTTGCTCCTATATCTACGATAGAGTGAACATTATGCCAAGTTTATTTGGAATTGAATTACATAGAAAACCTAAGCCAATTAGTACAGAAACTATTATTCCCAAGGAAGTTGTGGGAAACTTTGAACAATATATGTCACAGATGAAACAGGTTACAGGTCAAAATGATATAGAAATTTTAAGACAGACTTTTGCTAATCCATGGATGGGTTTAACTATAGAAGAAACTTCTTCATATCTCAGAATGGACGCTGAAGCAATGGGTAAAAATAATGATATTTCCATAACTAAGAAAGACCCTATTGAAGAATGTATTAGGTTAAGAAAGAATTTTGCTCCTATATCTACATGTGTTGACTACGTAAAACAAGAACTACTTGGCGGCGGATTAGATATAGTTATTAAAGATGTTAAAGATAAATATCAGAAAGATATGAGAGATGATATAGAACAATTTTGTGCTAACGTTTATCAAGATGATTTAACTGTTAGCTTAGATATTCTTATGCCTATAATGATTGATTACGCATTAACTACTGGTGTTGGTGCGGCTGAAATAGCTTATTTAACTAACGTTGATTTTTGGGAATACGCTTCACTTAAAGAACCTGAGAGAGTAACTATTGATAGTAAATCTGTTGAAGTAATTGATTTTGATATAAAAGAACCAGAATGGAAAAAACTTAATGGAATAAAGAGATTAAAGATTTTTAAAGATGGATATAAACTTTTTGAACCTCAACGTGATAATGCATCAATGGAGATAAAATATTGGTCTGTTAATGAAAAAACTGGTGATTCAGTAATATTATCTAATGGAATGAAAGTTAGAAAGTTTGACTCAAGTAAACCAAAGCAAGGGATTTATCTACATAATTGGCAATTATTTTACTTAACAATTAATAGAACAGAGCAAGGTGTTAAAGGAGAAAGCATTATTCTTCCAGCATTAACTACAGCACTTATTCTTGAAAAGATATTAGCGGCTGTTGGAGAAGGAAACTCTCGTGCTGGATTTAAACGATTCTTCATCATCATGGGAAGTGAAAAGAGACCATGGGGTGGACCATTCATCAGAAACGTTCTTCAACAGATGAAGGAAGCAAGAGATAAAAATTGGCAAACTATTCCTATGCCACAAGGATTTGACATAAAAGAAATGGGTGGAGAAGTCTTTGATGCTAAAGAAGTAGTTGAATATTTGTTGAAAATGATTGCTAAATCAATGAACGTTCCATCTAAAGTATTAGGTGTAAGTGTTGGTTCTGGTACTGGTGGAATAGAAGATAATTCTAATTATAGACTATGGAAGAATAACTTAACTTCAGCGATTAGAAACCAATTATTTAAACGTCAATTATATGCTCTATATGGAAATAAAAGAACAAAACAAGGTGGTGGAACAGACAATACATATATTCCATTTGCAAGAATTAATGTTGAAGAATTAATGGTTCTAACAGAAAGAATAAAATTATTCCAAGATTTAATGAACATTGCTAATCCACTTAATCCAATAACTAAAATGAAGAACGAAATTGAATTCTGTAAAGTTATGGGTTGGGATGATGTTATTGAAGAGTTGCCTACACTTGCGGAATACAGTAAAGAGTTAGAGAAGCAGAAGAAAGCTGAAGAGAAAGCTGTAGTAGATAAAGCAAAACAAGATACTGAAAATGCAAAGGCTCAAACTGAATTAGCTAAAGACCCTAAAGTAGACCCTAATATTCCTTTAGGTGAAAAGAGGCAAGGTGCTCCTAAACCACCAAGCGAAGAACAGTTAGCTAATAGGCAAAAAGGTGGAGTTAATATTAGACCAGTAGACTCTAAAAAGGGAATTATTGCGTCTAAACCATAATCTTTTTTGTTATCATCAATAGAAAGATTTATATAGTTGAGATAAGCTTACTTATAGTAAAGTGATAATCATGCAACACAAACAAAAAATGATGTTTATAGATTCTATCAGTATAGTCCACAAGAATAAGGACGGTAAGGTTCTTAGCTCACGTACTATTAACAACAGCCCATTCCATAGACTTCTATGCAAGTTAGGAATACGACACAATTCTATGACTGTCAACGGTCTTGTTGGTTGTGCTGGCTTAATTGGTGCTACAACTCCACCAGCCGCAATGAACTTTGTTGGCATTGGTACAGGTACAGTAGCGGCTTCTTCAACTGACGTTTGGCTTGGTGCGGCTACTACATGTCAATCAGCTTCTTCAGTTAGCAAAGTTTCTACAGCAGTATCAAACGATACTTTACAATTAGTTTACACATTCGGCTCAACAGGTGGCGGTGGTTCATTAACAGGCACAAGTTCAGTTTCAGAAGTCATAGCGGCTTCAGGTTCAGGAACTACAGATTCTTCAGCTTCAGGTACTCACACAGCATTCTTAAGACAAGTATATACACCAGTAGACGTTTGCCAATGGGCACAGGGCGACACATTACAAGTGACTATCAAATTGCAATGCAAACAGGGTGCTTAAACTCTCTCTTTTCTTTTTTAAACAATAATTAAAACCCAAAGACTTATATAGTACAACCCATATATATTTGATGTAAGTGGATACTATGAGTGAAGTTATAACTCCTAAGAGACTTAAAGTAGCGGCATGTTGTCCAAGTTTTGACACTGTTAATTTCCACTGGATGGAACGTTCTTGGTTTCCATTATGTCACCTTGTTCAACCAGACTTCGATAAGTTAACTCAAATAGTTAGGGGAAGCACATCGGTAGCTCAGAAGAGAAACCAGATGGTTACACGAGCTTTACTTGATAAAGATGTTACACATATCTTCATGGTAGATAACGATGTTATTTACGAAGGATGTGGCAATGATATTAATCATGCTTTACGGTTCATGATGGGTCTCAATCTCGACATTTGCGGTGGAGAAATGAGAACAAGAGGACTCGTTGTTTTACAAAAGAAAGGGTTCTTAAAGAAAGAAGTTAGAGGATACCCTTTCATGTTATACCAATACTTGTCTGATAAAAGAATGTGGGCTAACTTACCACCTAAACTATTCATGAATAGAAGTGCATTAGTTCAAGTTGACGGTATAGGAATGGGATTTACACTTATTAAA
>Ga0315284_10013358_pt1 | contig 11691 bp, 8 predicted proteins | sample YL17G09_16_MG_FD_203696 | JGI IMG/M metagenome (GOLD analysis project Ga0315284, IMG submission 203696) | Sediment microbial communities from Yellowstone Lake, YNP, Wyoming, USA - YL17G09_16 | ecosystem: Environmental > Aquatic > Freshwater > Lake > Sediment | place: USA: Wyoming | collected... | reverse complement strand
CGTGGATATTAAAATGGAGAAATGCGTCGGCTGCAAATGGTTATCTTTTTGAGAGGAAAGTTTTAACTGAAGAGATGCAAAGAAAGTTCCTGGAAAATTATGAAAATAAAGGCAGACTTGATTTTATTTTAGTCTCGCTGAAAGAAAAAAAGCCTGTAGGTTTATTTTCGCTAACGAATCTTTTTGCGCAAGTGCAATTGGGAAAATTAATCGGTGAGAAAGAATATAAAGGCAAAGGGTTGGCCAAACTGGCAACTTCTTATTTGATTAAATTTGCTTTTGAGCATTTAAAAATTAGTGAAATTTATGCAAAAACACAAAAAGAAAATGTAGTTAATATAAAGCTAAATGAAAAATTGGGGTTTGTTATTATCGGCGAAGAAAATCTGAATAGTTCGGAATATTTTGTTATGAAGATTTCAAAAGGGCAATAAAATGTGTGGTATTTTTGGGATAATTAATAAACTAGATCTAATTGGGGATATGTCTTTTGCGGAATTAATGAAGCACCGTGGGCCAGATGCTTTTGGTTCTTGGAAGAATGAAAATGTCTTGTTCGAACATAAACGTTTGAGCATCATAGATCTAAGTACTGCTGCCAATCAGCCTTTTATAAAGATCCCAGGGTATGTGTTGGTTTATAATGGGGAAATTTTTAATTTTATGGAACTTCGCAATCAGCTGAAATTAGAATTTAATTTTGCTACGCATTCAGATACCGAGGTATTGTATTATTTTCTTGTAAAATATAGAGTTAAGGAACTGAATAAACTAAATGGCATGTTCGCTTTTGCCTTTTATGATTTTAAAAAACAAAAAGTATATTTAGTACGAGACCGGTATGGCATAAAACCGCTTTATTACTATAAAGGAAAAGATTTTCTGATATTTTCTTCTGAACAGAAATCTATTTACGCTGCCTTAAAGAATGTGCAGATAAATCAGCAGTATTTACCTGAATACTTAGCGTATAAATATATTGCTGGTAAAAATACTTTGGTTAAAGATGTTTATGAATTAGAGCCCGGAAGATTTATCGAATATGATATCGAGTCTAATACGATGAAAGAATGTAAATGGTATGAAATGTCGGAAATGAGGCAGGCAGACACGGATAATTTAGTGGATACGGTTGAAAATTGTTTAAAGGACTCGGTTGTTCGTAGACTAATCAGTGATGTGCCGGTAGGTTTACAATTGAGTGGGGGAATAGATTCTTCTATAATTGCGAAAATTGTTGCGGATACAAATCCCGGCAGATTGAGATCCTATTCGATTGGCTTCCCGGAATCGATATTTGATGAATCTGCTTACGCTTTTAAAATTGCTTCGCTTTTGGGTGTGGAGCATACTGCGATTGATTTTACATTGGAAGATTTCTTAAATATTTGGGAGTTGGCAACTTATCATAATGACGAACCTATCAATCATCCCCATTCATTACCTATATTCAAATTAACTAGAGTTGCAGCTAAAGACGTTACCGTACTACTTTCGGGCGAGGGGGCAGATGAAGTATTTTTAGGGTACGAACATTACAAAACCACTTTGGCTGATAATATAAGCGCACAGGATTTGGTTAGATACTATAGATTTAACAGCGATGATTCTGTTATCCGAATGTTGGATCATGGATTATCTTTGAATGGGGACATGGAGGACTATCGTTTTCGTTTATTAGGTTCTAAATTAGAAGGTAAAATTACCTATGATCTTAATACTCATCTTAATACTTTACTGAATAGGATAGATAAAATGTCAATGGCCAATTCGATGGAGATAAGAATCCCCTTTTTAGATTATCGGTTAGTAAGTTTAGGCTTTCGTGAGAAAAAAGAAAATCTTTTATCTGATCAATTTAGGAAAAAACCGCTCATGGATTTATATGAAAGGTATTTCAAGGATGGTCTTTCTTCGCGGCGAAAGGTTGGTTTTAGAGTTCCTTTTGATGAATGGTTGAGTTCAAGTCAGAAATTGAGGGATTTCATGGGCGATTATATCGCTATATTAAGGAATGATGGGAGATTGCAACGAGCTTATATAGAACAACTTTTAACAAAATTACATGTGGGTCTATTAGATAATGAAAATATAAAAGAAGCGTGGACATTGGTGAATTATTCTATCTGGAAGAAGCAGTTTCATTTTTCGTGATGGCGGCAATATTTTTTCGGTTAACTACTCCTGAGTAAACCACCAGCCCTGGAGGAATATGTCTTAAAAAATTACTTCTGCAGGCCAAATTAGCTGGAGATTGTAAAATAATCCATTAATAATATTGTCATTTTTGACTGTTGTTTGTTCTTTTCAAAATGAGGTTTCTGTTTTCTTGACATCATGCTGTCCCAATTAGCCAAACTGAATTAGGGATGTCAACGATTCAAATCGCCCGGCTTGTAACACCGATGTCAGAGCCAGGCCCTGTGCCTACGGCTTTCAAGGCCAGATATGTTGTAGAAAATTTAATGATGTTTTACCGCTTGCCGGGGGAGGTTTCAATGTCTGAAGTGTCTATGATTGATATCAACGGGCGGCATATTGGCGTAAACCATCCTACTTATATTATTGCGGAGTTGTCTGCCAACCACAACCAGAAATTCGATCAAGCTTTTAAGCTCATAAAAGAGGCAAAGGATGCGGGTGCCGATGCCATAAAGCTCCAGACTTACACACCGAATACGATAACGATTGATTGTGATAACGAATTTTTTCGTATCGGCAAGGGTACTATCTGGGAAGGCAAGAACCAATATGAACTATATAAGGAAGCTTACACCCCTTGGGAATGGCAGCCGAAGCTAAAAAAAATTGCCAATGATCTTGGTATGGATCTTTTTTCGACGCCATTTGATACGACTGCTGTCGATTTTTTAGAAGATATGGGGGTACCTGCGTATAAAGTTGCATCCTTTGAATTAGTAGATATACCCCTAATTCAGTATATCGCCAAGACCGGAAAACCAATCATCATGTCCACAGGTATGGCAACGTTAGCAGAGATAGACGAGGCAGTTACAGCAGCCAGAGAAGCAGGTTGTAAAGACATTGCCTTGTTGAAATGCACCAGCACCTATCCTGCGCAGCCGGAGGAGATGAACCTGCGCACCATACCCCACATGGCGGAAGCGTTTGGCGTTCCCGTCGGTCTGTCCGACCACACCTTGGGCATCGCCGTACCCGTTGCCGCCGTCGCCCTCGGCGCCTGCATCGTAGAAAAACACTTTACCTTATCCCGTAGCGTTCCCGGACCTGATAGCTCTTTTTCCATTGAACCCGATGAATTCAAATCTATGGTTGTTGCCATCCGCACCGCGGAAAAAGCTCTTGGTAAGGTTAGCTACAAAGTTACCGAACAAGAAGGCGCCTGCCGCATCTCCCGCCGTTCTCTCTTTGCCGTAAAAGATATAAAGGCAGGTGAAGTATTGACTGAACAAAATGTCCGCAGCATTCGGCCAGGCTACGGGTTACACACTCGTTTTCTAAATAAAGTAATTGGGAAAAAAGCAAAGATAGATATAAAGTGTGGGACCCCTTTAGACTTAGAAATGCTAATGGAGTAATTATTGTAGGAGGTAGTGATGTTTGTCTTGGTAAAAGAGGCAAATCCTCTCAGCGAAAGGAATAGCCGATTTGACTGTAAAGTTGCTATTCAAGATGGTCTTAATGTCTATTATTCTACAGACAAGCTAATTAATGTTTATTGCAATGATTCGTATTTCATGTTGCATAGAGGTCTCCCGGTTTTTGATGATGAGAGATTTAAAAATATTATTAAATTATATGAGAAGCAGAGTAAAAAGGATAAGTTTAAGTTAATAACTGGTTCTTATTTTCTAATTTTGTTCGATAAGGAGGAGAATGCGTTAAGAATCTATCGGGATGCATGGGGTTCGGTGCCGGTTTTTTATGAGAAAGAAAGAATGATTATTTCTGATTCAATTAGTGAAATTGTTGCTTGCATTCCCGAATCAAAATTAAACAATAAGGTTCTATGTGAGTATTTGGCATGTTCTTATATTGTAGGTGCCCCCACGCTTTATTCTAATATTTTAGCTTTAGAGCCTCGAAATATGTTAGAATTTAAGAATCAGGATTTAAGTACGCGTCAGAACCACAATTATCCGAAATTTGATAAAGATTTAAGGATAAACGATCTTGTGGTGGAGTTAGAAGAAGCGATTGATAAATCCATAAATAATATTTTTACAGCAATTGCTGATCCGGAGGAGTTTTTTATCGCTCTCTCCGGCGGAACAGATAGTAGTCTATTAACCGCTAAGCTTTATGAGAAATATGATCATAAAAAATTTATTTGTGGAACAGTGCATTATGAGAATTGGCATTTGAATGATACGGAATATTTTAGACGCGTTATTGATCAGTATAAATTGGACGGTTATATCGAATCAATTAATAATGAAAATTATGCTAATGCGCTGGTTGATCTTATTAATTCATCTAAATACATTTATCATACTTTTTCGCCGTCCTTTTTTAGCCTTGCGAATTCAATAAACAGTAAATATCCTAAGATAAAATACCAGATTAATGGAACGGGTCCGGATGAAGGCATAATTGGCTTCGAGAAAATTCCCATGGCAGAAATGTTAGCAAACAACAATTTAAAAAAAGAACAATGGATAAAGTTTCTTTTCGAGAAGTTAGATTATATTTATACACCACCAGAAATAATTTATAGCATAGTAAATGAAGGAGGCGACATTTTAAGCTCAAGAATGAAAATCGCCAATAACTTGTTAAATACATGCGATCATTTCAGTGAGTTCCAACGCCGGTATACTTTTGAGACCGTAACTGATCATCACATACGGATGTTATATCATATTGCACAGCTAAATAATATAGAAACTATTTATCCGTATTGTACTCAAGAGATATTTGCCATTTCTTTTAAAGCCCCATATTCAGAATTGAATCTGAATGAGATATATAAGGCTGTCTACAAGAGGATTCTTTTAAAATATTTCGGGGAGGAATTTGTTTATCGCCCTAAGATTGGATTTCATGCGCCAAGTAGAGTTTATTTTAAAGAAGGCAAAGGCTTGGGGGCTAAATTAAGTGGAATTAATTTAGCCGATATGCAGAAACTTTTCAATTTAGAGGAAGTCAAAAAGCAGATAAATCATAGGTTGAATGATAAAGATGCAATCCTAGATTATTTGCTTTGGACTTTTTTGAATTTTTCATTGTGGTTCATCCGACTTTCCAGTGGGTAATCCGTTAAGGTACAATGGCTCCGAGGAGGACTGGAGCCATGCAAGATACCGAACTTTACCGTTACCTTCTGGGTATAGAACCCCCGTGGACTGTGGAAAGGGTTAATCTGGATCTGGTGAATCAAAGAGTGGATGTGTGGGCGAGCCACGAAGAGGACTTGCGCTGGCCCTGCCCTGAATGTGGAGCCTTGGTGCCTTTGTACGACCATGCTCCCGAGCGAGCCTGGCGTCATCTGGACAGTTGCCAATTCAAGACCTTCCTGCATGCCCGACCACCGAGAGTGAATTGTACGGAACACGGGGTTCGACAGGTTCAGTTGCCATGGGCGGGTGCAAAGGCTCGATTCACCATGCTGTTTGAACGGCTGGCCATCGATGTGCTCCGAGAGAGTGACATCCTTGGAGCGACTCGGATTTTGCGGATCAGTTGGGACGAGGCCTGGCATATTCTGGAGCGGGCGGTCGAGCGTGGATTGATGGCGAGAGAGAAACGGATTTGTGTCCGTATTGGAGTGGATGAGAAGTCGGTCGGCAAAGGGCATACTTATATGACGTTGGTTTGTGATTTGGAGGCTTCCACGGTGGAGTATATTGCGGAGGATCGGAAGCAGACGAGTCTGGATGGTTACTTTCTGGGTCTTTCCCAGGAGCAGAAGGAAGGCATTGAGGCGGTGGCAATGGATATCTGGGACCCGTATATCGCATCTGTGAAGACCCATCTTGTCGAGGCGGAGAACAAGATCGTGTTTGATCGTTACCATTTGATGACCCACATGGGCAAGGCGGTGGATGAGGTACGCAAGAAGGAACATCGGGCTTTGAAGCAGGGAGGCAATGAGACGTTGACGGGGTCCAAGTATCTTTGGTTGTACGCGGAGGAAAACCTTCCAGAGAAGCATGAAGAACGGTTTTCGATTCTCAAGAAGATGAAGCTCAAGACAGCCCGGGCATGGGCGATCAAGGAGAGTCTTCGAGACCTCTGGAGTTACACCCGGAAGGGATGGGCCTACCATCATTTTAAAAAGTGGTACTTTTGGGCAACCCACTCTCGATTGGAGCCGGTGAAGGAGACTGCTCGGATGATTCATAAATACCTTCACAATGTGCTGACCTATTTTACTCATCCCATCACGAATGCCGTGACAGAAGGACTGAACTCAAAAATCCAGACTATCAAAAAGATGGCTTATGGTTTCAGGAACCGGGATCACTTTAAACCAGCCATCTACTTTCATTGTGGAGGGTTAAAACTTTATCCAGTTACCCACTGAATACCCGGATGAACCTTCATTGTTTAACAGCCTGTTTCGTAAAAATATGCTTAATGTTTAGGGAAAAAGATAATGAATATAGAAATTGTCTCTTTAAATAAAGAATGCAATGAATCGTGGAATCGTTTTTGTGTAGAATCAAATAATGCATGGTTTTGTCACACAACTGATTTCATAGATTTCCAATTAAATCTTCGCCCAACATTGGATAGTAAATCAATGTCCTTCATGGTAAAAGAGGGAAGATGTATTTTGTGTATCTGCATAATATTTTTGGAAAAACATGAATTAAATAATCAGATTTTTTATGAGTTTTCATTTGGTGGCGACTATTGCCCATCGCCAGCTTTTAAAAACGGATTAACAGAGTCAAGAAAAGAAGAAATATTAAAATTTGTTTTTTCACAAATAGATGAAAAAGCACGTGAACATGATGTAAAACGTGTCTCTTTTAGAATTCATCCCTTGTGTCATAATTTTTTAGAATCAGGAACGCCACCATATAATTATTTAATGAAACATGGGTTTTTTGATAATTCCATAAACACTCAAATTATAAATATTTCTCTGTCAGATGAAGAATTAAGAAGATCGATTAGAAAAGGACATAAATACGATATTAACAGAGGCAGAAAAACCTATGAAATCGCAATATTCGATCATTCGAATATTGATAGAAACACTTTTGACAATTACCGTCTACTTCATCATAAAGCAGCAGGAAGAATAACCAGGCCATTAATCACTTTTGATATTATGTTTAACTGGATAAAACAAGATTCAGCATTTCTCGTGGGGCTTCTATATAATCAAACATTCATAGCCTTTTCACTGTTTATTAAGTTTAAGGATGGTGCATATTATGGATCCGCCGCTGATGATCCCGATGTTCAAGTTGATGTGCCGATAGCGCATATTATTCAATGGAAGGCCATCGAGTGGCTAAAAAACAATAAAATCAAATATTACGAAATCGGATGGCAACAGTTCGGTAATCAGTTCTATGATTTTCCATCTTATAAAGATAAAAGCATTTCTTTTTTTAAAAGGGGATTTGGCGGCTTAACGGTTCCACTGTTCCGCGGGGAAAAATTTTATGACGAAAACTATCTAAATATAATACTCAACATGAGAATTGCGAAACTTCTTAATAAAGAGAGTTAGCATACATCAGAGGGTCTACCATGGAAGTTAGATTCAATTAACATTTAATGGCCATACAGAATTGTTTTAGTTTTTTGGCAGGAGCAATATATGAGAATACTCTTTTTTCACCCGAATGATTATTTGTATATAGGCATACCAAATGGCATCGCAACTTTATCTGCAGTAGCAAAACAGAATAACCATCAGGTCGATATATTTGACGCTACTTTTATTAAGACACAACAGACTGAAGATAATCATGAAAAAGATAAGGGACTATTTTTGCCTACAAAGTATACCCTTGAAGATTTAACCAGGAACGACCCTATAGAAAACATTGAGGATGCATTAGATAGAAAATTAAAGGAATTTAAGCCCGATCTGATTGGCGTATCGACTATGACAGGAACGTTCAGTTGGTCATTAAATATTTTAAATAGAATCAAGCCTCAAGCAAAAATTATTTATGGGGGAGTTCATCCGTCAATTTCACCAAAGGAAGTATTGAAACATAGTATTGTAGATTTTGTTTGTGTAGGTGAAGGTGAAGAATTATTGGTTGAATTGTGTGAATGCCTCGCAAATGAAAAAGATTACAGCATGTTAAATAATTTAGGTTATAAAAAAGATGGAAGTGCATATATTAATGAATTAAGGTCATTTGTTAATCTGGATGCTTTGCCAACACCAGATTGGTCGTTATTTGACGAAAGGCATCTTTTTAGGCCATTTATGGGGGAAATATATAAAGGAAGTTTTTATGAAATGTCACGTGGCTGCCCCATGAATTGTAATTATTGCGTAAATATTTCTTTAAAACAAATATTAAAGAAATGCGGGAGTTATTTCAGATTTCAATCGCCAAAAACAACGATTAGACAGCTTAGCGAGCTAAAGGAAAAATATGGAGCTACCTGGTTTAAATTCGCTGATGACTCGATAACATATTTCAATGAAGAATATTTGGAAGAATTGGCAGAAGGATTATCGAAGTTAAATATTCAATTTGGTTGCTCTATTCGTCCAGAAGCCGTTACAAAAAGAAAAATTGAATTACTAAAGAGCATGGGTTGTGTGGCGGCCACTGTTGGCATAGAATCTGGCAACCCACGTATCAGAAAAGAAGTGCTTAATAGGCATATGAGCGATCAACAAATCGAAAAAACTATAAATGATTTAACAGAAGCAAATATAAGAGTTACGACCTTCAATATGATAGGGCTGCCAGGGGAAACACGAGAAGACATTTTTAAGACAATTAAATTTAACAAAAGCTTAAACATCGAAGCCGCAAATGTCTATATTATTTATCCTTATCCCGGCACATCAATTCATAAAAAGTACAAAATCAATATTTTTGATAATAGTGGTGACATAATTACTGTATCACAGGCATCAAGTTTTCATTTGGCAGAGATTGAACCAAAGGAGGTAGAGGGCTTATGGAAAACTTTTAATTTATACATGAGATTACCGGAAAAATTATGGCCAATAATTGAACTGTCTGAAGGCGAATCAAACGCAGCGAAAGAATTATATAGTAGATTGATAGAATTGTGAGGTATATACAAAGTGTTAACTGACAGAAATCAAAAGATCGTTTGCGTGGTAGAGGCAAGGATGACATCTTCTCGTCTGCCAGGCAAGACAATGAAAAAGATAATGGGGAAACCCATGCTCCAGCTTCTCATAGAAAGGCTTAAGAGAGCAAAAACTATTATAGCATTTTCACTGTTTATTAAGTTTAAGGATGGTGCATATTATGGATCCGCTGCAGATGATCCTGATGTTCAAGTTGATGTGCCTATAGCACATATTATTCAATGGAAAGCCATAGAATGGCTAAAGGAGAAGAAAATAAAATATTATGAGATTGGATGGCAACAGTTCGGAAATCAATTCTATGATTTTCCATCTTATAAAGAGCTGAGCATTTGTTTTTTTAAAAGGGGATTTGGCGGCTTATCGGTTCCACTGTTCCGCGGGGAAAAATTTTATGATGTTAATTTTATGGAGCAGGTGTTAAAGAAACGTGTTGATATGCTGGTATCTGGGCCATTGATTTGATGATGAAACGCTACCTCATTACAACTGCAGACGAACGGTCATGGAAATTCGACCGCCCTGTGCTGTTCCTTGGAGAATGGTGTCGGCGTTACGCCCGCAAGCATATTTGGTCAGAGATGGACGCGATTGTGGCGGCACCGCATGGCTTAGGGCCTGGGCAGAAGTCGCGTGACATTGACTATGTTCAGATGCTCGCAGGTGAAATTCTAATTGAGCTGACCGAGGCGCTTAATAAATTTCACCAGACCCAGCACAGCGAGCGCTACTGGAACATTGTCCTTGGGCATTGGCTGCAGCGCTATGTTGCAGTTGCTTTTAACCGCTATCACTCGCTTGATCAGGCGCTTAAAGATCACGAGATTGCTGGTACCACGGTTTTTGAGGCAAGGGAATACAGCATAGCAACGACCGATTCGTTGAGTTTCATCTATGCATGTAACGACGACCAGTGGAACCATGTCCTTTATTCAAAACTTATGGCCTATCGGGGCGATGTAGAACTAAATCTGGCTGAAGCTCCTTTACGGGGGGTTAAGGGTTTTAGGCATGAAGAAAAAAGACCAGATGGGCTACGACCGCAAATCAAGGGGTTTGCGCGTAAGTTATTGAACATGATAGGTTCGAAATTAGTCCGAAATACAGATGCATTCATAATCAGCAGCTACCTTCCTATCAAAGAGGAAGTAAAGTTGCAGCTTGCTCTTGGTCAGGTGCCGCAGTTTTGGCGTAGCCCTTCTTTCCAGCGAACTCTGCCCGATACTGACCTACGGGCCAATCTCGTGCTTAATTATGGTAAATATAAGGGGTTCGAAAGATATGTCCTGTGGCAACTTCCAGAATTTATTCCCACTTGTTATTTGGAGGGCTACAAGAGTCTTGTTAAAACGACGGAGGCGCTGTTTTGGCCAGAAAAACCGAGATTTATTTTTACATCGAATAATTTTGATATGGATGAAATCTTTAAAGCTTGGACCGGCTCAAAAGTGGAGTTGGGCATTCCTTATTTCACAGGGCAGCATGGGAATAACTACGGAACATTGCTTGGGAGTCAGAACTGGCCCGAGCGAACGACTGCCGATAAATTTATTACATGGGGCTGGACTGACGAGAGTAAGAACAATACCCCTGCATTCATTTTTAAGTCTGTAGCAGATAGGCCCAAGGCGTTTAATCCTAAAGGAGGGTTGCTACTGATCGAAGTATCTCCACCCTATATGCTTGGCCCGGCCGATGACTATTATGAGTTTGGACTATACCAGGAAGAGCTGTTTCGCTTTGTGGAATCGCTGTCGGTTCGTATCCACCAACAACTTACAGTGCGGCCTAAATCTGATTTTACGAATTATTCCTGGTCGGATGAACAGAGGTGGAAAGATCGAAGTCCAAATACAAAATTAGAAAATGGCGCGGCCCCCATTAGGCAATTAATTGCTCAGAGTCGCCTTGTCGTCCATTCCTATGATTCGACGGGGATACTTGAAACTCTCTCAGTGAATATCCCCACGATGTGCTTCTGGAGTGGCGGGCTGGATCACCTTTTACCCAGCGCAAAGCCTTATTACGAGTTAATTAAAAGTGCTGGCATCTTCAGTGACACCGCTAAGCTGGCGGCAGAAAGGGTTTCTTTGCATTGGGATAATATCGATGAATGGTGGGAAAGCCAAAAAGTGCAGGATGCGCGCAAGGCTTTCATCGGGCAGTATGCAAGGATGGAGAAACATCCGGTTAGGGTGTTGAAGAAGCTTTTGACACAGAATGCAAAACGGACATAGCAAATGAACCACAAGATAAAAAACATAGGGTAAATGCCAGGATTTTTAATGATTATATCAAGACGTCCTTCGATTTAAGTTTTGTAAAGTCACTGATCCGATGCAAATATCATATACTTTCAATTACCTGAAAATCTATCTCTGGCAAGGTATTTCAATTGTCCTGAACCTTCTCTCAATGTTTATCGTTATACCTCG
>Ga0315284_10013357_pt1 | contig 11694 bp, 23 predicted proteins | sample YL17G09_16_MG_FD_203696 | JGI IMG/M metagenome (GOLD analysis project Ga0315284, IMG submission 203696) | Sediment microbial communities from Yellowstone Lake, YNP, Wyoming, USA - YL17G09_16 | ecosystem: Environmental > Aquatic > Freshwater > Lake > Sediment | place: USA: Wyoming | collected... | reverse complement strand
CGCTTTTCTCAAGGATCGGGGAGGGCAAGCGGTATTCTGCCCTTTCTGCAAAGAAAAGATAGGAGAGTTTGAAACATGGGACTAAAAGATAATTGTCTTATAGAACTGGCAAGTAAGAAAAACAGAAGAAATGTTATTCCTTCAGACGTTTATGATTCTTTGCAAAATAATGAACATTCAAAGGTGGAGCATGATCTTTTAGAAGTTCTAGTAGCGCCCTCCGGGTTCAAAATAGAAGTTGTTGACATGAATCTTTGTATCTGGATCGCATGGGAAGGGCTTAAAGAAGTGGTGGGGAAATAACATGGGACTAACGGTAATTATATTGTGGAGTATTTGGGGTATTGCTTTTATAGCATGGTTTATAGCCCTGCTAACTGAACATATGAATGCTGCTTTTATTCTTTGTGGTTTTTTGCTTGGCATAAGTACAGTTAACCTTGTGAGGGGAATATGGGGTTAGGAACTTTACGTCAACAAGTGCTCTACCATGTTTCTTTGATCTTTGCCCGTGACGATCCACTCTGGTCCTGGTTGCGAAAAGAGATTACAGGAATCGTGGATCATCAACAGTTAAAAGACTTTGAGGTTTCTTTTAAGAAACTTGCCAAGAGGTTAGATGATCAGAAAGTGTTACTGGAAAGGAAGGACTGGGCTGACTGGGTTGAAGAATGCAAGAACCGTCCTGCGAGGAGTGATCGAGATGAAATTTTTTAAAGAATGGAAAGCGCTGGAGGAAAAAGGATGAAATTGCGGAAAAAAACAACAGCACTAGAGATTAACGCGGAAAATTGTGGTAGCAGGGTTTTAAATGATGGAGAAACGATAATCTATCCGCAGCATTTACGCATGGAATATTTTGATGGTTCGCGTTTTTCCAAGAGGGGACCGTCGGGTGTCGATGTTTATAAAGTGAAGATACGTTGGTCTGATGGTGTTCTTTATATCGAATCTAATATTGAAAAAAAGATTATGGATCAACTCTGGGACGATTTCTACAACAAAAGACTGGTTTGGGAGAAAGAGGAGACAGAGGGGACAGATGGTTGAAACTACCCCCTATTGGCGAAAACTGTGCGAAGAAACTCGTTTGCTGAAATTGTCCAGAATTTGTGAACTTACTGAAGGTTGGGAACTGCTGGATAAAATAAAACCTGTAGTAGATATTGAACTTACCGAAGAAGAAACGCTTGTTGTTTTTGAAGCGGCAAGGGTAGCGATGGAAGATGACCGCATGGTTGATTTCCTTGCCGATACATTAGGCATGGAACCCACAGAAATTAGCGATATACAAGAAAAACTTGAAGCATTTATGCAACAGTTTATGTTAGGCAGGGACAAGTGTTAGTTCCTGTTCATCGGCTGAAACTGTTAGAGATCCGCAAACTAGCAGCGTGGCGGTGCAAGGAACATTCTCATTCCGGCCTAGTGCATTACAGTTGCTGGCTCAAGGAAAATGTCAGTAGCCAGGAACGGATCGGATTCTTTGATATTGAAGCAAGCAATCTTACCGCAGACTGGGGGATCATGCTCTGTTACTGCATAAAGCCCTTGGGCGGTGGTGAGATTATTAGCCGTACTGTCACGGCCAAGGAACTAAGAACGGTACTGGATCAGGAAGTGGTACGGCAAGCGATTAAGGATGTTAGCCAGTTTGATCGACTAATTACTCACTATGGCACGAAGTTTGACCTTCCCTTCCTTCGCAGCCGTGCGCTCAAAAATAATTTGGATTTCCCGTTTTTTGGTTCTATTAAACATTCAGACACATACTATATGGCCCGGAACAGGCTACGGCTCAGCAGCAATAGGCTCGAAAATGTTTGCCGCTTTCTCTATGGCGAAACTAACAAGGATCATATTCTGCCGCATTACTGGATCAAAGCATTACAAGGTGATACAGAATCATTGGGATATATAACTTCTCATTGTGAAAAGGACGTTATAGACCTAGAGCGTATCTGGCTCAAACTCGTTGATTTTGTCCAGCGGCAGGATCGTAGCATTTGACACTCCGTGAAATCCATCGTCCACAGCTTTTACAAGAAAAATAAACGGTTCAAGATTGAGTTAGAGGATTTGGAGCAGGAAGTTGAACTGTTAAGACTCCAAGGGAAAGACATTGTCAAAGGACTTGAAGATTATTGTTTTTACTGGCGTTCTGACCGCTGTTCTTCTGCTATTCCGCTACATGAGCAAATAGAAGTGTCACAAGTAGCGGAACAAGAACTGTTACCAAAAACCAAAAAAATTTTGATTTTAGTACACCAACTACTCACTCCCCAGGAATGGAACGTTTGGTCTTCTATTGTTCTATTGGCAATGAAGCAATGCGATGTAGCAGATGAACTCCAATGTTCACAAGGCGAAGTAAGCAAGATACTGGCGCGGGCGCAGGAGAAGATAAGGGAGGTAGCAAAAGATGATTAAGAAGGACAAATATCAAGAACTACGGGAATGGTTTGTCGATGATGATTCACCACAATATGAACTTAGTGAACAATGGAAACTTATTTTTGTACTCCTAAGAGAACGAGATAAGTTGTTCAAAGAGAATAAGCAACTGCGGAAAGATGCAAAATTTTGGAGACTGGAAGCGCACATGGTAGGAGAGGAAGAACTTGATAACCTATGAGCGTCATTAACATAAACAAAAAATGGTACACAAGAAAACGCCCTTCACATCCAGACGACTGTCACTCACCGCCAGCAAAACGCTGGTTCAAGCGTAAGGGAAGAAAAAGAGTAAGGAAAAAGTTGAAAAGTGTCACACTCGCGGCAGTTTCCCAGAACTGCCGTTTTTCTTATTTAAGAAAACTGTCACTTTCATCATTTGATGAAACTGTCACAAATATCATATTGCTAACACCAGCAATATGATCACCAAGTGTCACAACGGCCTTAACGCATTCTATCTATAACTTACAAAATTTTTTGAAATTTGACCCCTCCATCACCTCCCCATGCTTTACCCCTGGCCGATCCTGTCGGTAAAATATATTTTCACTTATCTTTCGTTTACTTGATGTTTCCTATTCAAAGTGTTAAGATCCATATAGATACACTGGGACAACCAGGAGAGGAGAGCAGTAAAAATGAACGCAAGAGATGAACGACCACTAAGCGGAAAACAGATCCACGAGCGGGTTTGCGAGTTTAAGCGCAAACATGACAGCAAAAAACCGGAACTGGTCAGAGTAGAACTCCGTCGTCTGCATGAGCGCTACGTCAAACAATGCCAGCGAGACCGTAGCATGGCAAGAGAGGTCAAATATCAGGAGCGGAGGGTACAGGGATGAAGCGCAAACAAACCGATATTCAAGTTATCAATGCCGGTTCTATTTTTCTATTTGAACCACAGACTGATGTTGGGACCGGTTGGTTATCAGACAACCTAGCAGAGGACTGCGGGCGCTATGGTATCTCTTATGTAGTAGAGCATGGTTACGCATGGGACATTGCCCAGGGAGCGATAGCGGACGGGTTGGTTATAGCATGACTCGACAAGTCAGAGTGATAGATGAAGTTACCAAGCGAAAAAAGCACTCTATTGAAGGGTATTTTATTCTCTCCGACAAGAGCAAAACCAAGTTTAGCATTGATGACGTTTACGGCTGGTCACAATGGGGAAACAGCGATTTCAACTTGTATCTAACCGTGCCTAGAGTAGAAGCATTGCTAAATGAATTGCTGGATTTATAATCATGACTCCCCAATGGCAAAACACCCCACCAGGAACCAAGGAAGCATTAGATATGCAGACCGTCAACATAATCGAGAATTTCTACACTTCTAAACAACGCGAACAGCGAGCTGAGGAGCTTGAAGCCGAGGGTTTTACCGTTTCCAATTTAGCGAAACCGTGGCTAAAAAAAGAGCATTGGATCTTTTCGCTATCCGCCAGCAAGTATTTATACAGAGAGGGAGAGGAGGCAAAGTTACTATGATGGATCGAGCCAAGGAATCGAGAGCAGTAAAGGAAGCATTGCTTCTAGCAGATATCCCAGCAAGGTTGATGAACATCCAAGTGGGTCATGGACGTGGTACAGCCTGGGGTTGGTTGCATATTCGCTTTGACATCTACCATGCGCCGGGTTGTTATTGTGTTATTACCCCAAACATGCCAAGGGAAACATGCCAACCGTGTAAGGACTTGTGGCAGGAATGCCGTCGCACAGCATATCCCATTGTTAGGGCAGCAAGCGGACGCGATAACTACGGGATGGAAAACGTCAACATATCGCCGGGATTTATAGAATGAACATTCCCCCAGGTCATTATGACGTTGTTTCAACCGGTGGCATTTATCGTGGTGGCATAAATATAATCAAACCAGTAACCGGTATATTGATTAGCTTTGATATTGTGAATAATTGCCATATTGTAAGAATCTCCGGTGGTAAACTGATCCAAGTCCAACGTGGTTTGTCGCGGTTGATCGAAGCAGCTTGTGAAGCTGAGGAATGTTTTGACTTGGATGAACTGGAAAAATACGCCGAAGGATATCGGCAAGGGATCAAAGCATTGCCAGAGGAGTACCGGTCGTGACCCGCTACATTATCGCCGCCCTAGTTTATGGCCTATTCCTGGCCTATTGCCTTTGGCATGCTGCTATTTGCGATGCGCTAGCGATAGCGCCATAAGAGAGGGGAGAGAAGCCGTGAAAGTAAAACTTGAGGTTATACAGATTCATGAAGAAAGCGAGTTTGTGGCACAGATAATGGAGATCCTTCATAAGTTCGGGGCCGAGGGTACTTATGAAAACATAAGCGAAACGTCCGGGGTATTCCGCGATATTGTGACGTCTAGAACGGCAGAGAACTATTACTTAGAGATGGACGCTTATTATAACAAGGACATCGGATGGAGTGTAGGAGAGGTACACGCCTGGGAAGATATAGGAGATGATGTTCGCGATGCTGGCCTGCTCTCTGTTTACTTTGGAGACTTGGAGGATATTGAGAACACGCTAAAACAAGCGATTTATGAATTGACAGCATGAAAGCCAAAACATGTTTTGGCTTTACCCAATATTACTATGCGATAGTCATGCCATTAAGAGATAGATAAGAGAGGAGGAGATATAATGGATAAAATTAAAGAATTAAAAGAATTAGCAATAAAGTTGGAGCAGATAGTTGAACCGATTGCTGTTTATGATACCGGATTAGAACTGTTCGGATTTTTTCCTGACGGTAAACAGGCTGCTTATGCAATTCGGACTTCTCGGATTGATTGGTGGGCGATGCAAGAACCACCAAACTTTGAACTTATCAAAGACATTGAGTTAGAAGACTGGCCAGACTGGTATAAACCGTAAAATCAAATAATTATTTGACTTTGCCAAGAGCAGGGTTCAGTTTTGCCCTGCTCTCCCTTTTTGTTTGCCAATGATTCATAAGGGAGACTATAAGGCAAGCCCTTAGAACGCATGATACAGCATGGTTTTATGGGTTTCTAATGGCAATGAGTTATAACAGGAGTGAAGGGATCTATTTATGTAGCAGGGGAGGGGGGCACCAGTACAGGGAACACCAGGGACAAGGAACACCAGGACATAGGATAAGGAACATATATGCACAATCATGCATATAAAGGCAAGGATATGCACAATCATGCATATAAAGGCAAGGATTAATAATGTTAGGCCAGCCTAACTACTTTACACCCTGCACTGAGAGCGGGTTGCACGTTTTCGATTGGCTCTGAGACTGCCCTAATCATTAGTCCAGTGCGTCTGTCGTAACAGCAAACACTGATCCAGAGAGGGACGGGGGGTGATTCACACAACAATATCCAGGATAAAAACCCTACGCTTAGTCTCCCGTACTAAAATTTTTCCCTACGGTTTTTTGATATTTTGGATTTTTCCAACTTTCCTACGTTCCTGTTCTTGACACTATATCCTTTTTCCGTAAAGCATACCTTGACATTGTAGTCACATTGGGATATATTTATACCATGTTGATACTGCACGATGGAGAGGTGACTACAGAAAGATATGCAAAAACCAAATTTTTTTGAGAATGGAGGCATTGAATGAAACAAGTAAACATCCGTGAACTGAAAGCCAATCTCTCTAAGTATCTAAAGGATCTGCCAGTAGAAATAACTAACCATGGCGTTCCTGTGGCTTGGTTGGTAGACGTTGGTGAAGAAGCAGAGACAAAAACCAAAATAATTTTTGATTCTAGGAAACCAGTTCATCCAACAAGTGGACAAGTTAAAGAAATAATAGAAACTCTCCATGCCAATCCTGTAAAGGAATTTGTTTCCACTGCTGTGGAACAGAAAAAGAAACTGCCTTTCAATGGCGGTCCATGCTTCCATAAGGCACTCCCTGGGATGTGCCGTATTGATTGGTGTCCGAACTATGGAAAGCCAAAATAATATTGAATAAGATTCTCTGTGGTGATGCCCTAGAAACTCTCCGCACCCTACCTTCCGAATCTGTTCATTGCTGCGTTACTTCTCCGCCCTACTATGGCCTACGGGATTATGGTGTGGACGGTCAGATTGGCCTTGAACGAACCCCGGAAGAATATGTTGCCAAGTTGGTAGAAGTATTCCGCGAGGTCAAGCGAGTGCTGCGGGATGATGGAGTTCTATTTCTTAACTTGGGCGATTCATACGCTACCCACGGAGGATGTAGGGGGTCCAAACATTCTCATAATTTCAGACTTCCAGATGTAGCGGAAAGAGAAGGGATTTATCATAGCAAACCGTTCGGTAAACAGATAGGTTTGAAAGAAAAAGACCTTATCGGTATCCCTTGGCGTGTCGCTTTTGCCCTCCAAGCGGACGGCTGGACGCTAAGGCAGGAAATTATATGGCAAAAACCAAATCCAACGCCTGAGTCAGTTACCGATAGATATACCAAAAGCCATGAGCAGATTTTCTTGTTTGCAAAAGCAAGATGGGTTGGCCCGCCGGTCGGTAGATTTGCACATATTTCTGACCAAGATGCGCGATGGATAGCCTTGTTTATTGAAACAGAAGGAAACATATCAATCAAAAGGGCAATGTTTGAAGGAAGAAATGATACCTTTGGTTGTCAAATAGCAGTAGCAAACTCGTTTAGACCGCTTCTCGAAGAATTACAAAGGATTGTTGGGTTGGGAACGATTTTAGAGAGGAAGGGAAAAAACTGGCCGGTTTTTTATTGGCAAGTTGGAAACAAAATAGGAATGGATTTTCTTTATCGAATTTATCCATTTCTTACGGTTAAGAAAAGACAGGCGGCAATAGCAATCTATTTGGAATCATTGCTTTATCACAGGGGATGCCAGTTGGCGGAAAAGAAATGCCGGACACAACAAGAAAATGAACTTCTAACCAAGTTTTGGTCTGATACTAAATTGTGCAACAAATATGGAAACCCTGATTTGTCCTATGTGCCAGAGCCTAAATATGGGCGTTGGGATTCCGCGAGGTATTACTACGATGCAGCGGCGATAGCGGAACCGGCAAAAGAATGGAGCGGGCAGGCAGCGATATTTGGCAGATCTGGCCCTGTCAGTGAACACATTTTACCTGGACAATCGGCAGCCCAGCACAGACCGCGTCCTTCGGCAAAAAGGGGATCCTTTAAGGGTAAAACCGAGGCGATGGCCGACACTGGGCAGAATGCCTTTCGAGCTGTTACCGAAACTCGCAACCGCCGTTCCGTTTGGACTATCGCCACCAAACCCTATGCCGAAGCCCATTTTGCTACCTTCCCGCCTGAGCTGCCGAGGTTGTGTATTCTGGCCGGGAGTCCCGCAGGTGGCATTGTCCTTGACCCCTTCGCGGGTGCTGGTACTACCTGTCTAGTCGCTAAATCGCTCAACCGGAATTACATCGGGATCGAACTGAATCCCGACTATTGCCAAATAGTGGAGCGGAGAATCCATGGGGAATTGTTTGTGGAACCAATAATAACTCATTCTTTGACTATTGATTCATTGGGAGAAAGTCCAAAATTTATTTTGAAAAAAGGAGAAAGAATAAATGAACATTCAAATTCTTGCTGGATTAAAAGATGTGCTGATTGAATATCAATCTACCGCACCTCATACGGTTATTATTTCAGATCACAATTACAGTATCAGACTTACTATGAAAGAAACAAAAGAACTAGTTCATGTTTTAGTTCCTTGGCTTGGATATGAATCGTGGAAGGAGGAGCCGAAATGACAGAGGACAAATATGCGAATTTAAGAAGATGGTTTGCTGGTGATGGTTCATCGCTATCACCTACTGCGCAATGGAAACTGGTTGAGGACCTTCTCTCCGAGTATGACAATCTTCGAGAAGCACTAGAAAAATTAGTTTATTTCTATTCTAACAACTGTGCGGAAGATTAGCAGAAGTGGATTCGCAAAACAGCCAGAGTCGCTCTATCTGGCAATGTCCCGTCACCGGAAGGAGGGGAAAGATGAGTTTTCTCCGATCTATTGCCAGTTGGTTAGTTTTTAATGCTCCACTGGGCAGATTGGCTCCGTATATGCTTGGATTTGCCCTTGGGAGAAAGGCGCATAGGGTGAAATGGGGAGAATAATAATCGTTAACAGTTGTTACGATTGCCCTCATTGCTACCATGATGAAAAACGCTGTCTACATATCCGCACAGTTGAACACGACCGCCCTGCAAAGCTTGCATATCCTCCAATCAATAATAGATATGACATTCCTGATTATTGTCCGTTACCGTCACCGGAAGGGGAGAGATGATGGCGGAGGACAAGTATGCGCTATTGAGGGAATTGTTAAAAGAGGAACGGGGACTATTCGGGAAATATTATAATCAGATTAAACCAAGCGGTGGGTTTACCGATTATGCCGTTAACCTTTTCAATGAAGCACTTGAAATACGTGTTTGCAGTTTAGTGGAGGAACTTCTCTCCGAGCGTGATGCCTTCAAAAGGGAACGGGATAACAGCCTTCTCCAAAAATGCCTGTACGGAATAACGATGCTAACTTGCGATGGTTTTTGTTCCCCATTCAGTTGCGCGGAAGCTAAAAAGGTACTAGCCGAACGAGACGCCCTCGCGAAGGAACGAGACGATTTAGTTGCTCAACAGAAATGGTTTGATGCTGCTGTTAAATATACCAGTAATCCAGATGGGTTTACTGAAGAAGAAATGCAAAGGATGAAACATGTTAAGGCATACGATGATCTTCCAGAGTTTCTTGCCAATGAATCGCCAGAAGATGCGGCAACCTGGAAAAAAGATCCAAAATAAATTTTGAATCTATTGGCCCCATTGTCTAGTTTTGGAATAAATTCTGTCACAATATATATATAGGGGCATTTGTTACTGTTTCTTTACCAGCAATCGTTGATAAGACAGAAAAGACAGAGCATCTTCTGCTCGCCCCTACTTTTATATCTCATCTGCCCAAGGTAGAAGGAGATGGGATGTCCCTAAGGTCAGCCCGTTTTGTTTGGACAAGTGGATACACGGCGAGATTACTTCATTCTGTATAGGAACTATACGGCGCGTTAAGTGAAGTTATATTAGGGTGGTCTGCTTGTCTGATTTATACATCTCTTGACACAATTCCAAAAAAGTGGTAGGTTCACTTACATGGAGGGAACAATGGAAAAAGCCAAAATAAATTTGGATAATGACACAGATCTCTTGCCCTGTCCTGGTTGCGGTGGAGAAGCCAAAGTTGTCCGTGAGGCATTTTATGAGATAGTTCGCTGTACTGGTTGTGGATTAAAGATTGATCCAGTTGCAGCATGTGCAACTTCATGGGAAGAGGCAAAACACGATAGGGAGCATTTGATTAGAAAGTGGAACAACCTTCCCCGTAGAAAATCATGGCAACCCAGTACCCGTGATGTGATCGGTGATGCGACAATCTGGCTTGAAGATATTCAACGCAAATCTTTATCTTTGCAAGCATATATCGCCAAGTTAGAAAGTGGTATTTACGATCTTTATAAAATGCTGAGGACGTAGTTGAAACTCCTGGTCTTTGGCGGCAGCGGCATGCTGGGCCACAAACTCGTAGAAGTGGCTGCTAACAGAAACTATATCGTTTCTGCTACTTATCAGAATCAAGAATCATTCCGTGCCGCTAATCCTTCCTGCCATTTTGACAATCACTTTCATCGAATGTTTATCCCCTGGCTCTTTGAAGTGGCAGATGATATAGACCGTATCTTAGTAATGATTAAACCCGATGCGGTAGTGAACTGTATCGGTATTACGATCCAGAATCCTGACATTCACAACCCCGCCCTCGCCTATAACGTCAATTCCCTTTTCCCTCATTCTCTAGCAGAAGCCTGTAAGCGTTGGTTGATCCCCTTGGTTCATCTTTCTACCGATTGTGTTTTCTCTGGCAAGAAGGGGAACTACCGCGAGAAAGATAACGCGGACGGCGTTACTCTTTATAGCCGTTCCAAGTTCATTGGGGAACCGAAAGATTATGCCCTTGTCCTTCGTACATCTATGATCGGGTTGGAAGTACAGCGGAGGGGATCGTTAATCGAGTGGTTTTTGCAACAGGACACTTGCCCCGGCTTTGTGAATCATTACTTTACTGGTTTCACGACCGAGGCATTATCAAAATTAATTTTGGATTTATTGCCGTTTGGTTTGCGGGGAGTTTATCATCTAGCCGGTCCCCTGATCGACAAGTATGCCCTTCTTTCCCTACTGGCTTATCGTTTGCAGAGCTGGAAGTCGATAGAAGTCTTCCCGGTAGAGGACAATTTCTGTGATCGCTCCCTCTCCATGATAAAGCTGCGGAAGGCGGTGCCAGATCTGAAGATACCCGATTGGAAAGAAATGTTGGACGGTTTGGCAGGGGAGATTATGGCGAAGCGAAGCACATGCTGACCGGAAACATTGTCGTCCTGGGTGGCACTGGTTCTTTGGGTCAATCCCTCGTCAAGTGTTTCCTAGCGACAACTGACCTTGACGTTACTGTGTTTTCTCGCAGCGAAGAGAAACAACGTCAGATGAAGGCAGTCTATCCCGAAGCCCATTACATAATTGGCGATGTGCGTGATTATGATGCCGTTTACGATGTTCTCTTTGGCGTCAACTACGTTATCCTCGCCAGTGCTTTAAAGCAGATCCCTACGGTTGAGAACTTCCCATTTGAAGGAATCAAGACCAACATCCTTGGCGCTCAGAACGTGATCCGTGCGGCAAAAGCATGGGCAGTAGACGTGGTGGTTGGTATTTCTACGGATAAAGCAGTGAAGCCCGTGAACGCCTACGGCGCAACGAAGATGTTGATGGAGCGGTTGTTCACTGCGGAACAGCCGGTCTATACAAAATTTATTTTGACTCGCTACGGAAATGTAATGGGAAGTACAGGGAGCGTTATCCCGCTTTTTGCCTCTTTAAGCGCAGAAAAGAAACCGTTACCTGTTACTGACCAGCGCATGACTCGTTTCCTTTTGACGTTGAACCAAGCGGTAGACACAGTAATGATGGCCTTGCAATGTGGTAATCCCGGTGAAATATGGATACCGCAAACGCCATCTGCCAACATCTACGACTTGGCACAGTGTTTCAGCAATGACATTGCGATTGTGGGTTCGCGCCCCGGTGAGAAAGTCCACGAAATCTTGGTTTCGGAAGAGGAATTGCCAAGAACGGTAGCGGAAGATGAATACCTGGTAGTGCAACCATCTGGTCATGGGGTAAATAAGGATTTCCGCTTGGATAAAGAGTTTTCCTCTGCCGA
>Ga0315284_10013356_pt1 | contig 11694 bp, 20 predicted proteins | sample YL17G09_16_MG_FD_203696 | JGI IMG/M metagenome (GOLD analysis project Ga0315284, IMG submission 203696) | Sediment microbial communities from Yellowstone Lake, YNP, Wyoming, USA - YL17G09_16 | ecosystem: Environmental > Aquatic > Freshwater > Lake > Sediment | place: USA: Wyoming | collected... | reverse complement strand
GCATTTATTACTCCTGGTCTAGAAATAAAACCTAAACAATTTTATTTCTCTAACAATTGGATCGAAGATTACTCTTCAAACCTAGCCGCTCCTAAAAGCAGCGTCAGTCAACTAATCCCTTCGACACTGACCACCAGAGAGTTTCAAGAGGATTAGGGAAGCGTCCTCAGTATCTTTTGGACTGCTACGTCCAGGTGGTTCAGTTGCCATGTCTAGTCAACTCTTACGTTGTAGAAGTTCTGGTAGCTACTCCTTTCTGTTTCTACAAGCCCACGACCTTCAGTCGTGGGTAGTTGACAACCTACATCTTCTGGCTTAGCTGTCCATCTCTTTTTTTGAGATAAAAGAGTCGGTAAGCCTCTAGCCGGTCTAATTTTGTGGCTCAACATATCCATGCTATTTATATATTGACTTTTAAGACTAATTCCTGTATAGCTAGTGTCCTTTTAAAATAAACTGTATAATAAAAGCATGGGACCACACGAATTTTTTTCGTTATGGAATTCACGCCCTTCAACAGATATAGAACATCACAACAAGTGTATGGTTTTACTTAAAAAAGAATTACAAAAATTAATAGACTATTGGGTACCAGCAATAGAACATATAAGAAGATATTTAGAAGGAAAAGAGAAAGCATGAAACTAATTATGCGTTCTTCCTACCGACATTCAACTACTCTTGCAGGAAGCAAAATGCAGGCTAGTTGCATGTGGGGGCTAATTATTGGACAAGCCTTCTTAGCCGCAAAAACATACCATATAAACATTCCTTTTTCTTCAACTATTAATGGAAACGATTATGCTCGTTCCTGGAAACTACATCGCCAAAGTAGTTCCTATCATTTGGTTTTGCCTTATGAGCTAAGAATGAAAAAAGATGGCAGCATAGCGATTCGAGAAAAAATAACCAAGAAAGATGAAAAAGCACTTCTAAAACGAACAGATGTTAGATTTGCTAAGACTATTCCTATTGAAAAAATTATTCCTGAACGAATTAGCCCAAAAACATAATTGGAGCCGCTGGAAAGAATTGCACTTTTCATCTTCAATTTACGAAATTGACGTTCTTCTCTTGAACTACAGCGGCATTAAAAAATTGGAGCCGGTTCTGGGATTCGAACCCATCCATTTCTTCATTACAAGTGAAGATGCAGCCCTAGCTACCAACCGGCGTTTATAAACCTTGAATCATTTCCATCGAAGGGTATGAAGAAAAATTTTTCTTCTTTGTAGCTTTCTTTTTTCTTGATTTTTTTCTAGTCCAATTACGTATGCCATTATTTACGTTTTCAAACCTAAAGCCAAATTTTCTATAAAACTTAATCAAAGCATCATAATCTAAACATTCTGGAGACCTATCTATTGGAGAAGCTATAAGGTCACAAGCAGGAGGAAATAAAGAAGCTAGTCGTTTCCCAAATCCCTGCTTCCTATATTTTTTGTATATTATGAATTCTGAAATATACCATGTCCCATCATCGTTTATATTTCCCTTGATATGACCTTGTTTAATGCGAATGATAAAGATAGAATCGTCCATAGGGTTATTATTCAAAGGATATTTTATTCTATCCTTTAATTTGGTTCTCCTGTTTGGATTTAAACCAAAGATCTTCTGGTTCAGGGCCAGACGCTTTTATCGCTAAGCTACAGGAGAATTTTCTGTTTTCTTCAAAGAGAATCCAAACATGAACTAAGATTAGAAGATGTCGTCCCAAAACTTAATGACCATGACCAACTCATTGAACCATTTCTTCCTGTTCTTGTCCACGTTCTTAGTTTATAGGCGACTGAACTTCCAAAATAATCAAAACTAGTTGCTATATCTGCCCAACACCTTTGGCTAAATCTCACGATAATATCTCCTTAATAGTAGGGCATTTTTCAGGGATTACAAAAGCGTCAAACCGTGAACCCAATCCTTCCTTTGGTCTATTCTTAAAAGCTTTAACAAATGAACTGTTCTCAAAACCAATTGGAACAGCTAAGCCTCCTATTTCAGCATTAATATCATCTGTATAATTGCCCCAAGACTTGCCGCATTTACAGAACCTCTTTTCATTTATCAACCGGAATATGTCATGGCATTCTTTACAAAATATTAATTTCATTTTATTATTATTTCCTTTTCAGTTAAGAACCAAACCAGTTTTGTACTATTAAAAACTTGCCCTAAAACCTTTTGCACTTCTGTTGTTTCTAACTCAGAGGACGGCGTTAGAAGAATTAACCCTGCGCTCCAGCATAGAAAGCAGTCAAGTTCTATGCCGCCACAGGGTCGTCCTAGAAGCCGCAAGCTTCAGCCTGCGGAGTAGTCACAACTTAAGCATAACATAAAAGAAAGTGAGTGTCAATAGAAAAATGGTCAAGGCTGCCGGGATCGCACCGACGACCTCCTGGTTCCAAGCCAGGCGCTCTACTCCTGAGCTAAGCCTTGAATAGTGACGGTGAGATTTGCACTCAACTCCAAATCCTTATGAAAGATTTGTTAGCTCTATGCTATCGTCACTGTTTCGTTATTGGTGGACATAGAAGGTAACGCTCCTTCCTGGCTCTAACGAGCTTCCGGTTTACAGCCGAACCCGTATCTTTAGCGGTCTATATGTCCAATTGGAGCGTTGGGAATCGGACCCAAACAGCGATCTCATCAGGATCGCATGCAAACCACTACATCACGCTCCAGTGTTTCCAAGCATCCCAACCCTATTGTTGAGAGGCTTTTCTTTTGCTGCCATCTTCAATTTTCAAAGATCAGTGGCACTGGGACTCGGACCCAGGTCTTTCGCTTTGGAGACGAATGTTCTAGCCTCTGAACTATGCCACTATACAACAAAAAAGCCCTTGAGTTTTCTCCTCAAGGGCTTTGGTACGAGTAAAAAGTTTTATTTAATCCGTACCGCCGCCTTGAGGACAATATGTATACCATTGTGGCGTCTGCGGCATGGGCAGAGCCACAATGGTAATGCTTGTCATCTGGGGGTAGTAACGGAACATTTTATTACCTTTCAATCCTTTCACACCTATATTATACACCACTTAACATCTCTGTCAATTAAATTCTCAAATATTTTTCTAATTCCTTTATTAAATCCCAAAATATTTCTCCAAGGATAAATTTAGCGTACATCCAAGCAAGAAAAAATGGTGTTATAGTGCCAACTAGTGCTAAACGCTTTTAAAGAAACAAAATAATTTTGATTACCGCCAGAAGAAATTTCTATACGATGGCTCCAACTTTTTGCAGGGAAACAATAGAACATCCAATATCTTGACTCTCCAGAGAATGAGGAATTAAAACTAAAAGAACGACTATGCCCTGCTGATCCATACCAAAAAGCTATAGGTAGAAATCTGTGATTGAATTTCATTAACCGCCATTCCCTGTATCGCTAACCATGTTTTTGAACCAATGAGAACGATATGGTGCGAAATTAAAACAACGACTACTACATCTTTGCGTAGTCCAAGAATAGGATAACTTGTCTCTTAATCTACTAGCATGAGACCGCCAATGCCAAGACATAGAAACTGCTCCTGGAACTGTATAAATCATGGCGTTATGGATAAACATGGCTTTATATGCTAATTTCATACGCTTTGCCAATAACTCGATGTCCAGCTAAATGCAGCACAAGGATAGGAAAAACTAATAACTGAATATGATGACAAAAGGTTTGAATTGTCCCTATGACTATTTGCACACGAGCTATAAAATGCTTCTCTCCAACTTCTGCTCATGTTTCTTCCCCAAAATCTAAAATGAATTGGTTTCATTTGTACCTTTCAAGGAGACCCACGACTTTAGTCGTGGGAGGAATTGGAAGCATGCCAGACTCTCCAGCTTGATCTGGTTAGAAACTCACATTCCTCTGCCTTTGCATTCTGCGTTAGCCTTGCTCCACTATCCATCTCATGCAAACTTATTCTATTATTACTACTGCCTCCTACATAACACACTCCCACATGGATTTGTCTTTGCTTATTTTGTAATATCCTTAATCCAAGTTATGAGTTCAGATTTGGTTTTAGCGCCTATTCTTCTATCTGTTTCCTTGCCCTTTAAAAACAAAACCAGGGTTGGTACTGACACAATTCCAAATCTATCCTGTAGTTCTGTACAAAGAGGAGAAACAGCATTGCATTTAGAGAACTTAACTGTTGGTATTTCAATGGCTATTTCTTCAAGAACTGGAGCAAGCATACGGCAAGGAAAACAAGTATCGGTAAAAAAATCCACCAAAACCGGCTTGTCATTTTTTTCTACTTCTTCTTCAAAGTTTTTATCTGTAATCTCTAACATTAGCTCCCTTTCTGATCTTCCATTTCTATTATTGGTCCAAACAATGGTTCAACATGTTTTGAATGACGACCACAGCGAAGGCATACTGAAGAATTGATATTGCCGTTTTGAACCATACTTTGAATTATAGGTCCGCCACAAGCGCCACAGGTTCCAATCACATTATGACCTTCGGGGATAGTAGCTATTACATTTCCTGAACCATCATAATATCTTGTTCTAAGATCACCTGTTGTGGTTCCTTCAGTGAGCATACTACCATCGGGATAACCTGTTGTAGATTCTAACATTTTAAAATTCCTTTTTAAATCGGTTTTCTAATCAAATTCATAAACATATAATACAACTGGACAAAGCAAATGTCAACAGTTATTTTTCTCCCAAATTTCAGAAAGTTGAAAGCCCTTTGAAAATGCTTTTTGGTATTCTCTATCCGCATCTGTTCTAGGACAACGAGATTCAAGAATAGCATTATTTCTAATAACGATATCATCCCATTCCTTTAAAGATGCGCAACTTATTCCCCCAACATGACAAAGAGGAAATTCTCCATACCAATAATTAAATTCTTTTGGGACTTGTCTAATTTTATATCCTGCCTGTTGCACTTTAATGCAAAAGTCAGCATCTTCTCCGGCACCAGGGCTAAATGCTTCGTCGAGAAGTCCAAACTGAAGCAATATCTTTTTAGGAATCATTACGCAGAAAAACACTAAAAAAGGCTTGTCTTTAGCCCAATAATCTTTAGAAGCTCCTGTAACAGCCATTTTAGGGTCAACAAATGGAGTTTCTAGCATTTTTATCCACTCGTCATTACTCCCCCAATCAAGAATCATTGCATCATCGTTAAGCAATATGATATTTTCACCAGAAGCAGCCATAATCCCAATATTAACTGCCCTAGTAAATCCTAATGCTTTTTTAGAGCTAATCAAACGGAATGGCTCGCCTAAAGCAAGAATATATTTTTCTGTTTCCTCTTTAGAACCATTGGCAACGACTACGACCTCTGTTCTTTTAAGGTCAGTTGTTGTCTTTATGCTTTCGATACATTCTTTTAGGCGTTCAAACTGATTATAAGTAGGAATAACAATTGAATTTTTGAACACTATTTAGCCCACTGATTAAAGTTTTGTAATCCTTTTGAGAATTCTTTTTGCATCTTTCTATCTTCTTCTGTTCTGGGATATCTAGTTTCAAGAATAGCAGTGTTTCTAGCCCCAATAGCATCCCATCCAACTACACCGCCACATGTAACGTGTCCTATGTGGTATATTGGAAATTCTGTTTTCCAATCATTAAACTCTCTAGGCACTTGTCTTATTTTATATCCGGCTTGTTGTACTTTAATGCAAAAATCAGCATCTTCTCCAGCTCCAGGGTTAAAAACTTCATCAAGGAGTCCAAACTGAAGTAGAAGCTTTTTAGGAATCATCACACAGAAGAAAATTAGAAAAAGATTACCTTTAGACCAGTAATCTTGAGATGCTCCTGTAGCAGCCATCTTAGGGTCAGCAAATGGGGCTTCCAGCATTTTAATCCATCCGTCATTATTGCCCCAATTAAGAATCATTGCATCATCGTTAAGTAGAATGATGTTTTTGCCAGAAGAAGCCATAATACCAATATTAACTGCTCTAGTAAACCCCAATGGTTCTCTAGAATTGATTAATTGAAACGGCTCACCTAAACTAAGAACATATTTTTCAGTCTCATCTTTGCAGCCATTAGCAACAACTATGACCTCTGTTTTCTTAAGGTCAGTCGTTGTTTTTATACTTTCTATGCACTGTTTTAGAAGTGCTACATGGTTATAGGTAGGAATAATAATTGAATTTGTGAACATGGGTTATCCAGTTAAGTTTTGATGATAAACATCTCCTCTTTCACTGATTGATATTCTACCTGGTTTTGCATTTGTAACTAGTTTAGTAAAGTCTTCAATCTTCTTCAAAATAAGGTCTCTAAACATACGGTCTCTCCCCTTTACTTCTAATCGAACAGAAGTAGGGTGTCCATCACTAATAAATCCAGAAGCCCTTTTAGCAAGTCGCGCCAGATCATATTCTTGTGTATGCGGACCAAAAGTGACTTGTTTGGGCTTTTTAACGTGATTAGGGTGAGTGTTTTTTTGTTTTTGGTATTCCAACTTATTATAATCAGTAAGCTTAACAACAGGGATTTCACCTTCTTGAACCAAAACTAGATCCATCTCTTCTGCTGTTGCTCTTCGTATTGCTTCTTGCGTTTCTACTATGATATGACCTTCTGGAAGCACGAGACGGACTTGACTAGCTTTGATTTCTGCTGGGCTTTTGATAAGTATCATTTTTCGCGTGTCTCTCCTATTCCCCAAAAATGAGAAGTTGCCGTAGATAAATTAAATTTTACTGGTTTAATCTTCAATTTCTAGCATACCTTCAACATCGCCTTCAAAAGCTGGAATATTACAGCCATCACCTTCTATCTGAACTGTTCCAACTATATTTTGAGTAAAAAGATAGTATTGTGTTGCGTTCGTAGTAGAGGTTGTAGCTGTTACTGTGTACGATGTTGTATCTGTGGTAGTTGAAGTTATATATATTTGAGGCATTTGATATATCTCAACCCCAGAAAAAGAATATAGTTTACTAGGAATATATATTTGCATTTCTGGATATATAACATCAGAAGTAGCTGTTGAAGGAATTAAAACATATCCACATCTAATCAAACGTAACCACTCTTCTTTTTGGTCCTCCACCATGTCTTTAATAGCCTTGTTTGTGTCGCTGTTAATAAACTTAAGGTTCATATCGAAGGTGCCATTAAACATTTTGCTATCCTTTCACCCAGTAATACTATATTAGCCCCGTTTGATAGTGTATCCTTCATCCCTTGTTGAAAATATGAAGCTCCAATAGTTGCCCCTACTAATGCCCCCACTATAGAACCACGCATAGAAGCTGCTCCTGCTGTACTAACTGCATCAAAAATAGTTTCATGGCTATCTGGAGCACGAAAATAGCAAAAGAATGATGTAGCTAATATTTCTGGCGCTCCTGGTCCAGACCCATGAATTCCTACGAAACGAGTGGAATCTGACTCATTTTCCATTAGTTTGTGTCTACAAGATTCTAACCTTGCTGAAAGTTCTTCTTTTAAATCTTCTTTTTTACTCTCTCTATTTCTACAAAAAACACAAACTCGTTCCAAAAGAGACTCTGCTCCATCATAAAGGTCAATAGGGTTCTTATATAATTCTGGCCTAGCTATTATCTCTCTTATAACAAAGGCAAACATCAAACAAGCCAAAGAATCTGTCCAATCTATGTTATAATTGCAATTGTCTCGCCATGTCTTAATAGCATTTGCTAGTTCTTGGTCACTATAGTTTTTAACGCCCGCCACAAGCCCTACAACAGCAGATCTAGCGAAAAGGGTAGGATATTCATATTTCGCTCTAGAATGCTTTAAAATTATATCCTCTGCTTGAATAATAGTTTCAGGGTTTATTTTCCCTGAATCTGCAATACTCTTAGCAAAAGCAAGGGCACAAACGGTTTGAGGTCCATATTGCCCTGGGGGTGTACCTCTACGTTTATCTGGAAAATAGCCGTCTATTGTACTATGATAAAGGTTAAATGTCTGATAAATACTAAGCCCGTCTAAAGGAAGACCTAGCGCATCACCAATTGCAAAGCCTAAGAGAGAACCAGCAACTTTATCTTCTAACTCACTCATGTCTTTTCTTCTTCTGTTTCTTCCTCAAACGCCATAGGACATTTATCTAAGAATTCTTTAAGTAATTGATGTATAGCAAAAGCACTTACATCTGTAGACATGGTATGAATTGATGCTTCTTTAGGGTTATCTGGGTCATATTTAAGAGAGATAGTCAATATTGGACCATCCTCACAAGCAGAATAATTAAGGTTAATCATCTGACAGTGATCAATGTTTTTAATTTTCATTTTCGTCTCCTTGGTTTTGTTTATATTCATTGCTTATTTTAAACGCCTTTATCTTTGTTTCTATGCGATCTAATACGAATTCAAACTTTCGTAATTCGGTTTCATTTGTGCCAATCCTCCACAAAACATATTTAAGCTTTAAATAAAAACTTATACACCAAATCCTGTATTTAATATCACTCCAAAACGTATATAGGTAATTATTCATTCATTCCTTAGATGGTATGCTATGTTCAAGCATTTTCGTTTTCTTAGCCTATCTGTAGAAAACTATGCCGTCGCAGAAAACTAAAGCAACCACGAATATTCCATGACGACGACAACGCCATAGAAAAAGTCCCAGAATTACTTGCTGTTTTTCCGTTTGCTCCCACGGACTGAAAATAAATCGCATTTGCAGAACCAGACATAGAGTTTCCTATTGTCCAGCTCTTACTTCTTTCTCGTCCAGTTCTAGTATTCCAACAAGAAATTCTAATTTTAATTTTCATTGTTTGCAATCTTTGGTAAAACAACTATGTTACTTTCTGTTCTGTTCTAAAAACTTATGAGCTTCAACAGCTATCTTTTGACCATCTTTCCAAGGCGCTTTTTTACCATTAATTTCTGCTGTTTTCTTTCCTGGAATCCAAGTTTCTTTCCCTTTAATTATTTTCTTATTTATATTTTGTTTTAGAGCATAATTCTTAACTAGCTTTCCCTTATATATAATACCAAATTCTTCTACGTCATTCACTTGACTATCCATGTTTTTCTCCTTTTTTAACCAGTATACGATCTACAAACGGTTTTTTCTTCTATTCCTCAGATGGAATAATAACTCCATCTACCTCATCATTAGCAACTCCAATTTCTGTTGCTGTTACCAAGCTTCCATCAGTCCAAATATAGCCCTCAGCTTTAGATTCATTGTTTGCAATCTGCCGAGCACTCTTTTCTGAAGCTGCTGCAACAACACACTCCTTCCATTCATCTGGACCGGGTGTTTCAATCCTCTTCAGATGGAACAAACAAATACGAATCGATTTACTATCAGCCATGTGTTTCTCCTTTATCCTACGTACCCCCAAGCATCTTTCGGAAGAGAGAATGCCGCGTTAGCACAAAACGCTCCCAATTCTACGCGCTCTCTTTTTAGTGGATTATTTGTACTATTAAACCTAGTGGATTTTCGTGGATCAAGTCCCTTTTCTATACATTTTTGTTTCCATAGAAGATACTTGAATGACTTAAACCACGCTGGAGTAGCAATTTCTATCCCATTAATAATATATTTACTTACTAACTCTTTTGTTCCTAGCGGATTTATAGGAACAGAATTAATAATAATAAAGCTTGTAAATCCTTTGTTTTTCATACATGTTGCTAGTTTGTCTGTTGGAACAACTATTCCATTCTTAAAAACAATCTCATTAAATCGATCTGGATAAAATATTGTTATTTTTTTATTGACATTACTATATAAGTCCATTCCGGCTTCTGAAGCGAAACCAGTAAAAGAATTACCAAAAATAGAATAATCATTTGCTAGTTTATCAATTGGTATTTCTAACGGACACTTGTATCTTCCATTTTTAATATTTTCTATAAGAGTATTAGATAAAGAAAAGGGTCTGATGCCATCACCAAAAAATCTCTCATTCATAGAATTTTTGTTCAATATTCTTTTATATAGTACTTCTCTAATTTTAATAAGGTCAGATACTTCTTGGTCGTTATTTTTAAACCATTCTGCCCATCTCCATTTTCCACTTAATGTGGTTGGTATTTCCCAAGTTAAATAATCACAAGGATGTTGCCCTTTTCCTCCACTCTCAGAAGGATCAGGATAATGTGGATATTTATTTTCATCATTTGCAAAAGCTTTTGGAGCAATTATTGAAGTTGCTCCAACAATACCCAATGATGTTAAAAATGATCTTCTGTCCATTCTAATTCTCCCATTATAATTATACCTTAGAATGCGTAGCCCAATGTGATTTTTCTGCCATTTTCTTTAAAACAACCTCAAAATTTGGCTTTACCTCTGGAACTTTTAACCCCATACTCCACATCATAACTTCAAATTCTACCTTGTTTCCAATCCTTTGTAAAGCAATATCTGGAGATTTTCCATCTTCTATCATTTGCGGAGTTATGCCTATCTGTTTCATTTTTATGGCTATATTGCTAAACAATAAAACAGTTCCAATATAAACAGCCCATCTATGTTTTTTACGATCCCAACAAAGTATTATGTTTTTATGTACATCTGCTTCAGAATGACCACAACATAAGCATTTAGCAGTCTTAGAAATACTTTGCGGACATACCAACATATTAAAATCTGAATGGTTCGGGACATAATGAAACAATACTTCAGCCCTGTTTCCTATAGGTCTCATTAAAGCTGAACCAGTTGAATCAAAAAATAATGGTTTAAGATTTGGCAAATTTTTTCACCTCTTCTGCAACCATCGTAATATCATTGGTAAACACTTCTTTAAATGACATGTATCCTTCGTTTTCTTTTCTAAGGACATATGAAGGGTGATAAGTGGCTAAAGCTCTAATCCCCTTGGCTGTAATCCATTTACCCCTAAGATTCGTTATACCCTCAAGCCCTGCTACATATTTTAAAGCTGTTGCCCCTATTAATAAAAGTATCTTTGGCTGTAATAGCTTAATTTCTTCACTCAGCCATTTAGAAACACAAATATCAGGGCAATCATCTTTGGGGAATTTATTTCCTGGAGGACGACATTTTAAAACGTTGGAAATGATCGTATTGGTTTTATTAAATTTTACCTGCCTAAAAACTGTTCTAAGGCACTCTCCTGAACGTCCAACAAAAGGAACCCCCTGCTCATCTTCAGTTTTTCCTCCGCATTCTCCGATTGCCATAAGAATAGGGTTTTCTCTATTGCCACAAGGAAGAATAACCTGTGTGCATCCTGCTCTTAGTTTACAGGCATTGCAAGCTTTCATGTCATCCCAAAGACTCATAAATTCTTTCCTTTGTCTTCTTGCTTTTTCGCTTTATGGAAAAGTCTAGGTCTACAATATCATAATTTGTAAAACCATATTGATTTTTCAAAAGGGCACGCATATTATCAGCATCGTTTTTTCCGCTAGAAGAACTGAATACTAAAAGTGCTTTCTTTGTCTTCTTTTTCATAGATATATAACTCCGTGTTCAACCAATGAAAACCCTTTATTTTTAATAAGCCAATTAGCAAATTCTAGTTTATCGTTGCCCAAAATGCGTATCTGCCGCGAACAATATATTTTTCATATCTTCTCTCCAGTGAAAAATCTAAATTCAGAAGCGCGTTCTTCTGGTGTCGCTGCGCCTCCAACAGGTTAAAGTACTGTTGTTCCACGTAGGAGAGACCGGACGCATCCAAGGCGCAGTTGAGGGCAATGTCCATATTAAAAATTAGGGCAAGTACACCCCTCA
>Ga0315284_10013355_pt1 | contig 11694 bp, 9 predicted proteins | sample YL17G09_16_MG_FD_203696 | JGI IMG/M metagenome (GOLD analysis project Ga0315284, IMG submission 203696) | Sediment microbial communities from Yellowstone Lake, YNP, Wyoming, USA - YL17G09_16 | ecosystem: Environmental > Aquatic > Freshwater > Lake > Sediment | place: USA: Wyoming | collected... | reverse complement strand
ATACGAAAAATAAGCCAACCCTGCCCCAAAATAGGGGCTGAATCGACCAAAGTCCGCGATCCTGTATCTTGCCCTAAGCACAAAAGGCATAAGGACAAGGGATATTTCTTCTTCGGTCAGCGTCATTTTCCCTTTAGCCCGGAAATAGTTTGCCTCGGCTCCAAGCTCAATCTTCCGGAACAGTCCAACGCTCAAAAAGCCGGCAACCATGGAGTTGCCTGAGCCATAAATGCTCTTGATATTGGAGTCCGAGACGGCGTAATAATTGACTGAAGCTCCGACTCTGACAGACCCAGACACATCAACAGTCGCCAGGACTCCATAGAAAACCATGATCAAGATGACAGAAAATATTTTTCTCATCTTTTTCTCCAGCTAGTTATGGACTTCTTTGGACTTCGTGCTTTCATGTCCCTCGGCATCCACGGAGGTGATGACATAATAATATGTCTTTTTCCCATCCAGCGGGCCGTCTCCGAAGTCAAGGACATTGCCGGGAACGCTTTTTATCAATTTATACCCTCCGGATGCAATATCGGGAACCTCCTTCCTGTAGATTCTATATTCCACAATATTGAATTGATTGTTATAAATATTTTGATTCCAGCGAACCCGGCAATAGGATTCTTTCTTGAAAAGACTCCGGTTGATTTCCGAGGTGAGGCTGATGTTTTCCGGAGGCTGGTTCAGATTCCAAGAGAGCAATTTTGAACTCGCGCTTGTATTCAATGGATTCACACTCGTATTTTGGGGAACGACAATAGTCGCTTTTGCCTCTGCATAGGGAATTGTCGGCGAAATGGAAGTATCCTTGACCTGGCCATTCGATATTCCTTCGTGTTCGCCCGGGCCGAGATTTCCATACGGGTCAATTTTCCCAATCCAGAAGTCGCCGCCTCCTTCAGATTCGGTACAACCTGCAAAGATATAGCCGCCACCTTTTCTGGGAACAATATCGAAAAGCCATTCGGTAGCTGTCGACCCATAATATTTTTGCCACTCGATTCTGCCCGCTGAATCCAGTTTTATAACCCAACCGTCCCAATAATCAGCGCCACCCGGACGAAAAGACACTGTGATACCGCCGACAATATATCCCCCGTCCTGCGTCTGGTGAATAGCATAAGGTTGCATATCTTCGCTAGATCCTCCGTACGTTTTTTGCCATTCGATGGTCCCGTCCGAAAAAAGTTTCATGATCAAGAAATCATACAGGCCGGACCCAAAACGGTCGGTAAAGTCACAAACAATATACCCCCCATCATTTGTCTGTTGAACTTGAACATCGTAATTATACCACCGTTCTTGGGTGCCGTAGATTTTTCGCCATTCCATCTGGCCGGTTGGGGAGAGCTTCAAAAGCCAACAACCATAGCTGCCATACCCGGTGCTTCCCGAAACTATATACCCGCCATCCGCCGTCTGCTCGACCGCATCGGCGTAATCATCATCTCCTCCGCCGTATGTCTGCTGCCACTCGATCTCGCCGTTAGGGAATAGCTTAAGAACCCAAAAATCATATCGAGGACTTGAGCTGCCCCTCATGCTTGCCGCGACAATATATCCTCCGTCACTGGTCTGCCGGATAGACCCCGGGTTTTCATTGTCCGAACTTCCATAGGTTTTCTGCCATTCCACATCTCCATTCTGATAAATCTTTAAAATCCAGATGTCTCTTCCGCCCGCTCCGAAAGATTCGGTATCGGTTAAAACAATATACCCCCCATCGTTCGTCTGCCGAATGGAAACCCAATAATAGCCGTCTCTTCTGTTGCCGCCATAGGATTTTTGCCAGTCTATTGTGCCTTCTGCATCAAACTTCAAAATCCAGAGATCCTGCGCCCCCGCGCCGAAGCTCCCCGTCATCCCCCCGACGATATATCCTCCCTCATTCGTCGGCACGATTCGATAGGCGGTATCGAATTCATCTCCGCCGTAGGCTCTCGCCCAGTAGATGTTTGAACCCTGAACACCTTGAGGCGATCCATCCCTGGCGAATTTTCTTTCCCTGACCTGGGATTCAGATGACAAGAAAAAACTAAAAAATGAAAGCAGAAGTCCCGCCAAAACCATGCTTTTCTTTTTCATAACCCTCCATCCTTGTTGAAAATTTAAAAAATCCTCTCACATAAACCAAAATGAAAGGACCGCTAAAAAATTAAAAACGAATAATTCTTCGCTATTGGCTTTTCGTGAATTTTATCTGAAATCCGAGGTGAGTTTTCGTCCAAGCAGGGTATTTAAGTTCTTTTTCGTAAGTTATCCGGCCTCCTTTGCCCGTCTTCTGGACGCAGACGCAGTAATGTTCAATGATTTGGTCATTTCCGCTAACGTATTGGGAATTCTGAAAATCGGGATTATTAAAATACGTATCGGCGGTAACCGTCCATTCGTTTTGAGAATCCCTTGTAATATAGATATCCGGCAAACCGGATGGGGAAGAAATAAAACCGTGCGCTTTGCCCCAGATGTTATGATAATTCTCCGGGAAACAGGCGCTGCAGTCATCCGAAAGATTTTGACCTGCAATCCCGAAAGATAAAAACAATTTCAGCCATTGTCCTATCGGCATTTGGGTGAAATCTGTGCTTGTCCGGCCTTCGCAAGCAGGGGTTAGAAAATTAAATTTAACATATTGATAGCCCATATATGGCTGCGGGCTGGTCAGAAACTCGGCAAGACAAATTGGCCAACTTCCTACTCCCGAGGGCGGGAATCCGCATTTATAAATTGTCGGGTCGGGATCAACGCCACTATCATAAAAATCGGCAGGATTAAGATTAAGCAAGACGAGCGAGGGCAGAGCGATTTCAAGCGAAATATGAGAATAATAGTACTTTGTGCTTCCAGAACCACACCAGCTTATTCCGTTTGTAATGCTGATACCGTCCTCGCCGCCAACATAGACCTTGCCAGGGGGATAAGCTCGCAGGTTTCGGCTCGTATCCAGAACCATGGCCGTCCACTTGACCGGTTTTCACCCCGCCCGAACGAGGTTCATTGTGACAAACGACAGAACAATGATAAAAATGCATGAAAATACAAAATTTTTTAGAGACATGAATTTTTTCATATAAACCTCCTTTTAAATCAATTTATGATTGGTATTCGGATTGTCAACGGTCGAGGGCATCGTGTCGTGTTATGTCGCATTTTGTCGTGTTTTGTAGTATTTTATTTTGATTATTTTAATGTCGGCTTTTCCCTATAGAAGACTGATAAATCTTTCTTTCTTTGCCTGAAAATCAGACTTATTTCGGAACGTCGAAGAAAAATCATAAGATTTTAGCTGAAAATTTTAAAAGCCTTGTTCTTGACTTCAAGACAGTCTTTTTGATTAAATAAGCTTACAAATTTAGCGCGATAGGGTAGATATGGCGGCAAAAAAGAACGGGGAGAATAACCTTTTAACCTCCTGGAAGGAGATCGCTGCTTATCTGGACGTTGACGAGCGAACCTGCCAGAGATGGGAGAAGAAATACGGTCTGCCGGTGCGGAGAATGGAAGATGCTCCCAGATCCAGGGTGTCCGCCGATAAAGAGGACCTGGACCGGTGGCGGGAGGCCATCACTAAAAATGGCAATTTTGTCCGGGAAATTCGGCAGGCCGGCCCTGCCCTGAAGAAAGAGACAGGAGTTCAAAATCCGATTAAAAGATATATCTTGTTGGCAATGGGTATCCTAGCCATAGCCGTTTTGCTCTTCATCTTCGTCCCCAGATTCGTCTATTCCCGCCAGCCCTCAGACTTCAGAATCAAAGGATCCAAGCTGATTATCCTTGACGAAAAAAGAAAAAACCTCTGGGATTTTGAAACAGGATTCGACAACCTGATATCGGAACAAGAATATCGGTTCCAATTTCAAATCCGGACACGGCTTCAAGGGGACAAGTTGGTGTTTCCTTATCTTGTCATCAAGGACATTAATTTATGCGGTAAGAAGGAGGTTCTTTTCGCCCCGAAAACCAAGGGTGAATTTTACGAAACCGGCCTCTTTTGCTTTGATCACAAAGGCAAGCATTTATGGCCTTTCAAACCGGGCCATGAACTCAAATTCGGCGAGCATCTCTATTCGAATGATTACCGAGTTTTCGGCATAGAACCTTTCGATATTAACAACGACGGACTTCTTGAGGTATTTTTGCTCTCAGCCCATCAGCCTCATTCTCCGAGTGGACTCCACGTCCTCGACTGCCAGGGGAAGGTCCTATGGGAATTTATCAACTGGGGACGTATTCATGACATTGCTTATCAAGACCTCGATGCGGATGGAAACGCAGAGGTTCTAATTGCCGGAATCAACGACGAATACGGAAAAGGGTTTCTCGCTGTCTTCGATGCCCTCAGGATCGGCGGATCGTCTCCCCAAAGTGAAAAATATAACTGCAAGGACTGCGCCCCTGGTTCAGAAGAATATTACATCCTTTTTCCCAGGACTGACGTTGATAAAATCTTGAAGCCAGACAAAGTCGCGATCGACGAGATCCATATCCTCAAGAGCAAACGAATCGAGCTTCAGGCGCAGATCTCTCGGATTTTCTTTGAATTGGACTTTAACCTCCGTGTCCAGGATGCCAAGCCCAGCGACCTGTTCAAGAATATGCACCGGGAATTGCGTGCCGCCGGAAAGATAAACAGCGAACTGAACGACCAATACTACGAGGATCTCAAGAAAGGCGTCCTCTATTGGAACGGCAAGGAGTTGACATCCACACCATCAAAGAACCGATAATCCGGATCTATTAAAAGCCAAGCCAATCGCAACGGGAAGAGATTCGGACTTCCGAGCCTCTGCGATGAAGCCACCGAGCTTTTCCATTTATTTTACTATGGCCCATAATTAAAAATCCGGCCGATCCCTTTGCGGAATTCTTCAAATCGTTTTTCCCGGGGAAGACAGAAAATCACTCGAATTTGAATTTGTTCTCGGCAAAGAGCTTCAGGCAGGCATCGGCGACCTCGAGATCATAGAGGACGCCTTTGTTCCGGGATATTTCCTCAAGAGCCACCGGAATGCCCAAGGCGGGACGGTACGGCCGGTGCGACGACATCGCCTCGACGACATCGGCGACGCCCAGGATCTTCGCTTCGAGAAGGATGTCTTTTCCCGTGAGCCGCTGCGGATAGCCCGAGCCGTTGACTCGTTCATGGTGCTGGTGGACGATATCGGCGATCGGCCAGGGAAACTCGATCTTGCTCAAGATCTTGTAGCCGACCTGGGAATGCGTTTTGACGATCATGAATTCGAACTCATTCAATTTCCCGGGCTTGCTGAGGATTTCCGCGGGAACATAGATCTTACCGATATCGTGGATGATGCCGGCAATCTGGATGCACTCGATTTGGTCCTCGGATAGACCCATCTCCCGGGCGATGGCGCAGGCCAATTTCGTGACCCGCTCCTGGTGACCGGTCGTGTAGGGATCTCTCATTTCGATGGCCGAGGCGAGGGCGTTAATAGAGGCCTTCAATGTGGTCCGCAGTTGGATCATACTTTGACGAAGGCTCTCCTCCGCCCGCATGCGCTCGGTGATGTCGCGGTCGGCCCCCCGATACCCTGCCAACTCGCCAGCCTGGTCGAGGATGGGGACCGCAGTGCTCTCCAAAAAGCGAAAGCTTCCATCCTTGTGACGCCAGCGCAGAACCAGTCCGGACCAACCTTCCTTCTTGGAGTTTTTCTCCTTCAGCATCTCTTGGACTTTGGGCCGGTCCTCATCATGCAAATAGGCCAGGCTGTCCTTGCCCACGAATTCTTCCGGCGAATAGCCCAGGATGGTTTGGAGGGCCGGATTGCAGAACGTGTGTTTCCCTTCCCGGTCGATGGCCCAGATCCATTCCTGCGTCGTCTCGACAAAAGCCCGGAACTTCTTATCCTGCTGTCGCCGCTCTTCCTCGGCATTCCTACGTTCGGTGATGTCGATCAGCATTCCTAGGAGACCAATCGGCCGTCCGTCTTTCACCATGGCACGCGCTGTGACCAGCGCCGAGAAGGTACGGCCGTCCTTTCGCAGGGCCGTGTATTCACCAGAAGACGTTTCCCCGGCGGAGAGGACCCGACGGAAACTCTCGTCAGCCCGTTGTCGATCCGCTTCCGCCAGCATCTGCATCACGTTCTTGCCCTCCAGGAGATCCACCTCGGAGTAGCCGAACCACTCGAAGGCCGTCCGGTTAGCGAATGTGATGCGCCCGTCCAAGTCGGCTTCGAAAATGCATGTGGGAAGCGAATTTGCCAGTTCCCGGTATTTCTGCTCGCTTTGAAACAATGCCTCCTCGGCATTTTTCCGCTCGGCGCTATAAGACAGACTATTTTTCACGGCTCGACTCCTCGAGAGTCCGGTCGAAAAGAGACGGATAGTGGGACCCGTCTTTCATCTTCCTCGAGTTTAGCCAAAGCTTTTGAGGAAGGGTATCGCCGTTTAGAAGGATTTGGGGGATGATTTTTTGAATGTCTTTATGACCTTAAGGGGGGAGAGGAAAAGGGAGCGCGCCTGGAGAGATTCGAACTCCCGACCCTCTGCTTAGAAGGCAGATGCTCTATCCACCTGAGCTACAGGCGCGCGTTGTTTTTTTGCCTTGGACGCAATCGGGGAGGTCGGATTTGAACCGACGACCTCCTGCTCCCAAGGCAGGCGCGCTAACCAGGCTGCGCCACTCCCCGCGCATTGAATGAAGAGGTCAAGCCCTGGTTCGAAAGCCACTTCATGTTAACAGATCGGGCTAAATTTTGTCAATTTGGCGTAAGCGTCTATGTTTGTGTGATTTTCTGCCGGTGCCGGAATCGCCCCAGGCTCCCTGGGGAACCAGTCCCGTCGGTTCCCCCCGTCGAAAAGCCGACGGGGCCCCCCTCCGCTAGGGAAGCCTCGGGGCGATTCCGGCACCGGCAGAAAATCACCAAGTTGGAGCCGCTTCTTAATTTGGAGGCTCGGGGGATGCTCCTCGCCGGGCTTACCTTTTTAGCCCCTTTTCGATTTGGGACCTCGAGATCTTGACGATAATCGGGCGGCCGTGAGGACACAAGGATGGGTTGGAGGACTGGAACAGCTCCTGGAGAAGGTACTCCATTTTTTCTCTCGGCAGGGGCTGACCGGCCTTGATCGCTGTCTTGCAGGCCATGATCGCCAACATTTTTTCTCTTTTATCCTGAGCTCTGCTCTCTTTCATCTCTTCGAGGAGCGCCAGGAAAGCCGTCAGGGCTTCTTCGGGCTTAAAGATATCCGGATATTCTTTCAGGGCATAGCTTCGGCCGCTCATGGCATCCACTCTAAACCCCGCGGCCTCGAGCTCCAGCCTATTCTCTTCCCAGCTTACGGACTGGGAAGCCGACAGTTCGAAGAGAAGCGGGATGAGACTCATCTTCAAAGGCCATGTCTTCCGGAGGTCGATCTCCATGTATTTTTCAAACAAGATCCGTTCGTGGGCGTTGTGCTGGTCGATGACAAGAAGCTCTTCTTCATCTTCGGCCACGATATAGGAATCGAGATACTGGCCTAAAACGCGGCGGGACGGCTTCTCCGGGCCGGCCGGCCACACCCCCATCGCGGTTTGATCAAAGAGCTTCCGGTCTTCGGCGATCTTAAAAAAGGGGAAGGAGCTCATCTCGTCAAATTGCCCCTCAGTTTGGCCCTCCTCAGAAACGCGCCCGACTTCCTTGATTCCCACCACCTTAAGCCGGGCGTGCTCAACCCCCCTCCGGACAAGCTGGAAGACCGCCTGGGAGTCGCGAAATCGGACTTCAGACTTGGCCGGATGGACGTTGACATCGACATCCTCGTAGGGCAGCGTCAAGAAAAGGAAAGCCTCGGGCGACAGGTCCTTCTCCAGAAAACCCTTGAAAGCCTGGTTGAGCGCAGACTGGAGGATCCGGTCGCGGACGGGCCTCAGGTTGACGAAAAAGAGCTGATGCGATTTGTCCGGCCTTCCGTGGGGCGGAAGGGAGGCAAAGCCACTGACGCGGCCAGCGCTTCCGGCAAAATCGATCTCCAAGAGCTTTTCCAACGAAGCCTTGCCATAGAGCTGAAAGATTCTCTCCTTCAAGCTTCCCACGGGCGGGCAATTCAGCAGGTCGCGCCTGCCGTGGACCAGGGACAGCCGGATCTGCGGATAGGCCAATCCGACGTTCGTCGCGTATTTGACGATCATTCCCAGCTCGGACGAGTCGCTCCGCAGGAATTTTAGGCGCGCCGGCAGGTTAAAAAAAATGTCCCTGACCTCGACGGTCGTTCCCCGCGGAAAAGCGACTTCCTCGACGGCGATAAGCTTATCGCCTTCGCGCTCGATTTGAACGCCCGGCCCGCCGGAGCCCTCCGAAGTTCTCAAGGTCAGCCGCGACACAGCGGAGACGCTCGGCAGCGCTTCCCCCCTGAAGCCGAGCGTCGCGATTCGAGAAAGGTCTTCTTCCCGGGAAATCTTGCTCGTTGAGTGGCGGACAAAGCAGATCTCGGCATCCTCGCGGCTCATGCCGTGTCCGTTGTCCTGGACCTTGATCAGCTTTTTTCCGCCGGCAAAAAGCTCGATCGAGATCTCGGTGGCTCCGGCATCCAGAGAGTTTTCGACCAGCTCCTTGACCACCGACACCGGCCTTTCGATGACCTCGCCGGCGGCGATCTTCTGGGAGATATCAGGGGGGAGGACGGCGATTCGCTTCATCAGTCGATGATCGTGCCGGAGGTTTCCCGCTCGGTCACGCGGTCGGGCTTGACCCGGACCCGCTGTCCCTCTTCGGCCGGGCAGGCCGGCACGCGAATTTGAATGTAGTTCGACGTCAGGACATCGGCGGCTCCGTCCTCTTTTTCGATGACGATGGCCTCGAGCTCCTGCCCGAGGAACAGGCTGCGGAAGGCCAGATTCTTCTGGCGGCTGATTTTCCTGAGGAGGGCGGAGCGCTCCTTTTTCTTCTTGTCATCGACCTGCGGCCAATCGGCGGCTTCCGTCCCTGGCCGCGGCGAATAAGAAAACACATGAAAATAGGTCAGAGGCGTCCCCGTCAAAAATTCGACCATCTGCTCAAAATCTTCCTCTGTCTCGCCCGGGAATCCGGCGATGATATCGGCGCCGATGCCGGCACGGGGCGAAAGCTCCCGCAGGGACGAGATCGCGTCCCGATATTCGGCCACGGTGCTTTGGCGGCCCATCCTTCTCAAGACCGCTTCTGAGCCGTGCTGGAGGGAAAGATGAAAATGCGGGCAGATTTTTTTGGACGCCGTTAAATGCTCCAAAAGCGGAGCGGGGAGAAGACGCGGGTCCAGCGAGCTCAGCCTGACCTTTACCGTTCCGTCGAGAGCCTCGATTTCCTGGAGCAGGTCCAGGAGAGAGGACGGGGGCTTCAAATCCCGGCCGTAGGAACATAAATGAATGCCGGTCAGGACGATCTCCGAAAAGCCGTCCTCAGCCAGCCGTCTGATCCGGCCGAGGATGACGTCTTTGGGGACGCTCGCGCTTCGTCCGCGGACCCGGGGAATAATGCAGAAGCTGCAGGACATATTGCAGCCGTCCTGGACCTTGATCAGGGCCCGGGAACGATAGGCCTGAGCGCCGGCTTCTGGAGCGGCCTCGACATTGGAAAGGATCTGCCCGGCGAGCCCCGCTTTTTCACGGTTCGGAATGACTCGCCAGACGCCGGGGATCCGTTCGAGCTCCGCCGGGGCCCGCTCGGCGAGACAGCCGGTGACGACGACCTTGGCTTTAGGATTGTGACGGGCGATCCTGCGGATGAACTTCCGGGCATCCCGGTCGGCCCGGCCGGTCAGGGTGCAGGTGTTGACGACGACGACATGGCTCCGATCAAAATCCCTCTCCAGCCTGAGCCCGCGCTCCTGGAGCTCCGAGGCCCATTCAAAAGCCTCGGCCTGGTTGACACGGCAGCCGAAATTCTGGATGGAAAACGAGGTCATAAATTCTTCTGGACCTTCTCGGAATCGGTCTCGACTTGGCCGGCCATTTGTTTCCGGTATTCCTCAAGCTTTTTCCGGTAGGCGCCTTTTTTAAGGCCGAGGATTTCGACGGCCAGCAGCGCCGCGTTGGAGGCGCCGGTCTTTCCCGTCCCCATCGTCGCCACTGGAATCCCCTTGGGCATCTGGACGGTCGACAGCAGGGCATCCAAGCCGCCCAACCCGCCGCTTTCGACAGGGACGCCGATGACGGGCCGGACGGTATGGGAGGCGACAACGCCGGCCAGGTGGGCCGCCTTGCCGGCGACGGCGATAAAGACTTCGGCCCCCTGGTCTTCAAACGCCCGGATGAGCTTCAGGGTCCGTTCCGGCGAGCGGTGGGCGGAGGTCACTTCCAGCGCGAAGGAGGCCTCGAACTTTTTTAGGAGCTCGAGGGCATCCTTGATGATCTCGAGATCCGATTCGCTGCCGATAAAAATGCCGACGTCCATTATTCCTCCTCCTCGCGCTTGGTCCCGATATCGCGGCGGTACTGCATGCCTTCAAAAAAAATGCCGGAGACGGCGTGGTAGATATTCTCCATGGCCTCCGCCAGCTTCCGCTCCGAGCTGCAGACACCAAGGACGCGGCCGCCGTTGGTCAGGAACTGGCCGTTTTCAAACCTGGTCCCGGCATGGAAGACCGTGATGTCGGGGTTCTCCAGCGCCTGCTCCAGCCCCTTGATGACTTTTCCCTTCTCGTAGGACCCGGGATATCCGCCCGAAGCCAGGATGACGCAGGCCGAGGCCTTGGAGCTCCACTGGACTTCGTGGACCAGGACATCTTCCTCGATCGCGGAGAGCAGGATCTCGACGAGATCGCTCTCCAGCCTCAACATCTGCGGCTGGGTCTCGGGATCGCCGAAGCGGCCGTTGTACTCGAGCACCTTGGGCCCGTCCTCAGTCAGCATCAATCCGACATACAGGGCCCCCATGTATTTTCTCCCTTCCTCCCGCATCCGGGTGATCGTCGGCAGGACGATGGTGTTGACGACTTCCGCAAACATTTTCTTGGTCAGGAACGGCGAGGGCGAAATGGCGCCCATCCCGCCCGTGTTCGGGCCCCTGTCCCCGTTGTAGATGGCCTTGTAGTCCATCGTCGTCACCAGGGGCAGCACTCTCGCCCCGTCCGAGATGACGATGAACGAGACCTCTTTGCCCTGCAGGCATTCCTCGATGAGGACGCGGTTTCCGGCATCCCCGAACTGTTTGGCGACCATGATCGACTGGATGGTCTTCTCGGCCTCCTCGAGGCTGGGGCAGATGATCACGCCCTTTCCGGCCGCCAGCCCGTCGGCCTTGATCACGACGGGGAACGAAAATTCGCCTGACTTCAAGATGCTCTGGGCTTTTTCCGGAGACTCGGCGACCTTGAAGCGGGCCGTGGGGATCTTGTGCCGTTCCATGAACTGCTTGGCGAAGATCTTGCTGCCCTCGAGCTCCGCCGCTTTTTTGGTCGGCCCGAAAATGCGCAGCCCCTTCTTCTCGAACTCATCGACGATGCCCAGCGTCAAGGGAAGCTCGGGACCGACCACGGTCAGGTCGATCGGTTCCCGCGCCGCGAAGTCGGCCAGGCTTTGGATATCGGAATCGCTGATGGCGATATTCTCGGCGATGCTCATCGTGCCGGCGTTTCCCGGCGCGCAGAATAGCTTCTTGACGCGCGGGCTCTTGGCGATTTTCCAGGCGAGAGCATGCTCCCGTCCTCCCGAACCAACCACTAAAACTTTCATGTTTGTTGTCCTTTATCCGGAATGACCCTTTGGCTCAG
>Ga0315284_10013354_pt1 | contig 11695 bp, 13 predicted proteins | sample YL17G09_16_MG_FD_203696 | JGI IMG/M metagenome (GOLD analysis project Ga0315284, IMG submission 203696) | Sediment microbial communities from Yellowstone Lake, YNP, Wyoming, USA - YL17G09_16 | ecosystem: Environmental > Aquatic > Freshwater > Lake > Sediment | place: USA: Wyoming | collected... | reverse complement strand
CGGGCACTATTGCGTTTGACACAGTATATTCATACAATATACAAACCACCGAACCATACAATATTTATGATGTAAGCTATTTTAAAAACCCTCCTGCTAGCACAAATTACCCTAATTATGTTCCAAAAGCTACCTCAACATCATTGAAATGGAACGGTGAAAACTATCAGCAGTTTTGGACAACCAATTACCAAAATGCTATGTGGACCACTAACGGAATAAGGCTTCCTTTCCCGACTGTACAAGCGGATCAGAAAATAGGTATGCAGTATGATTCTATTACTGGGATTGTTGTTGTAAATCCAGGTCCAGGTCCACCAAACTACGCTACAGTAACAATTAGTGTTGCAGCAAGCCCGGCTATTGTCGGAGACTTTGTTTTTATTAACGAAATCAACGGTATGACAGGTATAAACTTTCAAACTGGGTATGTAATTGCTGTTAATCCTGGAGTAAGTATTACCGTAGAACTTCCTAATGCCGTTGTAGCTGGAGCTTGGACTAGCGGTGGGATCATTCAATATCTTACTACCACAAAAGACGCTACTTTAGACTGTATACGATGGTATGACGGCGACCCTATAAATAACGCTGGACAAAAAGGATGGGTTAATTTCTGCCCACCTTTATCACAGTTTAATTTTAGTATAGCAGAACTTCCCCCGGCTCAATATTATCTTGTGGGCGGTAGGATGATATTAGAGTTCAAAGACAGGCTTGTTGTATTCGGTCCAGTTGTTCAGGCAGCTACAGGGAATGCAGCTATAGGGGTAGACACTGTCCCTAAATATCTTCAAGATACTGTTATTTATAGCCAAAACGGAACTCCATATTACACATCTTCGTTTGACGGATCGTTAACAGGTGCTTTAACCTCTGCTGCAACGGTCTATTATCCTGTACTTGTTCCTGCTAATCAGACTGCAACTTCTAATGCCTGGTTCGAAGATAGTGCAGGTTTTGGGGGTTTCCAATCGGCTGGACTAAATCAAAAGATCAACACTGTATGCTCAACAGATGATATTTTAGTTTTGGGACTCGATACCATGCAAAGCCGTTTTGTGTATACCGGCAATGATATAACTCCATTTGCTTTTTATACGATTAACTCGGAACTGGGCTCAGCATCTACTTTTTCAGCCATAAATATGGACCGAGGATGTCTAACACAAGGAAGTAGGGGATATGTTCTAACTTCTCAAAGTAGCGCAGAAAGATTTGACCTTGAAATTCCTGATGAAGTTTTTCAAATCAGCGTAGGTAATAAAGGGTTTGAGAGATTTACAGCCGTGAGGGACTTTATCAATGAATGGGTTTACTTTACATACAATGACAATTATTCAACCTCCGAATTTCCTAATCAAACATTACTTTACAACTACAGAGAGAACACATGGGGTCTTTTTCGCGAGTCTTATACAACTTACGGAACGTTTAGGAAGCAAACGGGTCAATCGTGGCTCTCTATACCGTATGCGTGGCAAGATTGGAACGTTCCTTGGGAGTCCGGGGACACAAACCTTCTTCAGCCTGAAATCATAGCAGGAAATCAACAAGGTTTCGTTATCATTCGCGAATCGGATTCGACAAGAGAAAGAGAATCCCTCGCTATCTTGGGAATAACAGGAAATGTAATCACTAGCCCGGATCACAACCTAAATATCGGCGATTATATCGTTATCACTGGAGCATTAGGGACAATCGGGACAGAAGTAAACAACAAGATCTTTCAAGTTACCTCTCCTGTTACCGATGATACATTTATCCTAAACCCTACTATTGGATCGGGAACATATACCGGGAATGGTTCCATAACAAGAATGTACAAGCCTCTCATGATTACAAAGCAGTTTCCAGCTTCTTGGAGTGTTGGACGTAAGACTAGAATTGGTCCTCATATGTATCTTATGACTAAAACAATCAATGCTCAAGTACAGCTATTGATGTTCCTTAGCCAAGACACTACAAACGCCTGGAACACATTCGGCGTTGTACCTTCATATTCAGCTAACAACTCTCTAATCTATTCCGCTATTTTGCATACTTGCCCTGAAAGCACAAACCTAGGACTCACTCCAGCCAATACAAACCTTCTAAATCTAACACAAATATCCGCTGATGGATCTTCTTCAAGTGTGCAAGGTCAAATATGGCATAGGAACAATACATCGCTTATAGGGGATACGGTACAAATCGGGATAACCCTATCTGATTTGCAGATGACAACGTTAAATGAGAACAACGACTTTATAAGTCAATTTGCAGAAGTAGAGCTTATGGGAGCAATCCTAACAGTGAATCCCTCAAGGATGTTATCATGAGTAGTAATGTTGTCAATAATCAACCTTACATAAGAACCACTTGGGATCTTGCCGATACGAATATCAAAGATCTTGTAAGGGAGCTTGACAGGGACTATATAGAGATTGCTAATGCCATAAACTATAGAACTATTGGAATATTCCCAACTAATCGCCCGGCAATAGGTGGCGAGTCATGGTTTTTTACAAGCAAAAGGCAACAAAATATAAGGCAGATCTATACATTTGAGGGACCAATTGCCGCTTACCCTTTCGAGATACCCCATAATTTAGATCTTTATACGATAGAATACTTCACGAAATGCCAAGGTTCAATTCAAACTACTTCTTTAAATTGGATTGGGTGTATATATGGAAGTGGAAATGCGATACCCGGACAAATAACTTTTGCGGTAATTACAAACTCAGCTCCCGGTGTATTGGATGGTAAGATAAGACTATTAAACGCTCCTGCTACCCCAGTAGTTAAGAAAGGCGTGATAATTTTGGAATGGATACTCAATCCGTGAGGTTACGATGACAACGCCAGCCGTACAAGGGCCAATGGGAAGCTCAGGGAATAAAACTCCCGAAGGATATAACCAATATCAGGTTCAATCTTTCACGCCTGAACAGATGCAGTTATTTTCTCAGATGTTTTCAAATGTGGGACCTGATAGCTATTTAGGTAAGTTGGCTGGTGGTGATCAATCAGCTTTTGCGGAGCAAGAAGCTCCTGCATTGCGTCAATTCTCGGCATTGCAAGGCGGTATGGCTTCAAGGTTTTCTGGTATGGGAACCGGTGGCAGAAAGTCTAGTGGCTTTCAAAACACCATGAATCAAGCTTCTTCTGATTTTGCTCAAGATCTTCAATCTAAGCGGATGAAAACTCGGATGGATGCACTACGCGAGCTTATGGGTTTTTCAAATCAGTTACTAGGACAAAAGCCGTACGAATCAGGTTTAGTTGCTGAAGCGCAAGAACCCCCTGGATTTGCTGAGTCTTTTGCAGGAGGCATGGGAGCTGCTATTCCTGGGGCTATAGCTGGTTTTGCAACTGGTGGATTACCTGGAGCTGCCGTAGGTGGAGCTACAGGATTTGCCGGAGGTGCTCAAACTACACGTACAGGCGGAATAAACACATCAATGTTTTAGGTGAAAAATGGCATTACAAATTCTACCAGCAGTTGAAAAGCGACCTGGATTTCTTTCAAGACTTGGCGCAGGAATGGGCGAGGCTTTGCCGGGAGCGGTTAACAAAGAAGTTGAGCGGATGCGCTTATCTAAAGGTCTTAAGGAACTTGCTGGAAAAGAAGATCTAAGCCCTTTTGAGCAGTTCGCAGAACTATCCTCTATTCCTGGAGCTACACCACAAATGATACAGAGCGGATCTAATCTTTTGATGCAGCAACAAAGAGCTAAAGCATTCAAGGATATGGCAACGCAAGAAATGCAGAATAAGCCGAATCCTTTTTCTCAGCAGATGCAAAATACTCCTACAAGAGAAGGATCTTTGCCCAAATACGAAGATTTGGAAAGCATTCAAGAGGGTTTTGTTTCTCCAACATTAGATCAGGAATATTCTACAGCTGCACAATTATTTGGAGAAAATCCAGCTCGTTTTGGAAATGATCCTCAAAAAGCTATCGACTATGTATCGGCACAAACTTCCAGAAATCAACAGATAGCACAAGAAGAACAGACAAGATATTCTAATTTAACCACGCTTCAAAAGAATATTGAGGACAACATAAACAAGCACGCTGATAATTTAGGCGTTGATGTCCCTGCAAATGTAAGATCGGAAATATTAAAAGAAGCTGTAAACTCGGTAAAACCAAAAAAATCTGGTGGACAAGGTTTAACGGAAGCCGAGGCAAAAGATAAATATGGGAAACAATTAGACTCTATATCCAGAGATTACAAAAACTTAGATGCTATAGATTCCTGGGGAATGTTTAGAAAAACTCCTTCATCTATTCTTAATTCTCTTAAAACAACTTCAGATGATTTCGCAAAAAGGAAAGACTCTGAAAATATGGCAGATACTTTAATTTCAGATCAAAATCTTTCTCCAAGCAGAGCTTTCTCTATTGCTTATAGAGTGGATAGAGATAAGGATTTGAATAGCGAATTGAAAAAGATCCCTTCGGTAAATACATTAGGTAAACCAGCTAAGAGCGGTTTTCAAAGAGTTTTGACGCCTGAAGTGGTCGCCGAAAAAACCTTAGAAGTATCTAAAAAATTTGCAAAGTATTTAGAAAATGAAAACAACAGTCCTCTGGCAATTGGTTATGAATTGGAAAAGAAAGGCTATGATCCGCAAGTGTGGATGCAATTTGTAAATGATAATGCGGACGAACTAAGATTGTTTCCAAGGCAAAGAAGAGAATTGACAAAAACAGATTCATGGACAGGTACAATGAATGATTGGTGGTTAAATTCTTTTACAGGAGCTAAATAATGCAACCTTATCAAAAAGCTTCTAAAGCTATGCAGACACAAGGAATTAGTCCTATAAAAGCAGCAGGATCAGCAATCGGTGCAGCTACCACTTTAGGTGGAGGAGGTGTCGCAGCTAAACTATTACAAAAAGCTATTCCTTTATTGTCCTCCTTCATTCCTGTAGAGCAAGCAATGTCAGGATTGAGCAAATTAGATCCTAGGCTTGGATCATTTATAAATACAGCTATGGAAAACGGAAAACCTTTCGAAGAGGTAAGAGATTTCCTATCTGATAAAATAGATGAATCTATACCTAAGCAGAGCGATGATAAGGAAAAAGTAAATAAAAAGTGGTTTTCGTATCTTGAATCTAAAGTGAAAAAATTGATAGATCAAGGTCTTAGTCCAGCTCAAGCAGCAGTCAGCGCAAAAAGTTCAGAGCGAAATAAAGGAATAATCAAATCTATCGAAGAAGATTATAAGAAGGATTTTGTTGATGTGATAGAAGAGCTATTTGGCAGTGGTATGATGGCACAAGCTCAAAATATTGTTGCCCCACAAGAAAGTACAGCAGCTTTACAACCTAAAGGGCAAACGCAACAACAAGCACCAGGTCAAGGTCAACAAGCTTTAATGGGCATATTGCAAAAAATAGCACAAGCTAGAGGTGCTCAGTGAATCGTAGACAGCAACTTGAAACTCTTTTAGATGAGTTGCTGCGAGGTGTTCAAGATGTTCTAATGTCTGGAGAAATACTTTCAGACGAATTTCAAGGCGTAATAGCTCAAGAGATCGAATCATTAGTAAATGAAATAGATCAGCTAATAACGCAAGAACAACCTCCTTTAAATCCTGATTTAACTCCGCAAGAACAACCTATATTAGATGAATCATATCCTTCTTCAAACGTCAACTCATTTGGATATAACCCCGATACTCAACAGTTATACGTTAAGTTTCAGGGAGACTATCCTCATGAAAATGGGCCTGTTTATGCGTATGAAGGAGTTCCACAAGTTATCTTTGATCTATTTCAAAAAGGCGCAGTGCCTGCAAGAACTGATGGAGAAAACGACTGGGGGTCATGGTACAAAGGCAAGGTGCCCTCACTCGGGGCGTCACTATTTACGTTGATTAAAAACGGAGGATATCCACATCAACGCTTATCTCCATAAAATCTATCTATATTTAGATTTTGCTTTCGCGTTTAATAAGCACAAAACATAAAAAACCCCGAAAAAAGCTCCTACAGGGATTGCCAATAAAATTAAAAGTCCAATAGCGTGTTCAAAATCCATTTTATTACCTCTTTTTGTTTTCTTCAATAGCACAAAGTCTACCGTGAAAATCTTTAATGTCTTGTCTGATTGCTTCGATCATGTCTAAACTTTCTCTACGATCTGCATTAGCTTCCGATCTCAACCAAAGGAACATTGATATTATCGTTCCTATGTTTGTGAATATGAATACAGCCATTGAAATTAATGTTGTTTGATCCATGTAATCCTCCATTTAGCACAAGAATATCAATAAGTACATTTATATACAATTAGCAATCTTTTTTAGAATTCACTCTTAGATGTTCAGCCCTAAAACACAATGGGTTACCGCATATTTGTATTATTTTAACCCCTCTTTTTATCTTCCCAATATCAATCATCCACGATAAATGCTGCACTAAAATTGACGTTTTAGGGGTCAGTTGGGTCTTTCCGAAACCTTTTCTGTTGATAGCACCTGTCCAAACATGACACTGTCCTACCCATTTGCTATTGATTTCTAGCTTGTGTTTTAGAGCAGCAATATACTCTAAATTGTTAGGCTTCCATAGGCAACCACAACTCTTTTTAAACTTTTGCCTAAGAAGATATCCGGGAGCTATACATTTTTTTCCGCAACTACATTGACATTCCCACAAAGTCTCAAGATTTGAGTAGGTCTTTTTCTTAGATATTCCTAGGACTAAAAGCCTAGTAAAGATCATTCCTGTTAGATCAATCCTATCTTTCACGAACACCTCAAACGAGTTATAAGCATTATTTTGATAATGCACCTGTTTAAGCATGAATACAAATATTTAAATTTATATGATGAAAATAAAAACTCAATCATAGGTGCGAGATGACTTTTCAACCAGGCGCAATGTCTCCTTGTCAAAGCTGGGGTGTTAGCCCTAATGATGTAGCTTATCCTCATATAGAAAATAGAGATCCAACTGAAATGGATTTAAATTTCCCAATTGGTAAACGATGGGTCAATCAAACCTCTGATGACGAATGGACGCTTACAAGTTTTGATAGCGTAGCCGGAACTCTAACAGCTAATTGGAGCCAAGGCGGAAACATTCCAGCTACTACAACAGAGTACGGTTTAGTTATTCTTACAGACAACAGCGAGCCAGTAGCTACAAAAGCGTATGCTGATGCTTTAGCTATTGCCGGCGCACCTGTTTCCACTGATACAGTAGCAGGTATTGGTCAATTAGCTACAAACGCGGAAGCGGTTGCAGGTACGGCATCAACCCCTGTTTTAGCTTTGTTTGTTACTCCTTCAAATTTAAGTTCTGTTTTTGCAGCTCCTCCGGCTATCGGTGGTACAACTCCGGCAGCAGGATCGTTTACAACACTTGCAGCAAGTGGGCTTGCATCACTTAGCGGATCAGCAACAATCACAACTGGAGCTACAGCTCTTAATCTTGCATCTGATGCCTCTACAGGCGCAGTTAATATCGGAACAGGAGCCGGTGCACGTGTATTGACCCTAGGCAACGTTACAGGAGCGACAGGGGTTACTGTAAACACTGGTACAGCAGGTTTTGCAGTTAATACGACTGGGGCAGGAGACATTGTACTTACATCCGCCGACACAGTACTTATAGACTCGGCAGGTGTGTTAGAGCTTAATTCATCCGCTGGTGTTATTGGAATTGGTAACGATGCAGTGGCTCAAAATATCAACGTGGGTACAGGTGCAGCTGCAAGAGTAATTACTGTCGGTAACTCTTCAGGTGCTACCCAAGTAGTATTAAATGCAGGCACGGCAGGCGTAAATATCGGAACAAACGCGATTGCCCACACTATAACCCTCGGAAACTCCACTGGTGCTACTGGTGTTGTAATAGATGCAGGAACCAACGGCGTATCAGTAGGAACAAATGCTATTGCCCATACGGTTACTTTGGGAAATGTTACTGGAGCTACCGCAGTAAATACCAATACCGGAACAGGTGGAAGCATACACACTATCACTAACGGCGTTTTTACACTTACAACAGGGACAGGGACAGTTAGCGTCTCAGCAGATGCAACAGCAAACACTCTGCTTTTTGGAACCGGAGCCGGAGCCAAAACTGTTACGGTAGGATCAACGAACACTACAAGTACAACAACTATCCAATCAGGGTCAGGCGGATTAGCATTTACAGGAACAAACGGTGCCATAACGATCAATTCGGGAACTGGAACCGTTGGAATTTCAACAGATGCAGCTAATACCACTGTTAACATATCTACCGGAGCTGGAGTTAAAACTCTAACACTCGGGTCAACAAACACAACTTCTATAAGCACATTGCAGTCAGGATCTGGTGGAATTGCTATTACAGCAACTAACGGCGCGATCACCGCTAACTCAGGGACTGGCACTGTAGGGGTTTCAACTGATGCTACAAATAACACGGTAAATCTTGGAACCGGTGGGGGCGTAAAAGCTGTAACGTTAGGTAGCACGAATACTACTTCTGCTACCACAGTACAATCTGGAACAGGCGCATTAAACGTTACCGCAACAGGTGGTGCACTCACAATAAATTCGGGTGTTGGTGCTTTGAGCGTTTCCTCTGATGCATCAGCTACAACCGTGAATATCGGTACAGGCGCAGCAGTTGTTAAAACTATATCCATTGGTGGAACTGGTGCTAACGTAATAGCTATTGGCAATACTCAAACAGCTGGATCGTTTACCCTTGGAGCTGCCGGAACTACGATGACGATAAATATTGGTGGAACTGGTGCTAACACAGGTACAGCAACGTTATTCGGTGGAACAGGCGCACAGACAATCAACCTTGCAAACTCTACAGGCGGAAAAACACTAGCAATAGCCACTGGAGCCGGGGCAAATTCCGTTACAATCGGATCGACTAACACCACATCGGCCGTCAATATACAATCCGGTTCAGGTGATGTAACAATCACAGGTGGTAACCTTAAACTTGTTACAGCTGCAAAACAGCTTCAAGTAGAAGGCGGAGCCGTAACCGATTTTATCGGTAGAGCAACTCTAGTTGCCGGAACGGTAACTGTTGCTTGTACTGGAATCGCTGCAAGTGATAGAATTTTTGTAACAAGATCAGCGTTGAACGGATCACCCGTTCTTGGATTTCCGATCACTACAATATCCGCAGGCGCATCATTTACTATCGCAGCATATAGCGCTGTAGGTGTAGCGGCCGCCACAGACGTTTCAACATTTGATTATTTCATTGTACGCCAATTATAACAAAGACTTGATCGCCTAGGGTAGCATAAATCCAGGCGTTACTTGGGAACATATACAGGAAACATGATTGAAATATTAGCTCAACTTACTTCTATGCAAGATCAGGTAAAAATAAATCTGATTGTACCAAATGGATGCGATACCCAAATCGTTAAAAACGCTTTAGTAGACTTGATGAAACAGGTATGTCTTTTAGAAGACAATGCAAAATCCCAACAAGAATCAGTCGTAAAAGTAGAGGAAATTCCTCTTGAATCAAAAGGTTCGTAATGAAGAAAAAGGGACAAAAGCTTAAATCGACAGTGAAAAAGCATCTAAAAGAAGATATCGGTGAGTCAAAAGAATCTATTCGTGATGATAAAAAGCTCATTAAAAAGATGAAAAAGAAAGGCTGCTAAATGTCGTATACACAGCGAATAGGCTGGGAAACTTTAAGAACGTTTGATTCGGCTACTTTATCGGGATCAAAACAAGCATTAGGTACACCTCTTGCTCATTCTTCGTATATTTTGAAGATGGTGAATAATTCAAATGTTTTGGTCACGGTATCGGTTGACGGAGTTAATGACGTTGACGTTTGTCCAGCCAGTTCATTTTGGCTTTACGATGAGGGAAAAGTTGGCTTGTCTAGTGCTATTCCTACTGTTCCTCAAGGGACACAAATTTTTATAACAGGTACAGCTGGTACAGGAAACATATATTTAGTTTCGAAATACATAATAGAAAATTAAGGGGACTGATGAGCCAAGCAGGAATTATAAGCACTACCGGGGGTCCTGTACCTCCAGATGTACCAACAGAGTTTGTAACTGATGATTATCCCGAATTTACTACATTAACAGCCATACCAGCATTAAATATTTTAAATGTTAATGGAACTGAAAGACCCGATCCATTAGTAATTCCAGATAAAGACGAGGGTATTCAAACTTGGGCAAATCCTGATTTAAGCAATAATCTAGGTATTTATCTTACAAATAGACGTGTAGACGCAGCATCAATAACCGGAGCCGGAACCGTTGACTTGTTTACGCAAGATTTAGGCGCAGTTCCCGGAGTATACAATTTTCAGTTGTACGTTGCCGCATTCAACGCTTCTACTCCATCTGGTGCAGCCTATACAATATTTGGCTCTGTTAGGACTACGGGCGCAGCAGCAACCGTAATCGTTACGCAAGATATCATTTCAGATGAAGAACCAGCACTTTTAGGAGCTGATTTTCAAATTGTTGCCAACCTCAACACTCTTATAGCCAGGGCTACCGGTGTACTTGGACTCACAATCAAGTTCAAAGTGCTAGCACAATACGTTTTTGTGGGGGCTTAATGCCGGGTTCAAATAATAGAGTACAATTTTCCAATGGATACCGCTTAGAAGCTTCCGCAGCAGAAGAATGGCAGCTTATGCAATCGACAGCTACCGATGTAAGTTATGTAAATAATGCCGGTTCTCCCGAAGGCGTTGTCCCTGCTAACATGGGGTCTATATGCAATGATAGGACGAATGGCAATATCTATTTTAAGCATACAGGAACCGGTGTTACTGGCTGGGTTTTAATAGCATCTGGAGCAGGAGCTAAAGCCACAAAAATAACTATTTTTACCGCAAGCGGAACATTTAACAAAGACCCTGATAGCCAGTGGCTCAAAGTGTACCTTTGGGGTGGTGGTAGCGGTGGCGGATCTGGAAGAAGAGGAGCTGCCGGAACTAATAGGGGTGGTGGATCTGGTGGAGCTAATAGCGGTACAGGATATTTCGAAACGTCAGCTGCATTTGTAGGAGCGATAGAAACTGTAGTCGTAGGGGCTGGCGGAGCCGGCGGAGCTGCTGTAGCAGTTAACGACACAAACGGTAATAATGGTACATCCGGAGGGTTTTCCCAATTCGGTAATATTGTTACTGGAATAGATCCGGCAGTATATATTTCCACAGGAATTGGCGGTACTAACGCTGGTGACTCTGTAGGTGGTTACGGATCACTAGTAGATTTACATATGGGTATAAATGCCCTAGGATCTGCTCAGGGGGCAAATGGTGTGTTCGGTACGGCCGTAGTAGCAACAAGTGTCCCTGCTAATGGATTAAGCGGAGCATCGGGATCTGTAAGCACCTATTTAACCTCTCCAGGAGCGGGCGGGGGCGGTGGTTTAACAAACGCTGATGTTGTTGGTAACGGTAGCGCAGGCGGTGCAATCACTCGAACGGATTCAACTTATACAACAATTTTAGCCGGTGGAATAGCCGGTGTAGCCGGTGCATCTGGTGGCAATGGTGTTGCAGCTTCAACAATAACCTCAGGCGGTATCATAATGAGTGGTACAAGCGGAGGCGGTGGCGGTGCTAGCAAAACAGCTATTGCAGGATCGGGTGGAAACGGTGCTATACCAGGCGGAGCGGGCGGTGGCGGTGGCGCTTCTCTGAATGGTTTTAATTCTGGTGCTGGAGGAAA
>Ga0315284_10013353_pt1 | contig 11695 bp, 14 predicted proteins | sample YL17G09_16_MG_FD_203696 | JGI IMG/M metagenome (GOLD analysis project Ga0315284, IMG submission 203696) | Sediment microbial communities from Yellowstone Lake, YNP, Wyoming, USA - YL17G09_16 | ecosystem: Environmental > Aquatic > Freshwater > Lake > Sediment | place: USA: Wyoming | collected... | reverse complement strand
GGCTTCTGCCTCGTATCTATAATGGGCACTGCCGAGGCAAGCGTGGGGATATAGCTCAATCGGGAGAGCGCGGCGTTCGCATCGCCGAGGTTGCGGGTTCGAGTCCCGCTATCTCCACCAACATGAACATCGGGCTTCGCGGGGCCAAGGGACCAGCCTTGGCCCTTTTACTCACAGGCCCAAGCCCGGCAGGCGGGCCCCAGTAGCTCAGTGGACAGAGCAGCGGTTTCCTAAGCCGAACCGGAGCGTTCGGAGGCGTCCGTTACCGTCCGCTGCAGATACGAAAATGCCCCTCTATTTTCCGTAAACGTCCGCCATTTTTCGCCGCTGGCCGTCGGCGTGGCTGTCAAATTGGCTGTCAAAACAGCTCGCGTGCGGCCCCGTCCTGGCCCCTTGTCCGCGCCCACGGGCAGGGGATAGGATTCTAGGGCGGCCCAGGCGCGTCGTCGTCCTCGTCCCCCTTCGGGACCAGGCCAGCCGTCGGCGTGTCCTGGGCCTCGCCACCCCCGCGTCTTGCCGCCTTCGAGACTTTCTGGCATGATATGGGCGCTGGCCTGGGGAAAGGGGCAATTCCCATGCGTAGTGATACGTCCAGGCTTCCTCTTGTCCTTTCGGTAATCGCCTTGGGCCTGGTGGGTGGCCTGCTGGGGATGTTCGCCTTCGGTGAGTTATCCGGCAGGGCTGGGGCGGCGGCGACCGTGACCAGGCAGACCGAAATCACGCTGTTGGCAGACTACGACTCAAGACTGACGGGAACGGCCGGCGAGGGGTACGGTGGCTCCGCCTTTGCTTCGGCTGTTATAGATGCACAGCGGGCCCGTGTACCCACCGTGGCCGACCAAGGGCACAGCAACAGCGGTGTCTTTGGGAACGCTCTCAATGCCGGCGAGGAATGGGCTGAACTCATCGCAGACGGAGCCCCGGGCTCACCTGCGCGTCGGGACGCTTTCGGCGCCGCGTGGGACCCGGGCGCGGACGCCCTTTACGTTTTCGGAGGGAGGACCGACTCGGGTACTTCGAACGACCTATGGCGATGGGACGCGCAGTCCAACACGTGGGCTAACCTGAATCCCACCGGAGGACCACCGCCAGCGCGAACTGGGTGCACTGCGGTATGGGACACCAGTGCAGGGATCTTACTCGTATTCGGAGGTGCTAAGCAAACCTCGGGTGAAGAACTCCTAGATGACTTGTGGCGCTACTCACCAGCTACGAACAGCTGGACACAGCTGAGCCCTTCTGGTGGGCCACCTCCTAGTCGCTATAGCCACGGAGCCATCTGGGATGCGCTCAACAGCCAGATGCTAGTATTCGGTGGTTACGGAGCCGGGGTTCGTAACGATCTATGGTCCTACAGACCCGGCGCAAACACGTGGAGCGAGGTATCGCCAGCGGGCTCGACCCCCCCCCCCGCGCGCACCACGTTTGGTTCCGCCTGGGACGGGAGCGGCATGGTGATTTTCGGAGGCAATCCGGTGACGGGGTTCCTCCTGAACGATTTGTGGCGCTACTCGGTGACCGCCAACAGCTGGGCCCAGCTGAACCCTAGCGGCGGCTTGCCATCGGCTAGAAACGGCCCCACCCTGGTTTGGAATCCCTTGAGTGGTTCCTTGCTGATGTTCGGGGGGTTCAACTGGCAGAGTGGGCATCTCAGTGACCTGTGGAGCTATGCCGTAACCACAAATGCATGGGCCCAAATGTATCCCACCGGCGGGCCTCCCCTGCCCCGTGCCTTTCACGAAGCGGTGTGGGACGATGCGAACAACAGGATGCTCGTGTTTGGAGGATATAGCTATTCGCACGGCCTCTTCAACGACCTGTGGGCCGTGGCTATACCCTCTGGCGCTCCTGTGGGCGGGGTTGCCGAGTTGCCGGAGGTGGGCGAGCCGTCAAGCCGCAACGACGTTCCTCTCCCGGCACTCGCCGCCGCCGCACTCTTCACCCTCACCGCAGGCGCCTGGTATGCCAGGAGGCGGTGGACAGGGTAGGGGATAGCCCGGCGCCCGCCCCTGGCCGTCGCGGCCGGCTACGGGCCAGGAGACGGACACCGGCCTCGAGGTCCGAGCGGTCTACTCAGGCGCCGAGGTCGAAGCCCGTGGGCGGGGGTGCGGAGTCGGCAGTTTACCGGGCTCGCCGATGGTGGTGGGGCCTAGCGAGCCGCAGTTGATACAGCACCAGCTATCCGCCCACCGCTCGCGGTAGAGACTTCCGCCGCATTTCTCACACTCATGTAAGCGCCAGCCCCAGGAGGACGTGGCTCCCTGCCCTACTTTTGGCGTGAAGGGCGTTTCTTGCGCCCCTGTAGGCTTGTGAAGGGGCTTTGCGCGCACCGCCTAGAACGCCCCCGACGCCAGGCCAAAGGCGGCGACGGCCAAGCCGATGAACCCGCCCAGGATCACCAGCCCGACGCCAACGGCCACCAGCGCGACGGTGATCGTCGCCAGAACCTTGGCGTCGTCAGCGTCGACTCCGACGGCCTGGCCCAACGCTTTAAGAACGCGCATCATCATCTCCTAGCTAGAGGGTGGGGGGCGGGGGGGGCTTCGCGGGCCCGCCCCCGACCCCAGGACGCCGCGGGCCTTGCTGCGTCCCCATCCAAAAGGATGGCATAGCACTATGGTGGGCCGGCGGCGGCGTGACTATCACGCCGCCCACCGAAAGGAAGGACCGGGCCAGGGGGTGCCAGATAACCCCGATTACAGCGCCGCGACCACACGGGACGGCGAGGCCTTTGGGATCGACGAGATCCCCGCGGCGTTTACCGCTGACACCCCCAGCCCGGCCCTTGTCAACTGTCAAAGGTTAGCGCGCCCCCGCCGCCCGGCGACGCTGGCGTTCGAGCGCCTGCTGTTGCATGGCGTGCCATCTGGAGGCCGGTGTCTCAGGGAGCTCGGCCTGGAGGAAGAATTTCGCGAACATATCGCAGGCCAACTCGTCAGCGCCGAGCAGGTAGTGGGCGACCTCGTGCGCGCAGACGCGATGGCGCTCAGGCCCCGACAAGGAATCGGCGATCTGAATGAGCTTCCCGAAAATCCTCCCCGTGATAAGGGTGTTTGGCCTATCCCGCCGCTGTAGCATCGCCAGCGGAGCGTACTCCACCTGGAGGCCGAGAGCGTCGGCGCAGCCGAAGATGTCGCGGTTGTGTCTCCGCCCCAACGCCGGCCCCACGATGGACGCCTTGACCCCGGCCGGCAGTTCCTTTTCCGGTCGCCGTGGTGGCCCCGATGCCGACGGGCGCCGCGATGGGCTCGGGGCTGAGAGCCGGCGCGCCTCAGAGCAGAGCTCATTCGCCCGCCTCTGCATTTCGTCGATGTCGGCGTAGCCCCCCATCATTTCACCTCCAGCAGCGAGCACAGCGCCGGGGGCAGGTCGCTCTCTTTGATGGCGCCAAGCCTGATGAGCCTCTTGATCCACTCGCGACTCTCCACAACCAACCCCGCGATTGCCGTCGGCAGGGCGGGGGCGGCCACGGCGCCACGCTGCCCCCCCACTGTCATCTCCAACAGTCGCGACCACGGGCCAAGGGTCGCCTCCAGCCCCGCTAGGGCCGAGGCGACGGCCGCCCGGTATTCCGGCGTGGCCAGCATCTGGGCAAGACGGTCCCTCTTCCGCTGCTCCTTCGCCTCCTGGATTTTCGGCCCCAGAAGCCGCTGCTCTTCCGCGAGCGCCTGGAGGTCCAGCCGGACCTTATCGCGCGCTTTGGCCGCATCCGGGCTGCCGCCGTGCGCGCTGTGAAATTGATCGGCCAACTCGCGCTGCCTCGCCTTCAGCTCCTCCTGCTTCCCTCGCAAGCGTTCTACCGTGTCGGTCGTCACTTTGTCCTCCTTGTGTTGTGAAAGCCACCCGCGCAGGGTGGCGGCTGCTCAATTCCCTTCTGATAGCGTCCCTTCATCGGTCAACCCCCTCAGCGGTCGTCTCACTCAGCAGCGCCAGCAGCCGCGCTTCGCAGGCGGCAATAGAGGCTTCGTATTCGGCAACCTCCTCTGCCCTCACCCTCTTCTGCAAAGCCGTCAACCCGTGGACGTGACGTTTCCACGTCACCGTATCCTCAAGCTGTTGGAGGCGCGCCTGGAGGCGCCTTAGCTCGAACTCGCCAGCCCTTCGGCAAGCTGGGCTACAGTACCAGCGTGGCCGGCCGGTCTTCGGCTGCACCAGCGGCCCTTCACACTTCACACAGGTTCGGCGTTTCTCCACCTAATCCCCCTTGCCCAATTTCGCGGCCACGCAAAAGAGGCTAAGCCGCTCGGGGTCCGCCGGGCGAGCTTCCAAGAAAATCGCTCCCATATGCCCCATGACGCTTCTTCCCGTCATTTTTGAATCTATACGCAGTCGCGGGAAGGTTAAGCCGCTCGGTGTCCAGTCGAAGATCACCAAATTTTTCACGAATTTGCTGCTCTGCGCGCAACATGTGGCGAGCTTGCCAGGCGTCACGCGTACCCCTCCGACGTTGGGGATACACTATCCATTTCTGTATCTAGCTCAGATTCAGCCGAAAGTGCGCCCGTGGCTATGCCCAGGAGTCCTCTCGCCCCCTCGGCCAGTTGCCAGTTATCGGCCTGTCCCCGTGTCTCGGCCTTGCTCACTGCCACGATCCCGAGGGCGGCCAAGTCCTCCAATGTGCGCCTTGCCGTGATGGTCGGATACCCGATCTTGGCGGCCACCTGGCTTGTGGTGATGTAGGTCGTCGCCCCCTCCAGTGTGTCTATCACCTGAAGGCGAATCTGGGGGAGACAGTCGAGTGCGACTCGGTAGGTGAAGGCGTAGTCAGCGCCCTCCACATCGGCGCTGCGGATGATCGCATGGCCGACCGTCAAGTTCGCTAGTTGCTTCGCAAGTCGGGCCGGTGCCTCGGGTTCGGGCGCCAGGGTCAGGTCATGGCTGGAGCGCTCCCGCACGACGCCGGAGCGGGCACGGGAGACGAAATCAGCGAGGGCAGCCAAGCGCCCCTCAAAGGCGGCCGGTAAGCTGGGCGGAGTGCTGGTGTCCAACGATGCGACGAAACGGCCCACAACATCGCGCAACTCGCCGCGCATTTGTTCCTCATGCCCACGGCCTCGCAACGCACGGATAGCCATAGTCCGGCGATCGGGCTGGGCGAGGCGGTAGAGGATGAAGCGCTCGCCAAGGACTTGGTGGACAGCATGGTGCAGGTCAATGATCGGCGTGACCCCGGCGATGAAACCCACGCGCCCCCGCCAGTGGAGTTCCTTGCCTGTACCCCACGCCTTGTCGTATCGCCCGTCGTATATCTCCCGTAGCTGGGCGAGGATGGCCTGTCTCTCCTCGCGGTGCATGGTCAGAACAGTTGTGAAATCCTTAAGGGTAAGGATGTGATCGCTGAGTCGCGGCAGCAGAGACGGATCGCGCTTGCCGCCCTCCAGGCCACTAGCGAAGGTCCGGGCTGTCAACTCCGACAGTGGGTAGATGCGAGGCACGGCCTCCAGGGCGCGGATGATCTCCGTCTTGGTGCCCGACGGCGGCGCCACTACCAATCCCCATAGGGGATCGCCGCCGATGCGATGGCCGGCCAGGATCGCCAGGGCGAAACGCAGGCCGCCCATATCCGGCATGAGAAGCCACCTACCGAAAGCCTCCTCAACTTCGGCGAGGGTTGCGGGGGCACTTTCCGCCGTGCCTGGCCCAGATACGGGATTGCGGAGTGTATCCCCAGTGTCGGAGGGGGATACATAGATCGGCGTCGCCTCCACCAGAGCGGCGAGGTCGCCCGCCGTGTGCCCCTGGGCAAGCCAGTCACTCACGTCCCCGGCTGGGGGTAGGCCTGGCAGGTTCACAATGCGGATCTCGGCCGCGTAGGCGGCCAGCTTGCGGGCCACGTCCTGGGCGTGGGCCTGGCCGGGGGCGTCGTTATCAGGCAGGATAGCCACCTTGCGGCCCCTGAAGTAGTGGGAGAACTCCTCCCTCCACTTGCCCGCTCCCCCGCTGTTTGTTGTCGCTACCAGGCCCAGGGCGGCCAGGGCGTCGGCGTCTTTCTCGCCTTCGGGAACGTGGCCCCACTGATCAGCGGCGGCGGCCAGGAGTTGCGGAAGACGGTAGGGGACACGTCGCACGCCGTCCAGGTTCCACACCCATTCCCCGTCTATACCCCTCCGACGTTGGGGAAACACTTTCCCGCAGAGGCGCACCACCTGATAGAGAAGCGCGCCGTGTTCGTCGGTGTAATCGTAGGTGGCGACGATCTTCTCACTGGATCGATGGTCGTCTCTAGGTGGCATGGCGCCGATCTCCCGCAGACGGGCGGCGAGCTCCCGCAGTGTGCCGCCAGTGTTGCAGACTGGGCAGGCCCAAACGTAGGCCGCCTTGTTCCCAGGCTTGATCTCCAGGTTCGGCTTGTGGGGCGGGTTGCCCTGGCCGTCCGGGTGGAACGGACACCACACGGTGATCTCCCCATTGGGCCTATGCTGGACAACCCGCGAACCGAGAGCGGCCAGGATGTCGGCTAGGAGTGAGTTAGTCATTCCGCCCACCTTGCAGGCGCTCGTAGGCCAGGTTGATCTCGCGCATCCGGTCATTCGAGCCGCCTACGTCGGGGTGATGGAGTTTCGCCAGGGTCTTGTAGGCCGCCTCCACAAGTTCGGCGGGGGCACCGGGGCGGAGATAAAGGGCGTGCCAGGGCTCGGCCACCTGGACCTGCTCACGGGCGAGGAGCCCGAAGGTGGCGAACACCCGACGGGCTGTAGGCCAGAATTCGCGCCCGATGAGCCAGGCGCCGCGCTCGGGATCCCAACGGCGATAGCTCTTGGGGATCGCCTGCTTCAGTGCGGCGACCAGCGCGGGGTGATAGTCGAACTCTACGACCACGTGGGGGCCGTCGTGGGTGTACGTCAACATGGCGCGCCTCGCCCGTTGACGCCTTCCGGCCTGGGGCCTATGATGAGGATAGACGTTGGCCCGCCCGTGGCCTCTCGCTCGCCGCCCGCCTCTTGCCCAGGCGGGCGTTCTTCTTCCCCGCTCACGACGCGCTGACCTCGTCCGCCTCTGCCTGTGCTAGTTCGGCCTTAGTAGGGATATTCCAGGTTTCGGCGGCAAGAGACTCTATCCACGCCGCCTCCCAGGCGGCCTCATCGCGGACGAAGGCCGCTTCAAGCCGCAGCCGTGCGGGAAGGTCATTACTCGCCATGCAGTCTTTACACAGGGACCCGCGCTCGAAAGCCCCGCGCCATTCGAATTTCTCGATCACGCCACCACAGGCCACACACGCGCGGCGGGTGCCAGCACAGTCCAGTTTCACCTCAATCGTCATGGCCGCTCTCCTACGCGCCGTCGTCGCTGGCGGCCTGAAGCCGCTCGACGAAAGTTTCGATTTCCTGCGCACGGAAGCGAACCGCCCGCCCGACGCGCAGCGGCTTCAGCTCGCCCGCCGCCATGAGTTCGTAGACCTTCGAGCGTCCCAGGGACAGGGCTTCCTGAACCTCTGGCAGCGTGTAGAGTTGCTTTTCCATTTGCGTCCTCCTGCTACTTGATGGCGTTGCTATCACCACTATGGACAGCAGCGGCGAAAGGTGGTAGGCTGTCAGCGTGACATCAACGTTACGCCTCCTGGAGTTCGCGGAGTTTATGCCAGAGGATGGGAAACTGGACCACAACTCGCTCCCCAGCCAGCGGCTCCTAATACCCCCTCAGATCGAGCTCAAGGGCGACGTTCTGGCCTGGCAATTCCCAGATGCCATCACGACCCACTGGAAGGGCGCTGAACCGACGGGCGCGCTTGACGCCTTCCGACGCGTTCGCGACGGGGAGGGCGCTCTGCGCTTTGCCCAGGAGTACGGCGTCCTGGCGATCTGCGAGCATGGGCTCCCGGCCACTCACACCTGCCGGCCATCTCTGTTCTTTCACGAGGGGCAAGACCGTACCTCGTGCCTTCCGCATGGCTGGCCCCATCCCGCCGAACCGATTGACCGCTGGTTACACTTCGCTCGCCAGATCGACGCTGCGCTACGAGTCGCCGCCGCTCTCTATGACGACAGGCCAGGGGCAATAGAGGACTGGGAAACGATCTTCGAAGACCTGAAGGGCGGCCAAACTCAGTTACCCGGTTGGCTCCGGCCTACAATTGGGAACCTCGCGGAAAGTGTGGCCGTGGGCCGTTTCTATCTCGCTGGGCTCATCAACGAGTGGCTGGCGCTTAGCGGGCTGCAGCTGAGGTTCGCCTGGGGCGTCTTGGCCACCAAAACCGGCGAGGCGCCCCGCTTCGAGTTTGGGGGTCCGTTCCTAATGGGGAGCTTCTGGGCATTGGCGCTACAATTGGCGGTCGCGCTCTCGAAGTCGGGCGGGATCGCGATCTGCGAAGGCTGCAGACGACCGTACCCTACGGGCAAACGGAAACCACAGGCGAAACGACGCCACTACTGTCTTGTGTGTCGTAAGGCTGGCATACCTGCAAGGGATCGCCAACGAAGGCACCGGGAGAAAGGACCGTCCGATGAAGCGCGGTAACTCGGAAGGCAGCATCTACCGCCGCAAGGATGGCAGATGGGCGGCCAGCGTCGATCTGGGCCAGGCCGGGGGGCGGCGCCGCCGCCGGAGCTTCTATGGGGCAACGCGCCAGGAAGTGGCCCGCAAGCTCCAGGCTGCCCAGCGCGCCCTCGCCGATGGACTTCCCCTGCCCGGCCAGCGCCAGACCGTGGGCGACTTCCTGGAGGTGTGGCTGAAGGATAGCGTCGCCCGCAAGGTCCGCCCCCGGACGCTCCAACGCTACCAGGAGATCATCCGCCTCCACCTCGTACCACGGCTCGGGCGTATCCCGCTGGCGAAGCTCACCCCGGCCCACGTCGAACGCATGATGAACGATGCGCTCGCCCAGGGCGCGTCGCCGCGTAGCGCCTGCCACCATCGGGCAGTCCTGCGGACAGCGCTTAACGTCGCGATGCGATGGGGCCTCCTGGGCCGCAACGTCGCCAGCCTCGCCGGCCCGCCGCGCGTGCCCGAGCGGGAGATACGGGCGCTGTCTAAGGGCGACGCTAGGGCGCTCCTGGAGGCCGTGCGAGGCGACAGGCTGGAGGCGCTGTTTACCGTCGCCCTGGCCCTGGGCCTTCGACAGGGCGAGGCCCTGGGCCTTCGATGGCCGGATGTGGACCTGGACGCGGGCACGGTGACGATCCAGCGCAGCCTACAGCGCGTCGGCGGCGAGTGGCTGTTCCCTGAGCCCAAGACAACGCGCAGCCGCCGCACAGTGCCCCTACCGGGGCCGGTGACAGCCGCCCTCAGAGAACATCGCGCCCGCCAGCACCAGGAGCGCTTGCGCCTGGGGCCAGCCTGGCAGGGCCAGACGTGGGGTGATCTGGTGTTTGCGGATGAGGCGGGCGGGCCGCTTGCCGGCTTTCACGTCAGCCGACGGTTCAAGACTCTCCTGGCAGTGGCCGGACTCCCAGAAATGCGATACCATGATCTCCGGCATGGAGCCGCTAGCCTGATGGCCGCTCAGGGCGTCCCTGCCCGTGTTGCGATGGAGATACTAGGCCATTCGCAGATCAGCACTACGATGAACATCTACGCTCACGTAGCCCCGGAGCTTGGGCGCGACGCCGCCGACCGCATCGGCGCGGCCTTGTGGGGGAAGGCGTGACCGTTTGGCTGTCACGTGGCTGTCAGACGGAGACAGTGATCCGCGTGGCTGTCAACTTGGCTGTCAAATGGCCGAAAGACGCGCGCTTCCGGCCCAATTTCGTATCTAAGCCCCAGTAGCTCAGTGGACAGAGCAGCGGTTTCCTAAACCGCTTGTCGCGGGTTCGAGTCCCGCCTGGGGCCCCACGGTTCCTGCCGACCACCGACACTCAGGGCCAGGCGCTCCCCTCAGCGCGTTCGATGATTGCCCGTCGGCGCTACGCCCGAAGCCCGGCGCCGTACGCCATGGGAGACCCGCCCCCAGGTTGATCGCGCCCGCGAGGCCCAGCTTGGGTTGGACTCGGCACACCTTCATCGGCTCGAGATACGAGTAGATCGCCGCAGGAAATCATTTCGCGCAATGAGCTCCGCCCCGATAGAGGACCGTATGGCCTCATCAATCATGTTCGTGCGTCGCGGGCAAGGCCATTCGCGAAATAGTTCGAAAACTGGCCGACGCCCTACTTGACAAAACAGCGAAAACGCCTACAATGTTGGTGTTCTATCCGCAGAAGTTCTGGGTCTGGCCGGCCTGGGAGAAGGCGAGCTAACGGTGCGGGTGGCGAGCCGCCAAGAGATAGGCGCCAAACAGGTTGGCGCCCGCAAGCGGGGGCCTGGACCCACAGACTGCTGGATTACCGGCAATCCCCCGCGGAGAGACGCACCTGTGGCCGCCCTCTCGCTAGACTCTTGGGCACAGCGTGAGCGGGAATCGGTGACAGGCTGTCGCCGATTTTTCTTGGGTGGAGCTTGCGTTAGAAGATAGGCTAATAGACAGAAGGACAGACAATAAGGGCTCCGAACGGCCGGGACCGCCGGAGCCCAGGCATAGAGGCGCGTGCGACCACACCCCGTGCCATATTCTATTCTAGCCCAGAGCGGCTGCAGTAGGCAAGGAGAGGGGGCCTGGGCCCCTGGCGGTGGTGCCCGACGTCTCGGCAGCAGGTGGACGGGAGACATTGCCACGACGCCGAGAGCCTTGACTGAGATACGAGCGGCCGCGGGAAAGCCCGTGCCCACGCGGGACGGGGTTCATCTCCCACCGGTTTCCCCACCGCGCTGCCCGCTGTTGACTGACTGCGCCATCCTCCAGCGATGGCTATTCGAGTTATCCCGGGTGCGCGTGACGGGGTCTCCGTCGCACGCACCCGCCGCCATACGCCAGCCTGGTCGAAACAATCATAGGAGGAATAAATGAAGCGTATCACAGTTCTGTTATTCGTAGCCTTGCTGGCGTGTGTGGCAGTGGGGCTTACGGCGCTAGAGGGCGGCCGCGCTGCGGGTCCGTCGGTGGTAACCGACAAGCCAGACTACACCCCCGGCGAAACTGTGGTCATAACGGGCACTGGCTTCGAACCTGGCGTCCAGTATGACATCCCCGTGCTCCGGCCCGATGGGACGATCGCCGTAGGCGACGGAAGCGGGCTACTCGGTTGGGACACCGTGACCGCCGATGACGTCGGCTCGTTTACGTATGAGTACGTGCTTGACGGCATCAAGGGGCTGTACACCGTCGAAGTCTATCTCTCGCGGTGGGGCGGCCAGGGTTCAACGGACCCCCTTCTCGCCAGCACGACGTTTACCGATGATACTAGTGTGCTGCATCAGTGCAAGAACGGTCCGCCTGGGTCACCGCTCGTCCCCTGCCAATGGGTCGGTGGCGACCTGCACGCCGGCAATTCCCACTACGGCGAGGCGGACTCCGTCCCCTATCGGGCCACCGTGTATAAGATCCCCCAGGGCGAAGCCCACTTCATTCGCATCACCTACGACTTCACCAAGGGAGGGATCTATGGCTTCGACTTTTTGACCAGGTTCGACCGCACTGAGGCCTCTCCACCGATGGACCCGTGCACCGATCTGCCGTCCGGCGCATACTGCCCAAGCAGCTCCATGACCTACAACATCCCCTCTGACCCGTTCGACGCGGTCTCCAGCGTGGAACTGGCCCAGGCAGAGCGCTACTTCAAGATCCTCGGGGGCACCATCACCTCGGTGAGCGCCATTAGCCACTCGGGGCCCGTGACGGGCGACAGCTCCGCCCAGATCGATGTGTACTTCACCGTGCCCAGCT
>Ga0315284_10013352_pt1 | contig 11695 bp, 11 predicted proteins | sample YL17G09_16_MG_FD_203696 | JGI IMG/M metagenome (GOLD analysis project Ga0315284, IMG submission 203696) | Sediment microbial communities from Yellowstone Lake, YNP, Wyoming, USA - YL17G09_16 | ecosystem: Environmental > Aquatic > Freshwater > Lake > Sediment | place: USA: Wyoming | collected... | reverse complement strand
CGGCTGGCTCTACTCTGGCGACCTCGCGACGATGGACGCCGAGGGCTACGTGCGCATCGTCGGCCGCAAGAAGGACATGCTCATCACCGGCGGGTTCAACGTGTACCCCGCCGAGATCGAGGAGTACTTGTTCACGCACCCGAAGGTCCTGAACGTCTCCGCCATCGGCGTGCCCGACCCGGTGATGGGCGAAGTGGCCGCCGTGTACGTCATTCCGCGCGAGAGCGCGACGATCGATCCGCAAGAAGTCGTCGACTACTGCGCCAAGGAGATCGCGAACTTCAAGGTGCCGCGCTACGTCATCGTGGTGAAGGAATTGCCGATGACCCAGTCGGGCAAAATCCAGAAGTTCCGCCTGCGCGAGATGGCGCAGGCCGCGTTCGACAAGGGGCAGATGGCGAAGCTGTCGCCGACGAGTGGGAAGAAGTGAGCGCCCAAGCGCAGAGTGTGACGCGCATCACCGTGGATGCCGAGGAGGTTGTGCATCTGGCGCGCGATCTCATTGCGATCGAGAGCCACAGCGAAGCGCCGGGGCGTGAGGCGCCAATCGGCCGCTTCCTCGTCGACTGGTTCCGGTCGCGTGGGATGGAGGCGGAGCTCGTGCCCGCGATCGGCGACCGCGCCAACGTCATCGCGTGGCATAGCCACCCTAGTTTGGACACCCGAGCCGCTGGACGTACCCTCCTATTGAACGGGCATATAGACACGGTCCCGGCGGGCTCGATGGTGGATGCCTTCACGCCTCGGATCGAGAACGGCGTCTTGTGGGGGCGCGGAGCGTGCGATATGAAAGCGGCGGTAGCCGCAATGTGTGGTGTCCTCGCTGCGGTGGCTAGAAGTGCAATTGGGGTTGAGTCGCGCCATGGCACCGCAGCTTCTAGGCCCGTTGGTTCCCAGCTAGGTGCAGGACGCGTCCTGCTGTTTGCGGGGACGGTGGATGAGGAGACGGGGTCGCTGGGGGTCAAGAGGCTGGTCGAGTCGGGGCTGAAGGCCGACCACGCCATCGTCGGCGAGCCGACGAGCCTGCGAGTTGCCGTCGCGCACAAGGGCGCCTGCTTCATCAGGATCACGCTCACCGGCCGCGGCGCGCACGGCAGCTGCCCCGAGAAGGGTGTCAACGCCGTGTCGTACGGCGCGCGCATCGTGACCGCACTCGAAGACGAGCTGCGCCCGCGGCTCGCGAAGCGGACGTATCCCCTGCTCGGCGCCTCGACCGTCAGCGTGGGCCGTATCTGCGGCGGCACCGAGCCGAACATCGTCGCCGAACGCTGCGAGATTGACGTCGACCGCCGCACGCTGCCCGGCGACTCAGTCGCCGAAGGAGGCTCAGCCTCCGGGCCCGACGCAGTCGGCCGCGACACCGTCGGCGAAGTCCAGGACGTTGTGGCCGCCATCTGCGACGGAGTCGAAGGACTCACCTACGAGGTCTACGAGACGGAACGGACATCGACCGTGCCGCACGTCGCGCTCGGCACCTCACCGAACTCCCCACTCGCTCAGGCTGCCAGCGCTGCCTGCCGTGACGCAGGGCTGCCTTCCGATCCCGTCGGAGTCACGTACTGGACCGACGGCGCGCACCTCGCCGCGAACGGCATCGAGACCCTCATCCTCGGCCCCGGCGACATCGCCGACGCCCACGGACCCAACGATCACGTCAGGGTTGACGACATCATCAAAGCATCCGAGGTGTATCTACGCATCGTCCGCCAGTTGTTGTCCTAGAACCGGAGTCCGGCAACCACGCTGTCGGCCGAACTCACCAGCTACTTGTCATCGAGATCCGGCGGGTAGCCGACCGCCAGAGCCACGGATTCCCGGCGCATACCTCAGGTAGACCCCGTCTCATGCAACGCGAGGTCGGGCGCCCTCCGAAGTTGGCGTTTGGTGACACTATTCGCGAACTTGGCTGCGTTTGGTCGCACTGACTTCCTACGCACCACAGGCCACGGGCTACGAGCTGCCGCCCACGGCTCTGAACCCAATGAACCGGTCCCGGGGCTGCGCACTACGCACCGCGCACTCGGACCCGGACTACGCACCACGGACGCATTGGCCTCCGCCCAAAGGGGAGGGCTCCCCGTGATGAGGAGCCCTAGCCCGAGTTTCTCACTTCTTCCGCCACTCCGGCGCCGGTAGTCTAGCATGTCTCGCGGGCGAAGCGAAGGCACCTGCCAAAGCTCCGCGGGCCCGGTCCGGAGACATCCGCTGGGGTGAGCCGAAGCGGATTGTCCTCGAACCGCATCGCCGGTTCGGAAGGAGTCCACTAGGGGTGCGAGACTGGGAATGCCAACCGCGAGGTTGGCGAAACCCAGAACGTCTTCCATGGTGTGGAGTGTGTGAGTCATCCGCCAGGGCGAACTGGACAGGCCTCACGAAGCACACCTGCTTCTAGGGCCCGATGGAACGGTATGCCTTGCTGGATACCCGGCGCGCGGGTATCTCTGGGCCGCGCTGAGGAGCTGCGCTGTTGGGGGCCGAGCCCCACAAGTTCTAGCCCTCTAGGTTGACCGACCTCCGAAATTCACTGTACGCTGGGTAAACAACGCCGCGCGAATCGGGGGCCGATGAACCGGACAGTGTGTCGAACGATCATCGCGATGCTTCTTGTGGCTTCGCTTCCTGCCGTCGCCCAGCAGGCGACGCTTTCGATTTGTGACTACGCGCCCCCGGAGAGCCGAATCTCCGATCTCGGCATTCAAGGCTCGTTCAACTGGTCCGACGGCCCGTACTCTGACGGCCGCAACCGCGCCCTTTCTGCGAGTATCGTCGCCGACTACGAGGGGCTGTTCTCGTCCGAGGCATTCGGGCGGGTTCTCAATGCCCATACCGAAGTTCTCGGAACCAACGATGGGTGGACCGCCGATCTATCCGGGGCGGGGAGTCTGCTGACGTTCTTCACGAGCGACTTCTTCGGCGTCGGCGGCGTCGGCCTCGACGCGTCCACCCGGACCGGTCTCGGAGTTGACCTGAGCGGCGGCGTCGGTACCGGCCGTTTTCGTGACGTCACCCCTCTCGCGCAGGCGATCCGGATCCAGGACGCCCTGCTTGACATCGGAGAGCTGCAGGCTCCCGCAGAAAACGATACGCTGCTCGCTTTGGCGCAGATCCTCGGTGAGGACGGTCCCACCGACAGCGAGAAAGTGGCTCGTCTGGCCGACCTGCTGGTTGCCACGGGACTCGTGCCCGGCAAAGAGATCAGCGTACGCGGACTGCTGGCCATCGAGCAGATCCTTCGGTCAGGCGGGGAGGCACGACTCTGCGGCAGCGACGTACAGGCGCGCCTCGGCGCCTCCGCAGTCCTGCTCCCCGAGTTCAGCCTCGCGGCAACGGGAATCGTCCTCGTTCGCTTCGCAGCCGTCCCGGATCCGGTCTCCCAGTTCGACTCCAGCGCCCAGGGGAAGTTCCACCTGGCTCGGCCCGAGGAGATGAGCATCGCGGTCAATGCGTCGTACGTACGGCTGTTGCCGGACGGGTGGACCGCGCGGGCCAGCGGTCGGATGTCGATCGACCGCATGTGGACCCAGTCTGACGCGACCGTTGTCTCCTACGCCGCTTCTGCGAGTCTGACCACGAAGATCTTCGGCTCCGTCGGGCTGAGCCTTGTCGGCAACGCCCAGTACACGACCGGCGACGAGGCGATGACTCTCTCTCTGGCCGTGCACCTGGAGGCGGAGCTCTTCTGATGGCCGAAGAACAAGTCGTTCGCGCCGAGGGGCTTCGAAAGCTATTCGGGAAGCATGCCGCGCTCGACGGCCTCAGCCTTTCCGTTCCGCAAGGACAGCTGTACGGACTCGCTGGTCCGAACGGCGCCGGCAAAACGACGCTCATTCGGACGCTGTGTGGCCTGCTTCGTCCCGACGAAGGCGCGGCGTACCTCCTCGGCTGGCGCATGCCCAACACTCGAGTCCGGTCTCAACTCGGCTACATGCCGCAGGACTTCGCTGTCTATGACGACCTGAGCGTCATGCAGAACCTCGAGTTCTTCGGCGAGCTCTATGGCCTGCGCCGAACTCACGTGCTCGGGCGCGCGAACGAACTGCTCGACCTCGTTCAGCTGAACGACCGCAGGCGACAGCGCGTCGGCACCCTCTCCGGCGGCATGCGCCGTCGCGTCTCGCTCGCGATCAGCCTGCTGCACAAGCCGCGGCTCGCGTTCCTCGACGAGCCGACCGCCGGCGTCGACCCGATGCTTCGCCGCTCGTTCTGGGACTACTTCAGCGCGCTCGCCGAGCAGAGCGTTACGCTGGTTGTGACAACCCACTTGGTCGAGGAAGCACAGCGCTGTCACATCGTCGGCTTTCTCATGGCCGGACGTCTTCTCACCCAGGGCACACCGAGCGACATCCTCGTTCAGACGAAGACGACGAACCTCGATGACGCGTTCATCGCGCTCCAGGAGCGCGACCAGGTGAAATCATGACAAGCCTCGCCGTGATGAAGAATGTCCTTCGCCGGATTGCACGCGACATCCGCACCCTGGCACTGATCGTGATCTTGCCGCTCTTCTTCGTCCTCCTGTACGGGAATACGTTCTCCGGTTCGTACTCTCACCTGAAGGTCGTCGTCGTGAACGCAGACAACGGCCTCGCCTCCGTGCGCACCGCCGAGGTCGGCCGCGTGACCCTGGCCGTCCATCTCGCCTCGTCGTTCATCGACGCACTCGATCGAGGGACCTTTACCGTCGTGATGGCAGACGATGCAAGCCAAGCACTCTCCTCGGTCGGCAAGGGCGTCTGGGCTGTGCTTGTCTTCCCGAAGTCGTTCTCCAACACCGTCGTCAACGAGGCCGTGCGCGCCGGAGGCGCCCGCAGCTTCAAGTTCGAAGGAAACACGGTGACCGTCTTGCCCGGTGATCCGGTCGACGTACCCCTGACGACGGTGGCAATCGACGACTCCAACCCGCTCGTTGCTCAAGCGGTGCTCGCGGGGCTCGACGCTGCCTTCGCGAAGGTGCTTGACACCCAGCAGTCCTCGCTCACCGTCAAGTCGCTGCTCGATGTGCGCCCGCTGTACGAAGGCAAGATCAAGATGCTCGATTTCACAGCCCCCGGCATCATCGGCTTCGCGATGACCCTGATCACCATCATGCTGACCGCGATGGCGGTCGTTCGCGAGCGCACCGGCGGGACATTGACGCGCATCCTGATTGCACCCGTCAGCGCTTGGCAGGTCACCCTCGGCTACACGATGGCATTCAGTCTGATTGCCATCTTCCAGGCCGTCGAGCTGTTCGTCGCGTCGACCGTGCTGTTCCACGTTCGCTTCGTCGGAAGTCCGGTCGCCGTAGCTCTCGTCATCGTCCTGTTCGCCGTCGGCCTGCAGGGTATCGCGACCTTGATCTCGACCGTTTCAAAGAACGAGGCGCAGGCGATGCAGTTTGTGCTCTTCCTCCTGATCCCGTCCATCATGCTGAGCGGAGTCTTCTGGCCGCTCGAGTCCATGCCGGCGTCGATGCGGCTGTTCTCTTACGCCATCCCGCTCACCTACGCCAACTCGGCCCTGCGAAAGGTGATGCTGACCGGATACGGTCTAGGCGAACTGAGCTTCGAACTCGTCGTCCTCGCCGCCATCGCCCTCGTCACTCTCTTCTTGAGTGTCCTGAGCATGCGTCGTCAGGCATACACCGCGTAGTGTCCCTTCACCATGAAAGCCGGCCGAGAAGCAGAGCCAAGATCCGAGCAACTCTGGCCCGCCGAGACGAGCAGAGGTTCTCCGTCTCGCCTGCCCTGGCCTGGCGAAGGCTTCAGAAGCTGTCACCCCGAGGGACACCGGTGCGAGGGTCGTCCCGTTGGGTGGGCCAGATCAGAGGACTCATGAGCGCAGCGCGCGCTTCAAAAGCGGTCCGCTGGAACGGAGATCACTGCGACGTCGCACCGTAGTTGAACCCCCAGACGGCGAGGCCGACCGCCGCCACCGGTATGAGGAGAAGGTCGAGGTCGATTCCAGCAAGGCTGTAGATGGGGATCGAGAGGAGGGCTCCCACACCGAGCCCAAGGCATCCGCCGAGGAGACACATCGGTAGGTTTCCGTCGACCCCGAGTAGTGTCCCAGCGAGCGCCACCCCTCCGCACGCGCCCGCGAGGATGCCGCCGAAGACGACACCTGTGCCAAGCTGATGAACCCAAGCTCCCTCGTTCGGGAGCGAGTCCCTGAGCAGCATTGAGGCCTCCGAACCCAGATACATGCCGGCGAAGGACCCAATGAGTCCGCCTGCTACCTCACCAAGAATCGCTTCCTCCGGCGGCCGCGCGACCGCTCCAGTCCCCAGGATGAGTACTGCCATCGTAGCGATTAGCGCCTTCTCACGGCATTCCTCCTTGTGACTCGGACTCCCCAGTCCTTGAAGGTCGGGACACTTCCGAACTCACTCTGGCCGACACTCTACGGCCGCCGAGTTGCCGCCCACAAGCCATGAGCCACATGCTGCGCGGCTCGCCGCCGCCTTCAGCGGGCAGACGGCCGCGCATCGACAATGTCGAACAACTCCTCGAACGTCTTTCCCACCGCGCCGGCGATCTTGTGCGCCGTCGTGACGCTCGTGCCGGCGCCGTTCTCGATCGAGGAGAGCATGGGGCGGGAAACGCTGACGGCGACGGCGCAGTCGGCAGACGTCATCCCGGCGACGATGCGCGCTCGTCGGACAGCGTCTCCCTTCGACACGATGCGGTAGTACTTCTTTGGCATGGTCCGAACGCCACTGTACATAGAGCGACAATCGTCCGCGAAGACAGCTAACTGCTAGCGAATGGACATCTAGGCGCAATACAGATTACCGTCGCAAGCGAAGACTTGACATCCATTGACCAACGTGCTAGGGTGTCGCGGATTCCACCGGCGCCCCGGGGACCAGGAGCTGAGAAGCTCGGCCCCGCACCGGGTGGTAAGAGGTTGGGTTCATGCGATCGGTCTGGCCCTCAGACCCGCGAACCGGGGCGCCGCGTGCGATTCACTGAGCGCAGATGGCCTTTAGCCCGTGGGATCGAAGACTCCAACTCCGCCGCCGATCCGCCAAGAGATCGATGCCTTCCCACAAGCTACAGGCTACGAGCCACAGGCCGCAGTTCCCGAGCCCGCGAATTGCCCCTCATCCCCGTTCAGTGCAGTATCCATCTCATGACTCCCGATACCGACCGTCGTTCGACTGCTTCTTGCGATCTGCCCCGCGAGGAGATTCACGTGGGCGCTCGCGCAGCTCCGACGCGGACTGAGGCCGGCTTTCTCGGCGGAAGGGGGTTCGGAACGAAGCGGCGCATCCTCGAACGCTACGCGCGCACCGACGACGGCCGTGTGGTCATCGACATCGCCGCTGGTCGGATCGCCGACCTCTACGACGATTTCGACAAGCACGCTTCATACCTCAAGAAGGAACTCGACCCGGAGCTCGTCGACTACATCATCGACTCGGTCCGCGAAATCGGCAGAGAGCCGTTCCTCGTCCAGGTCAGCCTTGCCGCGCCCATGGATTCGAGCGCGGTGTGCCGCGTCCAGACAAGCCTGCACAACTACTTCCTCTATCTGCGGGAGCTCGAAGCCCGCGAGATGCGGCGGCTACTGCGCACGTCGGTGATCCTCTTCGTCGTCGGGGCCGCGCTCCTCACGGCCTCCGTGTGGATGAACAGCCGGCCCGCCGTGCGCGACGTCGTTCTTGGCAGCGTGATTGCCGAGGGTCTGACGATCGCCGCGTGGGTCTCGCTGTGGGAAGCGCTCGCGATGTTCCTCGTCAACTGGACTCCGCACCGCCGGCTGATCGGCATGTACGAACGCATCGCCAAGGCCGACGTGCGGTTCCAGGAAGTGGAACACGAGGCGGAGGCATAGACCCATAGTCCATCGCCCGGAGCGATGGCGAGGCCCGGAGTGGATAGCAGACGGGTCGCGCGAGTGGAGGCGTAGGGCAAGATGAACGAATACGATCTGGCGCTGCTTCGCGAGCTTGCTTGGTGCAGAGTTCGCGCGGAGGCAGCTCTTAAGCAGCTACTTGAGACCAAGCACCTGTATCAGAGTGTGAAGGTCGACGTCGACACCCCCTTCGACAATCGCCCGGCAGATGACCCCAAGACGGCAAGGGCGGCGCGAGAACACGCGCGGAGGTTGTTGGCACAGCGGTGGGGCTTGGAGGACAAGGCCGACCAGCGACCAAGATTGTCGGGCAGTCTCGAGCTGGAGTTCGCTGCACCGGATGCGACACTCTACTGCGCATCGTGCGGACGAGTTGAGGCATTCAATTCCGTCTTTGGCCTGGAGACTGCGCACCGCGGCGGACTTGCGCAAAGCACGGAAGCTGGCGTCTGTGGCGTGGGCGTCTTCGTCCTCACATATCAGTGCCAGTCGTGCAAAGGACTGCCCGAAGTCTTCTTGGTGCGGCAAGAGGGGCAGAAGCTAACGTTGGCAGGTCGAGCACCGATCGAACATGTCGATGTGCCGGCTGCGATCCCAAGCAGCGTGAGGAAGTGGTACTCGGGGGCTGTGGTCGCTTTCCAGTCAGGCCAGGCACTGGCGGGGCTGTTCCTGTTGCGTATCCTGGTTGAGCAATGGGCCCGAGAAAAGGCGGAGCTGCGGGCAGATGAGCTGGCTGATGTGGCTCTTGAGCGGTACATGGCAACCCTGCCCGGGGACTTCAAGGATCGCTTTCCGTCTCTTCGTGACCTGTACAGCAGACTCAGCGTCGACATTCACGCAGCGGCTGGGTCAGAGGACCTCTTTCGCGAAGCCATTGCTGCGGTGGACAAGCACTTTGACGCAAGGCGTGTGTTTCGGCTCTAGGCGGAGCCGTGCAGCGGGACAGAGGCGCTGGAGTGAGGGTGTGGATTCGCGCATGACCGGCGCGGCCGAACAGCGCGTCCAGATGCGCCAGCCGTTCCTCCACGCGCCGCTCGAGACGGCTCACAGGGTCCACGCCAGGCGCTCCCTCCGAAGGCGCAGCGCCGCTTCGCCGAGTCGCGCATCGCTTGCGGCCATGAGTTCTGCGTACACCAGCGCGGCGTGCGCTACCCGCAGACCACCTTTCATGACACGCTCATCCGCCAGATCGGTCGCGAACGCGCGGCAGAGAACGATGGGGCCATCCTGCACGGGCGCCAGGCGGAGAGCCCGCCGCGTCCGGGCTTCATCCTTCGGTGTGAGATACAGCCGCGCCGCGTTCGCGCGGAGATGGCCGGTCACGAGATCTGCGGCAATCTCGCCGGCGATGGTCACCGTCTTGAGGTCGGGGGCTTTCCGGCGAAGCAAGCCCGAGAGGTCATCTCCCTCCGCTGCGCGGCAGCGCACGATCTCCAGCCTTGGAGTGAGGCGGTCGGCGAACCCGTCGACCCACAGGTCGAGCAGCCGATCGGGGGCCACAACTTCATAGCGTCCGCGCCCTCGGACCGCGATAACTCGTCGCACCTCGAGTTCGCCAAAGACCTTGGAGATCTTGTCGAGGGACACGGCCGTAGTCGCCTGGATGTCGCGATACGTTGCTGTGACGTTCGGGCCGTGCCGGACGAGGAAATGGAGGACGCGAGCGCCCGCCTCGCTGTACGTCTGACCGCGCGGAGGCGGAGCCGCCGGCAAGCGCTGTCCGTCCGCATAGACGTAGAGAGCATTGCCTTCCTGCAGGTAGGCGTTACCCGCTGCATCCACATACCACACGCCCAGATCACGAAATCGCTTCGCAAGCGGCGGGCTGATGTAGTCCGTGCATACCAGTGCGCGTCGGCCGCTCTTCTCGAGTTGTTGGATGCGGGCCAAGAGGAGGGGAAGAGCCGCCGGTCGCAAGCCGCTGCGAACGATCGCCGCGAAGTCTACGGCGCCGAGAGCTGGCAGAAAGGCGGAGAACGCGGCGTCCGCGCCGGCGCGTGGCGCGTTCCGTCTCAGTCCGAGCTGGCCTCCGAGAGTCTTCCGGAGGGTTCCTTCGCATGCTTTCAGTAGAGCGTTCTCGTCCATGATTGTTCGCGCCGGTGTCTTGTTCGCGTCACGCGAACAAACAGTACACGCGAACAAACGCAGAGTCAACTCCCACAACCTCGACATCCATTGCCGAGACGCCTGTGGATCTGTCGACCACATCATCGACTCGGTCCGCGAGATTGGCAGAGAGCCGTTCCTCGTTCAGGTCAGTCTCGCTGCGCCTATGGATTCGAGCGCGGTGTGCCGCGTGCAGACGAGCCTTCACAACTACTTCCTCTATCTCCGGGAGCTTGAAGCGCGCGAGCTGCGGCGTCTGACGCGCACGTCGCTCATCCTGTTCGTTGTCGGCATCGCGATTCTGACCGCCTCCGTGTGGATGAACAGTCGGCCCGCCGTGCGCGACGTCGTCCTTGGCAGCGTGATCGCCACCGCCCCGGAGTTCGGCAGCCAACGTGCAGGTCGAACTCGCTAGCTACTCGGCAACGAAGACCGCCGAGTAGCCGACCACGGACCATGGATCGGAGAAGCCGACGACCGAGCGTGGCTTCTCCCTAGCTACTCGGCAACGAAGACCGCCGAGTAGCCGACCACGGACCATGGATCGGAGAAGCCGACGACCGAGCATGGCTTCTCCCTAGCTACTCGGCAACGAAGACCGCCGAGTAGCCGACCACGGACCATGGATCGGAGAAGCCGACGACCGAGCGTGGCTTCTCCCTAGCTACTCGGCAACGAAGACCGCCGAGTAGCCAATTGCCGTGTGGGTCTCGCTGTGGGAAGCGCTCGCCATGTTTCTCGTGAACTGGACACCGCATCGGCGCCTGATCCGCATGTACGAACGGATCGCCAAGGCCGACGTGCGATTCCAGGAAGTGGAGCACGAGGTGGAGGCGTAGACAGCCTGTGGCCTGTAGCGCGTAGGTCGTGACGCGTGGGCAGGGCAACCTCGTTATCGGTGTGGGTCTGTGCGGGCTTTTCCCGTCGGAGATTCATGGCCTTCCCCACGATCTACAGGCTACAAGCCATGGGTCGACTCCACGCACTCCCGCACTTCTTTGAGCATTCCGTCCAGCGTGGCGCGATCGAAGTAGCGGCCGCGCAGGAAGACGGCCTCGATGTCGCGCGCGTTGCCGATGTCTTCGAGCGGATTCGCGCGGAGAAGAACCATGGATGCCGTCTTGCCTTCCGCGAGGCTGCCGAGCCGGTCGCCGAGCCCCATGAACTGGGCTGGCACGAGCGTGGCGGAGCGCAAGACATCAGCGGCGGGAATGCCCGCCTCCTGCCAAATGGCCAACTCGTCGTGCAGGCTGAACCCGGGGATCACGCCGGGGACGGAGAGGTCCGTGCCCGCCATGAGCAGCACGCCAGCCTCGTTCAATCTTCGGACCACCTCGGCCCAACTTTGCCAGATGGCGTCCGGCAAGTCGGTCTGGCCGGACCAGAGGGCTCTCCAGGTCTCGAGCACGGTCGACGAGATGTACTCATCGAGCGGGAAGGCGCCAGACTGGAACTGCGCCGTGTGCACGCCGACTTTGAAGGTCACGACCGTTGGGCAGACCGTCAGGCCGCTGTTGCGCAGCCGCCCGAACACTTCCTGTAGCGCCTGAGGATCGACCTCGCCCAGGCGCAAGAGGTAGCCGGCATCTGCGCCCATGCCGGCGTAGGTCGAGCGCACCGGCCCGCCGAGGAGTCGGCCGATCACCTGCTCGAAGCCGAAGAAGTGCTCGCTGCACGCCAGGCCCGCGGCCGCGGCGTCTTCGATCGAGACCGTCTCCGGCACGTGGCCGACGACCTTGAGGCCGAGGTC
>Ga0315284_10013351_pt1 | contig 11695 bp, 23 predicted proteins | sample YL17G09_16_MG_FD_203696 | JGI IMG/M metagenome (GOLD analysis project Ga0315284, IMG submission 203696) | Sediment microbial communities from Yellowstone Lake, YNP, Wyoming, USA - YL17G09_16 | ecosystem: Environmental > Aquatic > Freshwater > Lake > Sediment | place: USA: Wyoming | collected... | reverse complement strand
AAAAGAGGGTGCGCGATATCATGTTCCATCATGGGATAACCATGGGACACATTGCAGTGAAAAGGATTGCGAAATTAATCACGGGTATGGACGATGTGTGCCAAAGTGTGATTATCCGAGGAACGAAGATGAAAATTAACCAAATTTACAACGAAGATTGCCTGCTTACCATAGAGAGGATGCCATCCAATTTCATTGACTTGGTGATAACATCGCCACCGTACAACGTCGATCTCGGCAACAACAAGTACCACAAGCGACCATACGATCTGTACAATGACAACCGCGAACATCAAGATTATATCTTGTGGTTGAAAAAGGTGTTCGCCGCGATATTCAACAAAATGCCGGTTGGTGGGCGGTGTTGCATTAACATTGGGGATGGCAAGAACGGCGCGGTTCCAACTTCAAGCGATATAATTCAATTCATGAAGGAAATCAAATACATTCCTATAACCCATATCATTTGGGACAAGTCACAGGTCGGGAACCGCACAAGCTGGGGGTCGTTCCTGTCTCCATCGTGTCCATCGTTTCCCACCCCGTTCGAGCATATCCTTGTGTTTTGCAAAGGTGACAGGAAATTGCAAACAAAAGGTAAAACCGACCTAACAAAAGAAGAGTTTATTGAGTGGTCGCTGGCATTGTGGAAATTCACACCGGAAACAAAGCAAAAGGCGATTGGTCACACCGCCATGTTCCCGGAGGAGCTGCCACGGCGGTGCATGAAGATGTTTTCATGGGTGGGAAGTATGGTGTACGACCCATTCATGGGAGCTGGGACGACCGCAAAAGTTGCATTGATGAACAACAGGAATTTCGTAGGGAGCGAAATCTCGAAGGAATACTGTGAAATTGCCCGGGCGCGGTGCGCCGAGGTGTATAATCGCAAACCTGTTGAGGGTATAATACTGGACTGGTGAAAAACATGGAAACCATTGAAGGAGATATTGAAATTGAGACCCCGGGATTACCATTTCCATTCCCAATTGAAGCTGGCATTAAAATATGTGGTGAATGGTATGTGATTTACAAGAAAGAGGAAGTATTTGCATCTGGATCGACCAACCACGCTCGATACATATGCTATCTGCGTCCAACAAACAGGGTGAAGTAAATGAAATTGTGGAAAAGAATAATATTTGCTGGATGTATACTTGGTGAATCCGTGATATTATATGGATTTAGTATCACGCCCGGAGTGGTGGAATTTCCCGGACTTATAGAAGTTATATTAGGTATTATGATTATAATAGATGCACTACTTCTGGCAATGATAGAGGATGTATCAGAATAGGAGAAACACATGCAAGACAATGTAATTACCACGGCAATCCTCGCGGATCATATCACCGAGGAATTGACCGATGCGTATAAGGAAACGCACTGGATGCAGTACCCGCGGGGTACCACCGAGGTTTACTCATATCTTGAGAGCCGGGGTGGCAAGTTTCCGGAGACCGTGTTCTTCGGGACGCAGTACTACCTGAAACGGTACCTTGCTGGTAGGGTTGTGACACACGAAACTGTTGACGAGGCAATCGAGGACTGCGAAGAGATTTTCGGGTTCCGGTACTTCAACGAGAAAGGGTGGAGGTTCATTGCCAACGAACTTGAAGGGAAACTTCCGCTCGAAATTAAGGCGGTTCCCGAAGGCACGCCTGTTCAAGTACTGAACGTCCTGATGACCGTTCGCAACACCGTGCCGGAAGCGTACTTCCTACCCAACTTCTTCGAGGGGCTTCTCGAAATGGTGTGGTACCCGACCACGGTCGCCACGCTGAGCCGCGAGGTCAAGCGAGAGATCGAGGGGTGGGCAGTAAAGACCGGGGAGCACGTCTCAATTGTTCACCTGAACGATTTTGGATTCCGCGGAGTGTCATCCCCGGAGACGGCTGGTCTTGGTGGGATGGCACATCTTGTGAACTTCGCGGGCAGCGACACACTTCCTGCAAAGAGGTTCGCAAACAAATACTACAATGCACGCGGGAAGGCGGATCCGGTGCTATTGTCAGTTTATGCGGCTGAGCATTCCACGGTCACGAGTTACGGAGAGGAAAACGAGCTTCTTGCATACAGGAGTATCCTTGAGAGAGCCCCATCCGATGCCATTGTATCCATCGTCATTGATTCATACGATGCGATGCGTGCGGTTGACACATACTTCGGTGATGACAAGGTTCTTCGGAGTTTGGTTCTCAACCGGATTGGCAAGGTTGTCATGCGTCCGGACAGTGGCGATCCAAAGTGGATGTCTGTAGCTGTTCTTGAAAGCCTGTGGAACAACTTTGGTGGCACTCGCAACGAGAAGGGGTACCGCGTTCTCAACCCACGCGTCGGTGTAATATACGGAGATTACATCAGTCTCGATATGATCAAGGAGATCATGCGCGAGGTTGTTGAAAAGCACCGTTTCGCCCCGTCGAACATTGTCTTCGGCATGGGTGGCGCATTACTCCAGAAGGTTGACCGTGACACGCAGAGCTTTGCGTTTAAGTGTTCTTCAATCACCGTAAACGGGGAGCAGCGCGATGTGTACAAGCGCCCGGTGTCCGATGCACGGAAGGTATCAAAACGCGGCAAGCTCGCGCTTCTGTGCGAGGATGGGGTGTACACCACGGTGCAGCAGGCGTGTGTACCTGCCGGGGATGTCCTGCAAACGGTATTCCTGAATGGCGACGTTGTGAAGGAGTATACATTCGACGAGGTGCGCGCGCGGGCGGCACTTCCAAAAATGGGAGGCGATTAGATGAGTAAAACAACACTTGGAGATATTGCTGCATTGATTGTTGCATGTCTATTCGTGATAGGGGTTCTCCTGATAATATTTGGAGTTCCTTTACTTGCACTTGCAGCTACCGTGTACGTGGTTGTGTGGGCTGTAATAATGGCACTGAAAACGACCGGGGTAATACATCTCATGGCGATGTTGGTATGACCGAACGGAAAATCGTTAAAATCCCAGAACTACTGTACAAAAATGTCAATCGGTATATCCAGACAATCAATCTCAATCAGGAACTCGGAGGTGTATTTTTCGGGAAGGAGAATATCTTACAAACGTTTCTCCCTTGCCCAAATGTTGCCGCGAAAAAGGAATCGGAATATAGTCATAATTCAAAACCGGAACTCTATCATTTTGGAAAATACACGGGGCTTGACCCGGTTGCGGATATGCATACCCATCCGGAAACCGGGGCGTTACCTTCGGAAGCGGACAGAACCAACATGCAAAATAAGGATTATTTCTGTTCAATCATCGTTTCCCACCGGGACATTTTCGTGGAGAATAGTGATAAATTCAGTTGGTTTGCCCATGCGAAGAACAACGAACCAGTGAAAATAGTAGTGATTGATGAGACATACAACACTACCGTTGCATCTCTTGCAGATCAGTTCCACATGATTGATTTTGGGAGGGTACTGTTCTCCCCGGATAAAGGTGTAATCTGTGAATCAAAACTGGGAACCGAAATCTTAACCGCTGATATGGATAAATACAAGATTGCACAGTGGTTGCAAAACCACCCCAGATCATACGAACGTAGCCGTGCTAAAACCCAGATAAGCAGGGAAACTGGTGTACCGTTGGTGAAAGTCAACAAGATTCTACCATTTTTATTGGGGAGTGAAACGAAATGACTGTTACATTTTTCGATTGCAATTCTATCCCAGTCGAGAGGAAAGGTCAGAACATGTCTGATATTATCCTTCTCATATTAAAGTTCAATGATAATAAAGAACCAATATGGTATGGGAAGATTAGGGACATGCTCGTTCCATCGGTAATGTCAATCGACGAGTTTCATTGCACGTTCAATTTCTTGGAGGACACGGATTGGATTTACAGGGAAGCCGGATCGCTTGGGAATGGGCGCGCTGGGTTTAGGTACTATATTACCGACTGGAGGTTGCCATGTATCCGTGCAGAAATTGAGAAACAGATGAAGTTGAAACGGGAGCGATGATGATCCTCTTTCCCCAACATTTGCAACGGTTGGCTTGTCAAACGGAAAAAGGACGAGCTCGCCAACAGAAACAGCGAGAAGAATATCGTAGGCGGCAGCGGGTACGACGCGACCATCCGAACCTTTTTTAACCATTATGACTAATATATATAGGTAATTGTGACGCTGTCAAAAGATTCGGCAAAACGAGAGGAATCCTTGCGTAATATAAGAGAAGCAGCTCAGAAACGAGTTCGAGATCCGGAGTGGATACGTAAAAACAAAGAGGGAGCTCTGAACAAAAATAAAGATTTTTACAAAGATCCGGAATGGATACGTAAAAACAAAGAACGTGCTCAAAAATGTGCTCAAGATCCAGAATATCGACGCAAACAAAAAAAAGGATGTCAAAAATGCGTGCAAGATCCAGAATGGCAACGTAAACAAAAGGAAGGATCTAAAAGACGTTCTCAAGATTCAGAATGGCAACGTAAAAACAAAGAAGAAAATCTGAGAAAATCTCACGATCCAAATTGGAGATTAAAAAATCAGAAATCGGCTCAAGTCCGCGTTCAAAATTTAAAATGGCAACTCAAACAACAAGAATCAAAAGTTGGTGGTTTCTGGTATGGGAACGTTAGGTATTCAGATCCTCCAAAGTATTGTGAATTGTGGTGCCCGGACTTGTGGAGACGCATAGACGAAGCACAAGACTATCAGAGTATCCTATCCGGTAAAACCAAAGAAGACAACGGGGGGAGATCACTCTCGCGGCATCACGTATACTATCAAAAGAAAGCTTGTTGCGAATGGGATGAAGACGCAAACGGGTATTATGCGTGGATAAATGATGGAACTCCAAAGAAACCAAATCGCGTTAAATATTACATTCCGGGCGACCCAAATAAGTTTGTTCTTCTTACGATGAGTGAACACCGAGTGGTTGCGAAAGATAAGCTCAAATGGATTAAAATTTTCGAAAATTTGATCGAAATGGAGCTTGGCGGGGTGTGTTATATATCAAAATAAAATGCGAACCTTTTTTAACTTATATGATCAATACATATATTGTACCAAGCTTCCAATCCAATGGAAGCCAGGGATTACTGCTATACACCGGATCGACGGCGTTGGGTTCAAGCCCCAAAGTGTAGCATTCCAGTGTCGGTAAGAAGTACCCTGCGAAAAAGGTTTGAGTGGCTCGTTATCGGGTGCATACAAAGTAACAGGGCGCGACACTGGATTTATTGAGGTGAAACATGGAAAAAGATACAGGTAGAGCACTCTTGATCGTCAGCATCGAGAACCCAAATCGTCTCAATGCTGCGGTTACGGAAGATTATTTTCTGGTTGATATTCACGATTATCGTAAGGCTATGGAAGCCCTGATAAAATGTGAGGAAAGTACTAACGTAAACGATATTGTTGATACCATTAGTGGGGCAATCGCCGTTTTGAACAATGCCAAGATTGATTTTGAACGCATTGTTGATGGGCGGCGGTTTTTCTTCACCAACGAGATTGTTCCTGACGAGGACTACGACTGCACCGGCTGAACTGGGAGTGTTATGGTGAGTGGAGATTTTTCAGATCCAATAATAACCGATCCGTTTTGCGACGAGATGTACGTAGTTTGCGACAATTGCCACGCCCGACCGCATTGTGATATATTTGCAAGCGGACAGATAACGCAATGTACAACGGTAATGAGCGGAGTTGTGATGGAAGCTACCACGTCTGACGAGTTCGGGACAAACGATCAACTCGAACATCAATTCGATCATATGATCCGAAATGCGAATGTACCGATAATGCGCATCAGATCGCCCCGTAGATCGGGATATGGCGGATGTAGGACGAGATAATGGCTGGGGTACTGTACCAGTTCTGTGTCGGGTGTTCGCATCGCGTAGATACCGAAACATCGGTTTCTTGTCCTGCAAGGTTTGATCCATATGAAACCAAATTGTGTCCACGGCATGGAAAATTCGTGCATCTGGAAATGATTGTTCGAGAGGGGAAGAAAAAGAAAACGAAGAAGGGGCGATAAACGAATGGGCATATTTGACGTTATACGAAACCGTGGCTCTGGCGATCACATCGTTGAAGACGTTGTTACGATTACTATGCCGAGGGACAGTATGAGAGAGCTGATTGTCCTGATTGCCATTAATACGGCGAGAATCATGGGAGTACTGAAAGAAAACCGTAAAATCATGAGTAATCACGACATTTCCGAACTTGAATCTGTATCCGATCTTGGAAGTGCCATGATTAAAGTACTTTCCGCAGCTACCGGGTTTAGTCACAGGGAACTGGTGAAAGAACTGGATCGGTTTGTTACAGAATCCAAAAAATTTTCTGAACAGGAAATGCAAGTTCACATGAATAAAAGCAATGGGAAATTCGACGAAATTGCAAGAAACATATTTGGAAAAGAGGGAACATGACAAAATTCTGTATTGTTTGCGGATATCCAAATCTTAGCAAACAAAGCACGTGCTCTGAACCGTGCCTTCATAAATTAGAAAACGCGCGGGAAACCTCCGTTCAGAAGAGACGTGCAAACAATCTTAAGGTTAAAAATAAAAGGGAACTCTCCGTAAAGGTTGCCGATCACATTACAAAAAACTTCGCGCGCATTCTCTTGGAACAGAATGTTCCGTGTTATATATCAAGTACCGATCTCGATCGGGTAATCTGCAAGGAGAACGAATGGATTTGCAAATTAAACCGGAGCTACCGCAGGAGATGTATAACAAATAACATAGTTGCGGTCGGATATGTTTGGAACTCCTTCGCGCATCGTGGGAAATCGATATACAGGCTTGCAGAAGACCGCGACAATCTCCGTGAAAAACTTGTAAACATGGTATCAACCGGGAGACAGATACAATGAAATTAAAATACGATGCAGAATACCGATGCCGCGCTTGCGGTATATTCTCTGTGAAAAACCAAACGGAGATTTGTGAATCGAAGAGTTGCCCAAAGTGTCACAGGGACAGTCCGTTTGTACGGGGAACCGTATGGAGAGAAGAGGAAGTCACTAAAAAAGTGCACAAGACCCAAAAACTATTACCAGTGCCAGAGGAGACCGACAAATGATTGGAAAACAAGCAGATCCGCCGGATATTGACATGTTTTTACAGCCATCTACTGACCCAGTAAAGCCACAAGAACGTCCTGCGGAACCTATCAAAATGTTCTGTGCAAGACGCGACGTCGCTCGCGCGCTTTTGAGAGATTTAATCTTGTGGACGGGAGCATTCAAGGAAGTGGAGATAGGACAAATCGAAGTGTCGCAAATGAAAATACTTGCCATAAAAGTGCAGGATTTTTTTATTGGTTTGGGAGATCAGCTCATGGGAGACACTGGGTTAACCGAAACCGATATCACCGACATTACAAAAGAACTCGCGTCAGAGATGCAGAAGAAAGGATCGTGAAAAAATGGACATACTGACCCCATTGAAACCAGAGTGGCAAAAATTTACAAGCGAATTGATGCAACATCTGCGAATGTACGATTGCGGAGACGACTGTTGGAATAGTCATTGTGACGGAACATTCAAACTTTGCCGCAATATCATTACGTCCAGATATCCGCATATAGACGTTGAAGCTACGATTGATTATTTCAGGAAAAATGAATGGTATTGTGATTGTGGAGTTTTTAACGAAAGTCCTTCATATTTGGGTGAACGAACCATCGGAGAACTTCCACTTTTGGTTTCAAATGCATAGATATCGTGACCGTCAACGCGGCAGCGGGGTGCAAAGCCCCGCACACGGTGTACCCCTATGAACGGGGATGAAAGGAGGAAAAAATGTCAAACAGGAAGAAAATCGTACGGATGTATCACGTTCGTTTTGTGAGCGAATTTCTTGTGCCAGCGCTGAGCAGGCAGGAAGCACTTGAACTCGCAGAGGATAGTATGGTCAATCTGATCGAAGAGGACGATGTCGAACTTGGTGATATCTTCATGGTTACAGTAGAGAATAGTAAATTCCACGTTGTCACCGAGGAAGAGTATGATCCGTCCGAAGTTGAAGTTGACGACGACGACGACGAGGCGAATGATGAGGATGATGACGAGGAGAACGGTGACGACGACGACGACGACGACGAAGATGACAGTGATGACGAGGGAGTAGACGAAACCGAGGATGACGAGTAACACCTCACTACCGAAAGGCTTATAAAGTAATACATTCAAACACATAACTATATATATAGAGGACATAAAAACATGCCACCGCCCAAAGACCCGGCAAAACGAGAAGAGTGGATCAAGAAGATTAGTGGGAAAAACAGTCCGATGTTTGGAAGATCCGGTGAGAAACATCCATTGTATGGAGTAAAACGACCATGGGTTTCCGAGAGAAATAAAACAAAAGAAATGCGCGAGAAGGTTTCTGCTTCAAAAATGGGTGAAAAAAATCCAATGTTTGGAAAAACTGGTAATAAATGTCCTTCTTTTGGACTACGTCGAACGAAAGAAACACGTGAATTACAGTCTGTATTAAAGCGTGGAATATACATTGGTATAAATCATCCAATGTATGGAAAACACCATTCTGAAAGGTCTTGCCAATTGATGGCGGACGCTCGACGTGGGAGATTTTCTGGAGAAAATTCTCCTGGGTGGAAAGGTGGTATTTCGTTTGAGCCATATTGCTCAAAATTCAACAAGGAATTCAAAAACCGTGTCCGCGCGTTCTTCGGTTATAAATGTGTAGAATGCGGAAGAACGCAGGAAGAGAACGGACGATCTCTTTCGGTTCATCATGTAAATTACAACAAAATGGTATGTTGTAATGATGTGAAACCACTATTTGTTGCACTTTGCCATGGTCATAATGCTATGGCAAATTTTAATCGCGGATTTTGGGAAGACTGGTATACAGAAATTATAGCCGAATTCTACGGCGGGCAGTGTTATTTGCCACAGGAAGTGAAAAATGATTGTAAGAAATATGAACACACATCCAATTAGAGTTGAAAGACGCAATGGGAGTCTCTACGAGTACCCCCCCTGCGGACAATTACTCAGGTTACAAACCGAGGACAAAATTGTTGAAACTATAGACGGGAACGACATTGTTCAGCGTGTGTATTTCGCACCAGAAGAAGAGATATTACCAGAACCAAAACCCGGAGTATGGTATATCGTACCCTCACAGGTATCACAGATTTTACGTCGCCCCGACTTTATTTCCCCGGACACCAAGGCTGCAAACGGGGCGCGCAGAGACCAAAATGGGCAGGTACTTTCCGTCACGCGTTTTAGAATGTGTGACATACTTAGTACTGGCAAGGAAAGGTGAAAGTATGTCAGTATTTGTCGAGAAAGCGCGTCTTGTAAAAGACCTTGAGAAAGCAATGGACAGCTGTGATGGTTATGCACAGTGTTCGTGCCCATTCAGTAAAATTCTCGATCAAATTGAGGACGGGTTTTACGACTGGTCGGCTGAGTAATTCGAACAGATTTATAATGGAGGAATTGAATGGCAGAAAGAGATTCTGGGTCATATTCCGAGAAGCCGGAAGACCCCAAACCAGTCCGTGAAATCTACACGGCGTACATATGTGCGCGGTGTGACACGGATTTTGGAATAAACGATGAAGGATGCAATCTCAAAACCGGCACATATGCAATGCGATGCCCAATTTGCGAGTGCACTGTATTACACGTTTATCACATTGTAGATGACCGGGAGACCATCGGGATTAAGGAGCGAGGGCGTGGAGATCGCCCGCCGGTCGTAACGGACACCCGCGAACATCTCGGTGAAGACACTGACGAAAACACAGAAACAGAATGGTGAAATATGGGTGACGAAAACGATTACAGGAAATTCGTTCTCGGGATGGAAGGAATGTCCCCGGAAGAAATCCAAGCCAACTACACAATGACTTCTAAGAAGGAGGGCACACGGGGGTTTACGCTGGAAGAAGCGAGCCAGTTTTATAACATGCTCCACAAAACCGAGAAAGCGAAAAAGTCTTTCACTATGAACGACGTTGAATTTGCAAAGGCGGGGGTGTTTGCTGAAAAACACAAGACATGCGAGAGTCGGTCTGCATTGAGTGAAAGATTTGTATATACATTCATCCCGGGTGGCATTGGAACTGTTGTAACTATAAAATGTCTGATTTGCAGAGAAGAAGAGAATATCACAGATTTTGATTGTTGGTGATCCTATGGGTGTAATGCCATGTGCCCGCGAAGGGTGCGAACATATCATGTGCAGGAGATATAATTCCCACCATGGATATATTTGTGAAGAGTGTTTCGCCGATCTCGTCGTGTTCTTGGCAGAACGCGACGGGAGCTCGGTTAAAATTGTAGAAGCCTTCATGAATATCCCGGTGGGATCGAATCAGTATGCGTTCCGTGAGCAGGCTAAGAAAGACGCTGACGAGTTGTTCCCGGAGTGCAAGTAATTTCCGTATCCGTAAACGCGGCAGCGGGGTGCAAAGCCCCGCACACGGTATTGCCCCAGTGGGGCGCAGAGGTGTGAAAGCGTGGAGTTGTTGTTAACTGGAGCTATAATCGCAATCGCGATTGTAGTGTTCCTCTTCCTGCACTGGTTGTCCGATGGAGACACTACAGTGGGTCTTTTGAAGCTTATCGTGCGGGCTATCCGATTCGTTGGATTGTGCTTTGGAATCACCATTCTAAAAACGAAAGAGGAAGTAATGAGGGACAGTCGAATAAGTGGAGATGTTAAAGTGAAAAATTCAAGAGGAAGTATAAATATTGGCGGGGTTATCATTCTATTGATAATTGCTGTTATATTTGGATGGTTCCTTATGGTTGCGCAGGTTCCAGCTGGATCTGTTGGCATAAAGGACTCGTTCGGTAATGTTGATGATGATGTTTTGCAGCCGGGACTGCATTTGAAGCTTCCGTGGACTATGGTTGTTCCAATGTCGGTGCAAACACAGTTGTATTACGACTACTTTGGAAAAAGTGATGTTGCAACCATCGTAGGACTATCAAACGAGGGATTGTCCGTCACAATGGGAATCTCTGCGAACTATCGCATGAATCCGTCCAAAGCTGTAGAAGTGTACAAGCGGGTTGGGAAGGAATATCAAAATACCATTCTTGTCAATCCGATTCACTCTGTTCCGCGAGATTTGATTTCGAAATACGAAGTGAAAACGTTATACTCTGCTGGACAAGCTGGTTCCCCGGACAGACTTAAAATTGAAAGCGAGCTTACCAATGGAATTCAGACCAGTGTGGACAACGTGGGCGTAAAAGATTCTATAACGATTGAACAGGTTTACATTCGTACAATCGATCCGCCAGAAGTAATCAAAAACGCCATTGCTTCGAAATTGAAGTCCGAACAGGAACGCGACCAGGAGCGGTTCGAAGTACAGAAGATGGAAATCACCGCCGAGAAGATGCGTGTAGAGGGAAAAGGTATCGCGGACAGGAATAAAGAGATTTCTGATTCCCTGACTCCACAGTACATTGCGTGGTACACGGTTGAGATGATGAAGTCACGCACCGGGGATACGTATTTCATCCCGGTTGATCAAAGCGGAAAGCCAAATCCCCAGCTGGTAATTCCGGTTGCAACTGGTGTGAGTGGATCATAAATGACTGCGAATAACGGGTGGGATCTCGAAATTGTTGCGGGAACATTTATTCCCCAAACCATATGTTTTCGAGATTTGATCCACGCTCAGGATGTGATGCGAATTCTGGAGCACGATGGAGTTTACG
>Ga0315284_10013349_pt1 | contig 11696 bp, 15 predicted proteins | sample YL17G09_16_MG_FD_203696 | JGI IMG/M metagenome (GOLD analysis project Ga0315284, IMG submission 203696) | Sediment microbial communities from Yellowstone Lake, YNP, Wyoming, USA - YL17G09_16 | ecosystem: Environmental > Aquatic > Freshwater > Lake > Sediment | place: USA: Wyoming | collected... | reverse complement strand
ATATGTTGAAGCACCTAAATCTGCTGTTGTGAGGTATTGATGCCAACAAGCAGTTATCTTTTGGCTTAAAAAATCAGCATAGGTTAAAGTTGCAACAGACATATAGTTACCTGCTCCTGTAAAGTTATAAGCAAGACCAATCTTATTAACACCATTTGTGGTTATTGTGCCTGTCTTTGCTCCCCAATTCTTATTTCCTGAAGCATCTGACATATTCAAAGTTGTTGTCATATTATAAACAGCAACAATGTTTTTAGTGTAATCTGCATAGACAGAACTAATCAAAACCAAGAACATCATTAAATATATTAGTTTTTTATACATTTTCATAATCAATCCTTATGAATAAAAGGACAGCTCCTATAAATCCTATTATTGCGATATACATTGGCAAGTGCAGCATGAAGTTATTTAATGAAGGAACATTTGCTAATCCGACTAAGACTGGATTTGTTACTAATGAAGAATAGGCATTTGAGATATATACTGCAAACCAGATGGCAAGACCTATTGATGCAAAATATACGAACATAAAGGCTGGATGTGCCTTTATGAAGGCATTTGTTATAAAGAATATCATAATCAATCCTACAACATCAACCATTGCAAACCAGTTTAAATTTGAGAATGCAGCAGTTATATTTGAAGCCATCATATTCAAAGAATTGTTTATTTGATGCTGTGCATTATCTAATCCTGGAGTTATAGAATGCAAAGCAGGAACGAAAGCATTGAACAGATAATAAGCAAGACCTATGATTATGGTAATAGCAAAGAATGTAGTAAGCATAACAATCAGGTCTGTCAAAGCCCCTTTCTTATTTTTCATATTTCATTTTGAATCTTGATTTATATATCAAGTCTTCCTCCAATTCTTCAAATATCTTATTTCTTGTCATTTCTCTTGTCAATTTTGTCAGACTTGTTGATGGTAAACCATTTAATATCCTTTTTGCTTTTATATGCTCTAATCTCTTTACGAACTCGTCATCTGCCCAAAATTGCCTATAACTCAATTTCTCAACTCCTTATCTCCCCTATCAATCATTTTCTGCAGTCTTTTATCTTTTACTAATAGTGCAATGAATATCCAGCCCAAGACCAATAAAACTGGGATCATCATCAAGTATAAAAATTCAAATATCATGTTGAAAAATAAATATGCCATTATAAAGTCAAGATAAGAAGCCATCTCTGCAGATAAATAAGATAATATCCATATACATAAATAAGCTATTGCTCCAAAGAATATCTTTAAATATTTTCTTGAAGTTATGCCTATTACATTACCCATTTCATCTTGTTTATTCTTTCCATTTATTGAGAATGTTGAAATTAGTGAACCTATGAAAAATGCCGAAATTAATAAAATCAAGAAAGCATAAATTGCAATCTTTTCTATTGTTGGTTCAAATCCATTCTGATTTATCTTGAAGTTATTTGATAGGAATCCATTTGGTGTATCAACTTTCATTGCTGATGATGAATTGCACCAGACAATATAAGGATAAGTTCCTATTCTACTGGTGTTGGTTTCTGTCAAATTTATAAACCAATCAGTATAATCTTTCGTTTCATAATGTGTTTTTAATTCTTGCTCAATAAAATGTTCGCCATTTTCATTATAAATATGAATATAACAGCTTGTTTTATATGGTTTTGTCTTATTTACTACATTTGCTGATGCATTTAAAACATGAAAATTTAACTCAATATAACTGTTTTGTTTAAAATATTCCATCTTAGGATATTCTATTATGAGATTATTATATTGTGCTAAATCTGATGATGACTGAATAACTGGCGGGATTGCTTCAACTATAGAAATCATCACAAAGAACACTAAAATAAGAATTAGTTTATTGCTTTGCATATCTTCCCCCCATTCCTGGAACCCACCGCATTGGATTGAAAATTGACCTTTCTTTCAATCCTGTCTGCATTTCATTCATAAATCCCTGTCCTGAGTTCAACTGCTCGTTTATTGTATATATCTTTCTTAATGTATCCCTCTCTTTCCCATGCCTTGCCCTTAAATAAGTATCATGGATCATATCTACTATTTGATTTACTAACATGTCAGTCATCTTTCTTTTTTCTTCTGTGTCCATCCCCCATTCATCATATTTTAAGAAAAATAAGTCGTTTAATCTTCTTCCAAAGTCAAAAACTTTATCACAGATTGTCGGGTCGTCATAATCTGAAAATATCTTATTTCTGTTTACATATCCTTTTATAATCCTTATTATGTCTCTTACTCCCTTATCATTCAATATTTCATTTTTTTCTTCGTGCTGCCAGACTATATTTTGTCTTTCATCTGTTACTGCAACGTCTCCTCTTAATAAATGCTCAATCTCTTCTATTGTAGAATTTAACTCGACTTGCCATTCCATGGAATTAGAAGGAATAAGATAAGGCATTGTGTTGGTTGTTCGTCTTTCTGACTGTTCTTGAGTTTGATTATAAGAATTTTGAAGCTCTTGATCTTGAATGGCTTGGTTTATTTCGTCTTCTGAGTAACCTTGTCTCATATATTCTTGATATTGCTGTGCTGAGATCATTTCTTCAGTTTCATCCTTCTTTTTGTTGATGGATGCTCTTTTCGTAAGTGAGCAAATAATCTTCTTGCATATTTTTCGTTTGATTTGATAACGATTTTTATTTTAATAACCTCCTTAGTTCTATCCCTGTGTAAGTCTTCATTGCTGCTAATTTTCTGCTTCCTTTGCCTTTTATCTTTCCAGCAATGCTTGTTATATCAGGAATATAGGCTCTTGATCTTGAACGACCTCTTGGAACTGCTTTTTTTATGTAACCTCCCTCAAATGAAGGAATTTTAAATGTTTGGATTATTGGTGGTGGAACGTATGGTGGCGGAGAATATGGAGGAGTAATTGGTGTTGGTACAAGCGGTATTGTTTCTTTAATCTGAACTTGTTTTGTTTCAAGAATGTATTTTGGCTGTTGGATTATCTTTGGTTCTTGGATTATGTCTGTTATTTGAATGGTTGCTAATTTATCTGTTTGGACATATTTTGGCTGTTGAGTTGTTTTTGGCAGTATTAATTTTTTAAACAAAACTTCTTGTGTTTGTTTTGTCGTTGGAAGCATAAATGTTTTTGGTTCAATTATTTGTTTTGTAACTTTTACTTGTTCTATTATTCTTGGTTTTGGAATATCTAAAACTGCTCTTTCTAATGCTTGTTTTTGAGTTTCTGAAATCTGTGATTTTATTAGCTTTGTCTTTTGTTCTGTTGATAATTGCTTTAATACTTGTCTTCCTGACTCTTCAAAACTTTTCTCAGGTGGTATGTATGGCGGTTCTTTCGGAGTCAATTCTGCTAAGGGTAATCCTTCTCTTGCTTTAAATGGACTTTTCTTTGTAATTTTAGATAAAGAAACCATATCATAAGCATAACCTCTAATATCTCCTGTTCCCATTCCTGTTATTTCAAGTGGTTTTGCTATTCCGGCTGCTTTTCCATATTGATATCCTGCTCCATATTCAAATGTCCAGTCTGGCTTTACTTGTGTAAATCTTGTTTGTCTTTCTGTTGCTAATCTTTCACCGACTTTTATTGATGTAAACTTTTCAGCAGGATAAGTAAATTCTGTTATTTTTTTTCTTGGAATGCCATATTTTCTACCAAATGCTTTTATTACGCCTTTTGTTGTTTCATAAATTGGCTTACCAAATCCTAATAATGCTTTTGATTTTGTTATTTCTGTTTCCCACATGGGTTTGTGTTGCACAAGTAATTCTTTTTGTGTCCATTTTGCAGAAGTGATTGACCTCATTGCAACTGCTTCATTCTCAAGAGGTATAAATTCTGATTCAATCTTTGCTAATCCGCCTCTCCCTATTGCATATCCTGGATTTTTATATTCAGATGCTAATGACTTCATCTCTAAAAGAGTTATTGCTCCTTTATCAGTAATTTTGCTTATTCCAGCCACTTTTAATCTTACTTTGCCAAGTTTGCCAGTCTCTACTTTTATTGTCGGATATTCCTCTCCTGTGATAGTATATCTCTTTATTACTTTTCCTTTTAATTCTTGTTCTGCTATCTTTATCATATTGCCTTCAATATCTGTCGTTATTCCTCTTCCTTTTTCTGCTGATTTAACAAAAGATATTGTTGTTACTTCTTCGCCTATTGATTTTCCTGTGGCAACTGATTTTATTGATTCTCTTTCAAGAACTGCCCAATCTGCTTTTCCTGCCAATAATGATTCAGTCATATATTCTGGTGCGTTTGGGACTGCTTTTTCTAATTCAATCGCTTTTTCACTTGTAAATACTAATGCTTCTTTTTCTAAAATATTTACTGTTGATTTTCCAACTTTTACTAGTTGTCCTGTTGGTTCTTTTACTGGTAACTCATCTAAAAGAACTTTTTTATATAATGTTTCTGGAATATAGGTCTTCATTGTTTCCATTTTAATTGCTCTTTCTGATAAATATTTTGTTGTTGTTCCTGCTACTTTTCCGGCTGCTTTTCCAGCAATAATCATTGCAGTAATGTCTGCAGATACTTCTTCTGGACTTGTTATTATTGCAGTTCTAAGTTCTTCTCCTGCTTTATATGGTTCGGTTATTATTCTTTTAGCGAGAGTTATTTGAGATTCAACTGTTTTTGGTAAATTCCAAGGCAATAAAGATTCTCCTATGCTTAATAAACTAATACCTGTCAATACGGGGTAAGCTGCTATTTTTTTTAAGTATGTTGGCGTTTCCAAAGGATTTCCAGTTCCATACGCAAATTTTTGAACTTTAAAATATAATCCAGCCAATCCTGTTGGTTTATATTCAATTAAAACGTTTTGTCCTGCTTCGTAAGTTGGTTGCTGTTCTTCTTCTTGAATTGGTTTTTGCCATTGATCTGGTCGTATTGGTGCAACTTGTCTTCCTGTAAAGCCAGAATATATCAAAGCTCCTGCTTCGTAAGGATGCGGAACATTGGTTGTTGAACCGCCTGGAGCTTTTCTAATGTCAAACTGAGAATAATCAGGATAAAAAGGCAAAGTATCATTTCTCATTACATTACCCATTTTATTTAACATTTGAGAAGTTGATAAACCTAAACTTGATTGTCCTGTCTGTGCTTCGTATTGTTGAGCCACATATTGTCTGTTTATTCCTGCTTGAGTATCAACAGAGACAACACCAACGCCTGTTTGTTTTGCAGTTTCTAAAGCTTGATCTGTTGTAGTTCCTGAAGGTGTTGCTGTTTGAACAATTATTGGAGTTGTTGTTGCAGTTGGTGGAACAAATGTTGGTTCATTAGAAGTTTGTGATGGTTTTGCACCCGTTGGTATTGTTGCAGCAGCAGAAGGTTTTGAAGAAGTTGTTGTAGTAGAAGTTCCTGTTTTCCAGCCGCCACCAACTGAAGTACCTGTAGCTGTTCCTTTTCCAACAAAAGTTACCATATTCCTCTTTTTAAGTCATTAAAACGTTAAAAGTATATAAATTTTACCTCATTTGTGACGTTGTAACAAGAAAAAGCTTATAAATATAATTATAATAAGTTATAATCATGATAACGACAAAGCGATTAATTCAAATTGGATCAAGCTTGGGTTTTGTCGTTGATAAGGATGTTCTTGAATATTTAAAAATTAAAAAGGGAGATTTGATTGAGATTAAAATAAAAAAATGCCAGAATTAGACAGAGATTCGCAGTCATGGAATTTTGCTGATCCTTACACTAAGTTAGTTTTTCAGGGATTTGTTGATATGGAGTATTATGTCACAATAGCTATTTATGGCATTGATGATATGAAAGACGATTATTTTGTTTCTCAAGAAGTTAAAAAAAGAAACAGAATAAATGCTATAAATAGACTGATTGATTGTGAAAGAAAGATATTTGAAGCTGCAAAGTTCCAATGCAATAAAAAGAAAGAGACTAAATTAATGCACAAAGTATTGAAATCAAAACTTGCTTCAGTCATGAGAGTAATTGATGGAATTATGACTCAAAAAAGAGATGAAAGAAATAATACCCAGACAATAAACATAAATGAAAAACATTTTAATCTATGTTTAGAAGTATTAAGAAGCATTAAAGAAGAATTGCCAGTCTTATTAGATAAGGCAGGAATGGTATATCCTACTTCAGAAGAGGTTGATCTTGAAAAGCTTAAGGAGAGTTTGAAACATGGAGCATAGTTATAGGGAAAAGCTTTGGATTCTTGATATTTTCTTTATTTTAACTATTTTATTCAATGTTGGAGCTTTAGTCATTACAAACATTTTAGTCATTAAAAATGCTCCTGAATCAAAATTCGTTGAAGATAATAAAGCTGCTTCAGAGAGATTTGGTTTTGAATATGGTAATGAAGTAAGATTTAGCGGCTATATTTTGCATTGTCTTTGTTGGGCTATATTGATTTTTATTTATGTATTGCGCAGAGCAAATGTGCATAATGCTTTGACTTATTGGTGGCTGACTTTCTGTATTATTTTTATGGTTACTTTTACAGCTTTTGATTTTTTCAATAATTTTGGGTATTGGCTTGGCAAGGTGTTTTATGGCTAATAAACTATTTTTGTGGGCTTTGAAAGACTTATGCGAAGTGATTGAAGGTCGTATAAGTAATAAATTTGATAATTTGATTGTAATTGATGGAGATAGAGGAATGTCAAAATCAACATTAGCCTGGAAAATCTGCGTTAGAACTAAAATGCAAGTTCCTTTTTCTCCAAGAAGAGATATTATTTATAATATTAAAGATGCTTTGACTCACTTAGCAAATAAGACAAATGCGATTATTTGGTGTGACGAAATGATTATGGTTACTTATAATAGAGAATTTTACAAAGCCGATAACATCCAGTTTATTAAGGGATTGAATGTTTACAGAGATTCTTGTAATTTGATTATCATGTGTGTCCCAAATTTTGATGATCTGGATTTACAAATCCGTGAACTTTGTACTTTAAGAATTACTTGTGTCCGCAGGGGTTTAGGTTTAATTCAGTCTCCTAAGAAATCTTTGTATACAAGAGATAGATGGGATTTCAAAGGTAATGCTAAGATAGAAAGTGAATGGATCAACACAAAGACAAAGAATCCTAAATATACAAAGCTTTCTACTGCTATTGGTCTATTGAGGTTTAGTGATCTTACTCCACAACAAAGAATACTTTATGATTCCATTAAGAAAGAAAAAAGAAACAGGATGTTTGGCAGCTATACAGATGCTTCTTTGACTGGAGATCCTGAGCAGCTCTTTATGAATAAACTCATTGAAAAGATGAAGGCAAGAACACTAACTCCTGAGATGTTAAGAATTGTATGTGAAGTCAATGGTAAAAACGTTAAGACTGTAAGATTTAAGCTCAATGCTTTGCTTAAGAAAGAAGGTTTGAATGTTACTACTAAAGACCTTATTAATAAGCCTAAAAGACGCAAGGATGTGTTGGGATTCGTTCTGCCTGATACAGACAAAAATAAAGCCATTATAATCCAAGATAGTTTGAATGATGAAAGTCAAATGCTATGAATTAAGTCTTGTCTATTGCCTTATATTGAATTAATTCAATATGGAAAATAAATCAATATTAAAGATAGATTGGTTGTCGCCATAATATTCATTTGAGATTTGGGGGGAGAACACAGAACGAAAAGTATATAAATGCACCTAATTTATATTAAGTGCATAGCCTTAAGAATTTTAAGTGTGATGTTGAATGGAAATTAAAGTTGATAGGAACTTGTTTGCTGTCTGGTTGCAAACTAAAAGGCTAAGTAACAGATCTATTTTTGAATATGTCTCTTACTTTGATAAGTTTGATTTTGGAAGGTTTAACCAGGAGTACATCAATTTATTTATCAGTCGCTTTAAAGGCAATAGTGTTGTAGGTGCTTTCTTAAATAATCTATTTATGTTTATAAAGAGAACAACAAATTATCCTGATGAAGTCAAGGAGTATGTCTCTAAGTTATATGTTGAAAGTTCTACTGGAAGAAGGATAAAGAAAATATTAAGAGTAATAACTGAAAAGCAAATGAGAGACATTGCTATTGCTTTTGATATTAGAAACCAACTGATACTTTACTTGAGTTTCTATTGTGGCTTAAGAAGAAGTGAATTGTTTGGAGATGTCTTTAATGAAGAGATTAAACCATTGACTTATGAGCATTTCAATATAACTGCATGGAATCAAAATCGGGATAGTGATGCTGAACTCAATATAAAAGGCAAAGGAAATAGAAGCAGGAGTATTCCTGTTCCTGCTTGGCTTATGAAAAAGGTTTATAAGTTTGGGCATGATAATCAGAAAAATAGAAAAGATATTGTATTTGATATAAAGAAAAGAAGATGGGCTGAAGTTCTTGAGAAGACTTCTGATAATATTATTGGTTTTAAATTACATCCGCATGATTTAAGAGCTTCGTGTGCTGTCTGGTTATTTATCGCTTGTCAGAAAGACATTGTTGAAGTTATGGAAATATTAGGACATGATAATTTAAGTACAACTCAAAAATATCTTAAGGTCTCAAATAAAATGAGAGAAAGATATTTTAATGTGTGATATTCTGAAGCAGATAAGGTATTGCTCCGAATGAATCATCTCTAATACATTTACAGCTTACTTTTGCATCATTAAACTGCTTTTCAGCATAATTTATTGGATCTAATAAGCATTGTGTAGCTTTCTGGTTTACTATTTTCTGAGCTGCCAAGAAAGAGAGGATTAATAATATTAAGAATATAACTAAGAATATCTGAACTTGGCTTATTGATACTTCAATGTCTTTCATGTTTTAGTCAATATCCTCCAAAATAGCCTTTCAACTTCCTTTGCAAGTTCTTTCCTGGTCTTTACTTTTTTATATGCCTTTCCAAAATCTTTGAATAATGATTTTATCCTTTTTACTTCGCTTTTCAATAGCTTTGTTTCTTTTGTCATGTTTTAGGCAAGATTATGGAAGAAGCTCGTTATAGGGTAAAAGATAGTGATTTCATGCCATAATCCATTTACCTACTTATTTTCTCTTTTGGGGCAGTTTCAGGGGTGGTAAATCTAATGAATCTTCCTCTAAGGGCTGCTCTTCCTCTTGTTCTTCTTCCTCTTCATCCTCTACTTTTACTTCTGGCTCAACACCGCCATCAAGTCTTGGGAATAATTCTATCCCAAAATCAGTTATTGTCTGATTTAACTTTTCCAGCATCATTGACTGTTCTTTTATTGAACGTAGCAGTTCTAAACGGAATACTCCGTTGTTTTGGAGCATTGCTATATTTTGGCTCAACTGTTGCTGTTGCTGTTCTTGGCTTGGCTTCTGTTCTTGTTTCTTGCTGAATGTTCCCATTTTTATCTTCCCTCCTTAGTTTTTCCTTTGCTTTTTGAACGATTAAAGGATCAATAAGCTTATTGTCTTTTAGTTGTTTTATCATTTCTATCTGACTTTCTGCTTCATCTTTGACAGCTATGTTCTTTAAGATTTCTGCTGCTTTGCTGATTTTCTTTTTTATGAAATACAGCATTATCGTTTTTCTATAAAAGTATATCAATAACAAGATTAATCCTATAAATAACAAACCAAACATAAATCCTACTCCGATAAATTGCAGTTCCGTTATCATAGCTTTACGCCTGAAGCAAGATTTGGCACATTTGAGCATAGATTTGCCAATCTATTCGCCAATTCATTTGTCCTGTCTAAAGCTGGAGCTAATACTTTCACTATTTCTCCAACTTTATTCAATAAATACATTACTGAAATCATTATAATCAAAACTAAGATCATATTTGTTACGAATGATTTATTTTCTTGCCACCAGGAAGGCTTTTGCAGCCTGTCTTTTAAGTTCTTTTCAATAGCTATCCTTGTCAGTCGCATATCTTCCTTTAAAACAACTACTTTTGCTTCTTTTAAAGTTTCGTCAATATTCTCAAGTCTGAAGTTCCTTAATTCTCCATCTAATCCCTGATGATAGAAATATATGCCTTTTCTCTGCTCAAATTGCGGTCTGGATAATATCTTTCCATTCTTGCATAAAACCCAATAATCTCCTGCCAACCCTATTCTTTGAAATTGAGCTTTTGTCGTATCTGTCCATTCTGGCTTTCCAGCTACAATTCGCCAGATCATTATGGTTTTATTATATTTCTTCTTCTGAATAATTAAATATGTCGCTGTAGCTATCAGACCTATAACTATAAATCCTACTCCAGCATAAAGAAAAAACTGCATCATTGACGATCCTGAAGGTAGGAAACTTGATGCATATTCTCCTAATGATTGGGCTGCCATTTACTTTCTCCTTGAATCGTCCCAACTTTTTTTGTCTTTTTCCTCTTTTAATTGTTTTTTATATCCACATCTTCTACAAACAATCTGTTTTTTTGTCCGATATGTTTGTGCAGATAAACATAATTCACATATTGTGTCTTTTACTTTAACATTTATTATTGGATGACAAATATCACATAATGTAATTAAATCATTTAATTGCGGCGGTATTCTATATCTTGTATGATGTATTTGTAAATTTTCTTCTTTTCCGCATTTTTGACATTTGAATTTATCTCTTTCTATTGCTTTATCTTTTAATTGTTTAGTTGTAAGATCTCTACATTTCTTTTTTATTTCATTAGTTGTTGTCCACATTGTTTTGTGCTATATATAACACATATCCTTTATAAAGTTTATCTATGTTTATGTTATCACTTAAAAATTAAAGGCATCATTGTAATGATTAATGCTTATTTCTTATTAAAGTTTTCTGTTAATTTTTTAATTGCTTCATTTATCTTTTCCAAAGTTTCTCCTGTTTTTGTTTCAACATTAAGGTGTAAATCCATTTGTGCAGTATATTTCATCAATACATCATAAACTGCATTAAAATCGTATGCTGTGAATGGCTTGTCCATCAGGCTTTTAATGAAGTTCTGATAGATATTCTGATACTTTATCGCATCCTGACCTTGCGTTTCTGCTTCATTCAAACCCAAAGAATTATCAATCACAAACCAACCATTATTTAATTTAATCTTGATTTTTGTCTTGTCTTTATTGCATTGAATAGCCAAAGCATCTTTTACTCTTGCAAAATGATGCCTTGCAACCCTAAATCTGTATTGCTTATTTATCTCAAAAGATATATTCCCAAGCATATTTTCAAGACCTCTGATTAAAGATTTAAATTCCTCTATTGAGTAATCTTCTGATTCTTGTGCTGTTTTCTGAAAATATGATTTTTCTTTTGGAGAATATATTGTTATTGATTTATCTGACAGCCAGACTTTATGACCTCTGAAAATTATTGATTGCGTGTGCTTATGGATTTTCTTGAATGGAATATTGTTTTTTACTAAAAAATCCTCTCTTAACTTCCAATTAGTGATTTTTGGCAGTAATATATTAAAAATGAAGGCGTGACCACGAATCTCTTTATAAATAGATTTTGAGTGTGTTATAGTAATTTTGGCAGGTTGTTTTAGTGCGTTCCAAACGCCATAACCGACCTTTTCAATACAGCCCATTGCCTTTAATTCTTTAATATAACGCCATATAGACCTTTCTGGCACGATTGATTCTTTGATGATGTCGGATGGTGTCTTTCCTTCTTTTATTTGAGAAAATACATACAACCTGCCAGACCTTTTGATAGTAATTTTGGCAGGTTGTTTTTTATTGTTATTTTTGTTGTCATTATTCATATAAATCGTGTTTTTC
>Ga0315284_10013348_pt1 | contig 11696 bp, 12 predicted proteins | sample YL17G09_16_MG_FD_203696 | JGI IMG/M metagenome (GOLD analysis project Ga0315284, IMG submission 203696) | Sediment microbial communities from Yellowstone Lake, YNP, Wyoming, USA - YL17G09_16 | ecosystem: Environmental > Aquatic > Freshwater > Lake > Sediment | place: USA: Wyoming | collected... | reverse complement strand
AGCAGTTGAGCTTCCATTTGCAGCCGCTGCCGAAGCAATTTGAATAGGAACAACACCACCCACATTTGAAGTCACATTTAGAGTAAGTCCAAGAACGTTAGCTCCAGCACCAGCTCCAGAAGAAGAGAACTGAACAGAGCAGTTATTCAACTGAAGAGTAATTTTCAAGTACACCCCCTTAAGTAAGGGCATTTTAGTAAATAGATCGTGTAAATGTTTCAAGCGAACAATACCATTTATTGCAAACTGAATAACACCTCTAACACCAGCTGTGCCAGCAACCTTAGTAAAAATATATGATTTGTAAGCAACATTGCAAGAAGCAGCAGTAAAAAGAGTGCTAAAGGCATCAGAACCAGGAGCAGTTAGACCCGAAGGATCATAATTAATGTATTGCTGGCGCTTGAAGAAACCAATATTACCAGAATTATAAGTTGTATGAACGGCAGAAACAACGGGAACAGTCATCGCATTTTGAGTAAAGCAAGTTCCAATACCATTTACCGATGCTGCAGCATTAAAAATAACAGCTAAAGCATCATCAGGGTAGAAACCAATTTCGGAACCTTGAGTTAAAATATCATTATAAGAAAGAGTTGTTATCAACTTGAAAGTATTGTAAAGACCTTGGAAATTTGTTTGCTGGATGATAGTCACACCATTCCATTCAGCTTGGATAGAATGTATGATACTACCATACCAGTTTTTAAGTCCTAAAGCATAATCTGCAGTAGTGCCAGCAGTAACTGGATCAAAACCAGCTCCAACCGAATCAGCAGTCATCGTCATAATCATAGGAATTTGTAAATATGCGTTAGCATATGACATGTATCGGTTTGAGTTAGATAACTGACTTGTATCAATAACAGATTGATTTCCAGAATAACTGCCGTTCTGGTTATCAATAAGAGATAAGTAATCTTTTCTTACGAAAACTGTGGGGGCACCTTCAGTTTGAGAAGAGAGGTCGTATATTAGTGCGTCGCTCATTATGATATAATATAAGATAAAAAATCTTAGATTATACTGAAAAGAATTCCCTAAATTAATATTGGAACCTACGGTTCCAGTAAAACCTCCCTTAATTAAAAAAATCCCTAAATATAAAAGTACAATTACATATTAAAACGAATATTCTTAGGTTTAGACTTGGACGCCTTAACCATCAAACTTTCTAATTTCTTATTAATACTAGATAGTCCATTTCCGCCCATTTGTGGCATTACGGCTGTTCTCATTCCCATCCCTAAACCATTACCAGCATAAGCCGATGGTTGTCCATCTGCATCTTGTAACCCACCTAAAGTATTTGGTAAAAATGAACCATATCCGGATCCAGTCATTCTTCTATTTGATACAGCTTTTCCTTTAATTGAACCAGGGTAATAAGTAGGCATTATATATAAGAATAATATTATTTTTTCAACTTTCTCATGACATTCCTAAATCTCATTGTGCAAGTCAAAAGCGAATTAACTCCAGACAATTGTTTCGTAATATTTGCTTGCTTTTCAGGATCATCTTCTTTGGTTTGAATTAAAGCCATTTGAGCTTTTGCTAGAGTATCGCATAATTGATCCAAGTATTCAACAGTTATTTTATTATCAAAGCAGTTCATATAATATCTATTAATATTTAAATTTATAGTTTTTACTTAAATATTAATTAATATGTGTTCCGGAGTTATTTTTTGATTTTTTATGTTCTAAAATTTCTGTTCTATGTGCTTGATAATATGCTCTTGATTGAGCATTAAGTTTCTCTTTATTCTCTTGATGATGTTTTTTAACTAACTCTCTTTTTTGTTCTATTTTTTGTTCCTCTGTTCTAAATGCTCTATTTTGTCCCATATCATCATCATAATACTCTTTCCAATATTGTTCTCTTTGTTCTGCTTGGCGTCTATTTTCACAAGGAAAATCTTCAATTAATATCATAGTCCAATTGCTAAATCCGCCATTTTCCCTTATTGTTTGATAGAGTTTTAAATGCGATTTATTATTTTTCATATTACTACATCTCTCTTTATGATGCTGTTTTCTTTTAGTCCAATTAGTAGTAGAACCTACATAATTGCTTTTAATATTTGTATCATTACAAACAAATCTATAAATTTGTATTTTGGCATAATCTGGCATACTATGGCATATTATGGCATATTGTCTTTAAGTTATTTTATTTCAAGATTATTTGGAAGAAGGTCCCGTGCGCTCTCTTATTGCTAAAATAAGAGTCATATTTGGATCCAAAATAACACACGGACCATTATCTGTACCAGTTAAAGTTATTCTTAATTCAGCATACGTTCCTGCAAGCATCTTGTTGAAAGAAAACTCCGGTGGTTTCTCAATAATTTGCTCACCAATTGCTACAGTGGGTGTAATACTATAAATGACTGAACTAGGCACCGCATACTTATTATCAATATTAGATGAAGTAACTAACAAAGTTGGATTGGGTTGAACTTGAGGGGTAATAGTAGAGGTATAACTATCTGTATTTGGATAAGCAGTTCCTAAATCTCTATCAGATATGAATGTAGAAGCAAAACCAACAATCAAATTAAAATTGGCTGGAGTAGTAACTTGGGGCTTGAATGTTTGAGCAGGAAAAGGAACAGCAGCTGGATTTGTCCAGCCAACAGGCAACGCTGTGGGAAATTGAAATGTATTCAATTGAATTGAGTAGATAGTAGGATTAACAATAAATTCAAAGAAATACACATTTTGACCAGAACCATTTACTAAATAATGTCCATTCTGTATCATCACATACTGACAATAGAAATTAATATCCCCAATCTCATATAACCCGGGGGGAATTGTAATGGTATATGTGGTAACCACATTTACAGCGCTTTCCCAAGTATATGTTAAAACATTATTTCTTAAAGTTGTATTATTAATATTCTGCCAAGAGTAATACATCTGCATTGATGATAGAGCGATCTCATGATTATTAAATGTAACTGAATTTGGAAATTTATAAGTTAACACACTATTGTTAGTATTAGGAACAATATTTCTGCTCGTTAAAATAATGTTAGATGTCATATAATATACTCATATATAAAATTTCTAAGGGAACTACGTTCCCCTATGACCCCTCCTTAATTAAGGGAGGTTTTACTGGAACCGTAGGTTCCAATATTAATTAAGCTTAATAGTATCCTTAATAATTATTTTTGGTTTTGGAACAACTTTGATTGGTTGAACTGTTGGTGTAAATCCTAAAGCTGTTGGAGCTTGAGCACCACCAAAATAGAAAGGAGGTTGTTGGCTCTGCATTTGTACATTTGTTGAAGAATTGCTAAATAAAATTGGATTGAACCCGCTATTCATTATATATACTAACAAATATTATTTCTAAAATCCAAGGCTCATTAGTTCACAAACTATATCCATACCTTCTCTACGAGGGATTTTACCACCACTAATAAATTTGAGTAGCATGCGTTTGAACTCTTTAATTAATTCAGTACTATCATTGCCCGCTTGTATTTGACCTTTTAGAATTTGAAAACGATTCATCTCTGTTTCTTCTTTGGTTTTATCGGGTGATGGTAGCATATCAGCCTTATCAATTTGAGACAATTTAAACACTTTATAAAGCGTATTCTTTTCATCTTCATTTAAAGCATTCATCTCATCATATGTTGGTAATCCACCACCAACCATCTTCTTGATTATACCACCAAGAGCAGGAGAAATACCTAAAGTTGGTAATTTTGGAATAGCTCCACCTTTAATTGTGCGTACTTGTAAAATACCACCTGTTAGCTTTTGCTTATGGATCACATATTTACCAAAAGGTATATAACTCTTATCTTTGGGCAACCCCTCAGCAAAATCAATCTTTTCAACAAACTGTTTTTTAGGTCTAGTCACTGTTTTTTCAAGACCGCAACCAAAGACAATATTTTGCGCCTTGCTTCGCTTTTTAGCCTTCATACCCATACCCGTAAACATTTTAATTTGTGTATACATTTTTTCATTATTTACTGGTTCTCCCGCTCCTACTCGAGCTCTGAATGCTTCAAAAAATCGTTTTAATTCAGCCTCTCCATCAAATGCTCCAGAGAGTTCTAAACGAGCCATATATTGTAATTGATCATCTTTACTTAGAGTTAAAAATTTATCTACCTCCATTAACTTACCTTGAGCCAAATCATATATTGCTGCTTGTTCTGCGTTAATTTTTAGTAATGGCTGCATTTGTGCTCCTGCACTAACACCACCAATATTAGCCGCCGTTTCTTGTTTTGCTTCTGCTCGTTCTGCTTTCTTTCCCTTTGCTTTTGGTTCTATTTGAAAGGAAAGTCCCCCTGATGTTTTACCAGCTATAATAGCTTGAAGTATTTCTTCTTTACTTAATTTAGCCAAGTCTTGTTTTTCTGTTCCTGTCAAGTCTTTACCTGTATCACGCTTTGCTAAATAACTCCAATATCCAACTAAAGCTGTTTTGGAAAATCTATTTCCAATCGCCAATATTTCATCTTCAGGTAAAAAATCTAATGCTATCACTTGTTCTGCTATTCGTCTATCTCCATCAGTTATTGTCCCTTTTTCTACTAATTGTGTTTTACGTTCTGTTACTAATACTTCTTTACCTGTTTTAGTTATTTGTTTTTCTCCTGTAGCCACTTGAACAGTTCTTACTCTTGATCCAAGTATGCGTGCTACATTATCAATTTCACCTACTGGAATATTAGGCATTGCAGCTTTTGGTCTTAATGATTCTGCTTGTTCTTGTCTTAATGCTTCACTAATAGAATTTAATTGCGCTAATTCATCTTGTTGTATTTTAACTGTATTCAAAGTTTTTGTTAGTATATTCTCAGTTAATTTTTTATCATCACTTCTTAAAGTATTAATAATATCTTTACTTAATTTTTGAACTTGAGAAGCAGAAGGTACTTGTTGTAAAGCATCCGTAATTAAAGACGATAAATTAGATAATTCTACTTCTGATAAAATAGATTGTGTCGCAATAATATCATCTATATTTGGTAAACTCTGTCCTAGTTGTCTAGTTGCCACTCTAGCAGCATCTTTAGCCGCACTATCAGGAGCCATTTCTATACTACGCATCAATTCTTCCATTATTGATCGACTTGGCATTACTCTTTGTAACATGTCTCTTGTTAATTTTAATTCATCAGCTATAACACCTTGATTACCAGAAGCTAATCCAAGATTTAAATTAAAATCTTTCAGATAACGTCTAATATATTCTAAAAAAATAGGAGCAGGAACTCCATTAGCATATTTAGCTTTCAACACACTTGCTATATCAGCGAACACAATTGATAATGATTGTATTTCTTCATTTGATAAAGCATTCATGATATCTGATGCTTGCTGACCATCTGTAATGTCCATTAATTGCCGTCTTAAACTGATCTTTAACTTTTCAATATCACTTAACTTTTCATTTACTGAACGAGTATCTTGAGGTGCTAAAGGTACTTGACCAGTTTGTTGAAATATGCTGACAGCATCTGCAGTTTTTTTCAAATTCTTTTGTTCTAATTCCAAGTTTGCTAAATATGCCTCTCTAACTTTCATTAGTTGTGACTGATTTCTAATTGTCTGGGGATTCATTATAATATATAAAAATATTTTATTATTGTAATGAAAAAGATTTATTTCAAAATAGTTAATTTCTCTGTTTCTATGATTGGATAATTTTCAATTGGCTGTTGTTTAAAAACAGATTGAGTATAATCTATTTTTGGATGATCAAATATATCCTCATTGCAAATCAAATTGAAATCATTTGTTAGTTTAGCATTCCAATCTGCATTTAATTTTGGTAACTTGCTAATATATTCATTTACAATTTCATTTGCAATACGCTTCTCTTTTATGCTTAAGGTTTCAAAATTAGTCAATGGATACTTATTGAGCTTTGACATTGTAATAACATGTAATTTATCCTTAATCTCCTTTTTCAAAAAATCATCTGGGCAAAACATTATATATACTAACAAAATATAATATTTTTTTAAGAACCAACTTAACTACTAATTAATATATTATAATATTGCTAAATGTTTAAATTATTTTTTATAAACAATTACTAAAGAGACAGTATCATTTAATCGTTTCGTTCTAAATTCAGTATATCCTTTTCGTTTCAAATATTCCGGAGAAATTTGTCGGAATCTATATTGTGTCTCAGTTTCATCAATCTTTTTAATCTTATCCTTATGACTAATAACCCATTCAATTGCATCATCTAATGAAATTTTGTCTTTGTCAAATAAAATAGATTGAACTTTATAATTTGGATCCTCACTCATGTAATTAAAAAATATTATAATATTAATTAAAATAACGAATTTCGAACCAAATGATTGAACAGCTCTATATCATTAATAATTGCTTATAAAAAATGCGTGTAAAAATAAGTAAAATAATTAAGTATTTAAAGAATTTCTTTATATAAGTACATATTAAGAAGTATGGAATATGTTTGTCGCTGTGGTTGTATTACTTATACTCAAACTGAAAGAAGAAAGCATCTTAGGTCACGAAGTCATTATTTATGGCAAAAACATCTTGAATATATAAGTAATAATTAAACTATTTAAAAATATCTATATATAAGTATATATTAAGGAATAATGCCAAATTCAGAAGCTAAAAAAGCTGCCAATAAAAGATGGTATGAAGCGAATAAACAAAAGCATCATGTCATTTGTGCCCCGCATTGTAAAAAATATAATGAAACACACAAAGAAGAACTTCTTGAAAAAGCAAGAATGAAATATCTATTTAAAAAGGAATTCCTTATATTAAGGAATATTGACATATTTTAATTAAATAAAATTGAATTAATTTTATTTAATATATTAATTAAAAGAACTTAGAATTATTTTCTAAATATAAGGTATCATAGAATGGAACTCTACGAACGACCAACCTTAAGAAATGTTTACTTTTTGAATGAAATGGACTTTAAAACTTTTAAGCTTTATCCTAGTAACTGCACAAATGATGGCGATCGCAAAATTAAATTTGATAATATGAAATCTTATTGTTCTGCAATGATTAACGCAAAAGGCGAAGTTAAGAAAGATTATGCTTTTACTCAAGTTACACCAATTGAAGTGGGAGGTAGATTGTATTGTGGGAAATCAGTTCAAGGTCTACCAAAAGATATTCGGGGACTTTTATTTCGTGAATGTACTACTGATATTGACATGAAAAATGCTCATCCTGTTATTTTGAGATACCTGTGTAAAATACATTCAATTGCTTGCCCGAATTTGAGCTGGTATATTGATCATCGTGATGAAATACTTGATGAAATGGGTAAAGAAGGTAAAGAGTTATTTTTAAAGGCTGTCAATGATGATAAATTAAATAAGAAGATTTCAAATCCATTCTTTAAAAATTTTGATAAGGAATGCAAATCTATTCAACAACAACTAACAAAATTAGATTGTTATTCTCATATTGTTGAAACAGTACCTGATGCAAGAATTCGTAATATAGTTGGTTCTGGTCTTAATCGTATTTTGTGTGTATTTGAAAATAAAATCTTACAAGATCTTCATCATGTTTGTAATAAAAACCGTTTGGAAGCAGCTGCTTTTATGTTTGATGGTTTAATGGTATATGGAAATCTTTATGGTAACCAATCTTTACTCGATGAAATTGGAGCTTATGTAAATTCAAAATTTGCTTGCGAAGCTGGAAGTCTTGATATGATTTTTGCTTATAAAGAACATTCTCAATTAATTCAAGTTCCTGATGAGTTTGAAATAAAACAAAATCTAAAAAGAGAAGACTTGCTTGAAAAACGAAAATTGGAAAATGTCTTTATATCTAATGATAACGAAGCTTGTGACATCATATTTGAGAAACTATCAGATACTCTAATATTTGTAAGTGATCGTTATTATTATAAGCATGTTAATTGTTGGATTAATAATTTAGATATGATTGATGCATTAATTCTTACTACTATTACATCTAGTAATATATATAAAACTAATAAGGATTTCGATTTAATCGCATATGCTCAGAATACAAAGACTGCTAAAAATATTAAAGAACTATTATACGCTAAGATCAAAGTAAATTGTTCTACTTCAATTAAATATTCTTGGTTTCACAGTTCTTGTAAAAAGAAGATATGCTTTGAAGATGGTGTACTTGATTTTAAAACAAAAACATTTACGCTTTGGGAAGATGTTAAAGAACCTATTTATACAACTACTTTAATTAAGCGCCCATATTACAATTACTTTGTTAATCCAAATCGGGAATTTATTGATAAAATTAAAATTAATATCTTTACAAATCTATTTGGTAATAAAACTAAACTAGCTCTTCAATTTTTTAGTCGGGCTATTGCTGGTTGTAATGAAGACAAGAATTTTATGAGTTATATGGGAAATCGTGATTGCGGAAAAGGTATATTGTATGAATGTTTTACTTCAGCGTTTGAAAATTATGTTACCAGTTTTAGTTTGGATAATATTATGTGTCGGCGAGAAAGTAATAAAGGTAATGATATTGCAAAAGAAAATGCTTGGTTACTTGATTTAGAGTTTGCCCGTATCGCAATTTCTCAAGAGACTGATCACAATGTAAATGGTAACATTAAACAATCATTGAAGGTCAGTAATAAAGTAATGAAAAGCATCATGTCTGGTGGAGATGTTCTTGAGGGACGGCGATTATATGAACAGGTTACAAAATTTACAATTGATACTACTCTTGCAGTATTTGGTAATAATGAACTTTCTATTTCTGAGGAAGATAGCAGTCAGCACCATTTAAAATTTGAAGGTGTTAAACAATTTGTTACTCAAGAGAAATATGATAGTTTTAAACAATATGGAGATGAATTTGTCTCTGCTTACGCTATTAGAGATCCTGATTTAAAATTTAAGGTACGGTCTGAGGATTACACAAATGCAATGGTCTATCTATTATTTGAAAATTATACAGACACATGTATCACTGTTGAAACAGCTATTAATGATGATGAAGAAGAAATTACTCCTAGTATACGTGCTTTAATTTTTAAATTCTATACTATTACCAAAAATGATAAGGATAGAGTATCAAAAGATGATTTATTTAGACTTATCGGAAAGGATCATAAAAAGATAACTGCGGAACTAAGAGATATGAATTGTATTGGAAGTAAAGATTGTAAAATAGGTATTGAATTTGTAGATGAAGATGGTGTAACTAAAAAGAAACAAATTCCTGCGTTTAAAGGATTGAAATTAAAAGATACTGATACAAGTATGTAACTATTATATTGTTACTATGCATGCTGATTAATAAAACAAATATTTTTTTTATTAATTATTTATACTATTTGCTGAAATACTTATATCTGTAAAGAAATAGCGAAGAAATAGCAAATAGCGAAAAAGGGGGGTCTTAAATGCAAACTATTATAGGAAAGTAGAAAAATGAAAAAAGTTAGATTTTGTTCTTTTGACATTTTATTCTTTCATTTCTCTACGAATTAAAACTTTCATTTAAGACATAGCTTTTTCGCTATTTCGCTATTTCTTCGCTATTTCGCTATTTCTTTAAACCTCCCTAAAAAAATGAAAATAATAGTAATTGTATATATATAACTAGAAACTTCAGATCTAAATAGATCTAAAGTTTAAGAATAGGTATAGGTAATATGAGTTGATATTCTCATTTTTAGGAGAAAGCAGCCTGCACAAAATCAGCTTGGTCATTGTATGTTTAGATGTATTATATTTACATCAATTTTAATATAATACATAGTATTACAATGCCATATTCAGAGGGCGGGGTAGGTATTTCATCAAACATGGTTTAGCTTCTGTTATGGTACATACTAGCACTGTTTTCATTGTCACTAATGCTATTAAATTTATTCTCATTGCTTTGAGCAGGCCCAACAGATTTCCAAACCTATAAATGTAATACCCGCCGAAAATGTAATACCCGCCGTAAATGTAATACCCACCGAAAATGTAATACCCGCCGTAAATGATATAAAGAGTATTACATAGATATAGTATTACAATGCCATATTCAGATCCAAAGAAACAAAGAGAAGCCGTTAGAAATGCAGTCCGTAAATTTAGATCAAAGATTTCCAAACCTATAAATGTAATACCCGCTGTAAATGTAATACCCGCTGTAAATGTAATACCCGCTGTAAATGTAATACCCGCCAAAAATGTTGTCCCAAATATAACGCTTACAATAACAGAACTATCTAATAAGCAAATTCATCAATCTAAACTAACAAAGGTATTACAAGAGTTAGACTCCCGATCAATCCTACTAAGACACATTTATTTATTTAGACCCATTTTGAAATATTTGTTAGTTAGTCATTTTAAAAAACGAATTTTTAAGATAAATAATAAAACCGAATTAATAATGCAGAGTTATAATCTAATATTCTATTATCATGGATAAAAAAGGAATTGCCAATTCTATCAAGCCCATAATCTATGCAGAAGCAGTAGCTGATTTTGTTAGATTAAATCAAATCGACTTAACAAAAGTAAAGGCCGAGACGAAGATAGGTAACAAGTTCCTAGATTTTTTTACCTTCGAAGAGCGATTGAATACTCGCACACGTAAAGGAATGAACTTCTATGAGTTTATGGTTGACAAAGAATATCATGCAAGGCCTTACATTCGCAATTTGTTAGTATATCAGCAAAATCTAAAAGTGAATGAACTAACAAAACTCTATCGAATCTATTCCTTGCATTGTGGTTCTGTAACCTTATTCAAACCATTAAAAGCAAAGCAAATCTACGAACATTTCAATCCAACCACTGTGTTAGATCCTTGTATGGGATGGGGTGGGCGACTATTGGGAGCAGTATCTCACAAAGTACCACACTATATAGGCATCGATTTGAATGTAAATTTAAAAGAGGCTTACCAATCTATGGTTCAAACATTAAATGAACTAGGGGGCATTGCCCCCTATGACCCCAACTACGTTCCTTTTGGAACAACCTTTCTTAAAGGTTGTAAACTAACTAAGGTGGATTTACATTTCTGCGATGCAGTGGGCTTCGACTATTCTACATTAAAGTATGACATGATATTTACGTCTCCTCCTTATTTTAACATTGAATTATACTCACATACTAACAAAAAGACGAAACAAGAATGGATTGACCAGTTTTATAAACCCTTGTTTCAAAATACTTTTGAGAATTTGTTAGTAGGTGGTTGGATGTGCATTAACGTTTCGAAGGTTATATATGAATCTGTTTTTATAGACTTGTTTGGTCTAGCTAGTATAGTGATACCAATGACATTAAAAGTAAGACCTAAACAATCACAGTCAGAGTTTATCTATTGTTGGCAAAAGTAGGGGGCAATGCCCCGTATTAGCTTAATTAAACAAACAAAATTAATATAGTTATATATTATAAATGTCCTCATTTTGGCCACCATTAGAGAACCTACCAACTTTCGATGTTACCGTATTTAGAGATGCACAAGATGTAGTCGAGTATGCTGTTGAATCTGGAATTACAAATAATATAGCGGGTGGAACAGCGGGCGATCTACTTTATCAATCAGCCCCATCTACAACTGCTAAATTACCAATAGGGGCAAACACATTTATTCTATCCTCAAACGGGTCTATTCCTGTCTGGACTGCTCCCAGCGCGGGGCCTACTCCTACTTTAAGTGCAGTTTTAGTTG
>Ga0315284_10013347_pt1 | contig 11696 bp, 12 predicted proteins | sample YL17G09_16_MG_FD_203696 | JGI IMG/M metagenome (GOLD analysis project Ga0315284, IMG submission 203696) | Sediment microbial communities from Yellowstone Lake, YNP, Wyoming, USA - YL17G09_16 | ecosystem: Environmental > Aquatic > Freshwater > Lake > Sediment | place: USA: Wyoming | collected... | reverse complement strand
CTTCACTCGAAATGTCCCTCCTTGCGGTTAGTGTTTTTTTATCTGAATCCATTTTAACCTCTATTGACGGGCATTTCGAGCTTTTTTTTGGATTTCTTAAAAATAATTACACTTATTTAGAGGCTAGATGCAGCGAGAGAAGTGATATCCTTTGCTAAAAACAAAAAACGAAAAGATCTTGATAACGATCGTATTTGCTTAGACCAAGGTTTTTGCCAACAATGATCAGCTTAAAACCAACGCCGTGCAGATTATGAAGTCAAAAGGCGTTGATGATTTTAGGACGGTATAACTAAAGGACGGAAGATGGCATACATTGTTTATTTAGATGAGACGGGCGATCATTCACTGGAGTCGATTGACAAAGATTTTCCTGTCTTTGTTTTAGTGATGTTTATTTGCGATACCACATATTACAACCATACTATTCTGCCGACTGTTGCCCAGCTAAAAACAGATTACTTTGGCCATGAAGGCGTGATACTACATTCGCGTGATATAAGAAAAGCGCAGAAAGATTTTGGGTTTCTTACTAATCCGCAGAAGAGAACAGAATTCATTGATAGAATTAATTCCATGATGCGGAATTTTGATTATACATTAATTGTATCTGTAATAAAGAAGCAGGACCACAAGGATAAATACGGAATGGCCGCGGATAATCCTTATGATTTAGCGATGAAATTTTGTCTAGAACGGTTATTGCCATTTTTAGAAGAAGCGCAGCAAAAGCAGGTTTACCTAATTGCTGAAAGCAGAGGAAGGAAAGAAAGAAGATAATGATCTAGAGTTGAGTTTTTTTAAAATTATAAGCCAGGGCACAGAGTACAATTCAGCAGATAGGTTTAAGCAGATAGATTTTAAATTAAAATTTGTTCCAAAAACGATGAATATTGCTGGTACGCAGTTGGCAGATTTAGCCGCTTATCCAATCGCGCGTTATGTACTGGATAAGGATAAGCCGAATCCTGCGTATGATATTGTTTCAAAAAAATTTTATAAGGGTAAAAGAGAGATAAGAGGATTAAAGATATTTCCATAAAAAACAGGCAATTCCGAATAATCAGAATTGCCTGTCGACCGGGAATCCCCAGTCCTTTTTAACTACGTTAACTAATTTGCCACCACCTACTGTGCATTCGAACTTTCAGTGATTGATAGAAAATATACCCGATGGGGATCCAAAAGTCAAGAGTTTTTTAAATTTCGAATCTGTGTAATCATTTTTAATCTATGTAATCAGCGAAGCTATGAAATTAAAATTTGACCCCAATTTACAGTTCCAGATTGACGCGGTAAACGCAATGGTTGATGTATTTAACGGTCAGCCTTTATCAGAAGGTGATCTGGAATCGTAAAGCGGGACAGAAAAAGGGGGGACATTGGTTCCGAAGACAACTTTAAAAAAGCAGTGAGCAGTTGACGGTTGACAGCAATTCAGTTTACAGTTGTCAGGGAACAGGGTTCAGCAAAACAAAGTAAAGAGTAGTTACGCACGAGTCCAAGTTCTGGTGAATGGTTGAAATCCAGAGCGTGGGGCAAATTTTTGTTTTAAGCTATTGTCTTTGAAAAAAAATATAATAACGACATAAAAAATAATGTTAGGCAGCACAAGAATGACCAAACGGAGGGTTCAACCGAAATGGCTTCGATTAACTGAGGAAACGAATGCTCTTGACTTTCTTGAGCGTGCTGCCGAGTTTATTCGCTTCACAGAATCGGACAGAAAAGCTTGGAAGTGGGTCGTTTTGGCCCTTCATGGAGCGTTGTACGGGTTCGCGATAGCCGCATGTAAGGGGACAACCCACGAGATCGTCATCCGCCGAACAAAGAAAGGAGAGGAGCGGCTGATCTCCTTGGACGACGCGCTAAAAATGTGCCAGGACGAAAGATGGATGAGCACTCTCATCACGGGTCAGGCGTTGAATCTGACGGACAGCCAGAAGGAATCGATCAGAAAATTGAAAAAGACCCTTAGGAATAACTTTGAACATTACGTCCCACGAGGGTGGTCCATAGAGATCCACGGTCTCCCCAGAATCGCAATAGACGTCTTAGATGTAGTTAGATTTCTGGCCGTTGATACGGGGCGATATCAGCAATTGAACCAGAGCCAAAGGCGCAAGGTGAAATCGATAGTATTTCAGAGTAAAAGGTTATTAATGAGATCTAACCTCTATCAGGAGGCGCTACTAGCTGAGAAAGCTGAATACTTGGCATTATAACAGCGTGAAGAGGGACGAGCCGATAAACCGTGGCACCCCTCACCACATTAATCTAAAACCAACAACTTATAAAACCCTCAAACTTTGTAGTATAACGGTCAATCAAAGCCTTCCCCTGACACCGTCCATCAAATCCCTCTGATTCTTTTGCTCATCTCCAAAACCTCTCTGTATAGTTTTTTATCTGCATTATCGAATCCTCCATCCATGAGAAAGTGATAAAATGCACTTTCCTTTGGAATCCTAAGCCAGACAGCATTTTTCCATCAATATCCTTCTCTACCAATATCTTTTGCATTTTAATTTCCTCTATCCTCAACATAGCGTTTAAAGAACTAAAGCCCGCCAGGGCACTTAGCATTTAATTCAAGCCACTCTATGATATCGCTCTTGACCCACTCTTCAAAATCCTTCTTGTCCTTAATGCTAAATTCCTTCATCACTTCCTTGATTTCCTTATCTGAAACCTTTATCATATTAAATCCTCCATAATCATCTTAAGGCACTCATGAGAGCTAAGTGGGACGCTGGGCTATAAATTGATTGAATAAATTATTTATTTTTTTACCAGCGTCCCGCTTTTTTATGCGGATGAAGCAATGAGATGTCACTTTTCAAATAGTATAAGTTCTTCCCGCATAGTGTTTGCAGAGGATATTCACGCCTCTTCTTTTATGAGAAGGTGAAAAGTGGGGGAACTTGACATCCCTCCCGGCATTTCCTATCATCTGACATCATGATGTAATAAGTGTAATCAGTGGAGGCATTATGGTCAGAACTCAGATACAACTCACCGAGCAACAGGCGGAAGAGGTTAAGCGAATTGCAAGGGCACGCCGTGTGTCCTCCGCCGAGATTATCCGGGAGGCCCTGGACAATCTCATCCGTTCGGGCGCTGGGGCGACGGTCGTTGCGGAGGACCGGCGTAGAAGAGCCTTGAATGCGGTAGGAAAGTTCAGTTCCGGGAAGCGTGATATCTCCAGGAAACATGATAAGTACCTGTCGGAGGCGTTCCGAAAGTGACAGTATTGGTTGACACTTCAGCACTTTACCTTTGATTCCCATTTCAAAGAGCAAGGCTTTACCATCCTACCTTAACGAGTTTTAAAAACACTCATTGTACGATTTGGTCGAGTTCATGCCTTTTAACTCAATTCCTTCCTACATATACTGCTTAGCAGTACCAGTACTGGCGGGGTGCCAAAGGTACTACGCGTAATTTGGGAATTGGTTTCTAATCAGATTTTGAACCTCGCTTGAAAAAGGCAGATTGTGTGCAGTAGTCCAGCTTCCTGAGAGTTGGATCACTAGTGTAGTATCAGCTAGCTGGCAATAGTTCAATTCACATCGTTCAGGCATGGCAAGTATCTATGGTACTCGGCAGTGAAGTGTACCTTGTATAAGTTCTCTTAACGCGTAATTAATACTTAAGCTCGCTCACTACATCTCTTAGAATCTGGGAACTCCTCTGGAGGGCCACGAGCTCCTCGTCGCACAGCATAGGTCGAAGGGTTGTCAGAACCCCTGCAGCCCCGAGCACACGCGGCAGAGAAAGGCTTACCCCTTCGTAACCCTCAACCTCGGTGGTGTGGTTGGACATGGTCAGAACTACCCGCTCATCGTCCCGAATAGCGTTCACCATCCTCGAGAGTCCTGCTCCGATACCGTAGTAGGTTGCTCCTTTCCCTTCGATAATGCGGTAGGCTGCCCGGCGAACCCCGTCATCGATGCGAGATTTGACTTCGGTGGTGATCGGTTTGCCCACCTGCGTGGCAAAGTCACCCACGGGAACACCACCGACTTTCGCACTGGACCAGACGAGGACTTCTGAGTCCCCATGTTCTCCAAGAACATAGGCATGCACGGACTGGGGTGCGACTTCGAGATGTTCGCTGAGCAGGGAGCGGAAGCGAGCGGTATCGAGTATGGTTCCTGAACCAATCACGCGGCTTGCGGGTAACCCTGATATCTTTGTGACAATCTCCGTAATGATATCGACGGGGTTTGCGGCTACAACGAGCACAGCCCCAGCAGCGTAGCGGAGCACCTTAGGAGTCACCTCTTGAAAGACTTTGACGTTTCGGCCCAAGAGCTCCAAACGGTTCTCGCCGGGGCGTTGCCCCACTCCACAGGCGAGCACGATAACGTTAGCCCCTGCGAGATCGGCGTAGTCTCCGGACATAACCCGGGTCGGCGATGCAAAGGGTGTTGCATGGAGGATATCCTCTGCATGGGCCTGGGCGAGCTTTTGATTCAAGTCGATCAGCACCATTTCACTGGCCGCCCCTTCAAGGGTTATGGCATAGGCTGCCGTGCTTCCGACGAGCCCGCATCCCACAATTCCTACCTTCATACCAAAGCCTCTGAGTAGTAAACTAGTGCGTTCAGTTCTAACGTTTCAGGTCTATGATTTCCATCCGGTTATTGGCTTCGGGGTGCTTGGTTGACGGTCCTTCCGTCAGGATAGCCAGCTCTCCCTTAAGTTCGTGGTCGCGCAACCATGCTCTCACATAAGACCTCCAGTTCTCTGGATGATCAGGTTCATATACAGGATAGATGCCGTAGGAGAATTGGAGCCTCTGGCAGGTTGCCTCCAGGGAACTTATGGCTGCAATCCACACCGGCGGTCTGAATCTTGCGATACTTCGTGCGGTAGCTCCGGTGCGGGTCGGGACAAACACCGCGATTGGCGAGGCACACTCCAGGGTTGTCTCCACGCTGAAAGCGATCAGGTCTGTCAAGCTGGTTTTACCGTTGCGACCGATATCTTTGAGGATCTCTCTGGTTTGTTGACTCGGCCGGTGTGGTTCAATAGCCTCAGCGATCTTGGCCAGCATTTTTACAGCTTCTACCGGATACTTACCCATGGCGGATTCGCCTGAAAGCATGACGCAGTCCGTCCCATCCAGGATTGCATTGGCGACGTCGGTGGACTCGGCACGGGTAGGACGCCGGTTTTCGATCATCGACTCGAGCATTTGGGTAGCGGTGATGACTGGTTTTCCGAGCATATTGGCCTGTCGCATGAGCCTTTTCTGAACGATGGAGATCTGCTCGATCGGAATTTCTACGCCGAGGTCTCCTCGTGCGATCATGATACCGTCTGCTGCTTCAAGGATCTCGTCTATACAGTCGAGAGCCCGGGAGCGCTCAATCTTGGCGATGATGAAGGGATAGTACCCTAGACTAGTAGCAGCCTTGCGTACCGCATCGATATCGGCTCTGGATTGAACAAACGATTGGCTGATTGCATCGATTCCATTCTCATAGGCGAATTTCAGACCCTCGCGGTCACGATCTGTAAAGGCGATGATGCCCAGATCGATGCCCGGCAGATTGAGTCCTTTACGGGAACGAAGTGCACCACCGACCGCAACCTGGCAGTGGACCTCTTTCCCTTCAACCTTTATCACCTCAAGCTGAACAAATCCATCGTTAAGGAAAATCGTATCCCCTGGAGTTACGGCCTTGGGGAGGCGTTCAAGGGTAACCGAAACCCGATTTGTATCTCCCACGATCTGCTCTGTGGTAAGGGTGAAGGTATTTCCTGGCTTCAGCTCGATCGGTTCTTCGGCAAGTTGACCTATGCGGATCTTCGGCCCTGGGAGATCGGCCATGAGAGCCACACGTCGTCCTGCTGCCTGCGCCGCCTTGCGGAGGCTCTCGATTACTTTCTTGTGGCTCGCGAAATCACCATGGGAGAAGTTGAGACGTGCCACGTTCATCCCTGCCCTCATCATCTGCTCCATGATTTCATGAGACTGTGATGCCGGTCCTATGGTACACACAATCTTGGTCTTATTAGCTGGAAGTATCATGAAATATCCCTCTTGTGAAAATAGCACTAAAATGAATCAAATCTTTCTTGTTGATGAAATCTTCATTTCTTACTGGCCGGCTTTCCAGTACTACAACACTTTGTCCTTTCATCGGGTAGGTGTTATCTGTGATCGATTTCTGCGGATGAATTTCGATACTATCCTTTGGCGAAAGATGAGCTCTATCGATCGCGCAGTACCATACCCGATTCCCGGACCAGTGGATGGGATGTTTCCAGAGAATTATCTGACATGTAATAAATGGTCTCCCTGATAGATTTTCTGCGTGCGGGTGTTTCAATGGAGTCTAACGCTTAGGAGAATACTTTATAGAGAATGCAAAATGGGGAAAAATCCGGGGAAGACGGATTAGCTTAAACACCATTACCCCGATACTTATGCGGTCAAGCCAGGAGGACATAGGCCAACCAAGGTGAACGGTAATGTGATGTTCGGGTAGTTCATACTCCACTACTTTAAGAAGGGCAAGAAGCCGCTGGTAGATATCAGGCTGCATTAAAGGAAAGCGATAGTGGTTAGGAGCCATCTTGCGAGGGATACCTTGACGTGGGGAATAGAACGTGATGTACACCTCATTGTCTCTCGCGGCGTTTAAGGTTGCCTCTCTGGGCCGCCTGAAGAAAAGATGGATATCCTTTGTAGGAGACTGGGCCAGTTGAAGGATCATCTCCATTTCATTATCGGTCTTTTCAATTTCCTTAAGCTCTGGCGCCCTCTTGCGGGCCACCAAAAAGCCACCGACGAGCACGATGCCAGTGACGATGGCCCATAGTATAAATCCATGGGGCTTTTTAATTGCCAGAAAGATAAAACAGCTCATAAAGATGATCCACATCAAGAAGGTAACCAGCCGGCTGGTGTGGAATTGAATAACTTCTTTAGTGCCCATGAAATAACGGTAAATAATGAGCGAGCCCATGTTCAGGCAGAAACTGGCGATCAAACCTATCGCATACATATCAGCGAGAATCATCTGACTGCCCTGGGTAATGAAGATGATGGCAGAAAAAAACGTCGCGTTCAGTAGGTGAATTCGGTAGAGAGACTGCTGCTTGTTGGTGGCAATAAGCCAGTCAAAATGGTAGCGTTGCGCTACCCGTTCAATCATCTCGCTTGAAGCCACAAAAGCGGTATTGACGGCCATGGTAAGGGTAAAACTGGCGAGTGCCCCCACCATAATCCCGAAGATGGTACCATTAACCAGTGTGGCATAGTACGTGATCAGATCGCCCTCATGTTTAGAGAACTCGATAGGGGCGGAGAGGGCCAGTGCAGCTAACACCGGGGTTACCAGACCTACCGTGACTGCAAGGAATATATAAGCCTTACCGGTTTCCCGCCAGTTGCGCACCAGACCGGCGGTCTGGAGAACAGATTCAACCCCCGAATAGGCGAGGATGCAGCTCGCCACCGAGGCAATGAAAATCTGATAGTTTTGAATCCAGGACCCTGTCTGAAAGCGGGATGCGGTAAAATTAATTGCCCCCTTAAAACGGACCAAAAAACTGCTGTCCAGTTGCAGCACTCCGGAAACAATGAGATTTAAAAGGATGAAGGTTGCAAACACAAAGATCAAGAAGGTAAAGCGGGCATTTTCCCGAATCCCCAGAATGTTCAGCATGGCGACGCTCCAGATGATTACCAGGACAATAATGACGGTGGTAGCATGGGAGAGTGGGAAGAAGGAAGTGGCATTCAACACCGCGCTTACCGATGAGAGGCAGGCGGTGAGTACATAGTCAACCATGATTGACGCCACCGCCACGAAGGAGAACATTGGTCCCAGTACCAAATACGAAAATGAATACACCCCCCCGCCAATGAGGCCATGGTGTTCCAATATTTCGGCAATCTCCACTAGCCTGGTGGTCATATAGTGGATAAAAAGAGACGTGAACGCAATAAAGAAGATGGCGCTGGTGCCGATAAAGCGGTGAGCCTCTGCCGGGGCATAGAAGACCGAGGTAAGTTCATCCATCAATGTTAACACGGCTATCGATAGCCAGGTGAGCCACCATCTGCCTTTAAAGTAATAGGACAAAATACCTGGCTTACGCAGCACTACTAAGAAAACGATTACCAGAGAGATATTGAGTACCAGAAGTATTTCTGTTTTCATGTCAGCCTTACAAAGAGGATAGGTAATACACTGGTGATACTAAATGAATAATTATAATCATAATTTTCAATGCCCACACGAACATGGGTACATTGCTATAGCATGTTTTTTCGAAAGCACACCTATCCTTTAAAAGATAGGTTAACCTGCTCTCAGGATTTTTAAGGCTTCATTGGCGGGCATCCCCTCGTGTACAATGGCGCAGGCGGCACGTACGAGTTTAGCGGGGTTCTCATGCTGGAAGGCATTTCTTCCCATAGAGATGCCGATACCGCCTGCCTTCATAGCTCCCTCAATCATTCTCAAGGTTTCCTCATCACTGGTCTTGGAGCCACCGGCAATCACTACCGGGGCGAGACAGCCCTCTACAACTTCCCTGAAGGTTTCAGGACTTCCTGTGTAGGGACACTTGATGATATCTGCACCCAACTCAGCCCCCACCCGCGCCGCATGTTTTACCACCTCAACATCGTTTTCATCCTCGATCTTGGCTCCTCTCGGGTACATCATAGCCAGCAACGGCAGACCCCACTCCAAACACTCTACTGCCACTGTGCCCAGATCTTCAAGCATCTTTGCCTCATCCTCAGCACCGATATTGATGTGCACGGATACGGCGTCTGCTCCCATTTTTATCGCCCACTGGACGGTGTTCACCAACACCTTGTGGTTTGGATCGGGTGCAAGGGAGGTAGACGCTGACAGGTGCAGAATCAATCCGATATCCTTACCAGTTCCCCGGTGTCCATGTAAGGGGAGTCCCAGGTGTCCCACCACCGCATTGGCACCGCCCTCAGCGACCATATCGACCGTCTTACTCATGTTGATTAATCCTTTGATGGGGCCTACAGTGACGCCATGGTCCATGGGCACAATTACCGTGTTTCTAGTGTTTCGGTTAATTATTCTCTCCATCCTGATTGATTTGCCTCTCATAATAGTATCCTCCTTCTTTAGAGATAATTTACGCTATATACAACGACCTTAATTGCGACAAAGGGCAATGTTCCTGCGAAAGCAGGAATAAAGGAAAACACTGGATTCCGGGTCAAAGCCCGGAATGACAAACTGTATAAGACTTATCTCGCAGAGCACACTCAGATGAATCATGAAAAATACTAAAAAATAGGATTTTTTCAAGTAAAATAAATCTTTTAACTCATAGAACTATCAATATAAATTATTTCAATGGTAAACCATCAACATTAAGGTATCACAGGTGCTTTACCGTTTGAACATTAAGGGCGGTTTGAGTAAAAACTAAAACACATAGGAACGCAACGATTTTTATTGCCAAGCTATAGTTAAGCGTTTATTATAGGTCGAAGATTATTTTAAAATTATTTTTAGCCTTTTCTTTTATAGAGCGTGCAGGCATGCCAGCATGCACGCTTGCCAGCCTTTTTGTTTTAAAAGGTAGTGCTCGCGGAAATGAGTATGTTACTCATAGCCTATGAAAGGAAATGATTGTTTATGAAAGTGCTTCTCTCAGGGAATGAGGCGATTGCCCGGGGGGCATACGAGGCAGGGGTTAAGGTTGCCACTGCCTATCCTGGGACACCCAGTACCGAAATACTGGAGAATATAGTGCGCTATAGGGAGATCTATGCAGAGTGGTCTCCCAATGAAAAGGTGGCTTTGGAGGTAGCGATGGGTGCTGCGATTGCCGGCGTGAGGGCACTGGCTGCGATGAAGCATGTGGGAGTTAATGTTGCTGCTGATCCTCTCTTTACCGCTTCTTATACTGGGGTGAGGGGTGGGCTAGTGATTGTGACCGCTGATGATCCTGAAATGCACAGTTCCCAGAACGAACAGGACAACCGGAATTATGCCAAGTTTGCTAAAATCCCTATGCTGGAGCCCGCTGATAGTCAAGAGGCAAAAGATTTGGTGAAGGTGGCTTTTGAGCTAAGTGAGCGCTGTGATACCCCGGTGCTCCTACGTACTACCACTAGGATTTCACATTCCAAATCATTAGTTGAACTCTCTGAGCCAACAACAACTTCCGTGCAGGGAGGAATGGAGAAACAACCTGAAAAGTTTGTGATGCTTCCTAAGCATGCCCGCACCAGACACGGTCTGGTGGAGGAGCGGATGGAGAGGCTTGCCAAGTTTGCCAATAGCTTTGAAGAAAACAGAATAGAAATACACGATACCTCCTTTGGCATTATTACCAGCGGTGCCTGCTATCAGTACGCACAAGAGAGTTTTCCCGGCTATTCCTTTTTAAAGCTCGCGATGGTGTATCCACTCCCCGTTGAGATGATCAGAACCTTTGCAGCTCAGGTCAAAAAACTTTATGTGTTTGAAGAACTTGACCCTTTTTTTGAAGAGCAGATACAATCCCTAGGAATAGAGGTGGTGGGGAAAGCAGTGTTTCCGCGGTGTGGTGAATTCAATCCCACCACCGCAGAAGAAGGCATCCGTGGAAGATCAGGGCGCAGTGAACCGCAGCCCCTCCTCTCCTCTCTCCCCCCTCGTCCCCCGGTCATGTGCCCAGGGTGTCCCTATCGGGGCATCTTTTACACCCTCAAAAAGCAGAAGCTGTTTGTCACCGGTGATATTGGATGCTACACCTTGGGAGCACTACCGCCACTTGAGGCGATGGATACCTGTCTCTGTATGGGTGCGGGCATTGGACATGCGATGGGGATTGATAAGGCACTGGGGAACGAGGCGCTGGGAAAGGTGGTTGCGGTCATCGGTGATTCGACCTTTCTCCACTCAGGTATTACGGGGCTTATGGATATGGTATATAACAAGGGTGCCTGTACCGTGATCATCCTTGATAATCGTACCACGGCGATGACCGGGAGGCAGGATCATCCGGGAACGGGCTATACCCTAAGAGGTGAAGTAACCACACGCATTGACCTGGGCTCTCTGTGTACCGCAGTGGGTGTTAATTATGTGATAAAGGTTAACCCCTATGACCTTGCCCAACTTGATGCGGTAGTGAGAGAAGAGATACGTAGACCAGAGCCCTCGGTGCTTATTGCCGAAGCCCCCTGTGTACTGCACCGGAGAGATAAGAAGCAGCCGGAGGTGCCCCTGGTGGTGAGTGAGGATACCTGCGTGGGGTGCAGAACCTGTCTTCAGATAGGGTGTCCCGCCATCGAGTGGAGGGAAAGGGAGGCTAAAAAAGGTACCTCATCTATTACTCGTGAGCTTTGTACGGGCTGTACGGTCTGTGCACAGGTGTGTAAGGTAGCGGCGATTACCAGGGAAGGTGAGTGAATGGGTAGGGTGGTCAATATTTTGATGGTGGGTGTCGGCGGTCAGGGGGTTATCCTGGCGAGTGAGATAGTGGCAGAGGTGATGGTGCGTACAGGTTTTGATGTGAAGAAAAGTGAGGTCCATGGTATGGCGCAGCGGGGAGGCAGTGTCACTAGTCTCTAAATAAGTGTAATTATTTTTAAGAAATCCAAAAAAAAGCTCGAAATGCCCGTCAATAGAGGTTAAAATGGATTCAGATAAAAAAACACTAACCGCAAGGAGGGACATTTCGAGTGA
>Ga0315284_10013344_pt1 | contig 11698 bp, 27 predicted proteins | sample YL17G09_16_MG_FD_203696 | JGI IMG/M metagenome (GOLD analysis project Ga0315284, IMG submission 203696) | Sediment microbial communities from Yellowstone Lake, YNP, Wyoming, USA - YL17G09_16 | ecosystem: Environmental > Aquatic > Freshwater > Lake > Sediment | place: USA: Wyoming | collected... | reverse complement strand
AATTCTGGGAACGCGCGTGTTGTCGCCCAAAGAGATTCAAGTCCTCCTCATCATGGAATCATGAACAATTCCAAAAGCATGGAGCTTCGAAAGAGCCAGATAGAAGCCTGGCCCGTTCAGTTTCTGCAGTTCCGATTCAAAGAGCTGCGCGAAGACGGCCAGGTCATGCCTCGCGGCAAGGCGGCGCTGATCAAAGCGATATTGGAACTAGAATGCAAAGCCGGAAGCCAATCCTGCAAAAAATTGAAGTGACTCGCGTTGAAGGCTGCGCCGTACTGGCTGTCGCGCCTGATCAGTTGCCCCCGTATTTCAAAAGACGTTGGGCCGAATTGTCTCATGAAGCGATCGGGACGTTTGAGGCTTGGTGTCCATGTTGTGACAACGGATTGTTGTTCTTACGTGATGCTCAAAGCCGAGCATTACGAAATGAAACTGCGTCTAGCGTCAAATGTTGGATGTTTTGCTATGACTGCGAAGCGTGGACCCTGCTCGAAGATGCGGAGATCTTGGGGATGCGGGTGTTGTCGTCTGAAGAATGCGAAGTGGCCAGAATCATGGAGGAATGATGTCCAAGACGCTGCAAGGCCACGTCGACAAGATTGAGCAGGAACTGTTGGACGTTCCGTCTCACAAGACTGGCAACGGGAAATGGCTGCGCAAACTGCGCGTCGGTTTCATCGTCTGGTCGGCGCAAATGGACGCCCACGGATTGTCGGTGACGGTGGGGCAAGATTGTCTCGGCGTGCGCCTGTCGACATGCAACAAGCGAGAGATCAAGCGGCTCGTGGCGTCCATAGTCACCGTGGCCAGCTTGTTCAACGAACCCAAAGAGCTGTTCGCCAATCCGTACGAAAAAACGAAAAGATTGTCGAAATACTTGAAGTGCGAGCCCGGACCGCGCTTGCGATCTTTCCTGGACGAGATTTTGTCGAGTTGGAGAGACTTGAAGGACGTGCGCAAAGAGAGAGCCGAAAAGATCGCGCGCAAGACGTTGCGGACTTGCCGAAACGCCGGAATGTCGTGGCAGGAGTTGTCGTGGATTTGGGACGAACTCGAAGTGGAAAAAGTGCAAAAGTCCTGATGCATAAGTCTGAAGTCAGCCTAGCTCTGCAAAAGATTGAGGGGACGGCGACACTGACCGCAAGCACAGCTCCATATGTCAAAATGCGTTGGGCGGACTTGGATCCAGACTCCGGCCCGGATGTGTCGGGTTGGAGCTTCTGGTGTCCGCGCTGCAAACAGTGTCCCATGTGGGTGAGGGATGCGCTTGGGCGCGCAGTGGAAAAAGGCGTCAAGACCGTGTCATGTTGGTCTCAGTGCTTCGAGTGCAAACTGTGGATTTTGCTGGAGGACGAAGAGATTCAGGGAGCAAAGGTGCTCAGTCCGCAAGAATCTGAAGTGGCGCAAGTCATGGATGAATGAGCCATGCTTCTGATATTCGTAGAAGAACTGCGCGGAGCGCTAGCCGTGCTCAGTGCCGACCCGGACAGCGACGAGTGTCCGCTTTGGGCGTTGGATGAATACGGCCGGCCATGCAAGCTTCCACGCAAAAAATTCGGCGAACGAGTGTTTCTGGCTTCGTGCAAAATTTCTGTGGAGACTCCGTTTGACACCAGAGCTGTGAAAAACAGCCATAGATTTGCCAAAGTCGACGACTGCCAAAAAACTCTCGCGTCCAAAATGCGAGACGAGCTGGCGCGTGCGCTGGCTGTGATGGTAGAAGCTTCCGGCTCTGCGGGAGACTTCAAGGTGTTGGTGCACAACCGGTCGTGGCACCCGTCTGCTAATTTGATGACGATGGGGATGGAGCTCGAATTCTCCGCGGTTCTATGCGGAGAATTCCTAGAGCAGGGTCAAGGACCCGCGGGACCGGAGCGCGGCGACCTTCCGTCTCCAAAAAGAATTTTTTCAAAGATAGAGGATGTTGAGCTAGCCGCAAGAATCTCTCACGAAATGTCGGTCAGAGACGTGATGGACGTCTGATCACGCTTTATTCTGGTCATTCTTCCAAACGTTGATCGCTATGGCCAGCTGATTCAAATGTCCGGCAAGAGAACTTAGAGGCAAGAAAATTCGATATGCCGACGTGCGGTGAGCCTCCTCACCCTTTTCTTTCACGAACTTGCCATCCATGTCGTCGAATGTCTTTTCGACGTGTTTGCCCATGCTGGAAATGTCGCTCTTGGCATTGGCTAGCGCGTCCGGCTTGTCTCCAATGCTCTTCAGCTTCTGATCGACAGCTTTCAAGAGCTTTTCGACCTGCTGCGCCATTCCCTGCATAAATTCGTCTTTTTGCAACTCTTGCTTGGCTTTGACGAATTTCTGGATTTCATGATCGCTCTCGCTCATTTCGGTCATCTGCCTGACAATCTTCAACCAGTGAGCAATTTGATCTCCATCCCCGGCCAAGACCCAACGAGAAGCGACTCTTTGCGCGATTTTGCTGATCATCTTGATCCTCGCTTGCATTGATTTCAATGCAAGAGCTTGGCTATCTCCGCCATGGATTTGAGTGCTGTCGCGGTGCTCTTGAACGAATCCTTGCCCTTTTCCCAGATTTCCAACTGCTTGACGACCGCGGGATTTTCCCCAGCCTTGTCTTCAAACGCCTTTCTCTGATCTTTTGGAAGAGCGCGAAGTTTGTTCATGAACTTCTGAGCTTCAGGGTAATATTTCTCGATCATGGCGAACATGTCGTAAGATTGGCCTTTTTCTTCGGCGAACTCGATCATTTCCCGAATGATCGCATCTTCAGGATCGGTGGACGGACCCTTGTTCGGATCGCCCGTTGGATTGTCCGCGCGAAGCCAGCGGGAAGCGATGCGACTTGCAATCGACGAAGGCCGGCTTGTCGCGACCTTTTTTTCAGGTTCTTTCCCACCCTCGATGGTCTTCTTGAGCTGCTCGACGAGCTTCTTGACTTCGGGGTTCTTCTCGAGATCACCGAGCAGCTCGTCGAGCCGCATGAAGACCGAGTCGCCCTGCCCGCCTTCGTTGATGGCGATCCTGCGAATCAACGAAGAGACGTCTTTAGCGACGAGAGCAGCAGAAGGCCGCTTCGAGGCGTCGATTTTGGCAGCGATGCGGCGAAGGTATGCCGAGATCTGACTGGGAGTCATGCGAGTCTCCTGACTGTTCAAGCGGCTTTGCGTTTGACCCTGCAAATCAAAGCTTGAAGAAGGCGACGTGGGTTTTGACGACCTGCTCGAGCTCGCGCCAAAGGCAAGCGGCACGGTCCGGGTCTTCTTTCCCAACTTTGTCCAATGCTTGCTTCAAGGATTCGAATCGTTGTTCGAAATTGGTCACAGGGTTCGGGTCGTCAGCAGAAGCGACGCGGCCGGCCACTCGGATCAGGTCCATGGTTCCGCGAATCATCAAAAATCTGGGGGCGTGCCGCAGGCAAAGCGAACACATGGATCAAGCCAGTTCGTACAATCTGACGAGATCGGTCGGTCAACTGTTCGCCATTTCGAATGCTTCAAGGTCTGCCGAACACAGCGCTAACCAGATTTCCCGGGTCTCGTCCAGAAACAAATTCGGCGTCGTTCGGATCTTCAAGCGGAAGCATCGCCCACCAATATCCAGACATGTCTGGAGCATTCCAAATGGCGACAGCAGCTTCTCCGTTCACTCCATGAGAAACGACTGCGGCATTGTTCTCCGACGCGTCAAGGTGGCCATAAATGGCCTCGCCTTCCATCGGAAGCATGCCTGACGCGTTGTTCATGCCTTCATACGTGGTGAGTTTTGCCATCCAATCGCCTTGTGCAGGATTCATGGCGACGAGAATTCGCTTCAATTCTCGGGCGACGAGACGCTTGTCAGGCCGCTCAGAATTGTTTGCGCGTCATCGAACTGCCATCCGGAAACACGCGCCACACGTCGTTCCACCAAACCAAGCGGGATTTTGAAAGTCCACTCATCTCAGTCTCCAATCTTCGTTTCAATCGTCACGGCATCTTTTCAACGCTGTCGTCCCCAGTCTCGCAACGGCGGATGGCTTCGTTGAGCCTGCGTTCGGTCCTGTCCCGGTCGCCCTTCGCCACGCCTTCCATGAGTTTTCGAATCGCCTGACACGATTTCGGACCGGCCTGAACGCCCTCGGCCGCCATTTTCTCATGAATCACGGAAAGCGGGTCCTTGCCTCCAAAATCCGTGCGGAGAAGAGACTTGGTCTTCTTCAGAAGTTCCGCAGTCGACTCGTCGGAAAGGTCCGGCTTCGCTTGTCCAACTTTGCGTCCAGCATTCTTTTCAGACATTTGAAATCCTCCATCTGCTCCGGCAAAACGCCGGGTGCGGGGATTTTACATTAAGAATGGGATGCTAAGAAGTCTTAAACGACAATTCTTAAGGGGACCCAGAGACTCCGGAAAGCTTGAACTTTCTCCAACAAAGAAATCATACTAAACAAACGAACAGTGTTAAACCCGGAAAATCGGGATCGTTTGTACAAAACCTGAACGGACCCAGATCGCGCCGAAAGACCCCATTTTCAAGGGTGCATCCGGTTCCGTCCCCAAGAGGGTTTACTCGCGACCCCTCTCCATCTCCATAGGTAGGATATTATACTACATATACACCCGTATACCCCTCCCCGTATATGGATACCCGGCCGGGCCCCAGATCTCCGGTCTATCCTACACCGGCACACACGCACCCACAGGGCGGAGGCCGGCGCCCGGCGGCCGTATCCAGGGACGCGGGCGAGACGGAGCGGCGGCGGGGGCCGCTGCGGAGATCCGGCGGCCCGCGGCGTATCGAGGGGCGCGGGGCGACGCGGCATGGCGCCGCTGAGCCCGATTCCCTCTTGTCAGGAGCCAGCCAAATGACCATCGATTTCCAGAGCCTCTCCACCCTCGAGAGCACGCTCGCCGTGCTCGCCACCGCCATCCCGCCCGTGATCACCACGGACGCCCGGATGTACCCGTTCGTCGGCGAGAAGGCCGTGCGCGCCCGCCTCGAGGCCGATGACGATCTCCGGGTCGTGAACGCGGTCCTGATGTACCACCTCCAGGAGGCCTTCGAGCAATCCTCGAAGGAGACCAAGGACAAGAACCGCCGCGGCTACATGAGCAGCCACGCCAGGACCGCGACCACGATCGTCCAGAGCCTGCTCCTCGGCGTCGAGCCGGCCGACGGCACCTTCAGCGCGGACGGCAGCAAGTTCGAGGGATGGCAGTCCTACCTGACCCACATCGGCGGCCGCTACGCCAAGCAGCTGGCCGTCAGCCTCCGCACCCACGCCATCGTCCAGGATCCGGCCCTCGGCATCACCGCCGCGATGTTCTCGGTGAAGTGACCGCCCGGCCCGCAAGGGCCTCCCCTCTCGTCCACGGGGCGGGTCCCGAAAGGGATCCGCCTTTTGGCGTATCTCGAGTTCGGCTGGAAGCGGTCGGGGGAGAGTCTCAACAGGAAGGATCCGGATGAACGGACAGAAGTATGAAGCGGTTCTGTTCCTGACCGAGGAGGGCAAGGCCTTCCGAGGGGAGGCCGGCACGGCGCCTGAAGCCGTGGCAGAGGCTTTGGCGAAGATCGGCACTTTGAACGGTCCCTGGTGGAGGGAATGCTTCAAGGTATGCCAGGTATCGGACGAAGCCCTGGCAGGGATCTTCGAATGCCCCGACCATCCTGCCGAGCCCTGTTTGCTCGTGGTGTTCGACAATGGGGACCCTGGTTTGAGATCCGCCCAGGGGTTTGTCAGGATCCTGCCATGATCTTTCGCGATCCACGGCAGGGGATTTGGAAGGAAGCGGACCGGGCAGTTCCGTGGCTGGCTCTGCTTTGTGCGCTTCCTCCCCAATCCTCTGTTCAAACCTATGGCAGGGGGTCTGTTCGATCGTATGGGATATCCTCTTTGATAGACGCCGGGTGGCAGGGGGTTTCAAAGGATGGCGGAGATATTTGACAGATCCCGCCTAGATATTCGGGTCAAAGGGGATGGAGGGGTTCGAAGGAGATCTTCAAAGGGCGGAGTCAAAGGCCTTTTTTGAAGCAAATATTTGGCATGGATTTTCGAAGGCAGTGCCAGATCCTCTTCGAACTACGCCGTTGGTCGCCGCCGCCGAAACCAATCCGTTAGGCCGAATATCTGGCATATATTTTTCTCAATCCTGCCGGGGATCGTTCCACGAACCCTAAGTCTCCTCCAGGGACGCTTCAGTCCACCGTCATCCCAACATCACCAACGCCAGGACAGTCTCTTCTTCCGAGAGTTTCTTCCAATACGGATGCTCGAAGAGGAACCGTCCGGCGGCGTTCGCCGCGGCGTGATTTTCGCAGTAGGCCATGATGTCGCCCGTCAAAGAATGGCGCCACAAATGTCGCCCTGGCTTGTCGCAATACGTGGTCTGTCCGACCATTTCTTTGCACCCTAGGGTCACGTCTCGGTTCCACCCTGGTCGGCCGGTCCGACTTCTTCGACGGACAGGATTTGCGCCAGAATTCCAAGCGCGCTCAAGAACATCTGCTTGGCGTGGTTTTCGCTCAGGGCTTGCAGCTCGACCGCCGCCGGTCCGCCGTCAAGCACCGTTTTGATTCGAAACGTCTTCTTCTTCGGCAACCCATTCTTCATTGCGCTTCGTTCCTTTGCCCGAACGGGCGGGTCAGGGCGTCTTCCAGCTTGTTGATGAGAACCCACTGGACGCCGAGCAGATCGATGGCCTTGCGCGTTCGGCCCAAACGGTACGTCTGGCACGTCCACTGCGTCGAGAACCAATTCAACCTCCAACGGTCCATCGCGTCACCTCCAGGTGAAGTCGTGTCGAAATGTATGCCATGGAATTCGTTGAATCATGCCATGGTCTCGGCGGACGGCAGGGGCGGATGTAAAGTCCGCCCCGCCCCGCGGCCCGGTCAGTCCAGGATGTAGTCGTTGTCCTGCGAGATGAAGTGCTCGTCGTCGCCCGCCGTCCAGGTCCGATTGCCCGTCGGCTGGGCCGTGCAGATCCGGTCTGCCACCAGGTCCTCGTCCCACGTGAGATCGCCGAAGACGTCCTCGGCCGTCTCGACGTCGTCCATCCGCACCGGGCAGTCGATTGCCAGCACCTGGCCCCCGCGCGCCCTGTCGAGCCAACTGTGTCCCCTGTCGAGCCTCGTTTTCGCCATTTCTCGCCTCCAGCCCTCGATACGCGCCCCGCGCCCGCGGCTCCGGCGCATTTCAACAACCATTGCCACAGAACGAGCAGCAGCTGCATCATTTCAAAGCCCATTCTTTGACCGTCTTGCCGTTTCTCTGGGCCTTGCGGCCTGAAGACGGGGCCGAAGCCCCATCCCCAAGCCCAGGCCCGCCCGCTGTCAGCGGACGACCACCAAACCGCAGGCATCCTCCCCAAGCTCCAGCCGTTCGAGCCGGAACTCTTCCTTCAGAATGCTCTGCCTGAGGCCGGTCATCTGCGGGGGCGTCTCGCCCTTCCACAGGACCAGGATGTTTTGATCGGCCCACTCTGAAAACTTGGTCGTCGGGTCGTATCGGCTCTGGTCGTATCGGCTCTGGATCATTCCGTAGCGGAATTCCCCGTCGTAGTCAGCGTCCAGCTCGATGCCGTCGGCGGGCAGGGGCGCGTCGCAGCAGACCACTTCCACTCTGTACAGGAGATCCTCCTGCGCGGCGTCGATCATGTTCGAGACGAGCTCTTTGTCCTCGTCGGTGTCCAAGTCCGTGCAGAAGAAGGCCGCGCAGTACTTCTTGATGGCCTCGATGTGGTTCGAGGCGATCACCAAAGCCGCCCCGCCCCTCGAGTCGTAGTGTCCGAAGACGTACGCCTTCTCGGCAGGCCCTTGCTGCCTGTCTGCTTTCTGGTCCGGGTCCGGCTTGGCGAACATCAGGTCCGTCAAGGCTCGGGCACAAGCCCGATCATCGCCGATGAGAATCGTCATTTGGCTGGCTCCTTTGCCGGGCGACACCGCGCCGCCCGCGCCCCTGGATACGGCGCAAGCCGCCGCGGCTCCGCCGCCCGTCGCAGGGAGTGTTCAAAGGCCGTCAGGTGCTGGGTCCGCTGTTTCACTTTGCTTGACAGGGGCAGTGGGTAAAAATCCTCTTTAAAGACGCTTGCCCCGTTTGACGGCCGGGAGCTCTTCAACCCGGATGCGGAAACGCCGAGCTCTTCCCTTCGAAGAACGCATCACAATCAAACCCCGTTTATCGACTTCACCGGAGTATTCGACGTCGTTGACGCATGTGATCCACTCTCCGCCGCCGTCCTCCTGTTGAGAAGTCATTGTCTGCTTGATGGCGATCAGGACGTCTTGGGCCAGAGTTTTCGATTTCATTCGTCAATTTCCAGGGCCATGGCTGCAGCCCAATCTTTCGCACCTTGCTCCGACAGCGGCTTCTTCGACAAGACCGCGTAAGGCTCGCCGTCGACGGTGACGACCCAGAGGCACAAGCCCTGGTTCGCGTGCTTGCCGAGCGCGTACCACAAATCCTCGTGCGTGTCCGAGCCGTCTTCACGACAAATGGCCGCGACGATCTCGTGGCGGGTCTCGATTTTCTTGAGGAGCTTGTCTTTTTGGTCGTCGTTCATGACGCCACCTTCCAGTCGAAGTCCACGGCGAACGCGAAGTCGGAGTCGGAGAACGGCACCTCTTCGAGCCACAGGTCGATGTCGCGCCTGGCGACGCGCTCGAACGGCCCGACGCCGCCGCAAATCTGGTGGTTGCACAGGAACATCACAGGGGTGCCCCTGCAATGTAGCAAGACGCCGGGGCGCCGTTGTCCGCACGAATCGCAGGTTTGCGTGGTGATGACGTCGAAGTCTTCCAAATCGCGCATGGCTCACCTCCGGATCCGAATACGCGCCCGGCTCCCGCAGTTCCAATCTGCTTCGAAGGAGACCTTTAAAGACCGTCTTTCACGAACATGCGCGCATATGCCATATATCCGCGTCGCCCATGCCTGATATTTCCGTCACCCGTCAAAGGGGGCGTTCAAAGGGCACCGCGCGGGCAGCGGGGCCGGAGGTGGCGGCCTGCGCGCCGTAGCACAGAACGCGGGACGGCAGCGCGGCGTGGTGCCGAGCGGTCCCGCGTTGGAGCCAGCTATGACCATCGACGCCAGCAGCACCGCCCGCAGCTACCCCTTCATCAGCAAGCGCCAGGTCGCCGAGCGCATCGCCTCGGACGACGACTTCATGCTGATGGCCCTGGTGATCTTGCACGATCGCCAGACCGAGTTCGAGCAGGCCACCAAGACCACGGTCTCGCGCAACCGCCGGGGCTTCATGAGCTCGCACGCCGTCAACGGCACCAAGCTCGCCGAGAAGGTCCTGGGCGGCGAGGCCCTGGACGCCGAGGAGATCGCCAAGGCGCGGGACATCGTCGGACACTACAGTCGCCAGATCTCCGCCCACCTCAGGGAGGACGCCAAGGCCTCCAATCCGGAGCTAGCGGAGGTCGGCAAGCTCTACGGGGTCTGAGGCCCGGCGCGAGCGAGGGAGGGTGGCAGGCAAGCCACTCTCCCTTTTCGCGTCCCGGAATGTCTTTTGAAGACGATTTTTGAAAAGCCGTTAAATCAAGCCCTTTTCACGAAGGGCTTGTTCCACTTCTGCGTTGTAATATGTGCTGTTTACCAAATCTTGTACAGACTTGGCTACGATGAGATCGTCTCCGTTCGGCAGCGTCCAAATGTCGACATCTTTCGACGGGATGATCTGGTTAGTCTCCATGGCAATGTAGTACGAAGAGTCCATGCAATTCTGAACAACCACTGCACCGCCATTCGGCATGACTGCCTCTTGCGGCTGAATCTCTGCAATGATGCGACGCAAATGTTTGATGACCAGGTTGCGGTCTGGGCTGTTCGATTGATCTATCGAGGTTGCAAACCTACGTAGTTTGGCCGACATCTGCTTGGGTGTCATTTTCATGCTCCGAATTGGTTGTATTATACAAAATCGTATTAAAAGTCTTTTACTGGCAAGCCTCTTCTTCAGACACGTATTCGTCCAGATAAGGGACGTATGCGCACTTCATGAGTTTTGAACCTGATGGATGATGTACTCTTGCTCGGTGATTTCAATCTCGCCGCCCGAATGGCCCGCTAGAACATTCGCCCGTACCCTGGCGTGATTCTGACACCAAGCCCAGCAAACTCCGTCTCGCTCCTGGAAGAACCGGACCGCGGTTCTGTCGCACTGAACAAACTCCAGATTTGGAAAGTCGGATTCTCTGTCGACCCACATGCATCGGATCATCGGTTGTCCGCCAGTCCGCAAGCGCCCCGGTGTCCGGAATCGTGGTAGCAAACGCCCGATTCCGGGTCGCACTGGACGCGGTAGGGCTCGGGCTGGTAGTTGCCGCAGATTCGGGCCGCGGGACCGACGGCGCCGACGGCGGACCCTCGCCTCGGCTCCTGAGCGGACTTTGGCGCGGGTCGGGTTGCCGGTTTCGCCGTTGCGGTTTTGTTCGGCACAGGGGCGCTTTGACGCACCGCTTGACGCGGCGCGCTAGGAACCTCTTTGCGGGGACTGCACGCGAACGGAACGACGTTTTCCCACATCTTGCACTCGCGGTGATAGCCGTTGAGAACCAGGTTCATGGCCCCGATCATTATCAAAGCCATGCCCAGTAAAACGACGGAGGCGAGAAACCCAACGACGGTCAGAGTTTTTCGAAGCATTAGTCGTCCTCGTTGCAATCGTCTGGTTCAAACCCGTCCAGGTAGTCCTCAAAAGCTGTCTCATCAGCCAAACTCCTTGATGGGCGCAGGTTCCACGGAGTCGTCGTCGACGTGATATACGCGCGTCAACGCAGCCGGGGTTGCCGCGACGTCGACCTCCCTGAAATAGACGTACCGGCCGTCTTCCTTCTCTTCGACGTTGTACTCGGCGTTCAGACCCTTGGCCACTTCGCGGCGCTGCTCGTCCGTCAAAGCGCCCTCGATGGCTCCGCAATAGTAGTCCGCCGTGTCGTCCTTGTATAGAGTGACGATGGTGACCTTCATCGGTGGCCTCCAAGCTCTCGGAGAACTGCAACCGAACCCTTGTCGCGAATCCGATCGAGCAAAGACAGCTGGACGGGGCGGTTCAAACCGACCAGGGCGACTGCCGTGGCCGCGACCGGAAGCGGTTCCAGGTATTTGCCGTAGCACAGGGCGAACCGGGCAGCGACGTCCCGGTACTCGACGAAATGGTTAAAGCCGAGGCGCTTGAGCTGAGCGACGGCGCGCTTGCGGTCGCCCTGGGTCAAGTACCCTCGACAAATCGTGGTGATCTGGATCATGCGGCTGGCCTCCGCCTGCGGGTACTCGCGCAGGTCCGCGACTTCCAATCGCCTTCAAAGGACATCCCCGATACGCTGAAGGCCGAGCTGCCACAAGCTGCGTGTTGGCGTAACAACCACGCAAATGGCAACCCGGCCTTCCTTTCCTTGGCGGGGGTGATCAGTCCCCGCCGCCCTCCGCGCTCTTTCGGCCCCGCATCCACAGCCACGGTGGGCTTCGCTGTGGGCGATCGGGGTCACGTCTAATACCACTTCATCGGACCTCCTGCGATGGCTTGGGTTGGCGAGTCTCAGACTTCTCGGAAGAGCACGAACTGACCTTGGATCAGTTCGGCGTCGGCCAGGTCCCGATCGACCTCCGGCGCTCGGTACGCGCGGCCAGCCCGCGCCTCCGATTCTGGTCAGGGGTTGAGTTCGCGGCAGGCGGTGCTGCCGGTTGCTTCGAGCTGGTCGGGGCACTCGTCCGGTTCGGACACGCCCC
>Ga0315284_10013343_pt1 | contig 11699 bp, 12 predicted proteins | sample YL17G09_16_MG_FD_203696 | JGI IMG/M metagenome (GOLD analysis project Ga0315284, IMG submission 203696) | Sediment microbial communities from Yellowstone Lake, YNP, Wyoming, USA - YL17G09_16 | ecosystem: Environmental > Aquatic > Freshwater > Lake > Sediment | place: USA: Wyoming | collected... | reverse complement strand
CGCCACTCTCATTCCATCTTCGATTTGCTCACCGGCAGCAACGATGATGTTGAGGACGATGATCCTCATCCAGATCTCTTTTCGCCGCATCGTCCCGATGCGGCTCTTCACAGGTCCGAACTTCCTCTTCAGCTTAGAGAAGTACGCTTCAGCCCTCCATCTCTGGTTGTACTCTCTTCTGAACTCATCCGGTTCATCTCTGTGCCTCATGAGCATGTGCTTCCACGCAGGCCTTCCCATGCTCAGGAGCTTTGGATGTCTCTTTGGTTTGACGAACGGGATTGCCCCGAGGTCTTCTATCATCTGGACATTGTCTCTGGAGAGGTACCCTGCGTCCGCTCTGACGACGCCCATCTGGGCGTCGACGTCGTTCAGGAGGAATGGGAGCACGAGGGTATCGGAGGTTGTTCCGTCGGTGATGGCGATTGCGAACGCCGCCCCTCTGTCGTCGATGGCAGCGTGGAGTTTGACGAAGTCCTTGGACCGATCGGTCGGATGGGAGAGCCAGTGATCGAAGAGCTTGGTGCCCACGCCGGTCGAGTCAAGGTTTACCTTCAGCGGACGTTTTTTTTAGCTCTGCGAGGATGTGTTTGTTGAGTCGTCTGAGGTAGGACTCATCGAGGTAGAACATCGCCCTGCGTATGGTCTCATAGGCTGGCCACTCGTCGCCGAGGCCTATGTCGTGCCTGAACTGGGTGTTGCCTTGGAGGTAGCCCTCCATCCATCGATAGGACTTGCCGGAGTATATCCTCCAGAGGCACAGCATGACCAGTGGTCGTGCCATGAACTCGGGAGGGCGTCCGACCCTGCGTTTGCCGTCGTCCTTGTACCTAGGCTTCCATATCCAGGGTTCAGGTTCTTCCCAGACCACCTTCTTAGCGATCTTGAAGAGTCTCTCCGCTTCATTGACCAGGACCGTGCTAATGCGCCTCCAGTCTCGTTTGCTCAGGCAGAAACCGCCCATTAATGCATCCCATCCTGAATGAGCTTTCGCTCATTCAGCCAGATGATATGAGCCTCGGACGTTAAGAATTATGTGTCACAGCACGAGTGCAGGAAGAATTCATATCTAAGCGAATCATAGCGCATCAGTGACATCTGCATGAACTATGCTAGGGAAGGGCAACAAGGGGCTGGATTTCATGTCTGACCCCTCGTATGCAGAGGAGACGAGCAGCAAGAGTTGGTCGAACAGTGAACGCCGGAGTCGGCTCTTTGATCTAGCGCTCTTCTCAGTATTTCTGCTTTCATTATCGACGCAGATAGCGGTGCTGAGACAATCTCCAATGAATGGTTTTGAAGGAGACTTCTACAAAGCAGCGGGTCCTGCGTGGACATTGGCTGTTATCTTGGGATTCTCTGTTGCTAGTATCGAAATGATTAGAAGGGTCGATGGAAGACGCACCTCCAGGAGTACTCAGACATTGCTCGGCCTGTCTATGCTGACCGCGCAGTCGATCCTCTTGCTCTCAAGTCCATCCATCAGGTATGAACTCCCTTACGGAAGATGGGATGCCTTCTACCATCTGGCCTGGGTCCGAGATATCATCATGAACGGGAACGCGTCTCTGGAGACAAACCCGTATCCAGCAATGCATATTCTGATCGCTGCTGGTCAGATTCTGGGGGGAGGCAATCTGGATTGGGTTGTTCTGCCGACGGTTTTCTCTCTGAGAATCGTGCTCGTATTCCTGCTTGCTCGTCTTCTCTCCCCATCTAGGATGGTCCAATCATTAGCGGCAATCCTAGCAGCGATTCCTGACACGTCTGCTGGGACAAACTTGGCACCATTCTACTTCGCAATACCGATTCTTGTCGCTTGCGTTGCATTACTTCTGAGATTGACGATATGTCAATCGACAGCGAAAGCTCATGCTAGGTTCTGGGGCGTTCTGGCGGTAAGTCTTGTAGTCCTGTCACTAGCTCACTCATTGACAGGTGTAGCGATGGCCCTGGGAGCAATGACGCTTCTCATCGGAATTTCCATTTCACGAGGGACAACCCACCGAGAGCACAAGAGAAGCGTAGCATTACAGGCATTCCTTCTGGCAACTTGCATCGCTATTGCCAATCTGCTTTTCCTTGGCAACGCGTTGATCATATATGGGGGTCTTCTGCATAACCAGATTGAATCCGGGGCTCTGACTCCGACCATACATGACCCTTTAGGGAATCTCAGTCTAATTGTTGCATCATATGCCTTCCAAATTATCCTCTTCTTCCTTTTCATCGCGTATCTTGCACTAAGGATAGTGAGAAGAGCCGATTCTTCGTTCAGCTCGCTCGAATACTCACCCAGAGCAGACCACTTGCTCTACTATGTAGCTGGTTTCGCTATCTTTACTCTGGTTCTTGAGCGCTATCAACCGATGGGGAGCAGCGTATATATCAGGACCGCTTCATTATCTGGCCTCCTGCTAGTACCCTACATAGCGGCCGTTTTGACTTCCTTTTTGAAATCCAGATGGACGGGCAGCAATCGCCTTCACGGCACCCCCAAGAGAACCGTTCTCACCCAAGGCGTTACCCTGGCAGTTTGCATGCTTCTATTCCTAGTTGGCTTTCAATCCTATCTGCCGACGAAACGCACAGGCAACCCAGGCATGGAGTCAACGATCAGCGAGGCGGCCGCCAATGTGTGGCTTGTCGAGTCCTCGACCAATCTGTCAAAGGAGGGTGTACGATTCCTCGGGATGTCTTCTCTCTATGCACGCACTTGGTATCTGTTTGGACCAGATGTGACTGAGTCATTGTTGGGGACCGCGCAAGAAGAAATGCAGAAACGATTCTTAGGAGCAATAGAAAACTTGCTCTCTGCAAATCAATCTTCACCAGGCGACCAAACGATTCTGTTCTGTGATGCCTACGCAGAACTGTTCGCAGTTTATGGCATTGATAGAAACGAGTTGAACATCTCGACTGTGATGTGGCCAAATCCAGGTTTCTGGGGAAATGAGAGAGTAGCTGTACTCTATTCAAACGGCCAGGATTTGGTAATGAGCCTTCGATAAGGAGGATCAAACCAAAAGCCCTACAACGAAGAGACTCATCGCCGAAGATGAACCATGCTAACAGAAAGGCATTCAGGAAGCGTTTTGCCGTGCGGTGCCCTTTAGAGACCCAATGAGAATCGGCGTTCAGGGGGAGTACCTTTGGCAACACATGGCCTAACCAGGAATCAAACGACTTCTACAAGAGACGTTTCAACTCTATGATTGGAGTTTCCTCCAGATCATGAGCGCTGAAGCGCCAAATTGCACGAAAGAACGGATGACGGAATCGCATGCGCTCGCAGAACGGAAGCTCCAGAAGCATAAGGAGCTGCTGTTCAAAGCTCTAGCATACGACGGGATAATGAGAGAAGCATTCTTCTGGTTCGCAGTCAGACGGTTCTCAGAATTATGACAACAATGCTCAACCGGTCTCTATGCCCAAGCGCACGAGTCAATAGCTAGATGAATAGACGATGGTATCTTATTGAGGTAGATGATACATCATGGACGGCCCTGGTGGTAAGATTCCTCAAAACAGCTCATCGGATTCTCCGGGCTTCACACTAGTTGTTTCCTACTATGCGCCGCCCGAGATCGGTGGAGCCTCCGCGGTGATGTACGAGTTGTTGCGCCATTTTCCTTCAGATTCGCTGACGCTTCTCAAGGCCGCAGCAAAACCCGATTCGCCAAGAGGTGACAGACGTATCGATATTCGCACTTTGACATTGAAGAGTTCACTTTGGTTGACACGTCTGGAGATGCCAAGCTTCCTTCTGATCCCGTTCACAATCTTCCGAGTTGCTTCATACTTCAAGAGAATGGGAACCCGGCCCAGGAACATACTTGCAGTCTTCCCGTCATTGGAGTTTCTTCTCATATCACTTTTCCTCTCGAAATTCTTGAGCATACCGCTTTACGTCTACCTCCATGATTGCATCGTCGAGACTGCGAGAGGACATCCCCGGAAAGAATTGGCCAAAGTGGCCGAAATATGGACGTTCCGCAGCGCAACGAAGGTTTATGCTTTGAGTGGGGCCATGAAGGGATTCTATGAGCGGAAGGGACTGGGGTCCAAGATTGGGCTACTTCCCCACGGGGTCGATTCCAAGTTGTTGCGCGAGTTCGAGAATAGGCCTTGCACGAATCCAGTTCGTGTTGGTTTTGCAGGAATGGTATACGAGACGAACGATTCCGCATTCAAGGACCTTGTGGAAGCGAAAAGAATCTCAAATGGGAGACTTGAGATTCACCTAGCGACCTCAAGAGACTCACGTGCCTGGCTGGTAAGAATCGGAGTTGCGGATTCGATTGACAGTATTTCAACAATTGAGATTCATGAGAAACTTGTCAGCTTCTTGTCAAATTGCGATGTGTTGTTTCTTCCCTTGAATTTTGAATCACCCTTCTACTACGACTTACTCACCGTCTTCCCAACGAAGGTCACGGACTACTGGCTAGCCCAACGACCGATATTGGTTTACGGCCCTAGGGAGTACGCGTTCGTTGCTGAGGCGAGTGATGATGGATACGCGAAAGTGGTACACAGAAGAGGAGGAAAGAACATACTGGATGCAGTAGACGAAATCTGCGCATCTCCAAGCATGAGGGAAGCGCTCGTGAAATCGTCCCGTAGAATGATAGACTTACACGACAGCAAGGAATTCGTGAAGACCCTAATGATGGACTTAGGGATTCTGAGCTCTGATCCCAGTCTGGACAACTGAATTGACAACCTGTAGGCATGATCCTCCACAAGAGAACGGAATCAATTACGGACCTGGAATCGAATTCTTCTGCAGAAGTATCCCACGCGCTGGTGATAAATGCGATCTCCGTGAAGATGAGGGACTCCTTAGGCAACTCTCTATGTAGTGCTCAATCCAACTCCGGTGGCAATAGAGCAAAGGTTGGTTCAATTAGAGGGCAGTGACTTGTTCACATGAATGTCGAGACTAGACTAAGGTGAGTCGTATGGAGCATCCCTAAATAGCCATTATGACCCTGAACAGGAATGGGAAGGAGGACACTATCCGATGCCCAGATTCTTTGAAACGAATCCTTGAAGAGCTCACTGCCCGAGCCATTTTCCGAAGACGTTTGAACCAGTTGGTTTGGGAGCAGAGATGCTGAAGTAGTGGGTTCATGTTTGTTGAGTACTCACCCAGTAGAGAGACAATGACTCTGAGGTCACTTCGCTCCCAAATAGCGCTTGATATCGTCGAAGTCTGTTCGCAGCTTCGGATCATCGCATTCTGCCCTCACAATCCATCCGCGGAGATATCCCGCACACTCTCCTATCTGTGGATCGTCCTTTGCGAGCCTCTCCAACAATGGAAGCCAGATAATCTTGTTCATTGCGACCTCTTTGGCACTCATCCTCTCCTTGGAATATGGGTTCTTCTCTGTCAAGACAAATGCCTGGTCACGCCACATCTTCAATCCCAAATCCCAATATATTGCGAAGCCCCAGATCCCGCCCGCGAGAACAAGGATGAGAATGGACACGCCAGTAATAGGACTGGAAAACAAGTAGGTTCTCCGACCGACATATGAATACATCTGCAATGCCAAGTTCACCGCTAGCAGCACCAGAGTGAGAATCTGGGCAACCTGCTGCAATCTCCATATCTGCAACATAAACCACTTCTTCATTTCCGCTCGCAACTTAATCCACTCCTATTGAGAAGAACATACTAATTCGTAACTATAAGACAATTCTCAAGTCTCTTCGATGGACGCCAACCGTTTGATGATTGATGCTAATATCCCAAGGTGCACCGTAGCACATTCGGATTCGGGTCAACAGTCAAATTCCCCTTACCTCGCCACATCGCTCAGTGTCTCCTAAACGAACGGCTCAATGTCACTCATTCCCTCGAACAAAGCACGAACTGACTGCACTAGTCGAGACATTCCCGAACTTCGACTTCCACGCGAAAACGAACAGTCGCTCGGTCTGCGAGACAATGAACATCCCACTGGTTTGTCCATCTGGCATGACTCTGTTATGCAAGGTCTTCCCCGTGAAGTCCATGAGCATAGATGTCAGCTCGACCGCGTCTCACGATGTGCACAATCCTGCGAGCTCATCATCGGATGGATGAACGCATTCAACGGAGCAGCATGTCTTGAACCGTCTTCCCGAACCACACGCAGCGATGATCTTGACGTTCTCCACCTCGCGCTTCACTGACTCCATCGCATCCAGGAAAGCCGATCCATTCCTCATCCTGATTGGCTAAAGTCTGAATCAGACGATCCAATATGCATCCCTGGGAAAAGACCGTAGAGAAGGAAGGGCGAAAACGCCCCGTTTCAAACGTATTGACTAACGGTTTGGGCAGATAGAATCTGCCCATATCTCAATGGTCTCTGCTACATTGTGTCTTTCGCATTTTTTGCATTCAACTAACAAACTCGCTTGGAAGGCAGGCATGAGACGCGCAAGGAGTCTTGACCTCGGAAGCTTCGGTATTTCTATCGCTGTGGGTATATGCCTTATTATCCTGAGCCCTGCAAAGTTGCACAGGTTCTGCAATGCCATGTAGTCATAGGCTTGAAGGTGGAGAGCCCCCATATTTGCGGGGTCCAATTGGTGGTAAATCCTCCTTCTGTTGAATAGACTGCACATAAGATTCCACAGCGAGCTTGCATTTGGAGTATTGATGAAAAGGACTCCATCTTCTGCCATGAGTCTCCTTATGTTTTCGAGGGTTCCTATCGGTGACCTCACGTGTTCGATTACGTCCATGAAAAACACGTAATCGAATCCTCTTCCTCCAAAAACCGAAACGTCTTTCTCAATATCGCATTGGACCACTTCGACATCCAGATTGTTGGCTTTGGCTAACTGGGCTGTCTGAGTGAGGTACCCACTGGAGATGTCAGATGCCACTACCCGATGACCATCCTTTGCTAGTCGAACAGCGAGCCTCCCTTCGGCACAGCCAAGATCCAAAATGCGCGCCTTTCGCTCCTTGAGTACCAGATTTGCGAAGAACTCGACTTCTTCCGGGTCTGTCATGAGTGGCACTTTGCTAAGGAGTTCATATATGTCAGCGTAATGTTCTGAGTAAGTATCTCCGCTAGCACATTCGCTCGTTCTCTCTTGCATGGTTCAAGACCCGCCCATGTACGTTCTGACAGCTGTTCGTAACTTCTCGCAAGTATTTATCCATTTGTCGCATGGAAAAGAAAGAGGTTTGGGTCGAGTTTCCGGTTGCTTTCCGAAGATGCCACAGACAACACAACCGGTACCCTTTCGAGTTCAGCCAGTCACTCTCGTAGGTTCAAGCCCCAGAAGGTCAACCAGCGAATTCTTGAGGAAAGACGAAGAGAAGAAAGCATGGCTCAGTCAAAGGTTGCTCAGTTGACTTTAGGCAGACCTTGATCTCGCGCTTCACGGACTCCATCGCATCAAGAACTCTCTAACTGGATGCGACTTACCTGTTCCAAGGACATAGTCACCAGGTTCTTTCTGCTGCAGTATCATCCACATAGCCTCGACATACTCTGGCGCATATCCCCAGTCGCGCTTCGCCTCTAGGTTGCCAAGATAGAGAGCATCCTGCTTCTTTGCCAAGAAACCAGCAATCGTCCTGGTGATCTTTCTTGTAACGAAAGTCTCTCCTCTCCTAGGGCTCTCATGGTTGAACAGAATCCCGTTCGAGGCGAACATCCCATGTCCCTCACGGTAGTTCTTGACCATCCAGTAGGAGTACACCTTCGCACACGCATATGGACTCCTCGTCTGAGGATTTCAGCGTGTATCCTGTTCTTGAACCTGGATGCCTGCCGGAAGAGATATGCGCGCTGTCTCACGAGCTGCCTGAGATCGCGCATATCTCCTGATGGAACCTACGATCTCGGGATGAGGTTCGCCCTCAGCAGCTGAGCCAGGGTCTCGGCATCGACTTTGTCCATCTTGACTCTGGCTTCTGCGATAGCCCTCACCTTGAGTGAATGAGCCAGAACCGTCTCGAATCCTCTCTTCTCGGTCCCCTCGTAGATGAACTCCCAGATGCCTGTCGATTCCAGGACGAACCTGGCGTCCTGGAACCTGCTCAGAAATCGCTCAAAAAGCCCGCAAGCCCCCTAGCGCGATGGGGGTACGAGAAAATGATCGTTGAGAAGAACAGACAGCCCTCATCCGCGCAAATTGCCAGTTCATCGTTTCTCCAAGAGTGCGATGAACTTCAACCAACAGGATTTGTCCATTCGACACACACAACGCACTTGTGGCGGATTCCTTCGACAAGACCACGGTCCACCTGAGCCTATGAGAGAGCTGTCAAGAAAGGTAGACATTCTGAGACATCAAGAACCAGCAAAGGACCTTTAGGTCTGGAAGAGAGAGGCGCCTGGGTGGTCACCTACTGGGAGATTCTAGAGTATCTCGACGGAGAGAATCTACTGTGCGTCAACACTCTATCTGGTCACAACAGGCACGTGAGGTACATTCGTGGTTCCAGGAGAGAGTCTGTTTCTCATGTTTTCGAACCTGCAATGTACTGCTCTGTCGTGAAGTTATTCCATATTCCGAATATCGCATTCAGCCCGTCGCTGGAGAACCTGATTATTAAGAAATGCAAGTTATCGGTAATCAGAAATGAGAAACAAATAGACAGCATTACGCAAAGCATAATCTCTTATCTCATCATAGTCTCGGTCAATCACGACATCAGCAAAGAGGCGATCCACCGCAACATCAATGAGGAATGGAAAACGATTCGAGGACATTGAACGGAGACAATGCATGACAGCCAACAGGTATCGGGCGTTTGTGAATTGGACTAGAACCATGGTCTTCCCTCACGGTTCGGAGATTGCTGAGCATGACTATCACCACGTTTTCCTCAGATGCAAAGAGGACTTGTCGGAGCTTTTGGGACCCCGTTTGTCAGACTCCAAAATTCTTGTTCTCGGGTGCGGGTACAATTACCCAGATGTCGTGCTCTGGTCTTCAGTGGCAAGAATGGTTGTTGGGGTCGATGTCATCCACGTCTTCTGGAGAAACGGAAATGCCGCTTTGCATTACGATCGTCAAAAGACCTGCCGCACATCAATTGCCGGTTTGGCACGAGAATTGACCCAGCGTCGCATCTATCGTCAGTACTACGATCGTCTTCAGGCTTTAACGGGGATGTCCTTGGAAGAACGATTTCAGGATCTAGTAAGCTATGACGGCCTTGGATTGCCATTTGCTGACGGTGTTTTTGATGTGGTTATCTCTAACGCGGTTTTGGAGCACGTGGCAAACCCTATGCGACTGATGGAAGAGATATTGAGGGTAACCAAGCCTTCTGGGATCAACTACCATCTTTGGCACAACTACTGTTCCTTGAATGGTGCCCACATCATGGACAATATGGCTGAGGCCCACCCTTGGGGACACTTACTTGGAGACCCTGAAGTGGAATCGTGGATTCAATTCACCAAGACCGCACTAAACCGAGTCCGACCTGAAGAAATGATTCAGCTTCTATCGAAATTCTTTCGACCAATACGCATATATGGAATTGACAGGAAACATGCCAAGAAAGATATTGATGCGGACTTTGAGTATGAGGGCGAAGAGTTACTCACTCCTCAACTTGAAAAGAAGTTGTCACAGTACACGAGGGAATCGTTGCTTACAAGATCATATCTATTCATAGGTGAGAAATGAAAAAGGAGAAGTTGGCCAGCTGATTTCACGAACTTAGGAGGAAACGCAACGAAAGCGAAACAGGTTCTAGGATGGACACCTTGGGTAAAGTTCAACGAACTTGTGAGAATAATTAGGCAAGCAGGACCTTGAAGACCTCCCCATCTCTCATCCCGAGCAAGGACCAGCACTTGTTTTCCCTGATGGGGTATCCTGCCTCGAGGATAGTGATCCCTATGATCGATGTCCGGCTGGAGGGATATCAGTGGGAGACCACTTCATCGCAATATCCATAAGGATGGAAAGGCGATAGGGCGTCGGGTTCGAGGATTGTGACAGTGGCGAGAAGACCGAAGTTCCATTCATTGGCTCGTGACGTGAGACTGTCTTCATGGGTTCTCTTGGACTCTATGAAGAATTGCGGGCCATGGTTCACCATCAAATGGCTTTTCGACTTTCTTGGAATTAATACGTATGTCAAGATGCGCTATCCCTTTTGTGGCTATGAAGTAACCGTCCGTGCATCGCCGGTTTGGAAGAGAATCGAAAGGGGCAAGCAAGAGCCCGCTTGCCTTCGATATCTCACGAATCTGGAACTGCAAGGGAAGACCGTTTTGGATGTGGGAGCTGCATTTGGCTCATATTCGCTGCTACTCTCGAAACTGGTTGGAACAACAGGTTTCGTGTACGCCTTCGACCCCGATCCGAAAGCTGTCAAGGTCCTACGGGAGAACACTCAGATGAACGGTCTATCTAATGTCCACGTCGAGGAACGGTGTCTCAGCAATGTGTCGGGAAAAACCAAGTTAAGGGCGAATGTCTTTGGGATTGGCGTCAGTTCAATTATGAATAAACCGACAGAAGGGGCTATCCAGGAGATTGATGTGGAAACTACTACGATTGACAAATTCTGCGAAGAAAATGATATTCGTCCGGATGGAATAAAGATCGATGTTGAGGGGGCGGAAAGGAAGGTAGTCGAGGGAGCTCAGAACACGATCCGGAAATACTCCCCTTGGATTCTCCTGGAGTTCCATGGGAACTATATGGATGAGGAAGAAAGAAGAGAGACTTGGGCACTCTTTTCGAGGACTGCAAAAAGGATCGTTTTTGTCGATGGATCTACCAGGTTGTACAGCTATGGCAGCATCCTAGACACCATGCCTGAAGTCAAAGAATTCCACGTATTTGCCCAATACTAGCGAGATTCGAAATGCTGATCTGGGACCGGGGCATTTCGTAGCACTGGTTTGATAGACCTGGGAAGATTCCGTAGGAAAGGAAAAGGGAAAGAGGGTTGGGTAGGTCTCAATCATCTTCCGGAGACGCAACGAAGCCAAAACAGGTTCTCGGATGGACACCTCGGGTGAAGTTCAACGAACCTGTGGGAATAATGGGCGGAGCAGACCTTAAGCTGGCTGCGGAAGAATCTGGGCAGAAGAAGAAATGATCCCTGTGCCCCGTCTGGATCTTCCCGAGCCGCTCGCAGCGATGATTTTGATGTCCTTTACTTCGCGCTTTCACGGACTCCATCGCATCAAGGAAGATCTGAAAACCTCTCCATCTGACTAGAGGTTGATCGTCGTGTTCTCCCCGACCGCAAGTCTCTCGCCCTTGAGCACGAGCCCGTTCGCGCTCAGTATCTTGGACTCCTTTCCTATGTGCAGCGGTTCAATAAGGAAGCAAGAGAGAGATTCAAGGAAAATGATTAATCTCGGGGAGTGTCGGCATTTCCCTTCTTTTCACGCATCGGCCATGGATGGACTTCCCGATGAACGACATCTATTATTGGACCATCGTGCATTGAAGGCGGAACCGGATGATAATCTCCAAGCCGCCTCTCAGGGTGAGCTTCGCCGGAGGAGGCACCGATATAGCCGACTACTACAGGACCGGGTACGGCGCCGTCGTAAGTTCCGCCATCAGGAAGTATGTCTATGTCACCGTCAACAAGAGGTTCGACGACGACATCCGCATCAGCTACGCCAAGACCGAGATAGTGGACTCCGTCGACAAGATAGAGCACGGGCTCGTCCGGGAAGCGTTGCGAAAGGTCGGCA
>Ga0315284_10013342_pt1 | contig 11700 bp, 16 predicted proteins | sample YL17G09_16_MG_FD_203696 | JGI IMG/M metagenome (GOLD analysis project Ga0315284, IMG submission 203696) | Sediment microbial communities from Yellowstone Lake, YNP, Wyoming, USA - YL17G09_16 | ecosystem: Environmental > Aquatic > Freshwater > Lake > Sediment | place: USA: Wyoming | collected... | reverse complement strand
CACGCTGGCCTCGGGCAGCAGCTCCTGTGCCGCCGCCGCCGCGACGCACCGTCTCGGCATGGTCGATAACGATGTCACCGTCCACATGCCCGGCGGCGAGCTGAAAATCGAGATCGCCCCCGACGGCCAGATCCGCATGACCGGGCCCGTCGAAGGGACATTCGAAGGCTCCTTCCACCCGGACCTGCTCAGGAAGATATCAAATCTCAAATAACAGATGTCCAAGCTTATGACGACATGGCCGAGATTGAGACCGGCGACGAATGCCGACTGTGAGCCGGTGCGAGACCTGGTCTTCGCGGTCCTCGCCGAATACCACCTCACACCCGACCCCGCCTGCACCGACGCCGACCTGCGTGACATCAAGCAATCCTACTTCCATCGCGGCGGCGTCTTCTACGTGCTCGAAGAGAAAGACGGCACCATCATCGGCTCCTACGGCCTGTATCCGATTGCGGATTGTGGATTGCAGATTGCGGATTCAAATCGCGGGGCGAGTGCGCCGCACAGTGCCCCTGTTCTGGGTTGTTTCCAGCCGGTCCCTGGGCCCCAGGGCGACGCAATACCAAGCACCTGCGAACTGCGAAAGATGTACCTGCGTCGGGACCATCGCGGCAAGGGCCTGGGCAAACGGCTGCTCGAACACGCCCTGACCGAAGCCCGCCGGCTCGGCTTCAAGACCATCACCCTCGAAACCGCCTCCGTCCTCAAAGAAGCCGTCCGCCTCTATGAAGCCTCTGGCTTCAAGCCCTATACCCCCGCCCACCTCTCCCACCGCTGCGACCAGGCATACCTGCTTAAACTGGAGTGAGACCAATGGTTGGCCACGTTGCTCTCGGGGCAATCCTGTGCGTTTCACAGCGTGGACTCAGACGGCCCAAGTTCATGGCGGTGCAAAGATCAATCAGACAATTGACCGGACCATTGCTTCTTTATCTCGCTGGCATTACAATCACGTGCTACAAAGAGCAGTGTGCAGCCGTTTTGTGAGGTTAAAGGCGGGAGGTCGTCTATCAACGGCGAACGGCCATGAAAAGAACCAAACACCTGCGTGTTTATGTCGATACCTCCGTCTTTGGTGGAGTATTCGATCCGGAGTTTGCCAGCGCCAGCAAACGGTTCTTCGACACCATTGGCAAGGGTATCTTCGACCCCGTGATTTCTGTGATTGTGGCAGAGGAAATCAAGGGCGCACCCTCGCGTGTCCAGACACTATACCGGCGTGTTGCTGAAACAGCGGAGATCTGGCAGATCGATGAAGCAACCCTCGATCTGCGCGATGCGTACCTCGAGGCAGGCATCGTCACCGAGCAGTGGGCCGCCGACGCACTTCACGTGGCCATCGCCACGGTTTCGGCTTGCGAAATGATCGTGAGCTGGAATTTCAAACATATTGTCAACTTTCGCCGGATTCCGTTGTATAATAAGGTCAATAAGAAGACCGGCTGTGGAGAAATCGGTATCTTCACCCCCCAGGAGGTGATTGAAGATGAAGGTGAAACGCTTTGACTGTGTTGACATGATGCACCGCGGCGCCAGGCGGGTCTATGAGGCCACCAAGGCTCTCTCTCGCAGTGAGGAAATAGAATACTGGCGACAGAAGGCCGCTCAACTGCTGCCCGCAGGGACCATGCGGAGGGGCAGCACTGCTGCGACACGAAAGCAACGCAAAGCCCGGAACGCCGTGCGTTGACGTGTACAACAGTGATGCGTAACCCTATGTTCGAGGGTCGAATTACCTCAGAAGTGCATAGATGCCGCCGACCACAAAGCTTATCGCCACAAGCATCTCGACGACTTTCAACCAGTACTTGTGTTTCGTCCGACCCTGCCAACGTTTTTGAGTCTTAATGGTATCTCTATACAGAATCCCTTCCGTGTCTGTTTCTTCGAGTCGTTCTGTCAAGCCCTTGAAACCTACAAAGAAAGAATCCCGTTCCAAGCGTCGTAGCACGTCTTCCCCGAGATACACAAGCGTCGCGTTCCGACAATCCAAAACCACAAACGCAAGGGCAATTAGCGCCCCGAGAAAGGAAAGGACCGCTCCCAAGACTTCCTCATCCCTGGACAGTGCGTTCGCATAGGCCGTCGCGAGCAAGCCGCTCGCAATCAAGAAGAAGTTGAACATCGACACTCTTTGCTTGGCATGGTAGTCGAACCATTTCCAAGCGTAGTCGAGCCGCTCATGCGACAGGTTGGTGCCCGAACCTTCTGACACGGGTCCGTGCTGATTCTCCGATGACATTTGTCTCTCCCTCAAACAATTCACACAGCGCTAACCAGACTCAGGACAATGGCGAGACCTGAACTGCTCAATTATCTGTACCGAGCTTGAACAACCCAACCGAGTAGCACCGGCATCTATCATATTCAGTGCGGTCTCACAATCTTTTATGCCCCCCGCTGCTTTCACCCCAAGCGTGCCGCCAACCCAACCGCGCATTAGTCTCACATCTTCCACGGTAGCTCCCTTTCCTTCTCCCGCGAAGCCGGTCGATGTCTTCACAAAGTCCGCGCCGGCCTTCTTTGCGAGGCGACAGGCAAGCTGTTTCTCCGGTATCGTGAGTAGCGCAGCCTCAATAATGACCTTGACGAGACAGGAGTGTGAGTGGGCAATGTCCACAACCGCCTCTATATCCTCGGTGACGACTCTTTCGTTGCGGTCCTTCAAAGCGCCGATATTGATCACCATGTCGAATTCAGTTGCCCCAAGCTGCATCGCCCGCTCTACTTCAAAAGCCTTCACCGAGGGAAGCGTGTCACCGTGCGGGAAGCCAATCACCGAGGCGACTTTCACTTGGGTCCCTTCCAGTTCTTTCTTTGCAGCTTCAACCCATATGGGTGCCAAGCACACGGCTCCGAACCCATAGTCGCGAGCTTCTTCGCAGAGTTGTATGATATGTGCTCCCTGGGTCTGCGGCTTCAACGCAGTATGGTCTATCATTGCAGCCAATTGGTGTTCGCTCAATCCTGAAGTTCGCATCGGCCACTCCCAGCAACCCAAAACCAATCATCCACGTAGGATAACATAGTTGCCGCAGCAGGGAAGTCAAGAGCTAAACTGGTCTTGGAGGACGGTTTTGAAGTCGTAAACGGCATTGAAGTTGTCGATGGTGCCCGTGGGCCGAGTGCTCATCCGTTCGCGGTCGATAAGCGTGCAGCGGCTGGTCATGCCTGGGACTCAGGTTGGGTTTCCGGTGTTGCCTCCGTTGCCGGGGGTCGTTTGGGCTTGAGCAGGTTCTCGGGGGAGACGATGCCGCCGGAGATGATCATCCGGAAGCCCTCTTCGATCGTCAGGTCGGTGATGAACATCCTGTCGAGGGGGAAGAGTTCGAGGAAGCCCGTGGTCGGGTTGGGCGTCGTGGGGATCAGGACCTTGGCGAACTTGCGGCCGGCGCTGTCCTCAACATAGCCCGTCAGGAATCCGATGGCCTTGGCGTCAGGATAGGGGAAGTCCACCACGACGACGGACTTGAAGGCGGAGCCCTGCGGCTGAGATAGGGCCTCGGTCACTTGTTTGGTTGCTCCGTAGATCGTTCCGGCCAGCGGGATTTTCATCCAGATGCTTTCCCATGCCTTGATCAGCCGTCGTCCGATGATGTACTGGCCGAGGACCCCGATCAAGTACAGCAGGAACAATAGCAGCAGGATCGTGAGCAGATAGACATAGAAGTTCACCCAGGCATCCGGCAGGGTGGAAATCCATCGCCATCGTTCCAGGCCGGACGTGGCGTACTTCACGACGGGACGGAGCTGTCCGGCACCCCACTTGAACACCCAACTCATCACAAGCAGCGTCACGCCGACCGGAACGAGCACCAGCATGCCCGACGCCATCCGCCGGCTGACGTTCTTCTTGAACCTGGCCCAGGGACCCATTTCTTTCATAGCTTTTGTTATCTCCGCCTAATGAACGCTTCCACTTATAATCCTAAGGGTGATATTCTGCAAGTGGTAGAGGCGGCCGGGACCGTCACGAACGGCGACGACGCCTAATAGAACGTGCCGCCATCGCGGCGATCAGCCCGGCAGCCAATCCGAAAAGGGCGTACGAGCAGAATCGGAACCAGAACCCGGAGGCGTCGAACAGCAGATGGACGCCGAAACCGGCGGGCAGCAGCAATCGCCTGGCCAGGCAAATCAGGTTGGCGAGCATTGCGGCAACACCGATCATGGGGACATGCAACCAGGCGGGAACACTCCCGCTTTCCGAGGCGCGTATCACCAGGTCGAGAAAAGCGCCGGCAACTATGGTCAGAAGCAAGCCCGCGGGACCACCGGCAAGGTTGCCGCCCAGTCCGAAGGTGGTGAATACCACGGCAGCGCTACCGGCCGTAGCACCCACCCTGCAACGGCTCAGCATGCGGGCCACGATGACCGCCGGCATCCACAAAAGGGCCTTATGCCCCGGCAGTCCGAGGTTCAACCGGACGCCGGCGACAACGAGGCCCGCTATCACCCCCACAGCGATGCAGGCCACCAACATCCTGAGCCGGCTGCCTTCCGCGATACTACCGCGAAGGGTGACTCCTCTTCTTATCCACAGGAATCCATGCATTCCTCGGACCACTCCATTCCACGATCAGAACTGCTTTGCCGCCGATCAGTCTTGGACGGACCCAGTCGAGCGTTTCGTATCGGTCATCCTCGCCGGGATTCACGCTATCCGTTCTGTGTTCGACCCTGATGCCCATTTCCTCGAACTGGCGCCGCCGGACGCAACCGTGCAACAGGCGCAGGCCCGGCAGATCGAGGAATCTGCCCTCGTTGCCGCCGGCACACTGACCCGCGGATGCCAGAGCCCCTATGACCCCCTGGCATGTGCCCCCGAGGCCGCGCAAGCAGACCCCCGCTCGTGCGCCCAGCGAGAACGCCTGCTCCATCGTCAGGACCTCACGCGAGGCCGCCCCGCCGAAATCCAGGAGATCACCGGAAACCTGATCGGCCGACGCAATACAGACGCCCGGGTCGGAGCCGCCGGCAGAACGTTCCGCAATGTATTCGAACGCGAAGGCCGCCGCTGCAACGTCCGCGTCGGCGTCGATGATGATGCAGGCACCGCTGTTGTGCGACGTATAGGGAATCGCCGGGTCAACCAGGAACTGATGCCGTGTGACGCCCGTCACGGGCATCCCCCGTTCCTGGCACTGGCCCGCCAACTGCCGGGCCAACCTGCCGGTGCCGATGCTGGTGTCATTATCCGTATCGTCGATTCCAATCAGGATCCGGGGCATACGCTACCATCACTTGAACCGGCTGCGAGGACCTTGCGTGACCATACTCACCGAACCATCCAGGACAACGTAGTTGACGCCCTTCGGGTACCAACGGTGCGCGGTGGGCACGTTGCTGAACCAGCTATCGCTGAGGACCCAGGTATCGGGGGCCATCGTCGTTTTGAGCCGTCTCGGCCACGGGACGCTCTTGAGCAGGAAATTGCTCAGCAAGCGGTTCGCGGGCCGCTCACTGAAACTATAGTAGAAGTAGCTGATATTCCCCTCTTCGGCGTTCTGCACGGACAGAGACAGCTCGGGTCTGCGCTCGCTCGGGCAATAGAAGTCCTGCACGGCCGCACCACGATTCGTCCCGCTCAGCAAGCGAATCAGGCCCTGGTGCGGATTGTCAAGTCTCTCCTCGACAGGCAGCCATGAGTCGCTGTCGTCGGCGTACATCTGGCAACTCATCATGAGGTTCCTCAAATGAGTCCTGCACAAGACCAGATTGGCGTTGTCATGGACTCGCCCCAATCCAGGAATGGCAATGGACAACATGAGGCCGACCGTGGCCACGGCCACGAGCATCTCCACGATGGTCAAGCCGGACGCTTGGTACAGGGAGGAAATCCACGGGAGCCCGCCGGCGGCCCTCCGGCATTCAATCCTTTCGTTCGAATCCAGCATCAGGGCGCACTCGTGAGCCAGTTTTCGGCAAGAATCGCGAGATCGGAGAAATCCACCTTCAGGTCTCTGTTCAGGTCGCCGCTTACCGTCACCGCAAAGGTGGAGATTCTGTTCTTGCTTCCACCGGGGTCCTTGTTGTCCAGCAGCGCCTTGTTCGTGTGGTAGATCGTCGGGTACGGATCGGCGCCCACAAGAGCATAGACGCTGAAGACCGCAGGCGCCGGCAGGCGGTCAAATGCGTATTCTATCGCGATTTCCCGTCCGGGGGGCCAGCCCGGAAGACAGCCCCTCAACGCCGTAGACCGTGACCATGCCCCTTTCGAAAGCATAGGTCAGCCCCTCACGATTCGGGTCGGTGGCCCGATAGTAGCCGGAATGTCTGCCCAGCGGATTGCCGCAGTAGGCGAAGTGTTCCGGCCCGAGCCGATACGCGGGCCGGCCCTCCATGTTGAGGGACAAGCCAAAGTCATCGTTCAGCCGTTGGGCGTCGATGGCGACAGTGACGAGTACGACCGTGAAGGTGTTGGTGTCACCGTCGTTTCTGATCTTGAAACTGCCTCGGTGATCGGCAGAAACCAGATGGCCGTCGCTTTGGCCGCCGCGAACGAACTTCAGGGCGTTCATACCCTTGGCTTTGTCGTTGCCGCCCGCCTGTGAAAACGCGACCGGGTAATCGGAAGCGATCTCGACGGAATCCGCGGCATTGGCCGGATAGATATTTGGATCGTTCCCATCGAAAAAGTCGATCCACGAGTCTTCCGTGATCTCATCCCACGGTTTGTACGTGCCCGCTTTGACCGGGTGCAGAACGGTCAGCAATAACAACAAACCTGAAATCGGCAATCGCATCTGCAAAGCCCCCGATTAGAAGGCAAACTGGTCTCTGAAGACGGTCTTGAAGTCGTAAACGCCGTTGAAATCGTCGATCGTATCGGTGGACTGGGCACTCATCCACTCGTGGTCGATGAGGATGTAGACGATCTCACCGAAGTCGCGGGTGGTCTTGACACCCCATGAGTTGAGGACGAGCAGTGCGAGCCGGCCGTACTTTTCAAGGGCGACCTGCCGCAGGCCCTCACAGAGCGTCTGGCCACTGACGTGGCGGGGCTCACTGGCCACGTTGCGGATCGTGTAGCCCAACCCGTCATAGACGAACTTGAAGGCGGCAGGATTGTATCGCCCATCCTCCTTGGCAATCTCTTCGAGGCTCTTCTTCATCGCATTTCTGTTGCCGGCTGTTCGTTGTTGGTTGTCGGATCGGGCAACCAGAAAGCGCCTGCCAACAACCAGCAACCAACAACCATGAAACAACCGTTCTACGAAACTTTCTGCCCCGGGTCGGCGCCGGGATCGACGCCCAGCAGGAAGATGTCCTTGCCGCCGGGGCCGGAGGCGAGGATCATGCCTTCAGAGAGGCCGAACTTCATCTGTCTCGGCTTGAGATTGGCGAAGAACACCACCAATCGGCCGACCAGGTCTTCAGGCTTGTATGCCAGGGCGATGCCCGCCATCACTGTCTTCTGAACCGCGCCGGCATCAAGCACCAGTCGCAGCAGCTTGTCGGCGCCCGTGACTCGCTCAGCCGAGACGACCCGGGCGACGCGCAGGTCGAGCTTGGCGAAATCATCGATCGTGCATTCCGGCTTGAAGGCCTCTTGTGGCACAGCCGCCGCCTGCGCAGCTCCGGCGGGACTGCCCGGTGCGGCCGGCGGTTGCGGGGCCTGACCCTCTTTGCTTTCCTCAATCATGGTGTTTACCTGCTCCTCATCAATTCTCTCGAACAATCGCTCAAACGTGCCGATTCCACGATTCTCCAGCGTGTTTTCCACATCTGCGAAGCTCAGATCGCCCACGTTCAGGAACTTCTCAACTTTCCCAGCGAACTTCGGCAGGATGGGCTTGAGGTAGATGGTCAGCACTTTCATGGCGTTCAGCACGGCCGTCAGCGTGGTCCGCGTCTGCTCGGCATCGGCCTTGATCGTCGCCCAGGGCTGTTTCTGCTCGACGTAGCGGTTCGCCTCATCGGCCAGCGTGCTGATCGTGCGCACGACCGTGGCGTAGTTGAGCCCTTCGTAGTCGCGGATGATCTGGTCTTTGGCCGCGACCAGCTTCTCCACGAGCTGCCGGCCATCGGCGTCGAGCGAGCCGAGCCGGCCGCCGAGTTGGCGGGTGAGCATCGGTCCGGAGCGCGACGCGAGGTTCGCGTACTTGCCGACCAGGTCGCCATTAGTCTTGCCGATGAAGTCCTGGATGGCCAGGTCAATGTCCTCCACGGTGTCGGTCAGCTTGCTCGCGTAGTAGTATCGCAGGAATTCCGGATCCAGATGGTCGGCGTAGGTGGCGGCCCGGATGAAGGTCCCACGGGACTTGCTCATCTTCTCGCCGTTAACGGTGAGGAAACCGTGGACGAACAGCTTGTTGGCCGTTTTGAAGCCCGATCCAATGAGCATAGCCGGGAAAAACAGGGCATGGAAGTACATGATGTCCTTGCCGATGAAGTGGTACAGCTCGTTGGCCGGGCTGTTCCAGAGATCATCGAAGCTCAGGCCGTGACGGTCGCAGTAGTTCTTCGCCGAGGCCATGTAGCAGATGGGGGCATCAAGCCACACGTAGAAGTACTTGTCGTCCTCACCGGGGATCTTGAAACCGAAGTACGGCCCATCGCGGGAAATGTCCCAATCCTTCAGGCCCGCCTTGAACCACTCCTCAAGCTTGTTAGCCACCGATTGCTGCGTGTAGCCCGCCGCAAACAAGTCCTTGAGCTGCTTCTCGTAGTCGGCCAGCCGGAAGAAATAATGCTGTGAGACCCGAACCACGGGCGGGGTCCCGCAGACGGCGCAGCGCGGCCCGATCAGATCCGTCGTCCGGTATGCCGCGCCGCAGACCTCGCAGGAGTCGCCATACTGGTCCGGGGCGGCGCAGCGGGGACAGGCGCCTCGTACGTACCGGTCGGGCAGCGACATCTTGTCCTTCTCGCAGTACATCTGCTCGACGTCCCGCTTGACGATGGAGCCGGCCCGATTGAGCCGCTCGAAGATCGTCTCGCTGAACGCCTTGTTCTCCGGCGAGTGCGTCGTGTAGTAGTTGTCGAATTCGACGTAAAAGCGGCTGAAATCCGCCGTGTGCTCGTGGTGCACCTGCTCGATCAACTGCTCGGGCTTGATGCCGGCCTTGCGGGCGCTGATCATGATCGGCGTCCCATGGGTATCGTCCGCACAGAAGTAATAGCACCGGTCGCCACGGGCCTTGTGGAACCGGACCCAGATATCCGTCTGGATATACTCCACAAGGTGCCCGATATGAATGGGGCCGTTGGCGTAGGGCAAAGCGGATGTCACGACGATGGTACGGGGCATGGGCTTGGTCTACTCCTCCTCCGGCTCGTCGGTGTCAACGTTTTCTTCGCTATTCTCTTCGTTCCTGTCAATCTTGTCCTCGGCGGTCCGCTGGGGCGCAGGGGCGGGCGCGGGGGGCGGACTCCCCTCCTCCGGCTGCTTCTTCTGGGCGGGCGGATACGGCAGAATCGTGATCTCGTCGAGGGGAAGGACCATCTGCTCGCCGTTCTCAAGCTCCACGGCGACCAACTGCGTCAGAATCTGGCCGTCGACCACCTTTCCCTCGCCCTTTTTCGTCTTGACCCACGTGTTCTTCTTGGGCAGGCTCCTCTTGAGATCGGTGTAGGTCTGGTCCTCGTACCGCAGGCAGCATTTCAGCCTGCCGCAGTAACCCGAGATCTTGGACGGGTCGAGCGTGGCCTTCTGCATCTTGGCCATTCGCATATTCACGGGCTTGAGCAACTGGAGGAACCGGATGCAGCAGCAGACCTGTCCGCAGCTCTCGACGTCGCCGAGCAGCTTGGCCTCGTCGCGCGACCCGATCTGGTGCATCTCGATGCGGGTCTGGTACTCCTGGGCGAGCCTGCGGACAAGCTCGCGGAAATCGACGCGGCCGTCGGCCATGAAGTAGAAGACGATCCGCTCACCGCCGAAAATGTGCTCGGCGTCGACGATCTTCATTCTCAGGCTGAGCTCGCCGGCGAGCCGCTCGCACGTGGCGATCTCCTCGGCGGTGATCTTCGTCAGGTGCTGCTCTTCGCTGATATCGTCCGGCGTCGCGAACCGGATCACCTTGCCGGCCGTCTCGCTCGGAAAGTTGATCTCGCTGCCGGTGAAATAGCTGCAAATCTGCTCCTCGGTGAACCGGAAGCGTCCATCGCGGTACGCAATCGGCTGGCCCACCACATAGCCCAGCTCGAGGCCCTTGTCGGTTTTCACCACGACGCGGGCGGGGACCTTCGGGATTTGTGACTCATTGTGCTCGAACAGGCCAAGGTAGCTCATGCGGCCGTACCGAACCAGCATGTACTTCCTGCCTTTGATCAGCTTGGGCTTTGGCCCTGGCGTTTCCGTCATTTTGGCTATCCTGAGGGGACGCTCGCCGCGCCGCGAATGCGCAGTGAACCCCCCGTAATTCGCACGATTGAACTACAACACTACCACATGGCGCCCATTATAGCAGAGGGTGCCAGACGCAACAACAAGCGATCGAAAATTAGCTTTTCGTTGACGCTGGCCTCGATCCAGCGGAGCATCTCGTAGCCGTCACTGATCCCCCGGCCGGCCTGCTCGGGGTCGAACCGGCCGGCCAAATCAGCAATCTGCTTTGCCTGGTCCGCGTTGATCAGACGCCGGTCCCCGGAAAGCGGCAGCATCATCGCGTCGTGTAGGGCAGAGATGAGCATCTGGACAATCGTCTTCTGCGCCCGACGATTGAGGTCGCTCTTGCTCGTGGCCTTGTCGAGGTCCGCCCAACCCGAGGCGATCTGCCTGGCGGAACCCAGAATCTGCTCGGCCACGTCCAGCGAGTCGATCAGTTCAAGCCTTGCCAGAGACGCGACGATGGTCTTTTTGGTCTCGAAAAGCCCCACGCCGGCGATCTCGAGCCGGGCCCACTGGCAGGCCAATCCCAGGCTGCCCTGCGCCAAGCGGGCGAAGAACACCGCCTGTTCGCGGCCCAGACCCATCCCGGTCAAGTGCGAGATGATTCGACCCTCCTCGACCGGCCCGAAGCGAATGATCTGGCAACGGGACTTGATCGTCGGCAACAGCTTCTCCAAGCGGGTGCACAGCAGAATGATGGTGCAGTACTGCGGCGGCTCCTCCAGCACCTTCAGCAGAGCATTCTGCGAGTTCACGTTCAGCTTCTCCGCCTCGCTGACGACGAAAACCTTTCTCGCCGACAGCGACGGGCGGATCGCAACGTGCTGAATGAGGAACTCACGGATGACGTCGATCGACAGGTCCACCGGATTCTTGCGGTTCTTGCCGTTCTCCGTGAACTCCAGGAGCTCCTTGTAGATATGCGTGTAGTCCGGATGTGAGTCGGCTTCCACGAGCAAGCAGGACTCGCAGGAGCCGCAACTATCGGTAAAAGGCTGCGATCCATCCCGGTCCACCCTTGGACTCTTGCATAGCAGAAGCCTGGCCCACTCCCGAGCGGTCCGGTACTTCCCCACGCCTTCGGGCCCGGCGAAGATGTAGGCGTGAGCCGACCTGCCTACGGCAAAACCCCGCTGCAGAATCCCTATGGCCCTATCCTGGCAAAAAACGTCTCTAAGCGACATAAATGAACGCAGTCATGCAATCGTGAATCTATCTACTGGAGCACGGCTCGGATGACCTCTTTGTGCACGGCTTCAATGCCCGCGGCGGCATCGACGACGACGAAGTCCGGCCGGCCTTGGGCGAGCTTCAGGAACCCTTCTCGTACCCGGCTGTGATAGCCGTCGCCCTTTCGCTCC
>Ga0315284_10013341_pt1 | contig 11700 bp, 16 predicted proteins | sample YL17G09_16_MG_FD_203696 | JGI IMG/M metagenome (GOLD analysis project Ga0315284, IMG submission 203696) | Sediment microbial communities from Yellowstone Lake, YNP, Wyoming, USA - YL17G09_16 | ecosystem: Environmental > Aquatic > Freshwater > Lake > Sediment | place: USA: Wyoming | collected... | reverse complement strand
CATCGTTTCCGGCCGTGCGGCATATAGAGCAGCCCAGGAAGGGGCAACTTCAGATTTTCATTTTCTGAAGAATGAGTCCACGTCAAGCAAGAAAACCCGGCGTTTTGAGCGCGGGGCAGCTTCACTTCCTATTGTGGGATTTGAGTCTTTGGGAGCCTGAACAAGGCCGCGACTTCTCGCGGTACGGCGAACCCTATGGCTTGCACAAGTCGAAAACGGCCCGCGATGTACTCGGTGAATGATTGTTGTAAAACCCTCAATCGGAAACCGCCAGCGGACCACGGGCCGTTCTGCGCGTCTTACGCGCACTGAAGAGACTCAGATCATCATAGGGAAGGAGAGTCTACTATGAAGAAGATCGCGAAGGCGGATTTTCCAACGCTGAGGGAAGTCCAGTTCCACTTTCCTGAAACGAAAGAATCCGACTGGATTCTGGAGCCAACATGGAACTGGCACATGGGCGCTTGGGTCAACAGGAAGCGGCACTTGGTAATCCGATACCGACATACCTTTGACAACAAGCGGAAATACCTCGTGCAGACCAATTTGGAGACCGGACTGACAAAGCCTGTCTCCATCTCCAGGTAGGTCGACATCTATTCAAGGGAAGGGAGAATGACCATGAGTATCAAAGCGGAGATCAAGGGCAAGAAGCTGTGCTTGGAGGTGGATTTGGAAACCCCCACGCCCAGCGCGAGCGGCTGGATCTCACCCAGGGCCAGTTCGCGGCGCGGCTAAGCCAGAGGATGAGCGGCCCGGCGGTGAGTCGGTGGGAATCGGGGAGGGGGGCGCCGAGTCCGCTGTACGTGGAGAAGCTGGACGAGTTGAGGGGGAAGAGACCCCGAGCGCAAGGAAAGGAAAACGAAAATGCTAACTATAACTGAGATCGAAGAGCACCTTGAGGCTTTACTGGAGGATCGGGAGCGGACGCTGACGGATGCGTTTGAGCGGGGGCTGATTCCCGACTGGCGGCCATCTCCGAGGGCCAAGCGGATACGACCTGTCCCGCAGGAGGGGTACGAGCGGGACGCCAGTGGGTTTTACTCGTGAGGTTTTCGCCGGGGCTTCGGCCCCGGCCTTTCTTCCGGCTCAGGCGCTGGACCTGGGCCGCAAGAAGGACCTCGGAAGAGGTGGAAAGGGGAAAGCACATGAGAATGACTATTCGTGAATCGTTTGACAACACTCCGTTGCGCTGGAAAGTATGGGAGGTATCCTGCAAGGACTCCCTCCACGGGAAGGTGCGGTTTTGGATGGCAAGCAAAGAGGAGGCGCGGGATTTTGCAGCGCAATTCCGCAAATTGCTTCGGGGGTTCAATCTGTAACAGACAGCAGAAACCACATAGGGGAGGGAGAGACTACCATGAAGAAGATCACGAAGTATCAAATCTACTGCGGGATCAACCATCCACAATATCTTTCCGGACAGAGGACTGTTTTCACGGAGTTCTCCGAGGTTGTAACCGGAATTGGTGATGATTATGGGGAAGCAATCGAAGACGCTTTGGATCAGATTGCGCAAAAAGACGACTTCGATGTGAAGGATTTGGAGAAGCGTATTCGGGAGGAACTCGGATGTGGGGCAGACTGGCCCGAAAGCAAATCCGCCGTTGAATTTGCGATAGAAAACGCTGAAGGGGACAACCCCGCCCCGGATGATAACGAGATGTACTACGTGTCCATCCTGTATAACCAGGAGTCGTAGGGAACGTCTACTCAAGTGAAGGGGGAATGAATATGCAAACGCCACAAAGAACACGCGACGAGTGCATGAAAAAGTACGGGCAGTGCCTCACAGTGAGGTCTGGAAAACTGAAGGGATATTACGTTGACCTGTCTGAATATCTTTTCTACCAGCATAAACTGCAGGAGGAGTGTCCGCACAAGCACCAGCATACCGTCAGGCACGCAACCGAATGTGGAATCTTCACATATCACCTGTGTGACGATTGCAAAGGCGCGCTGCCATGCGAATTTGAGAAGTTCCCCATGCGGAAAACCCGCTTGCAGGTCAAGAAGATCAACGCGCAAATGCGCGCGTGATTCCAAATCAAAAGGGAAGGGAGAACGAACATGAAGACTCAGAAGATTCACCAAGGGGAAGTTATCCGGGTGTATGAGCACCCAATTACGAATCAAGGCTTTGTAGGGAAAGCGCGCGTTATGGGCAAAGCGCCTGTGGAGGTTTTAGGTGGCACCGGGTTGGAACGCTACATGGTGGTTTTTCTTAACGGCCTGGATGCCGTTCAGCATTTCCGTTGGGTCAACACGCGCGTTTCCTGAAGGGAGGCCTCACATGAAAATCAAAACGCGGAAATCGGGCGGCAGGGCTTTTCCTGAAGATAGGGATTGGCAATGCCCGAAGTGCAAATCTTGGCAACGCGGATTTTCCTTCGGGGCGGGATGCGAGGATTGCGGATGGAACGCCCCGGCTGATGAGCGGGAACGCATCCTGCAAAGGAACAGCGGCGAACTCGCAGGGGGATACGGCGCATGAAAAAAGCCAAACCCATGCTGAAGCCCGCGCTATCCCTGGCGCTTACGGAAAGCCGCGAGTTTTGCGAGGAAAGCTTTAGAATCAAGGGCGGGCATTCCTTAAACAAGTGGCGCGACTTCGTTCTCGCGCGGGCTGAGGATTTGTATGGAGAACTGGAAGAGGACGTGGTGGATTTTGTCAGGACCCGAACCTTGCACGATCTGGTCGGGTATGATTTACTGGAAAGGGGGTACACACGGGAGAAGATTGCCATTCCTGTCCGGATACAGGAAAGAAGCTCAGCCGCAAGAAGAAACGTGGAACGTGAAAAAACTGAAAAACAACCGTTGGAAAGGAGCGACATTGTTATGCCGAACAATAAGGGGAAACCCCCCAAAGCAGTGAAGGAGAAAGCCGTCAAGAAGGAAAAGAAAACAAAGGAGGCGCGGCCTCAGAAAAGAACGGGAGGCGGATACGCGGAAGCGCGCGGCTATCTCTGCAACCTGCTTCTCAAAAACACCAAGGCGCGCCTTTCGGACAGGGAACTCCAGAAGATGGTGTGCGACAAGTTCCCCGCCTGCAACACCTTCCGCAACAAGTTCGCGCATATCCAATGGACCCGTCGGCTGCTCAACACCGGGCAAATCACCGGCAGGCCCAAACCCGAGCCCGCCAGCGTGCGCTACGAGAACAAGAAAGAGGCCCAGCGCTACACGCACGCGGAAGGTGGAAAGCAGCCCGCCGGGGCCAAACCGTCAAAACCCGCGGCCAAAGCGGAAAAACCCGCCGCGAAGGGGCCCTCCGCCGTGCAGCATCTCGCGAGGATTCTCAAGGAAAACAACGTGAAAAAACGGTGCGACCTTGGCATTCAGCGGGAGATGCTCAAGAAGTTCCCGGAGAACACGACGTTCAAGACCTTCTCAGCGGTGGGACGCTACCGCAACATGCTCAACAAGGGCTTGATCCCGAACATCCCCAAGCCCGCGACCCCCATTCTCAACTTCAACGTGCAGGGAGTCGTAATCCCTGAAGCGGTGGGGGGCTTCACACCGAAGCCCCAGACGAAAACCGCAGGGGGCCCCCCGCACCCGTCGAAGAAGCTGTTGCAGGATATGCGCGGGGATGAGGACGATCTTCCGGCAACGGACGATTGAACGCGATGCGCGGGCGGGCAGACTCACGCCGCCCGCCGTGGAAGACCCCCGCCGGTTCGCAGGCACACACCAACCACCACACCCCAGCGAACCGGCGGGGTGGTCTGAACATTCTGAAAGGGAAGGGAGAACGATGAACATGGAAGACGGCCTGGAGGACAACTTCGAGGACGGCATTATCAGTGAATGCCCCATGTGCGGAGAGGACAACGCGCCCATCGGCAGCCTGGGCGGGGTGTTGCATTTTAGATGCCGCGCTTGCGGATGGATGTACAGCATCACCGAGGGGCAGGAGGATTGACCCACTATGGAACTCACACCGGAAAACAAAGCAACCATTGACAGCAAGTCTCTGGAAAGCCTGTTAAGGGATTGGCGGATGTCACCTTCGGGAAATCCTTGGTTGCAAGGCGAGACCGGCGAATACTGGGATAAACGAGTGAAGTATCTGAGGTCGCTGCCTGGTGGTGATAATGATTTCACAAGGGCAGCCAAGAAAATAGGATGGTAAACTATGAAGACCCTCTGGCCGCACCAGCAGGACGCCCTTGACTATACGAAACGCGCGCAGCACCCAGCCCTTTACATGGACATGCGCCTGGGCAAGACTCTTGTGGCGGTAAGGAGAATCCTCCAGTATCCTCTCCAGGGTAGGTTCCTGCGCGCGCTGGTTGTCGGGCCGGGGTGCGTTCTCCAAGAGTGGCAGGACACCGTTCTGAGCGAGCAAGGGGGCGACCAAAAAGTTTTTCGCCTTGACGAGCCGCGCAAGGCCGTCCGGCAAAACTCACTCGTATCCGCCGTCGAGAACCCAGGGGATTCCTGGTGCCTTATCAACAAGGAGGGGCACAGGGCCCTTCCGGAAATCCGCGATGTTTTATGGGACGCCGTGGTGCTTGACGAGGGGACTTTTATCAAAGACCCGCGAACACTGACGACGAAGTTCTACCTACGGAATTTCCGAAGCGCGCAGCACCGTTGGATTCTCACCGGAACGCCCAATCCTGAGAGCGACCTGGACTTCATCCCGCAACTCCTGTGGCTGCACGGAAGCGTGGCGGGATACCCGGACTTCTGGAAATGGCGGTCAGCATTTTGCTACGTTGACCGTTATGAATGGATGCCCAACACGCAGGGGAGGTTCATCATCAAGAGCGAGTTGGCCGCCAAGGCGTTTTTTCTGAGGAGAAAAGACATCAACATCAACCTGCCCTTCGTGCGTGAAGTCCGGGAGATTTCCCTGCCAGCCAAGGTAATCAAGGTGTACAAGAAAGCCGAAAAGGACTTCATACTTGAATCCGCCGATCCACTCGTGCGGAAATCCACGATATTCGCGGTGGTGCGGTACACGTGGCTCAAGGACATTTGCAACGGATTCGCGGGCGACCAATTGCTACACACGGAGAAATTCGACGCGGTGCGGGATTTACTGAGGGGAGAACTTCAAAAAGACCCCGTATTGATATGGTTCACGTCCAACAAGGCGCTATACGAGGTTAGGAGAAGGCTCTGCAAGGCAAGAATCCTGTGTGATTACATCACGGGGGATTGCTCCCGCATCCGCCGAGCCAAGGTGATCCGCGAGGCGCAGCGCGGGAAGGTCCGCTGCCTGCTCCTGCAGGTGAAGTGCGCGGAGTTCGGCCTGAACCTCAGCGCGTTCGACACCGTGGTATATTTCGATCTCCCCACATCCGCGCAGACTTACCAGCAATCCTTTGAGAGGACGCTGCACCTCGAAAAGAAAACGCCCACTTTGTACATTTACCTGGTGGTGAAAAACTCCGTGGATCACGACGCGATGGACGGGCTCGCGCTCAAAAAGTTCCAGGCGAATTCTCTCATTTCCCTGGTGAGAAGAATGAAAGAAAGGAACCAAACACAATGAGAAAAGACGACACCATGTACATCGGCATTGATCCAGGCTTCAACGGCACGGGAATCGCGGGCGTCCACCGCGGCAAGATAGTGCTTCTCAGGACGATCACATGCCCGGGGCGCATGGCACTTTCAATGCACACGTGGCAGGAACCCGCCTTCAGAATCGCGGACAAACTGGTTCGAACCCTCGGAGAGTGCAATCCCGCTTCTCCTCAGAAAATCACATTGGAGTTCCCAGAGGTGTGGGGGGGCAGCGCCAAAAGCTACGCGTCCGCGACGCAAGGGCACATCCCCATTCTCTGTGCGCTGTGCGGGGTTATCGTCCAGGCGTTGCAGCCGACTGACGTGCAAACCATTTTTCCCGGAGAATGGAAGGGGCAGTTGGCAAAGGGTGCTTCCCAAAGGAGAATTTTTGCATACACAACCAAGCACAGAATGTGGAGTGCAACAAACCCCGGTGAAATGTTTATCAAGCCCGGCAAAACGCAGTATGAACATGAGGTTGACGCCATCGGAATCGCGCTGTATGGAATGGGGGTGAAGATATGAACCCCACACTTGCCAAGTATCTTTCCTGCAGAAACTGCGGGTTGCACAAATATAGGTATAAAGTCGTCCTGGGCTCCGGGCATATCCCCGCCGACCTGCTTCTCATCGGAGAAGCTCCTGGCCAGTCCGAGGATACCATCGGGATGCCGTTCGTGGGGCCCGCGGGGAGACTTCTCGATGTGATACTTTCCACTTCTCAGAAAATCGCGCGGATCAAAAAAATGCCCACAATGTATCGGACGAACGTGCTGGCTTGCCGGCCGTGTGATGGGATTGCACTGCCAAACCGGGCCCCCACGGATGAGGAGATGTGGGCCTGCGAGGAAAGACTCGTTAAAACGATTGCGTTGGTCAGTCCAAAGGCGATAGCTCTGATCGGTAAAACCGCCGAGCGTGTTTTCGATTATGCAACGCGCCCCTGCTACTGTGTTCTGCATCCAGCGTTTCTTTTGCGAACGGGCGGCGTAAACAGCCCGCAATTTTCGAGGACGTGCCGCGAGTTCGCGGACATTCTTTGGTCAGTTCGCGCGGGCCAAGAAGGAGAGGAGGAGAGATGATGAACATTCAAGAGATTGCAGGGGAGTGTAACTTATTATGAGCAGAACAACCATCAGCGCAACATCGCTTTCCACATGGCTTTCATGCAGGCAGCAGGCTTTCTGGAAGAAGCAGGGGTGGGAACCGATTCAAACTAAGGCATCGTTGAACTTTGGCGCGCTCATACACATTTGCCTGGAGTACGCATACAACAAACTGTCCTTGCAAGTCCGGCGCGAGGGAATCCACGCTGTCGTTCTCAGAACGGGCCTGCCAGCTTTCCTGAAGAAATACGAGCGCGAGTTCTGCCGGGGTCTTGTGGATGAACGCTCCATCGAAGAGGCGCAAAGGTTCACGGTTGAGGCCGGGGTTCTCATCCCGGAATACTTCGCGCACTGGAAGGATGGATTCCCCAATAAGAGCAAGAGCGCCCTGAGCGTGAACGGCGTGGAGGTCAAGTTCGAGATTCCCTACGACAAGGCGGAGGATATATGGCTCTTGGGGTATGTGGACGGAGTCGCTCATTCCATAGACAGATTCGCGTGGATTATGGAGACCAAAACAATGGCCGAAATTTCCGACACGACAATGGAACTCCTCGCGCAGATTGCCTTCCAGAATCGGTTTTACGTTTACGCTTTGGAGCGTCTCTTTCAGAGAAACCCCCAGCAGGAAAAGTTCAAGGGCGTCGTGTACAACATCATCCGAAGGCCCATGCTCAAACTCGGAAAGCAAACGTTGGAGGAATATGAGGGACGACTCCGCGCCGACGTGAAGGCGAACCCTTCTTTCTATTTCCGCCGCGTCCCCATTGCGTATACGGAGGCTGAAAAGCGGGAGTTCGCGGAATCGTTCCAGGTGCAGGCCGCGGAATACGTCAAGTGGCTGAAGGGGTTCAGCCCGACGTACAGGAACAACGCGGGAGGCGTATGCGTAGGCAGATGGATGTGCCCTTACGTGGAGGCCTGCGCGAATCCAACCAAGGACATTCGAGAATTAGGATTATACCAAACGAGAAAGGGGGATGGAGGATACTATGGAAGGAAACAACAAGAGAAGTACGCCGCCTCCGCCAGCGGCGCGAAAAAGCGAACCGATACCAAGCAGAAGCGGTGAAGTCAGCCTGCCCGACAAACTTTCAGAGCCCGACAGGGATATCAAGAGGTACGTGTTCCTTGTCTACGGGCAGGAGGGCATCGGGAAGACAACGCTTCTATCTCAGGAACCCGGCGTGCTTTTTCTCACAACGGAGCCGGGCACGCGGGGGATGCGGATTTACGAGAACCGTATCACTTCCTGGAGGCAGATCAAATCCCTGGTGAAGCAGTTGCAGGCGACCGATAGGTTTCCGTGCGTGGTCCTCGACACGGTGGACGTTGCGTATGATCTCTGCCTGGACTACGTTTGCCAAAAACTGAGCATTCCGTACCCCGGGCAGGATGAATCCGGGAGGGAGGACTACGGGAAGAGTTGGAAGGCTGTGAAGAAGGAGTTTATGTCCATAGTCTTCGCGCTCATCAATTCGGGCCGCGGTGTGCGGTTCATTAGCCACTACACTGAGTCCGAAGTCCAGGCGAAATCCGGGGGAAAGTACACACGAATCGTGCCGAGCATGGGGAAGCAGGCGCGCCTCATACTCACAGCACTCGCGGATTTTGTTTTCTACTGCGAGAAAGTGCGGGGCCCCAACGGGGAGGTCCAACGTGTGATTTTCACCCAGGGTGATGAAACCATCTTTGCGAAGGCGAGGCGGACGGCTTTTGGGGAGTTCCCGGCCATTCTACCCATGCCGAAGGAAGGAGGCTACGACGTGTTGGTGCAAGGGTTCCGCGGGAAGCACCCAGGCTTGGACCCTCTCACGCTGCAACCGGCGAGGGACACCGCCAAGAGTTCCGCAACGTTTCTCACAAGACTCGCGCATAAGGCCGCGAAACAAAAACATGGAAAGGGAGAATAACGACTATGGCGAAGACAGCGCAAAGCGAGTTCCAAAAACGCCTCAAAGACGCGCAGGGAGCATGGGCTGAGGACAGCCAGACGCCGACGCAGTATGAGACGTCCCCCACCGGCGTTTTCCTCGGAAGGGTGCAGGCTCTTACCCTTCAGAAAAGCGACAAAGGCAACTGGGGGATCAGCACCGAGATTGTGATCTGCGAGGGTGAACATGTGGGCAGGGTGCTCCGCATGTGGGTGATGGTGATTGACGCCGAAGGGAACACGCAGGCCCGGAACGTTTTCCTTTTGTTCCAGAACATGGGATGCGACGACCTGTTCCCGGAGGACCAGCAGGATTTGGAGAACGCACTGAGCAAAGCCGTCATGAGGCGTCCCGCCGTCAAGGTGAGGTCCACCGCGAATCCCAAGAGCGACTTCCCCAACGTGCGGATGCTCGGACCCGCCGCCGAGGAGGATATGGAAGCCATCCCCGAAGCTGAGGAACCGCCCAAGCCAGCCAAGAAGAAAGCTGCGCAGGCGGATGATGACGAGGAGGACGAGGACGAGAAGGAGGAAGAGGAGGACGAGGAAGATGATGCTGGACCTCTTCTCGATGGCATGGATCGTGGCGAACTGAAGGAATACATCCGGGACAAGGAACTCGACGTCAGAGTCACCAAGTCCATGTCCGACGACGATGTCCGCCAGGCGATTTTGGAAACGCTTTCTATTCCTGATGACGCCGAAGGCGAAGGCGAAGGTGACGGCAGCGCGGATGGAAAGAAGGTGGAGATGCTTGCGTTCTGCGAAGCAAACGACATCACCGTGGATGAAAACGACGACGCCGACACAATCGCCAACACGATCATCGAGTACGCGGAATACCAGTCTGCGGAACTCACAGACGGGGAAATCGAGATGCTGAACAGCATCGGTGCCACTGTTGTCACCTTCGGGAAATCCTCGATTCCCGCGGCCAAAGAGCCAAAACCGTCCAGCGGCGGGAAGAAGCCCTCGCCAGCTGCCAACAAGGTCAAGATGACCGATGAGGAAAAACTCAAGGCTCTGGAAACATTTTGCGCCAGGTTCGAGGGTGCGGCCCCGAAGCGGAAGACGCTTCCCGACTATGCAAAGAAGCTCAACGAGATCGCGTGGACGGCGGGGGATTTGAAACCCGCCGAGGTTGTGCTGCTCCGGAGCATCAAGGTTGAAGTTGAGGATTAGTCTTCAACACAGCTTGTGACTGCCGGGGGCAGCCTGGGGGTGCGGGTGAAGAAGCTCTCCCTTCCCCGCCCGCACCCCTCTTACATATTTTCTGAGAAGGAGAAAATCCATGAATGTAATGCCGGAGGCGCTTATGCAAGTCGCCGATGAATTCCGAATGCTGGCCTGCAAGTTTCACGTTCAAGTGGAGAATGCACACAAGGTGCGGTTGTTGCTGGATTCTCTATGCAACATCTTGAAAGGAGGTGCCGTCGTATACAACGAGAACTTGCAATCTCTCAAAAACCACATTGAGATAAACGAACATCAGAGCTCCGCAGCCCTCAGGGGGGAGGATATGGCAAGGGCCATTTCGTCGTACTACGATATGGAGGCCAAGCAGCATGGATAAACTTCTCGCGTATGACACGGAAACCACGGGGCTTTGTCCTTATCTTGGAGATAGAATGTTCGCGTACTCAACGTGCGATTTGGATGGTGATGTCGTCGTTCGCCGAAGGGACGCCAGTCCAACCACGTTCAGATCAAAACTCCGAAAACTATGGAGCTCCGGATACATCATGGTCATGCACAACGCGAAATTCGACATGGAGATGACCCTGCAGGAGGACGTGGACATTTCCTCGGACTATCCATTCGAGGATACCATGCTAATGGCCGCCGTTCTATACAGCCACATGCCGAAGGACTTGAAAAACCTTGCGTACACTCTCCTGGGGTATAACGGCTACGTGGATGGAATGGATATTGACGCCGCCGTGGTGAAAGCCGCGGGCCCCGCGAAGGCGTATGATAGCGTGCCCAAAACCCTGCTTGATATCTACCAGAGGATGGACGCGGAGCGCACGATGCTCCTATGCGCACACATGCTCCCAAAGGTTCGGGAAGACGCGACTTTCTTCGAGATTTACGAGATGGAGAAGCGCGTCGTCCGGGTCACAATGGAAATGGAAAAACGCGGACTTCTGTTGAATGCCGCTCGAACCAAGAAAATCCTCGCGGAACTCTCTGAGAAAAGAGCGCACGCGCTGAGCATTCTTCCGGGAAACGTCAACCCGATGAAACCCGGAGACGTGATCGGCCTGCTCTTCCACGACATAGGGCTTCCCGTTCGAAGCTTGACGCGCAAAAAAGGAATCCCCTCGACGGATCACACGGCGCTTCTGAATCTATACTCGGATTATCCAGAGTGCAAGGAACTGGAGGCGATAGTCCGGTTTCGATCATTTGACCACGGAATTTCCATCATAAACAGTTATCTGGGCTTGCGTGACGTGTCTGACGTTTTGCACCCCAGCATAAACACGGTGGGCGCGCATACGGGAAGAGAGTCATGCAGCAGCCCGAATCTTCAAAACGTCCAGAAAGCGGATGGCTCCGAGGAGTTTTCCATACCCGCACGGAGGTGCTTCAGGCCCAGGCCTGGATACGTCAACTTTCATACGGATTTTGCTGGCATAGAGGCGCGGCTTGCCATACACTATTCCAGAGACCCGGCGATGCTTGAGATCATGCGCGGATGCAAGCCGGACCCGCATTCTGCCGCGGCGGAGCTTTTCTACGCGGAGGATGGTATGTGGGAAAACGCGGACGCGAAAGAGAGGAAAAGGCTCAGGAACCTTTCCAAAAACGGGCAATTCTGCATCATTTACGGCGGGGGCGCGCCGAACCTCGCCAGGGTACTGGGTCTTTCCTTGGATGCCGCGCAACGGGCGAAGGCGAGGTACGGGCGCGCGTTTCCAGGTATGCTTGACCTGAACCGGCGCATTGCGCGCCAAGCCCGGATGGATGGATTCATCCTCACGGAATTTGGAAACAAGATACGAGTCGACGCGCAGAAGGCTTATGTGGCGGTAAACTATTTGATACAAGGAACCGCGGCGGGAATCCTGAAGCGCGCGCAGATTCGAGTGGCGGATTTTCTGAAGAAGAGAACACATGATTCGTGGAAAC
>Ga0315284_10013339_pt1 | contig 11700 bp, 14 predicted proteins | sample YL17G09_16_MG_FD_203696 | JGI IMG/M metagenome (GOLD analysis project Ga0315284, IMG submission 203696) | Sediment microbial communities from Yellowstone Lake, YNP, Wyoming, USA - YL17G09_16 | ecosystem: Environmental > Aquatic > Freshwater > Lake > Sediment | place: USA: Wyoming | collected... | reverse complement strand
TACTATATTAGTTAGAGCATCATCATGCGCTAACTCACCCACGAGTTGGCTAGCCTGGCCTAGTGCTCGCTGATTTGATGCAACCACGCAGGGTTGGAGCCATCTGATGTTCAAACGGATCACCAGACGATTATTTCTAAATCGCAGCACGAAGATCGCTGCCACTGGCGCTATTCTCGGCGCGTGCAGAAGCACCGACCGTCCGTTTCGCGAGGATCATGCCTCTGCGGAGTTGGGTTTGACCGGGGGCAGTAGCGTCGCGACCTATGACTATATCGTCATCGGTTCTGGTGCCGGGGGCGGCCCGTTGGCCTGCAACTTAGCGAAGGCCGGCTATCAGGTGTTGCTTCTCGAGGCGGGGGATGATCAGTCAGCGACATTGACCTACCAAATTCCCGCGCTGAATGCTCAGGAGGCTGAGGAGCCCGATGCGAGTTGGCGATTCTTTGTCAAACACTACACCGATCCCAATCGGCAAAAGCAGGATGAAAAGTATTCTGCAAAGGACGGCGGCGTCTTTTATCCCCGTGCAGGAACGGTGGGTGGTTGCACAGCCCATAACGCGCTCATCACGGTGTATCCGCACGCCAGTGACTGGGACCATGTGGCTAACCTCACTGGTGACAAGTCATGGCTGGCCAAGAACATGCGTCCATACTTTGTGCGCCTAGAGCGCTGCGCCTATCTGAGCGGTGAGGCACTAAAGGGTCACGGCCTGAAGGGTTGGCTCGCCACTAAAACTTCCAACCCACTGCTGATTGCGGCAGACCGAGTGATCGTCGCGTCCATTTTTTCGGCCGCTTTGGTGTTCAACAAGGCCGCGTTTCACCCTTGACTCGTGGCTGCTGTTACAAATACAATACAAATTGTATTTGACGGAGACGGCTCATGGGCGCTAAAAAGCTATACCGATCCAAGATGGCTGCGAATGGCCAATTGGTCTTACCCAAGGAATTACGCGACGCTCTTGGATTAGCCGGCGGTGATGTCCTGATTATTCAGGCTGAGGATCAAGGCGACGGCCTGATCGAGGTCACCATTCAACGTCCACGCACCAGCTTTCGTGGTCTTATCGGCCAATGGGCCGGCAAGAAAGGTGCAAAGTCGGTCGGCGTCGATGATTGGAGCGATGATTTGAAGCGTCTGGATGACGAGGAGATGAAGTGATCCTCCTCGATTCATGCTCGATTCTGGAGATCCTGTTTGCAGGATCCGACGCGGTCGCTCTCGTGGATTTTTTGGACAAAGCGCAAGCCAAGGGGGCGCTGGTGATCCTACCGCCTTTGATTCGTCTGGAGTGCTCAGTCGTATCGGCGGTGAGATTTAAAGAAGGTAAGTTTATCAATCATGAAACACTGGCAGATGTTTTGTCGTCGATCGATGCCATTCGCACCGGCCCATTGGACAACGATTTGACCACTGAAATAACTGAAGCGGCAGCGCATATCAAAGCAGAACATGGCGCCAGCATGGTGGATTGTTACTTGATTGCAAACGCTATCTTGCGGCGGGCCGAAGTCTTGACCGCGGACGCCGAAATCATCGACTTTAGGCCAGCGCGGGCCAAAAAGCGACGAGTCGGTAAGCGATTCGCCGCGATGAGTTGGCGAGCGAGGTAGGCCACCAGGTGAGGTCGATCCACGAATCGGCGAATTCCCTTAAAAACACGGCGATTAGCTCCTGAACTAACCCTCATGCACGACCGCCCCACTGCTGCTTTAAGGACTTGAGCCCTCGCAGAGTCTGCGATAGGACAGTGATACCGGTAGGACAGCAGCAACATCGTGAAGGATCGTAAGGAGCACACGTGAGAGGAGATGCAACGGAAACTGTGGGCGAAGCCTTTCAGATCGACTTGCTGCGAACGGCTCGCGACAAATCTGTTGAAGTGATTCAGCGTGTGGCCGCCCACGTCCGTCCCGGCATGACCGAAGCAGATGTCAAAGAAGCGCTGCGAGCGGTTCAAACAGAGCTGGGCTCGACGAGTACTTGGCATCCACCGCAAATTCGCTTTGGTGTAAATACCTTGATGCCATTTGGGCAGAAGGGCCGTGACGACCTGCGTCTGCAGGAAGACGATATCTTCTTCCTCGATATAGGCCCGATTTTTGCTGGTCATGAAGGCGACGTCGGTCGCACCTTTGTCGTTGGCGATGATCCCGACATGAGGCGATGCTCAGTGGATGTTGAGGCTATTTGGCTAGAAGTACGGAATCACTGGCGCCAAGCAAAAGTCTCCGGTGCTGCGCTGTACGAGTTTGCCGCCGCATGTGCCAAGTCACGCGGCTGGCAGCTGGCCTTGGAGCAGGCAAATGGGCACCGTATTGCAGACTTCCCGCATGCGGTACGGAGTCGCGGTTCGATTGAGGCATTTCCGGATTGTCCGGCCTCAGACAGGTGGATCTTAGAGATTCAAATTCGCCATCCGACAAGGCCGATCGGGGCGTTTTACGAAGACTTGCTGAACTAGTCATGACGCAGCAATGGCAGCCTCCCGGCTGCGACCAGGGTAGCCTTCCATGGGTGCTTTGTCGGTTGGCGCCCTCGTCCGAACATGGGGGTGCCGGTGGGCTGCTTTCTGCGAGGGATGGACGAATCGCTTTTAAATGTCAAAGTTTTGTTTGGCTGGTGAGTGGAGGGCGCCCGGAGTTGAGTAATTGATGAGTTCTAGGTATCTTGAAGGAAGCTGTGCGAACCGATGACTCGCAACAAGGATGACGCCTCATGAAGCAACGGAATGCTTGTTTTTTGATATCGATTCTAGCGATGAGTGCTGCCTGCAAGTCGGAGACTAACGATCCCTCTTCGGGGCGCAGTTCAAATGCGGCGTCCGCGACTAGCGCCAATCAAGGTGGATCGCCGCAGCAAGGGAGCACCGGCAACGGTGTCTCGCCAGCCAGCTCAGATGCAGCGAAACAAGCGACCCCGTCCATGAGTCCTCCCGCCGCGTCGCCGCAGGTCGCTCCGTCGCCGGCAATACCGGCCGCTGCGACAGCGCCGGCAAGTCCCGGCGCTAGTCCGCAAAACTGTACACCGGCAGTATCGGTGCATAGTGGTCAATGCGATTTTGATGCAAGTTGGAGCGATGTCGCCAGTATGTGCGCAGCCTTACCTGGCACGATCCCAGCCTCGGGATGTGCCTCACAGCAGCTAACGATGATTCAAAGTAGTTGCTGCCAGGCTGGAGCTGCCGCAGCCGCGACCGGCTCCGCGGCATCTGCGCAGAGTCAGTCTTCATCTAGTGGTGGGCAGGGCAACCTGTATTGGTCGGTCAGTTGCGGCAATGGCAGCAATTACAATCATGGTCCATTTGCCACGCTCCAGGCCTTGTGCGCTGACATGAAAAATAACGCTAGTCATTGTCCAGCCGAGTTCCAGGTAGCCTATAAGGCTCAAGGCTGTTCTTGAGCAGTGGTTTACGCTAACCCTGGTTCGTCTAAAATTCGACCGTGAGACTCCGTATCGGTAGATGTCCGCGGGGTCACGCGCCGACTTCTCCATAGGTCGTTTCCGTGGATTCACTAAAGAAGGGCGGCGATTACGCCGCGGTCGCCGACAGCAACGTCCTGTTTTTTCTTGCAGAAGACCAGTTTCACCACCGCCCAGACGAATTTCATTTATGCTACGCCCTGCGGCAAATTGATTCTGGAGCCGAGGCGATGCCCCAGCTCAGGGGTCAAATGCAGCTGCATTTTTTCGAGATTCCAAAGGCGGTCAAAAAGCTACGTGCTGGATGTTTTGATGATAGCAATCCAGTCCTCGGATATTGGCTTGGCTTTTTTAACTCACCGTCCGATCCGAAGATTAGGGAGGCGTGCATGACAAACCCTGCTTTAAAAGTGGCGATGGAAAGCCTCGAAGCCGTCTCGGCGGATAGAGAGGCGCGGGAGATTGCTCGTCTGCGCGAGAAGGCTCAGCATCACTGGGCTTCTGAGATTAACGGGGCAAGGCAAGAGGGTGGCTTTCAAGCTCAAGTCGAGTACACGGCTGGGCCGATCGCCACCAATGGCACCTATCAAATGACACTCGGGGCGCTGGCATTGCCGAATTGGTAGCCATGATAGGCCAGCTAGCGGGTGGCAAATACCTCTCTTACGAATTCAGGATGATCGATAAACGGGTTGCGATTACCCTGGACCTGCCACACCCGCTCGTTGCGGCGGCGCTCGCGATCATCGACCGGGTCCTGTTCGTGCCAGCGGATAAGAGTACTTAAATTGGCGAAGTAACCATGACCGTCCGCGTCCACACCGTTGCGTATCTGCGCGGGCAGATGCTCGACCAAACGCAGGTCAGGCTCCTTGGCGCGGTCACCCTGGTAGCGCACATCCATGTAAAACATCACCCGGGCAATATCGCCTTTGACCTCGTCGCGCGGTTCAAAAATGCCCAGGTCGCTGTCATAGCGGACGCCGGGCGCATCGGCCACCTCGCGACCTGCGGCTACTTCGCCAAAGTCCATGGAGCTGCGCGTAGAGTTGACCGTCACCTCGCAAGCCCTGAGGTGATGTAGATCGGTGTATGGAATCATATCGGCATGGGGAAAGCCACGCACCTTGGCCCAAATATGCTCGCGGTTCCAGCCTGCCGAAGTCCCATCCCCGGCTGCGGCCAGCGACTTTCCGCTGTAGATCATGATGACTCGATCTGGATGCTGGTCATCTTGATCAGTAAACTGTAATTTATTTAGCGTCTGATTGTAAGTAAGTCGCATGGCATCGCCAATGATCACATGCAGGCGAGACTTTAGCTCATGGCCGTTTAGCCCTTCGGTCCCTTCATAGTACTCTGCGCCACCGAGCACTCCGCCGCTAAACGTCGCAAGACTCCCCACTTTGCGACCGCACCCCTCTAGGATCGACGCGGTCACGACCATCGCTAGAAAGATCGTCACTGGCTTGGGCTGAGTCCTGAGGCGTGGCATTGGGAGTCTCCTAGGTTGGGGCGCCCATCCTGGCCATGCCTGGTCGTGAGCAGTTCGGTGTAAGCGCGGCCGTGTTTAGCCCAAATCCGAAAAGCCTGGCTATGATTTCCAGTAAATCACTGTAATATTAGTGCCGGTCCCGGTGGGATGGGCATCTGGTCTCCCTCCAAGGGGCTGCCACTCTCGTTTAGGCAACTCGCTTGATCGTGAATTTCGGCGGCGGGACTGTCAAGGAGATGCCATGAATCAGCGCACCCGCCTCCTCAATAAGTGCCTTAATGGTGCCTTCCTTCGTCAGCTCAGCAGCGAGGTAGATGAGCATCAGCTGAGCCACTGGAGGCGTCGGTTTTAGCGACCCATCGATATATTTGGTCACCGATCCCTTATGGACCTTCAAAATGCTGGCAAATTCAGTTTTCGAGACACCGAGCGTCAGCAAGATGCCGTAGATTTCATCGGCCGTGATAGATCCAGCGTCGCGGCGGCGCTCGACAAAGTCGATGACCCATTGCTTGGCGATTTCCCGATCCATCCGCTGAATTAGGTCGCCGGCGATGCCCGCCATCGGGACCTTCCTCGGGTCAATGTTTACGGCCTGACCTTTCTTCGCTGGGAAATCGTCGGGAACCATCACGGGAACACCTGTAAAGGTCGCTTCCCCTAGTTTCGAGACTTCGTGCCATTTCTTGGCGATAACGGTTTTCATCACTTCACCTTTCGATACGCGGAAATCACTAGGAGCATCTCGTTAGGGCTGCTGTCGAGCGGCTCGAATGTTATAACTAGCTCGCATGGCCTATCCGCCTCATCTTTGCAGAGTCACATGAATGAGTTGCTGACAGCAGCAGGCATCTTATTGTCCACCAATCGGCCGCGACCCTGGATGAGACCGATGATCACGCCGGCCGTAAACTTCCGCTCTGGATGGTCGAACAAAACATGGAAGGTGGGGATAATGCGCCGGTCGTCGCACCGGAGCGTGTCGAAGAGGGGTTTCGCGTTCCGTAACTTCAAGCCTACCTCCCGTAGCTAGTCATAGACCATTTGCTCTGAGTTGCCAATAGCAACTAAGTCCAAAATCGCATGTTACCATGGGGGGAGGGAGGCGACCCAACGACTTACATAAGTAGTTGGTGATGCGCGTGATCTGCGCACCCATGGTAGCATGCAAGCTCACCAATCCCCAGAGTGTTTGCCGCCGTTTGCTTGGCGGTCAGGGACGAGTTGCTGTTTCATCGCCGCATAGCAAGGGGTCATGGTTTCGGACCACTTGTCATGGTCGTTCGGGTCGCATTCGTACTTCGCTAAATCGCACTCGTCTTTGATGGTGTAAAGTTTTTTACATGACTTTTTCAATTCAGGACAAGCGCAGCCAGGATGACCACCAAGAAGGTTGATGCTTGATTCACGGCCACGGCGACAAGACCTTGATGCCCAGACCGTAGAAGCCACCGTACACGGCGTGGTTAAAGCTAGCGTGAAAGTCACCCATGCCATCGACGCTGCCCGGATAGAATTTGGACCCGCGACCACCGCCGGCGACCTCGTTCTCCGTGAAGACCGACAGGGCACCGCGACCAAAGCGCCAGAACACGATCTCCAGGGCGACAAAACCGGTGAAGATGCTATTGGACGAGGAGACGACAGCGACGTTTTCCTTTTTGCCGTTGACGGTGACATTGCCAAAGGCCATCTGGGCGGCGGGTCCGAGCGAAATAAGTAGATCGGGCCAGGTGTCAGCCGGCGTGATGCCGAATTGGATGTAGGGTTTGATCACCGCGGCGCCGAGGTTGAACTTGAGCTGCCGCAGCGGCAGGCCAACGGAACGGTCGCGCTCCAGGTCCTTACTTGACCGGGCCCCCTCGAGGTAGCGCAGGCCAAAGCCGATATCCGGGCGAAAGTAAAAGAGTCCCTGGCGTTTGAATTGCTGCGTAATGACGATGCCATAGCCGCTGCCGCCGCCGCCGCGCATCGTCGCTGTGCAGATTTGTTTGGTCGGGTGGTTGGATTCGGTCGTGCATGTATCCGTTGGGGTGGCTTGCGGCTTATCGATCTCGTAGCTAGCGTCGATGTAGTCAAAGGAACTCGTATAGTCGATGCCGTACTGATAGCCAGCGAGGTAGCTGGCGATTTCTGCGAAGAAGGCCTGAGCTGGCGCCGCTGGCAGCAACATCAGCCCGACGGCCAAGGGCTGGACCAGGCGCCGCAAGGCGCGCTTGAGGACGGCGTAAGCTTCCACGGTGACTCCTAAAATAAACGAACCCAGGAGAGGTATCGGCCACAGGACATATGGCTTTAATCGAGCTAGACTAAAGGTTGCGGACTTCGGTGGCTTTTTGACCGTCCTTGGGTATGATTGGGCGGTTGGCGGCCGCCACCCCCCCACGCAATGCGGCGCCACTCATCCCCACGCTCACCCTTTTTGCTTTTGGACCAACGATGGCATCAGAGCCTAAATCCAAGTACGAACCGGCTTTTTTAATCTCCGCCTACCAGGATATGCTGTTCTACCGGCGCTTTGAGGAGCGGGTTAACCAGGCCTATCAAAAGGGTAAATTCGCCGGATTTTGCCATTTACACATCGGTCAGGAGGCCGTCTGTGTCGGTGTGCAAAAGGCGCTGCGACCGACGGACTATGTGATCTCCGGCTACCGCTCGCACACCCAGGCGATCGCCAAGGGCATCGACCCCAAGGCGGTCTTGGCCGAGCTGTTTGGCAAGAAAGCCGGTGCGGTCGGGGGCAAGGGCGGGTCGATGCATATGTTCAGCAAGGAACATCGCTTCCTTGGTGGGCACGGCATCGTCGGGGGCCAGTGTCCGATCGCGGCTGGTGTGGCCTTTGCCATCAAGTACGACGAGAAGGACGACATCATCGTCTGCTACCTCGGCGACGGTGCGACCAACCAGGGGCAGTTCTTCGAAGCGATGAATATGGCGGCGACCTGGAACCTCCCGGTGCTCTATATCATCGAAAACAATCAGTACGGGATGGGCACCGACTATCACCGGGTGACCAGCGTTGATCGCTTGTCCAAGCGCGCCTTGGCTTTTGACATGGATCATTCCGAGGTCGACGGCATGGAGGTCCTCAAGGTCCATGAGCACGTCTCCGGCATCGTCGCCAAGATGCGCAAAAAGCCCCGGCCTTACCTGCTTGAGGTGCTGACCTATCGCTACCGCGGGCATTCGGTCTCCGATCCAGCCGCCTACCGGACCAAGGAGGAGGTGGCGAAGTTTCAGCAGCGCGATCCGATCCTGCAGCTCGCTGAGGTCCTCAAGAAGCAGAAGATCGCCACCGAGGATGAGCTGAAGGCCTGGGATAAAGCGGTTAAAGAACGCACCGCCGCCATCGAGGACTTTGCCGATGCCGCGCCCAAGCCCGAGGTCTCCGACCTGTGGCTCCACGTGCTGGCAGATTGAACGCATCACCAACTTTTTGCAGTTTAGGATAGGGACGATATGGCACTGATCCAATTCCGTGAGGCACTCGGTCAAGCGATGGCCGAGGAAATGGCGCGAGACGACCGGATCTTTTTGCTCGGCGAGGAAGTCGCCCAGTATAACGGCGCTTACAAGGTCTCGAAGGGACTGTTGGACCGTTTTGGCGCCAAGCGGGTGATCGATTCGCCGATCTCTGAGGCCGGATTTGCCGGTTTGGGCGTCGGCGCAGCGATGGCTGGTCTGCGGCCGATCATCGAGATGATGACGTGGAACTTCGGCCTCCAGGGTTTTGACCAGATCATCAATCACGCCGCCAAGATGCTCTACATGTCGAACGGCCAGTTCAATATCCCAATCGTCTTTCGCGGCCCTAACGGCGCTGCGCATATGCTGGGCTCCCAGCATTCGCAGAGCTTTGATGCAATGTTGACCAACGTGCCCGGCATGAAGGTGATCTCGCCAGCGACCCCCTACGACGCCAAGGGCCTGCTCAAATCGGCGATCCGCGACAACAGCCCGGTCATCTTCCTCGAAAGCGAGATGATGTACGCGCTGAAAGGTGAGGTCCCGGACGAAGAGTACCTGATTCCGATTGGCGTTGGAGATATCAAGCGCCCGGGCAAAGACGTCACCTTGATCGCCTGGAACAAGACGCTACATGTCGCCATCGATGCGGCCAAGGAGCTTGAAGCCCAAGGCATCGACGCCGAGGTGCTCGATCCGCGGACGCTCCAGCCGCTGGACGAAGCGCTGATCTTTGCCTCGGTGCGCAAGACCCATCGCCTGGTGATCGTCGATGAAGGCTGGGATTTTGCCGCCACGAGCGCGCAGATTGCCGACCGGGTGCAGCGTGAATGCTTTGATGACCTCGATGCGCCGGTCGTGCGCGTCAACTCTCTGTTTGTGCCGATGCCCTATGCTGAGGAACTGGAGGCCGCCGTCCTGCCGTCGATCGGTCGCATTGTCCAGGCTGTCAAAGATGTCTTGTACGTCGGCAATTGATCACTTTTTGGACCTGTGCAATCGGAGGCGACCAACGTGGCTCATATCATCGAAATGCCCAAACTTAGCGACACGATGGAAGAAGGCGGCATCGCCACGTGGCTGAAAAAAGAAGGGGACGCCGTCAAAGAAGGCGAAGCCCTAGTCGAGATCGAGACCGACAAGGCCACGCAGGAGTACGAGTCGCCAGAGGAGGGCATCCTCCTTAAGATCTTGGTCCCCGCGGGTAAGAGTGTTGGTCTGCGCACGCCGATCGCCGTCATCGGTGAAAAAGGCGAGAAGATTCCCGATGTCGCAGCGGCTGCCGCGCCGGCTCCGGTGAAGGCAGCAGTCGCACCGGCCGCTTCGCCACAGGCTCCAGCCAAAGCCGCAGCGGTCGCTGCGCCACAACCCGCAGCGGCAGCCCCAGTAGTCGCTGCGCCTGCAGCCACTGGCGGCCGCGTCAAATCCTCACCGCTAGCGCGTAAGGTCGCCGCCGACCGTGGCATCGACCTCGGCGCTGTCGCTGGCTCTGGCCCTGGTGGCCGCGTCGTCGTGCGGGATGTCGAGCAAGCGAAAGCTGGGTCGAGTGTTGGCACATTGACTGCTGGTGTGCAACCAGTTGGGACGATCACCGCATCCGGCACCAGCGTACCGGTGTCGATGATGCGCAAAACCATCGCCAAGCGCCTCCTTGCGGCGAAGAACGACGCGCCGCATTTCTATCTGACGGTATCGGCCAACGTCGGCAAGCTGGAAGACTGGCGCCAACAATTGAACAAGACCGCCGCCAAAGAGGCCAAGCCTGGGTCGACGCCGACCAAGGTGAGCCTCAACGACGGCGTCATCTTGGCCGTGTCTCGCGCCTTGCGGCGCCATCCGATGGTCAACGCGTCGTGGCAAGGTGACACCATCCTGCTGCACAACCAAGTACACGTCGCGGTCGCCGTGGCGCTGCCGGAAGGCCTGGTCACGCCGGTGATTCGCAACTCCGACCAGCTTGGCGTGCGCGAGATCGCGGCGCAGTCGCGTGAGCTAGCCGGTAAGGCCAAGGCCGGCGGTCTAAACAACGACGCTTATCAGGGTGGCACCTTTACGATCTCCAATCTCGGCATGTTTGGGATCGAGGAGTTTACCGCCATCATCAATCCGCCGCAGGCGGCAATCCTGGCGGTAGGTGCCGCCATCTTGACGCCCTGGGTCGATGATCATCAAAGGGTCGTGGTACAGAACCGCATGAAGATGACGCTGTCGTGCGACCACCGTGTCGTCGACGGCGCCCTTGGGGCACAGTTTCTGCAAACCTTGGTGGCTTATCTCGAAGATCCTTTGGCGATGCTGGCGGGTTGATATGCGTGGACTCTTTGCCTATGCCTTTGCCTTTGCCTTGATCTGCCTGGTCCAGCTCAGTAGTGGCTGCCGCACCGGGGGGACACCGCCTGGCACTGAGGTACGGTCTGCAGTGGATGAGCCATCGGCGCAGCCAGCGGCCCAGGTCCCCGCGCAGCTGCCAGTCGTCCCGGAGGTGCCGTCCGTACCCAGGGACAGCCAGCCAGTGACCTTGATTTCCGGCTTTAACCTGCGTGGTGCCGACGAATGCGTCGCGCTCAAGCTTGCGCCTGAAGTGGCCTGCATTCCTCGGACGGAACCCTTGCAGGCCGCCTGTGCCAAGAATAAGGGCGAGATTTTGCGCTGTGACGATTGCCGCCTCATGTGTTCCAAGCCGGTGGCGGCAAAAGCCCGGTCGCGCTAAACCAAGATCCGTAAGAAGATCTCCAGGGTGTGGCAAAGATTCCGTGGAAACCGGCATATCAGGCTGCTAGACTGTGTGGGTCCACCCGCTTAATAGGAAGGGGTTTACCCTGCGTGTAGCGCCGAACGTCAAGCGGGTTATCATCGCCGCATTACTGGCGTTGGCGACGATCGCTGCGATCCTCGTTTACCGCGAGTTCGATAGCTGCCAACTGCAGTCGCTGTACTTTGCCGGCAAGGCTAAAGACCTGAGGTTCCATCTTGGCAAGGGGCCGAGTAAGAAGATCGCCTTTCCAGAAAACGGTCCCTACGATCAGCGCCTCGGCTATTCCCTGATTCCTGGAATCATCGAGCGCGTCACCAAGCGTGGTTACAGCATCGTCGCCCAGGCGCGACTGTCGCCGTTGCATTATAGCTTGGTGAAAAAGGGTGCGATCTACCCCATCTATAAAGAGAAGGCTCAGGCCGGTCTGACCATCCTCGACAGTAGCGGCAAGCCGCTCTTTTCGGCGCTCTATCCGCAGCTCATCTACGAAAACTTCGAATCGATCCCGCAGTCCATCGTCCAGACCCTGCTGGTGATCGAAAATCGCGATCTGCTC
>Ga0315284_10013337_pt1 | contig 11701 bp, 2 predicted proteins | sample YL17G09_16_MG_FD_203696 | JGI IMG/M metagenome (GOLD analysis project Ga0315284, IMG submission 203696) | Sediment microbial communities from Yellowstone Lake, YNP, Wyoming, USA - YL17G09_16 | ecosystem: Environmental > Aquatic > Freshwater > Lake > Sediment | place: USA: Wyoming | collected... | reverse complement strand
ATCTGGCCAGCCTTTGTCTCGGGCTTCATATTCGTACACAGTACCTCCACACCGCTCAGGACGGGGCCGGGGCCACCCGAACCGATCAGCTCAATCTCCAAGTTGCGGTCCACACGTATGCCGGTGAATTCGAGGAACATGGCCTGATTCGTCTCCGCTGCAGATCGGGTTGGATCGGCAGCTTTAGCCACGACGTTCCCCTGCAACTTGACATCGAGCGTCATCTTGCCGGCCGCTGGTTCTGCCGGCGGCGGGAAGTACAGGCGAACGGTGTAATCGCTCGACCCGTCGGTATCACCCCGCAGGGGAATGACGCATCGTTTCACGCCCTGGGCGAAAGAGGACGCCATGTAGAGTTGATTGGGCTCCGCCATTCGCTCGGGTACGCCGCTGTGAGAGATGTATTTACCGCCGGGAAGGAACTCCACGTTCACATCGAGGGAAAGCCCCATCGCACTTCTGTCGGCCGGCAGGCCTGGGCGAGGGTACGCGAGCCATAGTGTCCCCTTCGAATCCCGCATGTCGCCGGGTGCACCGAAATTGACCGCCAGGTGCTGGACCGGAGTATTGGCGCCGCCGGCACTGTAGATTCCCCATCGGTAGTGGTCCTTTCGCGGCTCGAGAGCGAGCGAGCAGGTGATGGGGAACAGACAAAGGCAGCCGGCGCTCGCCTCGGGAATGAGGGCCAGCCCATCCGCGGCGATGGCGTTGATCCAGCAGCCGGGCCGTTGCCCCGCGAAATGGCGGATGCCGCTGTCGTCGTGGAGATCGTAATAGGCGGTGAAGCCGGAACGCATGAGAAGCATCTGCGGGCATGCGGAGATGGCGCCGCAGTGATGCCCCGGCCTGAGAAACTGCCAGGGGGTCTCAACGCCGCTGATGGGATTCGCACGAGTCCTCTGTTGGCCGGTCTTGAGATCGAAGGCCCACGGCTCGGCATAGATCGTATCGCCGACCACGACGGGCCGGTGGCGGTAGTTGGCGTCGCGCGCCCACAGCCGCTCGCCCGTCCTGCCGGAAAGCGCGACCAGCCGGCGCTCGGAGAACTGCCCGGAAACGAACTGCTTCCAGTAGTGCCCGTTGGCGTTGGCTCCGCACAGGACCACGACCCCGTTATGGTACATGGCAGTCAGCTCGCCGCCCCCGATGGCGGTCCTGCTGCAATCCGTGACATCCACCGGCGTCTCCCACAGTTTGCCTCCGGTTTTCGCGTCGAGCGCGACGGCCATACGCACGTCGAGCTTCTTCATGGCCTCTTCCGCCTGCCGGGCTTCGCCGTCCCTGAGATTGGCCAGATGGGACTTGTCCTCCCGCAGGAGTTGCTCTCGCAGTCCGGGCGTGATGGAGCTATCCACGAAGAACAGCCAGCCATCGCCGAGTGCGATGGTCAGGTTCACGATATTGCCTCCCTTGTATTGCCAGAGCAGCTCTCCGCTGTCGGCGTCGATGGCGAAAAGCATGTCGGATACAGCCTGGTTCTGCATCGTGCTCCCGTAGAGAACGCCGTCCGCACAGGCGAGGTAGCCCCACCGGGCCGCTCCTTCGCCAGGCGCGGAAGGCATCGGATACGTGGCACGGGTCTTCCCTGTTTCCGCGTCGAGCCGCAGGCACTTATCGGCGAGGGCGATGAAGAAGCTGTCGTCGGAGGCAGCCAGGTTTCCACATTCGATCTGCTTGAGCCGGGTCCGCATTGCGCCCGGAACGTTCCGCTTCCACAATAGTGCACCGTTATAGGAGTCATAAGCCATCACGACGTCTTCACCCTGGATGAACAGTCGGCCGTTGACCGCCAGCGGGGCGGCGGCCGCATCGTGGCGGTTGACCATCGGCGCCGATCCTGGCTCGCCGAACCAGAGCAGCCCCAGCGACCCCGCCAGGATCCGATCGTCGCTGCATGCCGTGTTGCCGGCATCGGCGTACTGGTGCGTCCATTGGCCTGCGCCCGGCAATGGCCCACGCCGCAAGCTCGCCCACAGGCCGTTGGTTTCGCTGGTGTGGCAGCGGCCCAATTGCATCTTATCCAGCCAGCCCGTCAGTTTGTCACGCGATAACGTCCCGGCTTTGCTGAGCCGGTCGGCCGGTACCCCCAGGCAGACCGTGCCGCCGCACGGCTTCAGGTGTCTGGCGAGCTGACCGGCGTCTCCGGGGATTTCACCCGTGAGCAGCAGAGTGTCCGAGACGATGAGATTCGCGAAGTAGTTGGAGTAAGGCAGGGCGGACAGCTCGCCGTGATCGATCATGACCCTATCACCGTACAAGCCGGCGGCATCGAGCTCTGCCCTCGCTGCCTGCACCTTGGACAGGTCCGGCTCGATCCCTATGATGTGCAGGTTCGTTCGCCTCGCCAGCTCAAACGCCAGCCGGCCTCGTTCGGCGCCGAGCAGCAGGCAGTATCCTTTCGTCACGCCGGTCTCCATGACAATAGCCTCGGCCGCTGCACGATAGACCGGCGTCATCTCATCCTGCGGATAAGGGTCGGCGACGAGAGGTCTGCTTTGCCTGACGACACGAGCGTCATTGTCACCCGCCTTCCCCGGGCCGAAGCAGTAGATTCGTCCTTTGTCGGTGCTCACGTACAGGCGTCCATCCGCGATAGCGAGCCCGCGGGCCTTGCCCTCCACTTGGGCCTTCCACGCCAATTCGCCATTCTCCCGCCCGAAGGCGCAGACCTCATTCCGGCCACCCGCCAGGACCAGATTCTCACAAACGATCAGCTCGGTGTCACACAGGCTTGTTGTCTGCCATTTGATCGTCGGCTCGACTTTCTCGCGGTTGTGCTGCGTCAATTCCTCTGTAGCCTGTTCCAGGTTTTGCTGGATCGTCTTGCGTGCGTCTCCGGGCGTTGAAGCCAGTTGTGTGCGTAGGGTTTTGGTTTTGAATTCGAGCGAGTTTCGGCGTCGGCTGGCTTCGGCATACGCGGCTCGGTCCATAGCGCGGATTTCACGCCCGGTCGCCATGTAGGCCATGTTCCCCGACACGGTAAGCCGATGGCCGGGGAACCACGCGAAGCCGGCCTTGCCGCTTTCCTGATCGAGCGCCAGCATATGCTCCTGCGTGCCCGTGATGATCTGGTTGTCGGCCAGCAGGGCGTAGGTCCCGCCCACTACGCCGCCTGCCTCCTCGCCTCTCCACCCGTAGTCGCGGTCGAAGACGAGATTGCCGGTCGCTCTGTCGAACCCCACGGGCAGCGACTGGCCCGACGGCACGAACAGCCGCTTCGCTGTGGCGAGCAGGTAACCCTGCGGGGACAGGTCATTTCGATAAGCATCGCCCTCGCTGATCGTGCCGTTTCGCCAGACAATCGCGCCATCCTCGGCGCGAACGGCCACGAGGTAAACGTCCTCATGAGGGAATATGCCCGCCCCGAAGTAGGCCGTCCCGTCATCGACAAGCACCCCCGTGCGGATCGGCCACCGTGAGATCATCCTTCCGTTGCCGAGCAGTTTCTCGTCCGCCGGACCTCCCCGCACCTTCCACAGAAGCCGGCCTGTCTCTGCATTCAGGCAGTAGACGAAGCCATCGTCCGAGCCGAGGAATACCCGATCCTGCCAGATGGTCGGCGCCAGACGGACCGGGCCGCCCGTGCAGAAGGACCAGACCTCTGCGCCGGTGTCAGCGGACAGCGCGTAGACTCTGTCGTCGATTGACGAGCCAAAGCAGAGTCGGCCCCCGGAGGCTACGACCTGGAAGGCGTCGTCGAAGTCGACGCGGTCTCGCATTGTGACACCCTCGCGCGGCCGCGTGGCGAGCGCGGACCAAGCAGTCCTGGGCTCATGCGCTGAGACATACTCCCACTGCAGCACAAGGGGCGTTTTCAGCGGCTCGCTGGTGCAGCCCGTACGCGCGATGTCGTGGCGGTATGTGGGCCAATCAGATGCAATGGAGATCGCGGCCGTGAACAGCAAAATCAGTGCGGACTGCATGGCGGTTTTCTGGTGCATCGGCATGTCGGAGGCTCCTCAATCTGCGCCTTTATCTCAATTCCATAGGGCAGTCAATTGCCTGACAGTCTCATCGACAAGGACTTGCCCACCCTTGGGCCCAACGACGTATTGATCCGCGCTGTATCCACCGCCCTTGACGGCTTTCTCCGTCGGCAGATAGCCGCTGTGCTGGCAGGACAACTGGACCAGGAGGGTGAGAACCGCGGGACTGCGTGCCTTGATCCGCACACCGTAGTCCACGTACAGCTCGAATGGATTGGTGGCTATGGCAATATCGCCGAGACGTAGGACATGAAATTCAATCGGGTCGATGCTGTCTGTCGTGTAGAAGGGCATCACGGCAGGCTCCTGCGGTGGAAGGCTGACCTTCGCCACAGTATGCTTGAAGATCATGCTGGTCTGGATATCCTGCTTAGCCAGAGGCAATGTACTCTCGACGGCATCTACGATGCGGCGGGCAATCTCCAGGCGGCTGGACAGCCCTCTTTTCTGCCGCATGAGTTCTTCTGCTCGGGAGCGGTAGAGCAGATGCGGTGACACGTCTCCCGCGGCCGCACATTGCGGAAGGATGAAAATGTCTCGCGCGAATCTCCGCCGTACCTCGGCCCGCACATCGTGCCAGAAGTCCGCGGAAATCTCACTCAGTCCCTCCGTTTCCTGGGCGGTGCAGGCGATGTTGATGACAATCCCGACCGGCGCCTTGCTCTCGTCCCAGAAGAACAGCATCTCGACGCCATGATCCTCGTAGCCCTCAACATTCGCCAAGTCCGCGCGATTCGTAGGACCATACATGATCGTCGAGCCGTCGAGGTAATGGGCCCGGCGGTTCATGCCGACCACAGCATGGCCGAGCGTCCAACTCATGCCGGAGGGTTTGCGATTGCGCCAAGCCTCCACGGCGACTTTGGCAACTCGATCCACGAAGGAATCCGCATACTCCGATGCTTTCATGACGCCTTCATCTTTGCTGACGTCGTACAGGTTTCCGAAATCATCGTCCGCGAAGCCCGGGGCCGTATGCGTGTGTGTGGCGTTTAGGAACAGCTTCCGGGCTTCGAAGTCGGGCAACTGCGTTTTGACCGCCTGCTGGACCCTATCCTGAACCGCTTTGCGGATGTAGAGCACATCGCACGAGACGAGCAGAGCTTGCTCGCGTTGGCCGTCCTCGCCCTTCGTTTCCAGCGCCAACGCGGTGGCCGTCAGGGGGTCACGCACTTTCTGGGAAATCCGCTTATTCAACTGGCCCACCAGAGCCACCGGCTTATCCGGCGTGATATCGATAGTGGCCCAGCCGGCGTACAGGGCATTCGCTTGGGAGACCTCGGCTTTTTCGTTTGCCGCACCCTGGCCCAGGAGCGGAACGAGGAAAGCCGTGCAAGCTATGACTGCCAATCTCATGCGTTTCTCCCGTGGGATGAGAAGCTGCTACAGATGCCAGGGACTGCGCATCGGGCGTGACAGCATCCGGCTGGCCTGCGGATCGTTCACGAAGTCTTCCTTTTGCGGGTCCCACTGCAATTTGCGGCCCAATCGCGTGCAGATGTCCGTCAAGTGGCAGATTGTGTCCGTGCGGACGGCGACATCGATAGGACAGATCGTTGTATCCCGGGTTTTGACCGCATCGAGGAAGTTCCGCTGATGGCCCTTGCTTTCCGGCAGGTGAATCTCGTCCCGGCCGATCGTCGAAGTCAGAAGCGACTGCGGCTCGGCCCAGATGCCGTCGCGCGTGACGTGCACCCATCCCTCTGTCCCCTGAAAAGTCACGCCATGCTTGGACTGGGCCTCATCCATGTAGACCATCGTCACGCCATCGGCGTACCTGTGATTCACCTTCCAACTCGTGGCGCAGTTGGCCAGCCCGTCCTTGGGGAACACGGCGGTCCCTTCGATCTCCACCGGGCCTGTATCGTCGGTCCCATGCCCCCACTGGGCGATATCCACGTGGTGAACGCCCCAGTAGCCGCCGATGCCGCCAAGACAGTAATCGGAAATATGGTACCAGATCGAGTAGCTCTCCTCTTTCGTCCACGGGCGGCAACGCTGGTAGGTGTACGGGGCCCACGGCGCCGGGCCGAGCCACATGTCGTAATCCAGGCCCTCCGGCACCGGCTGCGTGGGTTGGTTCGGCACGGCGAAATCATAGGGCACGGCCACGAGGATTGTATGCAGCTTTCCGAGCCGGCCGTTGCGGGCCAGCTCGCAGCCGAAACGAAAGTTCCGGTCGGAGCGCTGCTGGGTGCCCCATTGAAAAACCGTGCCGTATGTGTGGCACGCCTCGCGGAGAGCCTTGTCCCAGGCAACGCTCAGACCCAGGGCTTTTTCCGTGTACATGTCCTTGCCACTGCGGGCCGCCTCCAGGGAGATCGGGACATGCCAGTGGTCCGGCGTGGCGATGCAGACGGCGTCGATATCACTGCGCCCACAGACATCGCGGAAGTCGTTGTACGTGGTGCAATCGCTGTTGCCGTAGTGCTGATCGACAATGGCCTTGGCCTTCTGCCGCTGGCTCTCGCGGACATCGCAGACGGCAACGATCCGGGCGTCCTTGTGGCCGAGGAACGCCTGCATCAGCCCGGTCCCCTGAATCCCCAGGCCGATAGAGGCCATCACAATCCGCTCGCTGGGCGCGAGGCCGTCGGCATTGCCCAGGGCTGAGGACGGGATAACGTACGGGAACGCCACGAGCCCCGCGGCGGCGGCCGCACTCTTGAGAAACTGGCGACGCGAACTTGCGTTACGCTGTGACATACGCATGCCTCCTGCTTAACTATCAGTCGCCACAGGATACCACATAAGACGCCACAAGGTAAACAATCATTCCCGCCATACCGGCCGCACCGGCAAACCTTGACCGGCGCGATCGATTGTGGTATTATGAGACTTGAGCGTACGCCATGTTTGGATTGGGGGAAGCGCGGGCCGACGTGATGACTGGAGAAAGAGGTGTGTGAGTTCATGAGGTTTTCGTGGATCGTCGTTTTCTGCTTAGTGTCCCTGACAGTCGCTCCGGTGTCCCATCTCCTGGCCGCCGAGGAGCAGACCCAGGGCGACACGCTGCTGATCAGCGAGTTCATGGCCAGCAATGGGAGCCGCCTGCCCCTGGGTCCGGGCGATCTCCTGGATGCGGACGGGGATTCATCCGACTGGATTGAAGTCTACAATCCAATCGACGGCGCCATCGATATAGGCGGATGGTGTCTCACCAACGACCGGGCAGACCTGACCAAGTGGCGATTTCCAGATGGAGTCACCGTGGAGCCCGGCGAGTTCCTGGTGATTTTCGCCTCCGGGAAGGACCGTGGCGGGGCCGAGCTTCACACGAACTTCAAACTGGATGCCGACGGGAGTTACCTGGCGCTCGTGTACAAGGACGGCGCCACAATCGTTCACGAGTATTCACCCAAATACCCACGGCAATTGACGGACATTTCCTACGGGCTGAGGCAATATGCCAGGACGCTGGTCGCGCCGGGGGCGAAGGTCTCCTATCACGTCCCGACGGCCGGCGACGCAGGGGCGGATTGGACCGCCGTCGGCTTCGACGATTCGAAATGGGATGTCGGCCCGACGGGGCTGGGTTTCGGATTCGGCGGCGTCGCTCGCAAAGCGTACAATGATTGCGTGTACCGCAACGACCAGTACATCGGGGAGAATGTCACTACGTACAGCATCGGCAATAACTTCACCGGCCAAACGTCGGGCCCGCTGTACGATCAGGCCGCCGGCGAGGAAATGGGCGTCACGGTCTCGCTTACGCAGAGCGGGGGAGTGAACTGGCAGCCGGAGCCCGGCGCAGGGGGAAGCGATACCGCCGTTGGCACCGACGCCTATGACACGTTCAGCGGTATTACCGATATGACCGGGGTGATTTACTACGGCGCCGCCGGGTGGTGGGTGGATGTCACGTTCACCGGACTCGACCCAGCCACGGAGTACACCTTCGCCACGTCATCGGCACGCAACGCCTACTCGGACCGCCTGACCATCTACACTCTGTCCGGGGCGGACACCTATACGAACGCGAGTACAGAAGGGGTGGCCGTGCTGGCCGACAACAAGGTGCGCTTCAACACGGGCAACAATCACAACGAGGGCTACGTCGCCCGGTGGACCGGCATCACGGCGGCCGACGGCACGTTTTCCGTGCGAGCGGAGGCCGATCCCAGCAGCCCAGGCGGCAAAGCCTATTCCTTCGACGTTTTCATGCTCGAAGGCGGCTTCTCCGGCGCCAACGTCCGTCAGAAGATGGAGAACGTAAACGCATCGCTCTGGGTGCGGGCAGAATTCGAGGTTACCGACAATCTGGATCTGTTCGACACCCTGACGCTTCGGATGAAGTTCGAGGACGGCTTCGTGGCCTATCTCAACGGCGTGGAGGTAGCCAGAAGCAACGTCACCGGCGCGCCGACATTCAACGCACAGGCCGATGGCAATCGGTCGGATGATCTGGCGAGGGGATTCACAACATTCGACCTTTCAGGCCATCTGGGGCTGTTGCGTCAGGGCGTCAACATTCTGGCCATCCACGCTCTCAATGACAGTGCCGCTGACACGAGTTTCCTTGTGCTGCCGGAGTTGGTGATCGCCACAAGCACCGGAGTCCACCAGTACTTCACGGAAGCCACGCCAGGCAAGTTCAACGTATCGGGCGCGCTCGACGTGGTCGGCGAAGCCGTCATCAGTCATGAGCGGGGCTTCTATGATGTGCCGTTCGACGTGACGATGTCCACGCAAACCGAGGGGGCAATCATCCGCTTCACCGTGGACGGCAGCACGCCGTCGGAGACACGCGGCGCCGAGTACACCGGTCCGATCCACGTGGATCGGACCATGTGCCTGCGGGCAGTGGCGGTCGAGCCGGGCTGGGTTCCAAGCCCCGTGAACACCCGGACCTATATTTTCCTCGACCAGGTCATTCGCCAGCCCTCCAATCCCCTCGGCTTCCCAACGTCGTGGGGAGGGACCAACGCGGATTACTACATGGATCAGCGGGTGGTGAATGATGCTCGCTACCGCGGACAAATAAAGTCCGCTTTGCTCTCGATCCCGTCACTTTCGGTCGTGACTGACGTGGACAGCTTCTTCGGACCGCAGGGAATTTACAGCAATCCCGGCAACGTGGGCCCCAGTTGGGAGCGTCCGGTGTCGGCCGAATGGATTGGCCAGGATGGCAGGACCGGATTTCAGGTCAATGCGGGGCTTCGTGTCTACGGCGGTGCGTTCCGCGGTTTTGGGCTGAGCATGAAGAAGTCGTTCCGGCTGGTCTTCAAACGCGATTACGGCCCGACGAAACTCGACTTTCCCATGTTTGACGATCCGCAGGCGGCGACGAGCTTCGACTCCATCGTTCTTCGTGCGGGGGCGAATGACGCCTGGAACTTCTGGGGCAATACAAACACTCAGTACATCATCGACGAATTCATGCGCCGCACCCAGTTGGCCCTGGGCCAGCCCTCCGCGCACGGCACATTCGTGCACTTGTATTTGAACGGGCTCTATTGGGGCTTGTACAACGCCACGGAACGACCCGACGCGGCGTTTTGCGAAACCTATTTCGGCGGCGACAAGGATGAGTGGGACGCGCTCAACGCCGGAGAGCCCAAGGGCGAGAGCAACACCACAACGTGGAACGCCATGATCGGCCAGGCAAGGGCCGGCCTGTCCGACGCCGCCTCCTGTGAGAAGATCCAGGGGAACAATCCTGACGGCAGCGACAATCCCGCGTACGACGACCTGCTCGACGTGGAGAACTACATCGACTACATGTTCTCGAATTTCTGGGGCGGCACGGGCGACTGGCCCTGGCACAACTGGTACGCCGCCTGCCGCCGGTCCCCGAACGCCACCGGCTTCAAGTTCTTCAACTGGGATTCGGAAGGGGCGATCACGATCTGGTCCAACCTCAACGCCAATGTCACCGGCGTGAGCGACGGTGCGGCAATCCCATACGTCGCTTTGAAACAGAATGCAGAATTCAACCTGCTCTTCGGCGATCATGTCCATCGCCACCTGTTCAATGACGGGCCGGCCGCCGTGAGCGCGTCCTATGCGCGATACAAGAAGCTGGCGGATGAGGTGGAACTGGCGATCATTGCCGAGTCGGCCCGGTGGGGCGACATGGCGCGCAGCACACCCTACACGCAGGCGGACTGGCGAACCATGCGGGACTATATTTTGGGCACGTACATGAAGCAGCGCCCGGCGGTTGTGCTCCAGCAACTGCGGGCCGCAGGGCTATACCCGGAGGTCGACGCACCCTCGTTTGCTATCAACGGCATTCCGGGCTATAGCGGCCCGATTCCATCGGGTAGCCTCCTGGCGATGACGGCCAGCAGCGGCCAGACCTTCTATACACTCGATGGGAGCGACCCACGCATTCCTATCGCGAAGTCCGCACCGGGCAAGAGCGCGACGCTTGTCACGGAGGCTGCGTCCAAGCGGGTGTTCGTGCCCAGCGTGGCCAACGGCGGCGACCGCCTCGGGACCAAGCCGGCAGAGTTTCAGGTGACTTTCTACAAGGCCACTGGATCGGTCAGTAGCCTGGCGATAGCCGAATCGGTCATCAGCAATCCCGCCGGTCGAAGCACCGTTGTCAGCAAGACGGCCGGCGTGATCAACTTCTTCAACACAGGCGATCAGGGCCACTATGCCGCCGACAGCCCGTTTCCCGGCACGACGATGGGCAGCGACGCGGACAATTACGTCGTCCTTGTGACGGCTACGCTGGTCATTCCTTCCGCCGGACCGTGGACGTTTGGCGTCAACAGCGACGATGGCTTCGGGCTGACACTGACCAAGGGCAGCCAGGTCTTCTCCATGTCCTACCCTGATCCGCGAGCCCCCGCCGACACGATAACGACGTTCAACGTGACGCAGCCCGGACCCTACAACCTGCGCCTGGTGTTCTACGAGCAGGGCGGCGGGTCCGGCCTGGAATTCTTCGCGGCCAAGGGTAGCTTCGGGGCGTTCGATGCAGGCAAGTTCCGCCTTGTGGGCGATTTAGCCGCCGGTATCCAAGTCGGGGAGGGCAACGTATGGTTCACCAGCTATTTCAATGATTCGACTTGGGCCGCAGGCACGGGCGGCATCGGCTACGACACCGGCGCAGGCTATGCTGGTCTCGTCGGCACGAATGTCCAGGCCGAGATGCTCGATAGGAATAGCACATGCTATATCCGCATTCCCTTTGTCGCGGGCAACGTCGAGTATGGACGAGTGACGTTGAGGATGCGGTATGATGACGGGTTCGTCGCGTACATCAACGGCATGGAAGTGGCGAGGCGAAACTTCAGCGGCGAGCCCGCCTGGAACTCGCCCGCCAACGCAGAGCATCCCGATGCCTCCGTGGCAGCGTTTGAGGACATCGATATCTCCGACTACGCCAACACGCTGGGGTACGGAGCCAATGTGCTGGCGATCCAAGGTCTGAACGCCTCCGCCGGCGACGCGGATTTTCTGATCTCGTGCGAGCTGATAGCCAGCGAAAAGAGCCAGGGGGATGTCTCGCCCGCCGCGATCCAGTACACCTCGCCGATCAAGCTGACGCAAAGCACCGTGGTGAAGGCCAGAACGCTGGCGAGCAAGTGGAGCGCGGTCAATGCAGTGACCTTCGCGGTCGGTCCGGTAGCCCAGAACCTGCGTATCAGCGAGATCATGTACCACCCCCAGGATACCGGCGACGCCAACGATCCCAATACGGAGTACATCGAGCTGACCAACATCGGGGCCGAAAGCATCAATCTCAACCTCGTGCGTTT
>Ga0315284_10013336_pt1 | contig 11701 bp, 24 predicted proteins | sample YL17G09_16_MG_FD_203696 | JGI IMG/M metagenome (GOLD analysis project Ga0315284, IMG submission 203696) | Sediment microbial communities from Yellowstone Lake, YNP, Wyoming, USA - YL17G09_16 | ecosystem: Environmental > Aquatic > Freshwater > Lake > Sediment | place: USA: Wyoming | collected... | reverse complement strand
AAACAGCTCTTTCCTATACAAATTATAATAGATTATGTAGAAATTGTCAAATCAATGTTTAGCACCGTGGCGCGGCCTTGATCAAGTGGTTCGATCTGGCGTCTGGCCCAATCAACTAAATAGCTCACCGCCAACTTCTCCCCGATCTCACGGTGCGAGTTATCAAACAATCCATCGTACCTGTACCCTATGGTGCCACTCGCAACTAGCCGGTAAACGTCATCAATATACAAGTTTACAAGGCACCAAAAGAAATTCTCAGCCATAGCATCGAATTGATTTAGTGCCATGCTACGAACCGCAGCTCGGCGCATAATGTAATACTCGCGCATCTTATCCCCTACTGTATGTGCGTCATAGCAAAGTCCGAACAGCTGATCCCGTCGATCTTTCTGAAGCTGTGTGAACATTGCTAGTACCTGACGGGAAAGTACCTTTTGAATCTCTTCTAAGCTAGCAGTTGGTGAATCTAGCTTAAGCAAAGGTGCACATGCTGTTCGGCGCACAACGTCGCTAACTGTACAACCCCACTCTGCGGCGCGCTGCCTTAGTATGCTCAACTCTGCATCCGAAAGACAAACATGCAGATCATACGACTTGAGCTCTGACACTGGTTTCATGGCTAAATCCTTTCTGGTTCCACCCGCTGATGAATATCAAAATGTTGTTTACGAGGAAGGCCCAGCGTATAAGGTGTACCGGACGCGTTCCAAAGGTGACAAAGCCAGGTATACGCTTCACTAGGTCCACGCCGTACGTTGTAGTTCCAGTAGTAGTAGCGTCGAGCGTAGCGGCGAATATGCGCCCCACTGCCATACTTTCCGCCGTTGTACTTGACGTACTCAACATATACAGCGTAAAGCGTACGCGCGTTTGTAGCTAACTCTTTGGCCTTATTGCAGAGCTTTGCGTACAGACCGTAATCCACAAAGGTCCATTCTTCGTCCATTAGGTTACGCTTCAGTAGCATGAATCGCTTTCGCATAGGTTACCTCACAGCTGTCCAGAACCAAAAGCTTAGACCGTACGGATAGCCGCGCATCGAGCTTGCATTTGCACCATGCGCAACAACCGCCGCGCAGAACTCCAGAGGATTCTCGGTGCAGTGGCTCTTGCCCAAAACGACCTTCACCCAGTCATCCTCATCCCAAGTATCTGTTTCCCAACTACTTGACAGATCTGTTGGGCACTTATCTTTGATGATTACATACTCCCCACGGATATACAGACGCCAACTCTCTTCAGTAACCGGTCGGAGCTCTTCCATCGCCTTACGAAGACTATCAAAGCGAACACCGTCAGGAAGAAGAATCACAGGGTTGTTCATAATCGATTACCTTCTATTCGTTATGTGACTTGACGGTGGATACCCCACCGTAGGTCCTCAGCGTTCGTTCTGCATCCAGACGCCGGAGTGCCTTATCAACTTCAGGATCGCGCCGGAACTCCCAGCAATCGAAGCCAGCGGTAATCAAATCTACTTCGACCTCTTTTGTGCAAACCAACCTAGCACGCGTGATTAGCTCCTCCATGCTCTTTCCAACAGCTATCGGTTTGGATTCAGCATCTTCTTCAGAACCTTTATAAGCACGGCAAACGAACTGGCGAGCTTCAAGCTCAACTCGATCGGCCTCGGTGAGTTCTACGATATCAGACATGATTATTCTCCTTCAGTAAGTAACAAAACTGCGCAGGGTTACTATTCAATTTCCTACTGCTCTGCGTATAGCCTGCAACTCTCGTTGAAAGGCGGCATCCTTTGCCGGACAAACTAACCTAGTGATCTTTCCTTTATGCGTAATCTCTACTGCGGTTATCCAGTTCTTTTTGTACTGCTCAAAGAGAATCTGATCAAGTTCATCGACTGGAATAGCCATGACAACGTGCTCTAGGCAATGAAAGGTAACAAACTTACGATTGTCCATGTTCCTTCTCCTTACAAATCCGACCTGCTACACAGTCAATACAATATGCCTTCATCCGCTCATCTGCTCTATCGATCATATCTCTCTGGTAGTCCTGATCGCTACGTGCAGCATCTGGATCAACGCGGCTCTGCGTCCACATAATCGTATCGTGCAGACAGTGAACGCGTTCTCGCTCGGATTTGAGATTGTTCCAAGTGGTCTCTAGCGCTGCAAGGAACTCAGTAAGCTGGCCCTCGTTGACAGGAACTGGAGCAACAAGAATCTCGCTCCATTTGACCTCGAGCTCATCGAGCTCATCGAGATACGTCATTCTTGCCACCTTTCGTTGTGCGCATCTTGTAGATGTCCTTAGTCACTCCAATCTGAAACCAGCCATCTGCGGCCAGAAAAGTAAATCCAAATGGGCGTGCCACCATCTTTCCAAACTGGACCTGGGTGTTCTTTTTCATCCAGCTACTTACCTCTTCAGCGTACGTATTGACAGGAGATTTTTCTTTTTCCCAACGGGCATGTAAAGCAAGCATCGTTGGCATTATCTTCTTCCACACCTTGGGACCTGTCGTCTCCTTTGTACTCATAGTCTTTCTCCTTTAGCTCAGGTGTCTACCAACCGGTAGCATCCAACCGCATGCACCGACGCTTGCCCCTCTGCGTCTTTAGCGGATGTATGCGGGCGGAACGAAGATCAGACTTGACTCTTGCGGCGGTCAGCTTGCCGGAACGCCAAGCCTCAAGATAACCCAGCGTCGCCAAGAGAATTTCTTCGATGTAAACCGCGTTCCGATGAACTCGCTGGACAAGATCGCCCGCACCGAATGAGTGGTGAATGTACATAGCTACTCACTTTCTGGATAGAGCTTTGCGATCACATGATCCTTGTACGCGATCTCAAAGCTAAAGTCCTTCAACGAATATCCCGTCCTTTCCAGTCGCGCCATCTGATCCCGGGCATGCACAAATGCAGATTCGGCCGATCGGTGAAGTGGGCAGAAGTTGAAGTAAAACTCATTGCTGATCTCTACCGTACATCGCTTCGGTTGTATCACAACGGTATAAGGATAATCATTAGGATCATACTTTTTCTTTGTCATGCCATATCCTTTTCCAATAAGGATTACTCCGCATCAAACTCATTGCCGAAGGAGTAGCCTTCCGGCGCCGAGTACCAGTTTTTCTTGTCCACCGAAACGTACAACGGCGCCTGTGGGTCCTGTGGACCAATCGCCCACTTGAACCCCATCTTCTTAAGCGCCTCGAACGCCTTGGGAGCACTCGGATAGATGCTCTTCCAGGTCATCCCGGACGCAGGATCGAGACGAGACGAAAGAGGAAACGCCGACTCCTTGATAAAATTCTCTGGCAAGATCACTCCCATCTTCTCATTGTAGCCGGCGGTGGCGTCCTCCCCAATCCAGTACTTGGATTCCTTAATCATGTCACCCCAGGTGACCGTTGGTTGTTTCTTCATTGGGTTCCTCCCATCGAGACTAGCGAAAAGTTCTTCCTTGAGAGTGACCGCTTTGTTGGCATCCGCAGGATCGTGCGTGCGCATGTGCCTCCGGATCGTCTTGGCCAACTCCTTAGACACCGTATCAACTTGCTGTAGGTGGTTCATACGCCACTTTCTTGAGCTCCTCTTCGAGCATCCTTAAATACTCCATCGGACTTATCTTCGCCAGCCGCTTCGCCTTCCGACGTTCGTCGCCCAGCCGCCTGGCCAAGTTGCGCCAGCGATTTTTCAATTGACACTCCTTTCGGAGAATATCACGCCAGACCTTCACGTTGTACCTAGCATCATCCCGCTGGCGCGTCAGCACCTCGATCTTGACCTTCATCTCCGCGACTTCATTCATTTGACTGCTCCCTCCGAACAGCGCGCCGTTCCTTACCCAACGTAGTGGCCAATCGACGCCATTTGATCCTTTTGACCATCTCATCCCCTAGCACGTCCTTCATCTTACGGTAACAGGCAACCGCCTCATCCCGTTCGAAGATCAACCACTCATACTCTTGCTTTACTCGCTCAGCAACAATCGCTTCGATCTCCTCTTCAGTCATGTCCATCTCCTTTCAGTACGGCTCAAAGGCGGGATCTTCAAACGTCTCCCGATCCTTCACAGCGTCGTGGAACAGGTCTTGGACACCCTCGTAGATCCAAGCAATACGTTCCTCCGCATGCTTATATCCACCACGCCGAACCTGCACGCACCAGGTATGCTTGTTCCAGCGGTAGGTCACGCGCACCTTATCGCCGGGAGCGCCGCGCTGGAACTCATAAACTTCGTAGCTGCCTTCGCGGCTATGAATCCTGTCGACGCTAGTGTGTGCCTTGAAGAAGATCTCGATAGCGATCGCGAACACATCCATCCGCTTCATCTTGGTATTGATCCAACTGGACATTTTGTATCCCTTCTACGAAAGTCAATGCACTCAATAGTTTAGGGTAGCACCATACGTGGCCGCTTCACGAACTCCAGCACAGCCTCAATCGCTTCCTCAATATCTGCGTCCCCCGCCTCCAGTTCTGCATCAACCTGAAGGCCAAAATCAACGTGCATCGGCGAGATGTGCTTCTGGGCTTCGGACACCCCAAGAGGAAACATCTCTTGAACCTCGGCCACGAGTACGTTTAGGGGAACCTGCCTCTGGCATTCTATCAGCCAGGCAATCGTCCTGAGGCTGATGTTCGGAAAGTGGCGGATGAGATCCCGAGATCGTTCGATATCTGTCATCTCTGGCATGCGATCCTCCTAGTCAACAAACTCGACCTCACGAAACCCAACGTTCTCCACCAGGTGCGCCTTTCCGTCTTCGGTCACGAAGACATCACCAACGCTGGATGATCGACAACCTTCCGTGTAAGGAAAGGCGGGCTCGACGTACTCCTCCGTCACCCACAGCGCGTCCACGTTCTGGCTGAGGCGCCAGGCCGTGTTCAGGTCGTTGGTATCGATGGTGGCCACAAAGTCATAGTTGGACTTGCTGACCGGCTCTGCGGGGACCTCAATTGTGAATATACTACGAAGATAGATCTTGATCATGTCCAGTCCTTTCTAGAAATCTCCCCAACCCGCCGAATGAGCGGCGTCGTTGTCGGCCTTGATCTGCTCTTCCTGAGCCTGGATCCCGGCCATGATGTGAGGATCGTCGGCGCACTTGTCACAGATGGCGCGCTCGCCGTACGGATCGGTGTTACCACACTTCACGCGGACCAGCTTGTAGCTGTAGCCACTCGGAATATAATACTCAACCAAGTTTTTGCACATGGCTAATCCTTCTACTCGGAATCCGAAATAATGCTCCACGTCGGACTGCCCTGCAGGAGACTGTAAAACTCGTACAGCTCCACGATCAAGGGATCAACCTGCTCGGTGTGGATCAGGCTGAACACAAAGCAGCCGCCTTTATTCTGCGTGCATTGGACTTGGCCTTGTCCAGAGCCGTCCGGTTCGCCACACTCGGATTGCGGTTGAACTTGGCCTGCGCCACGTCCCGCAGGATAATCGCGTTGCTGACCTGCATCCAATCCGGAGCGGTCGTTTCGTGACCCACAGGATTGGCATCCAGCCACGCCTTGCTGGAGTAAATCGGGTCCAGGTCAAAGTTAACCTTTTGAATGTAGTTGAAATTGCGCTCCGCCACTTTGCGGGACAGCTTGGTCTGCGGATTGGGATTGTCACGATACGCCACCGCCGCGACAATGTACAGCGTGCCCATCTCCTGCAACTGCAAGTTGGTCGGAGCTACTGTAGCCTTGCCCCTGGGATTGGCATCAATCCATTGCTGTGCGGTCTGGTCGGTCATATCGTCTCCTTTGCCACTTATCAAATTGTCCCCCTTTCTACATATATTATAATAGATTATGCTAAAATTGTCAAACCGAGTAAAACAAAAAACCCGACCAATCTGGTCGGGCACCTGGACAGTATGCGATTATGGCGCGGGGGTTGTCTAGGCCTGATATGTGTGCCAGCCATGAGTGTCCGTGATGGTCGCGGGCAAGTGGCCCACCCGGGCGCGCTCCCGCGCGATCTCGCGCTCACATCCGACTGCGGACTGCGCCGAGCCTTCCGCCACTCCGGGGACAGTCCAGATGTAGCGGAACTTATGCGACCGTCCGCCCCGCTTGCCGTTCTCGCGGGTGGTGTAATCTCCCCCATTGAACGACCGACTTGGATCTGTCGTGTCACGGTCAATCACCACATAAAACTCAGTAATATGTTCCACGTTATTCTCCTTGCGGCAGTCTACCGGCTACCCCGAATGACCTGGAGTCTCCCCGTCTCTTCCCACAGTCTGAGACCCCAACTGGTTGCACTCAGTTTGTATTCCCGATACCAGCTGTCCTTGTCCCGCTCGTGAGCGATCTCCACGAGCGGGGATCCGGGACGGGCTCGGATTATCCGCCGCCCGTGATGATCCTTGTCTTGGAACAACATCCCCGAGATCTCCTCGGGGACAGCCTCATCCGTGTAGATCACGGACTATGGCCGCTTCCATTCTCCCCAAGGCTCGTCATCAAATTTCAAGGCGGCGGCAGATATTCCGTTGAGTTTATCCATTTCTACCCGCGCTGCGGCGAGGGTAGGGTATGAGCCCGCTAGTTGTACATTCGGTTGCCAGTGATCTGGATTATCACACTGGCAAATGATGGTCCAACGTCCCTCAAAGGGGAGCTGGATCACATCGTAGCTGAACGCTTCCGAACAGCATTTGATTTTCTCGTCCATGTTATTCTCCTTGTGGCGGTCAGCCGGCCGCCAGAACTATGGGTGGGTTACGCCTTGGCTATCCACCGCTGGCCCGAGTTCCACATTTCTGCGGCGGCAGCAGCCTTGCTCAAATACTCGGCCCCGAAGTATTCAACGCTAACATTTGCTATCCCTATAGTTTGCGTTCTATCCTGGTTCCAAGCCCACACCTGCCCGTAGGTCTGTAATAGGCTCCACATTCCAGCGGGCGGGATTTCCCAGACATACGGCGCGATCTCCTGCTTGCGTGTCGCGGCCTTGCGTTCAGCCTTGTGGCTGTAAGTTCCCTTGAGGGCGTCGGTGCTGGGCAGGAACTCGCCGCCGAGATAAAAGTCCCCATTCATTCCTACCTCTCCGCCCGCCTTTGCCCGTGTTTTTGTCATGTTCGTTTCTCTTTCAGCGATCTGGCGTATAGTACGTCCCCCTTTCTATTTATTATAATTGATTAATCAAAATTTGTCAAGCACAAAAAAGCCCGATCATTTCTGATCGGGCTTTACTGATATTAAAAAACGGCGAAGTCCGCATAACCATTGTTCTAGTTTCTACCGTAGTTGTTCCCTATCATATGCAGCATAGCCTGGACTATCTTCCGTATTATCATCAGTATCTTCTATATCTAATGGCGCTAATTTATTCTTTTTTTGGTCCCTGTCCTTGTGCCAAGCTGCTCGTATCCGGTTAGCATCAGTCTTAGTTTGTTCCCAGATCTTTTTATTTTCATTAGTGGGTGTATGCCTATACTTAATCCCTGCTATATCCGCCATAGCCATCCGATCTACAACTTGTTTATGATCTGGAGCAGTTGATTGTGGGTTACCCTCAGGATTCGCATCAAACCATGCCTGACTGGTTTGATTTGGATAGGATCTAGATGCAGCTAAACGCGCACGCTTTAAATTTTCTCTCGCATGCATCCTAGTACGATTTCTGACAGTTCCTGGATTGTTCCTAACAGCAGCATCCGCATCATAAAAAGCATTTTCAAGTTCCTGTAGCTGACGTTTTGTGGGTGGAGCTAAAACAAGATCCCTAGGATTTTCATCAAGCCATTGTTGCACAGATTGTGCCACATTAGCTCCTTTACTACCTTTACAAATTCTTTTTGGGTGAACGCCACGAAGTCTTTAGCTTCGTGGATGAAACCCAATCGTCAACCTTGAGCATCGATGTATCTCCTAATTGTTCTTTCCGAAGCTTTACCAACACTACAAACAAAATAACCGTCTGACCAAAACGTACGTTCTTTCCAAAACTCCTTTTTCAGATCTTCCTTATATCCCTTCCACAACCATACCGTAGAAAGTTGTTTTAGTCTTTTTACTGTTCCAGAAATTAATTCTTCTTTTTCTGATACTGCTGAAAATCCGATATTCCCAAATCCCGTATCAATTCCTAATACTACCGATTGCTTTGTTTCACCGGTCGGCGCGCACAGTTGAATTGTAAAAGGCGCTCTTTTAACAACCTTTGCCCTTCCCTCCTTTAGAAGTTTTCTGCTTTTTTGCTGCCTACACGGCATAAGGGGCTCACCACGCAAGTTCAATACATAGACAATATCAGATACTCTCAAGTTCTGATCAGCTCTATGTTGCTGATGATTCACTTCGGGATTGTTACAAGTCCGTACTATACCCACGACACTGAGAGTTTCCTCTCTGGTTAATCGTGAGTTTACAGAGCAAGGAACTAGTGAAGCATTCCTTGGTGTGTTCTTTAACTTTGCTTGTAACTTCTGCATAAAGTTTCCTCTAAGCTCCCTAATCAACTCTTACGTTGAAGATCACTCTTCAAGCCTCGAAGTCTTTAGCTTCGAGGTAGTTGACCTCTCCGAAATTTGAGCCCGAACCTTACCACCAAGAACAACGAACTCCTTTTCGCGCTCGTTACCTAATCCGGTTAATGACATAGAAAAAATTCGTGTTGCCGGAAGAAATGCTGTTAGCGTTAGTTCTTCAAATGTATCTGCAACAAGAGGATCCGTAGACCAACTAGAAAGAACATTTTCATTAACATATACCTCTTTATTTATAGTATTATACACCGACATGTGAATTCCACGATAAAGTGGAATCTCTTTAATATTAGCACTGGCTAGCAAACGTTGTGTATCTGCATATACTACCTTGACAAAAGTTTTTCTATATTCCTTTGCCATTATTTCTGCTTTAGCTAATACATCTTGCTTTATTTTCATATTACTTGACATGGAAATATCTGATATCCAACCATCTTCAGTAAGTTGACGATAAGCATAGGCAACTCCCGCCGCCCAAAATCCTTCTTTATATGCAGTAATATCATTTTCTTCTTTTCTTTTTATCTGCTCCTTTGACATTTTTATTCCAAATACTTCTGATGCTGTTTGTTGCAAAGAATCTGATACAACATTTCTTGTTGCAGATTCATTCCATTTATTTAACCACTTGGCTATAACTTCTTCTGGCAAATTACATTTTTCGGCAAGCTCCGTTATTTTATGAACAGAGAAATACTCATCTTCTAAATATCCAGCAACATCTGCTAAGCGAGAATAAATATCAGCGCTGTCTATACTATCTATACTATTTCTTTGACTACGTAATCTACCGTGCGTCTGTTGGTCGTGCTTTCCCGCTAAGTGCTTTTCTTGAATAGGCATAATAGCAATTGGCACATAAAGGAATCTATTTATACGGGATTTGAACTCTTCAAACTTGCCTATCTTTGCAACTCCTGCATTATTACCAGTAACCTTGTGATATCCCTTTATCCATTCAGAGGGTATATGTCCCTGTATCATCATTCCCCTTCTATCATATGGATCTCTACGTACAGTTAACCCTTCTGGAAGTTCTATAACTAATAGAATTCCCTCTGCATCCTTGTGCATAGATCTGACTCCGACTGCATATCCTTTTGCTGCGTGCATATCGGTAGTAGCATAAATTTGATCCGCCAAATCAGAATCATCTATAGCATCCAAAACGGCAAAATCAGTATCTGTATAGTTACCTTCCTCAGAACTTCCTTGTTGCTTTCGACTAAGCAAACCCTTTTGTCGTATAAGTGATAAAAAGGATTCTGTAGTACCATGAAACACAAGCATCTTTTCAAAAACTGTAGAACGCCCATGTTTCTTTTGATCGTGCCTACCCACCAAGTGCTTAATCCTTATAACGTTTGACATCTGGGATTTCTTAATCGACCATCTAGCCTTGATTCCCTTTGCTGTTATCGATCCGCCAAGCACTACTACCTCGTACTCGTCATCTACGCCGAGTCCTGTAAAGGATAGAGAGAAGACTCTGGACGCCGGAACGATAGTGGACAGGTAGTCGCCGCCCCCGTCTAGCGCAAACCCAACCGCTAGAGATCTGCATGCTGACCACGATGACAGCGCGGGATGTTTAGTTCGCACTACCTTGCCGTCTTGCAAACTTTTACTGATGCCTCTGTATACCGTCATCTCCTCGATACCCGCATTACTAAGAACCTCTTGCGTTTCGTCATAAACTGCGTACAAGAATCTTCGTCGCATCTCCTCTGCGGCCACCTCTGCTTGCTTGACGATCTTTGAATCTACATCTCTTTCTAGAGGGAAGTCCGTTAGTGCCAAAGAACCCTCTAACTTGCGGATCATATAGTTGACCCCAGCAGGTCTGTGGCCCATCCGACTATCAAGCTCATATTCAACACCGGTCTTGCTCGTCCTAGGCTTTATGCCGAACATCTCTGCGGCCGTCTCCTGTAGCGAATTAGACATGATCGTTCCGGTAGCTGCATGATCCCACTCCTTTATCCAGAGCTTTACTACAGATCTATCTAACCCGCTTCGCGCTGCGATTGTGTTTATCTTACGCTTAGCACTATCCTGCCTACCTACCGTATCCCTTTGCAAAGATTCAAACGCGTCGAGGGCTATTATGGCGTCAACACTTATCGGGGCGCGGCTAGAGAGATCCACATCGGACTTGCGCCCGTGCTTCTTTTGATCATGCTTACCTGTAAGGTGCCTTATAACCAAACTAGTCATACTATTCTCCTAACAACTTCTTCAGCCCTTCTAGCGCCGCGTCCAACTCTCCCATATGCTCAAAGATGCCCAGCTCCAAATGAAGGGCCTTGGCTACCTTTTGCTTCTTGCTTACAGACTCATCAACGATCATTCTTCCTATAGCCCTAGCTGATAGCTTTGATTTGGGTTTTTCTCCAATCTTATTAACTACAAGATTATTAGGGCCTCCGAATTGTCCATGAGTAACATCTACAGCCATCCGGTTTCTTTCATCGTATAGCATAACGTGATATGTATCCGGCAGGTCAAAGGCCCAAGGAACAAGATTCTTTGGCCTGCCCATTCTGGTCCAGAGTAGAACGGATGCTACCGCGCAGAATCCCTGGGCATTACTTGCTCCATATTGCAGATCGTTCTGTACAGACTGAGCAAGCCGCGTTAGCTGTTTAGCAGTTACCCCATATTGTGGCAACTGATCTTCTAAGCCGTGAAAATCTGCGCCAATAGGATGACGTTTAGCGACCCCTCTATGTGTCGTATCGCTTAGGGCGCTATATGCTTCATATATAGCATTAGACTTGTCCTCAGGACCCCACTTGTTTAAGAACGCTTCTACTTCTTGTTTGTTTAGCGGGCGCGGATTAGTAGTACTCTGACGATTAGCGCCATGCTTCTTCTGATCATGCCGTCCTGCTAGGTGCTTTTTAAAGAGCCTACTGATACTATTCATATCAGTTCCTGTGCGCTAAATTTTCTTGCAACTATTGGGCCACCAAGTATAACTAACTCTTGCTCATTAGTCATGCCAATTCCTGTAAAAGATAAAGAAAAGATTCTAGATGCAGGAATTGTGGTTACTAATACGGCGCCTTGTTTAGCAAGCGCAAATTCATTAGCTATCTCTATATTTGCGGACCAAGAAGATAGTGTAGATTCTGTTGTTTGAATCGGGCCATTTGGCGCGGCATTACTGTTAATGCCCCTATATACAGTCATCTCTTTAATGCTCGCATTAAAAAGAGCAT
>Ga0315284_10013334_pt1 | contig 11702 bp, 8 predicted proteins | sample YL17G09_16_MG_FD_203696 | JGI IMG/M metagenome (GOLD analysis project Ga0315284, IMG submission 203696) | Sediment microbial communities from Yellowstone Lake, YNP, Wyoming, USA - YL17G09_16 | ecosystem: Environmental > Aquatic > Freshwater > Lake > Sediment | place: USA: Wyoming | collected... | reverse complement strand
GCTAGTGCTTCTTCCGATATGCCTAGCAAACGGGAACTTATCCTTTTCGCCATTTCATTTGAAAGCCATCCACCGTTGTCAAATTCACTCTTTAGTACTTCGTCATCATCGATGCATTTTATCAACTGGCGGTTATATCCATTCCTCTTCCCAATCCATTGAGCTACCGGCTTTATGGGATTTGCATACCCCGGCTTCCGGTCTTCAAAAATCATCTTGGCTACCCGGTCAACTAATCTCCAGTATCTCCCCGTAATCTTAGGGTCCTCAGGAAAGCTCGACCATCCCTCATCACGCGGTTTCCAATAATTGACCCTTTGCTTCACGTCCTTGAGGAATATTCGCTCTGCTTGATCAACGGCCCCCCAGTCCTTGAGCTTTTTCATCCACCTCATTCTCAGCAGGACATAGTCATAGATTGGTTTCACATAGCTCTTATCTAGCGTCTTCGGAGGTGGCCCAGGCTTCCGGAGCCTTTTTGTGGGGTGGAAGCCAGAAATTAGGCTTGCCGCAATTTTATTCAGAGCCGCCCCATTTTTCTCCAATTGCGCTGAGCGGATCCTCCAGAGCGATCCAGAATTGGCTAATATCTCCGGCCCATCGGATTTGAGAAAGCCGTAAAAGGCGTTGTCGTTGGAATATAGATATCCGCTGAATGCGGAAAAATCTACAAATCGTTTTCGACTGATTAGATAATCCAACAGCTCTCTCCGAGAAAAATACAGAGCGTTCGAATTAGAGACCTTGTCAAAGTTGCTGAAATATAGCTCGATCTCCCGCTCGCATCTTGCAAGCAATGCGCTGAATTCATCCTGGAAGTGGAGATGGAATTGATCTGTCACCTCATTCATGGAATGGCCTTCCTGCGGCCAACCCGCTTTGGCTTTTCGAGGAGTGAACCGGATATGAATGGTTCCTATATCCATCCCCTTGAATCGGACTTGCTCCTCAATTGGATCATCCCACTTGGGGAACCTGTGCTTTTCAGAGGCTCGCTTTTTTGGCATTCTGCCCCCCTCCGTATATAGCATTCCGTCTATGATTCTTGAGGAGATATACCCGAAGACTAGCAGGGGTTGTGGCTTGGGTCAATCCTCTGCCAGATTCTTCGTTTTGTCCCAGAGATTCAGGGGGTTGACACTCAATGCAAAATAATCGAATAACATTCTCCTTATGCCCCAGGAACCATGAGGGATGGCAGGCGCACCTACTCCCCCCTCCTGCAATATATATATAGGGTATATAAGTATATACACCAGTATAGGGGTATGGACGTTGGATATTGAACGGGGATGCACGAACAGAGTGAGAATAAGTGGCGTCTCGGGCACCTCCCCGCTATCTTAAGAGACCATTGACACCCGTGGAGTCGTGATTTATGCTTCCTCACGGTGGTTGGATGGGAAAAGCACTACGAGAATGCGCCTGCAGCCATCCCACCCCCCCCAAAGAAAATCCGCGTGATTAACAATGGTCGACGACTCTGTCCGACCCCCTAGTTTACCTGGACCTTTAGCAACATGGTTTGCTGAGGCCGTTCGTGAAGAGCTAGCCGCACTTGAGAAGAGTGGGGGTGCACAATCTTACGAGGTTCTATCTGGCAGCCTCGTGCAGACGCTTGGTACTGCAACGGCTATCTTCCAATTCATTATTGCAGACGGCACTCGAATTCCTGAAGACGCTAATGGGCGCCTGAAAACCAGCGATGCCGATTACGCAGTGTCCGTCCTCCGTCAAGTCGGGGATCGTGTAGATTTGCAGCTGGAGGGGACAGGTCCGCTTCCCGATTTTGTCCCACGTGGAATGCTCCTTGTTGACGATACCGCTTTGCTACGCAGGCTGGCGGAAGCGCTCGATTGGATTGCGGCCAATCCTTTGGGAGTCAGCCCACTTGCGGTCGCGATTTTTCATCCCCACCTTGCTAAGCTCGGGAATGCGATTGTAAGCCCCGACTTGACTCTTCGATACATGAATGACGATCAGGAGAAGCTTCGCGTTATCAGTCAGGCTTGCGGATCGTCCCTGACATACATTTGGGGACCTCCTGGCACTGGAAAGACGCACCTTATAGCCGAATTGATTGCTGAGCTCTTAAAACGCGGCGAGCGCATCTTGGTATCAAGCCACACTCATGCCGCTGTTGATCAGGTCATCTACGCCAGCGTCAAAGAGACAGGCCCGCTTGCCGTTAGCCCCCTGGTATCTGAGGGGAAGATTATTCGCATAGGCCAGACAGTTGACAAGCGTGTTCCTGACACCATCCGCTTGGCCAAAGTTTTAGAAGCCAAAGCGCAGGATATGCAAGCTAAGGTTCTGGAGCTCGAGAAGCAGGTCCAACCGCTCTCCGGTCGACTAACCGCGTGCCAGGAGCGTATTGTGCTTTGGGAGCAGCTCGTCCTCTCAGCAAGCAAACTCGAAGAGGGCAGAGTGGCTTTTATGGACGCAGAAATCGAGCATAGGCGGGCTCAGTCGGTCATGGACGATTCATCTAGAACGATCCTGCAACGCCGCGAGGATTTGGATCGTGCACAAAGAGCGTGGTTCTTCCGGGAATCCAAGGTGCAGCGTACTAGGGGCGCATTGCGGGCCGCCGAGGCAGATGCCCAGACAGCTGGACTTCGACTCCGAAATACCGAAGCTACCTGGGCGGCCGGGCGAATCAGGGTGAACGCGCTTGAGAATGCACTCATTGAAGCCCGCGCGGCACTGAGCGGAGTGCCCGAGTTGCAGGACTTGAACGAGGAGCAAGCATTGCTTGAGGCTCAAATCCAGCCGATTTTGGACGAAATATCCAACCTCAACGATAAGATAGCTCAGCTGCAGCGCGAAATTATAGCCGACGCTAGGGTGATCTTTTGCACGCTCACCAAAAACTACATGGGGGAGGAGCTCGACGGTCAGGAATTTGACGCTGTCATCGCCGATGAGATTTCGATGGCTTTGCCTCCTCTGCTGTTCCTTGCTGCTAGACGCGCCAAATCAAGAGTGGTTCTCGCAGGCGATTTCCTACAATTGCCGCCCATCATCCGCAGCGACGCAGAGATCAGCAACGAAAGGCTCCGGGAAGACGCGTTCCATCTATCAGGCATTGTCATTAGGCGAAAGCCTCAGGACAACCGGGTCCTAACGAGCCTGACGACTCAACGCCGCATGGCGCGACCCATTGCCGACGTAGCGCGCCACCTAGCGTACAAAGATGCTAACCTCCACCTTAAGGACCACGCTTCTCTTGGGGAACGGGAGACTCCCAGTTGGCTGGACTTCTTGCCGGAGAACCCTTTGGTTATTGTCGATACCTCTGACCTCCATTGCTGGAGCGGTAAACAGCCTGGGACTCTTAGTCGTTTCAATTTCTACTCTGCAAATCTTGCCGTCGAGTTGGCTGGGATGGCCGCTGCGGGACTTCCTGCGCCTCAGGAAGATGAAACGCGCATAGGGATTGTGACTCCCTATGCTGCTCAGAGCAAACTGCTGAGGCAACAAGTCCAGGCCATGAAGCTCAAGCAATGGGTAACTGCAGGGACTGTGCATACCTTCCAGGGCGCAGAAGCGGATCTTATCATCTTTGATTCCGTGCTTGACGAACCGCACTGGGCCTCCCGCTTGACCAACCCGGCTCACTTCGATGACGTCTTGAGAGATCTAAACGTAGCTGTCACCAGAGCTAAGCATAAATTGTTATTTGTAGGTTCCTCAGACTGGCTAAACAAGCATGCACGTCCTACGAGTGCGCTGGGACGCCTCTGGGCCTTCCTCAAGGATAGGGCCGATCTTATATCGGCAGTTGAGTTTATAGGACAGGGCTTTGCACAGCGAGTTCTGGGAGTTCGAGGTGACACTTCATGGAGTGTGCCGGAGAGCCCTAAGAGCGGTCAGCCAGTACATGAACTGCTCGATGAAAATTCATTCTTCGGTCGCTTCATCCAGGATCTCCAGTCGGCAAGAAAAAGCATTTTTGGGCTCGTCCCCTTTTTCGGTGAATATCGGTGGCCGAGGATAGAACCATATTTTAGGGCCGCTTTAGAGAGAGGAGTAGAAGTAACACTTGTAACGCCTCCGAGCATTGAAGCCGAAAATTCAGCGTACGTAGATAAGGCCATCGGGATACTCCGCGACCTAGGGGCGGTAGTGATCGCATCCTCCGGCCTGCATGGAAAAGATATTGTCATTGATGAGCATATTCTTTACGCGGGCAGCCTCAACTGGGCGAGCCATCGTGGACGGGCAGAGATTATGCACAGGACCGAGGATTCAGCAGTCGCAAAGCTAGAGCTGGATTTCCTCCAGGCGAAGCATATCCGGAACGCCACGGTATATAGTGACGGAAAACCGCGAACATGCCCTGACTGCGGCGGGCCAACGCACGTTGTCAACCAGCGAATCCAGCCCCGCTTTGATATTCGGCAGCCACTGAAGATAGGCTGCGTACGGTACCAAGAGACCGGCTGCAAATACTTGCGAGATCTCGATGAGCGACCTCCATTCACGACGCCGCCCCAGTGCCAAAGAGATGGTCGAACCAGGTACCGCCGGGTAAGACGCGGCCGTGGCGAGGTCTGGCAGTGCCCGAAGCATCCCAAGGAGTGCTCTACGTGGAGGGTTGTGCCCGGTGACCAAGGCTAGTGAGGTTTGGACTGGAACCGAGTGGGCCTGCCATTTGGCCCTTCTTTCCCATAAGCACGCTCTGGCCGTCATTCTTGGAGCAACCGTCCAATACCCTTACTCCCCCTACAGGGGGGGTGCCGTTTTCTGCTGGAACGCCGTGTCCACCGTCCTTGCGCGGGGAAAAAGGGCATGTTTTGGGTGGGTCACTGACCTTTCTGGCCACTATGGGATAGGTAATGCCGCCCTGAATAGGAGACCGCTAATCAGGCCTCGCAAGAGGGGATGTCTTTCCGGGGAGCTCGATAATCCCAGCCCCCGCCGAGCGACTATCTAATCGAGGCCCATCCACCGCCTAACCAGCGTCTTTGGTGAACAGGGGAAGCGCCGATGATACGGCCTCCCCGAGGTCCTCAATCTAGCGTTTCGTGATTACGTCTTCTGCTCCTATAGGTCACCCGCGTTACCGTTTCTGGTAGACGTTGACTTTAAGCCTGGTAGCTTTTTTAGCTACTGGATCTATCAACGCGAGTTCTGTAATCCCAAGAAGCACATACCCCGCTGGCGGAGCAAAGCCAGAGGGCAGGTAGAGCAATGATCCAGGGATTAAGCCTTCCCCGGCAGGTCCTTGTGGTCCTTGGATGCCCTGGGGTCCTTGCGGACCCTGAGGCAGCGAATCGCTCGCTATCGTCCCCAGCCGACCTTCGCTCGTGATTCCCACGACTGATGGCCCGTCGGTGGAAGTCAAAGCTGTCTCGGCAATCCCCGCAATGAAAGTGCGATTTTGGCCCTTTCCGATGCGGATAGTATTGGTGTCATCGGGCATGCCTTCTTGGTTAGCGCCGATAAAGATATTAAGCTCACCAATAAGCACTGAAGAGCCTGCTTTGTAGCCTAATGCCGTGTTATAGCGCGAAGGGCCTTCAAGGAAACCGGGCGCTTGGCCAGAGAGGTTTTCAAGAGCGAAGCATCCGATGGCCGTATTTCCATCACTCGACAACTGATACAGCCTTCCTGCACTTCTAAGCGCCCTGTATCCCATTGCGGTGTTTTCTTGACCCCACTCGCAAGCTACGCCGCTAAATGCTCCGACAGCCGTATTGTAGCCCCTATCCCGATTCATGCCGAGCGATGCGTATCCTATGGCCGTGCTATAATCGCCGCCACCAAAACAGAATTGCATTGCCATAGCTCCGACTGCCGTGATGCCGTCAGCGCCATAGTTTTTTTCGAGCGCGTTGGTTCCGATGGCAGTGTTGTTGGAACCATAACCGTGTGAGTAAAGCGCATTGTATCCGATGGCCGTATTACCCTCTCCTTGAGTGTCGGAGTAAAGCGCATTGTATCCGAGAGCGGTTCTATAAGGCCAGCCAGGATCCTCGATAACCCCCAGCCCTCCTGGGCCTGCAAGCCCCGCCGACTCCCCCGCAGGAGGCGCTAAGGTGAACGGTATAGACGCCGGCTCCCCTCCGGTTGCCGCAAGCGTGAACCCGACCGGATTTCCGGTACGCGGAATCCCCGCCGCACTATGCGTAACCAAGAACAGAGTCCCAACGATGAGAATCGCTGCCCCCATGCCTAATACAGTCACCTTTGCAGAAGCCGCCTTTTTCATGTTACCCCCTAACGGCCAAGATTCGGTAAGGGCGATAGGGCCGCACGCAGAAAGGCACCAATACCATCGTCTCGGAAATTGGTCATTGGCCCCGCACCCGTTTCCTAGGCCAATTATGAGGCCATTGATCATGGGATGTCAAAGGATAAGAAATATATGCCCTGAGAGGTGTCGCATACCTGGGAGCGGGATTGGGTGCGGAACGAAGGACGAGGGGCCATATGCCTCCCTTGGCTCAGAAGCACGCTCTGGACGGCATTCTGGAAGCAATCGCAACCAACCCCTATTCCCCTACAGGGGGGGGTGCTGTTTTCCGCTGAGGGACTCAATAGAGCGCCTGTAGCGGGGAAAAAGGGCATGTATTGGAGGGGGACAGGGAGGCCCCCTAGCTACTTGAACTTGAAATATGCCGTATGTTCGCTCCCATCAGCCAGCTTTAGGACCATGATCCGGCACTGCCCAGCGTAGCTCTTGACCGTCTTCCAGTTGAACTGCCAGTAGCCATCCCCAAGGTACCGCAATCCTGAGTTCCCAGCGCTGTACTCATCCAGTTCATCGACGGGATCACCGGAGAAAGATCCGCAGCTGACACCGTAAGATGTCAGGCTCTTGAAGTTCGTGGGGTCATAGACCGGTGTGCCATCAAGTTCCGTGATCCGCCACTTGACGGGAATGGCCGAACCAGCCTTGGCGTTGTTCACAATCGGCTGATTGTCGATTGGTTGGTCGAATCCAAAAAATGAGTATACTTGCCGATCGGATATCTTAGCCACAAAGACGTCAGCGCCTCCGGTATAGGGGCAAATCGGTGTGCCCCAAGTTGCCCCACTACTGCCAATCACGTTGAGGTTCCCGCTTGCATCCACAGCTATGTCGCGACCATTATCATCACTCGTCCCGCCTAAGAAGGTATTCCATAGCAGAGCTCCGTTCGTGTCCAGATTGGCTATAAAGGCGTCTCTGGATCCGGCATAGGGATTGACCGACGAGCCCCAGGTTGAATTACACACACCGGTTACATAGGAGTTACCGTTTGTATCCACGGCTATGCCTTCACCCCAATCATAATCTGGCCCGCCCAGGAACGTATTCCAATGCAAATTGCCGTTCGCGTCCAGCTTAGCCACGAACGCGTCATATCGTCCCGCAAAGGGCAGAAGAGGCGATCCCCAGGCCGCCCAACTCTCGCCGACTACGTAACAGTTCCCCCCCGTATCCAAGGCTATTCCAAATCCATAATCAGTATCCTCTCCGCCTAAGAACGTATTCCATTGCAAAGAGCCAGTAGCATCCAGCTTAGCCACGAAGGCATCCTCAGGTCCAGCAAAGGGCAGAAGAGGCGATCCCCAGGTCGCATAGCTTTCGCCAATCACATAGGAGTTCCCGCTCGTATCCAAGGCTATTCCACTACTGCCATCACCGATTGCAGAGCCGAGGAAGGTGTTCCACTGCAGACAGCCATTCGCGTCCAACTTCGCCACGAAGGCATCCCTATCTCCCGCAAAGGGCTGAAGAGGCGATCCCCAGGCCGCAAAACTCGTGCCGGCTAGATAACAGTCCCCCCCCGTATTTATGGTTATTCCATAGCCAGAATCAGTATCTGCGCCGCCCAGGAACGTATTCCATTGTAGATTGCCGTTTGCGTCTAGCTTAGCCACAAAGGCGTCTGCGCCTCCCATATGGGGGTTAATCGGCGAGCCCCAGGTTGTCCTGCTGCTGCCAGTCACGTAGAGGTTCCCGCTTGCATCCACGCTTATGTCTTCACCATAATCAAAATCCGCGCCGCCCAAGAACGTATTCCATTGTAGATTGCCGTTCGTATCCAGCTTAGCCACGAAGGCGTCAAATTGTCCCGTAAAGGGCAGGAGCGGTGAGCCCCAGGCTGAAGCGCTCACGCCGATCACATAAATGTTCCTGTTCGCATCTATAGCAATTCCCTTACCTCCATCGAGATCAGATCCGCCCAGGAATGCGTTCCAACCCAGCACAGGAGTAATCATCGAAGGAATCTGCAGTGCTCCCTGCCTCTCTCCCGATGCCTGAAGACAAAATAGAACCATCAGAATACCGCCCAGAAATAGAGACGCCCTTTTCATTGCCCCCTCCTGTTTTAGACTATCGAATGGATAAGAAACCATGAGAGCGAGGGGCCTGAAGGCAGAAGGCCACCCATAGCATCTTCTAGGAAATTGGTCATTGCCCCCGCGCCCTTTTCCTGAGCAAATTATGGCCCCCTGTTCATACGAAGTCAAGGGGAATTAGCTTATGCCCGGACGGTATCGCAAACCTGAGGTCGGACCGGACATCTCTGCACATGAGTTCAATAGTATAGCTGGTCAATGCCAGTAGGAGCCCACCATGCCCAAATTGGCAAAAAAGAGGGTCCATTGAGGCAGTTTATTATAGAAACCCCGTTACCCCTTACTCCTCCCCTGGGGGGGGGGGCCGTTTTCTGCTGGGAGACGACCGATCTGGCCTCTTACTGGGCAAAAAGGGCATGTTTTGGCTGGGTCAGTGAGGTCCAGGATTCCCAAGAACTGACGTTCAACCCTGAATTGGGGATCAGCTGCCCTTCAGCCCGGCCAGCGTCCTCAGATCCTGCCAAATAGAGCGTTCCTTATCCCATCCCATACGCCCAAAAAATCTAGAACCTCAAATAGGGCCGCGAGAAACACAACAGATTGGATAACGCCTTTGGCGATTCTGCCAATAGAAGACGTCTCAACTTTCGCACGATTAAAACCTATCTTTCCCAGGAGAATGAACGGGATTTCTGAGATGAGGTCCAAAAGTCTGGCCAGGTAGAAAAACGGGTTGAAGAGCCTCATCTTCGCGGCCCGTCGGTTTCGCTCATAGATTCCGTAGGCTCGCTCGAGCTGGTCGGTGGCCACGTTTGGGCTTAGTTGAAGATTTGGGAGATTAAACATATCGAGAAGCACATCTACTGGGCCGGCAATTCCTCTTCTGATTGGCGGGGGATCGTAAATAATCCGAGTGCTTATGCCCGCGGCATTGACCATCTCATGAGTCTCGTACAGAGATTTATTTATCTCGATTCTCAACTTTCGCGCATGGTTGCTTTCGACCGCCTCGAACATTTCGAATTTGCAATCATTGAAATACTCGACGACCAGGTTTCTGAACGCCATGATCTTTGTCAGGCGTCGGGTGTTTTCAAAAGGGAGTATCTTCGTATAATACCTCATGAGAAAGCCGACTCCTTCAGGCGTCTTTGTAAGCGAGGCAAGATTCCTCTTCCTTTCGTGGAGCGTCCCTATCGTTAAGGGGCCCAGGGCCTATAGCCCGTACCCACCCGCCTCCCATTTTTTAGTAAGGCCTTGTCTCCCTCTTTAGCTTCGTGCCGCCAGGTATGAAATTGCCCTTACACCATTCAATGAAATTTCCAGAATGGAGGAGATAGGTGTGGGCAGTCGAATTGGTCAGACACCCATCCTTAACTCGGTCTGCAACCTCAATCTCATAGAGCCTGTAAAGTCTCTCCATCTCCTTGATTGTTCCTGTGTTAGTTCGATAAGACATTGAATCCCTCCTCATCAGGATATCGCGCCCAATCCATTAATCTCGAAAGGCCCGTTGCCCGCAAGCCCGGGGGCCGCCGGATTCAATGATGATAGTTGAGAGGCCTAAAGATAACGTCATCAGGGAGGGAAGTCAATGGAAGCCCATATGCTCCGCAGATATCGCATACCCGAGAGCGGCTTGGTACCTCTGTGCAAACGCTGGGGGGATGACGGGTCGGGGGTAGCGGGGCACGACTTTGGAACCGTTTGGGACGGTCAGAGGGCGGGCAGACTCCCCCGCCGTGTCACACCGGTGTCACAGATTTTGCGAATCTCGCCTAATGTGGCGTAACGGAGCTAAAAGCTAAAGCCAAAGAAAACCAGGGGAAATCAAGGAAAATCGGGGTTATTTCGGTGGTGGAGCTGACCAGGATCGAACTGGCGACCTCTTGAATGCCATTCAAGCGCTCTCCCAACTGAGCTACAGCCCCACCGGGAATGCCTAATATTACAGGAAGACGCTTTTTCCGTCAAGAATGTGATGAATTGACCCGCATCGGTCGGTGTGATAATTAGGTAACACCGCATCCGAAGGAGGTTCCTCATGACCCCGCCCATCCGTCTAAGGTTGATAACCCATTTGACTCTAGGCTTCTTGGCTTTTGCTCTACTTGCGGCCTTGACCGCGACTCCCGCCCCGCTCGCTGCAACCCCCGCCCTTTCGGCCCCTGAAAACCCCGGGCCCACGGCCCCGACGGCGTTGCGTTGTGAATACCTCGAAAATCCGATGGGCGTCGACGTACCGAAGCCCCGGTTCTTCTGGGTTCTCGAACATTCCGAGCGCGGCCAGGTCCAATCGGCCTACCAGGTCATCGTTTCGACCGACGCCAAGGCAGCCACGGGAGATATCTGGGACAGCGGCAAGGTCGCCTCGGCCAAATCCACCCAGGTCGTTTTCGCGGGAAAAGCTCTCGAAAGCGGTAAGCCCTATTTCTGGAAGGTGCGCACGTGGGACCGGGACGGTCGCGAAAGTCCCTGGAGCACCGTCGCTTCCTTCGACACGGGCCTCTTCAACAAGGCGGATTGGAAAGGCATCTGGATCGGGAAAAAGAACCAGCTCCGCAAGGAATTCAACCTCAAGGGGCGCGTCAAGCGGGCCCGGGCTCATATCGCCGGCCTCGGCTATTACGAGCTGCGTCTCAACGGCCGCAAGGCCGGCAATCACGTCCTCGACCCGGGCTGGACGACCTACGACAAGCGCGTCCTCTACGTGACTTACGACGTCACCTCGTCCGTCCGCGAAGGGGCGAACGCCGTGGCCGTAACTCTCGGGAACGGCTGGTACAAGTCGCGGGCTCTCCTCCTCCAAATCAACGTCGAGCTCGAGGACGGGACGACGGCAAGCGTCATCAGTGACGCCTCATGGAAAGCTGCCGACGGTCCCATCTTCGAAGACAGCGTCTACAACGGGGAATCATATGACGCCCGCCGGGAAACGCCCGGCTGGGACCGGCCCGGATTCGACGATAAGGAATGGCCCGCCGCCGAGGTCGTCAAGGCGCCGGCCGGAGTCCTTTCGGCCCAGATGATGCCGGCGATCCAAGTCGTCGACACCCTGGTCCCGCTCGGAATGACGAATCCGAAGCCCGGCGTCTACGTCTTCGATATGGGACAGAACTTCAGCGGTTGGGCCCGCCTCAGAGTGCAGGGGCCGCGCGGCACCGACGTCCGGCTCCGCTTTGCCGAGCTCCTCTACGATAACGGCCTGCTCAATACGGAGAACCTGCGCTCGGCCCGAGCCGAGGACCACTACATCCTGAAAGGCGAGGGCGAAGAGACGTGGGAGCCGCGCTTCACTTATCACGGCTTCCGCTATGTCGAAGTCACGGGCTTCCCCGGAACGCCCAAGCTCGACAGCGTCCGCGGCCGGGTCGTCCACTCCGCGGTCAAGCCGGTCGGGAGCT
>Ga0315284_10013333_pt1 | contig 11702 bp, 12 predicted proteins | sample YL17G09_16_MG_FD_203696 | JGI IMG/M metagenome (GOLD analysis project Ga0315284, IMG submission 203696) | Sediment microbial communities from Yellowstone Lake, YNP, Wyoming, USA - YL17G09_16 | ecosystem: Environmental > Aquatic > Freshwater > Lake > Sediment | place: USA: Wyoming | collected... | reverse complement strand
GCGGCGCTCGCCGTGGTCCTTCAGCGCAATGAAATGGTGCACCTGACCGGGTATCGGCCCGAAGCTGCCCATCTGGAACATCAGCCACTCGAGCACGGCCACGCGCGCCACCAGATCGCGGGGCCAGAACTGGCCCGTCTTCTCGCCGAGGTAGATCAGGATCGCGCCGGACTCGAACACGCTGAGCGGGCTGCCCGCCGGGCCGTCCGGGTCGACGATGGCCGGGATACTGTTGTTCGGGCTGATCTTCAGGAAGGCCGGGTCGAACTGCTCGCCCTTGCCGAGGTCGACGACGTGCACCTCGTAGGGCAGGCCCATCTCCTCGAGTGCCACGCTGATCTTGCGGCCGTTGGGTGTGTCGAAGGCATACAGTTGGATCGTCACGGGGGTTCCTTCGTCGCGGCGCTGGCGTTTCAGCCTGGCCGCCCATCGGGGCGCGGTCGGCACAGCCAGGGGCCGTAATGCCAGGCGTATAGCGCGAACGCCACTGACCACAGCAGTCCCGACACCAGCAGCGCTGGGACGGTGGCCGCGGGCGCGATCAGTGGCACCGCGACACGCAGCGCCGCTGCGGCCAGCACGGCGCAGTAGGCGATGACGTCGACGCGGCCGGCGACCAACGGGCGCCCGGTGTGGCCACGCGCGGTGCGCGTCATCATTGCCAGCGTCAGCGTGCCGATCGCCCCGGCCGTCAGCGCGTGCGTGGCTGCCGTGGTGCCGATCCATCCCACCTCGGCGGCGGCGCGCAGCACAAGGTGCAGCGCAATCCACAGGTAGGCCGCATGCAGCACCCAGACCAGCGGCACGCGTCGAGTGCGCCAGGGCCGCCAAAGGGCCATGCGAGCGGCATGCGCGAGGCTGGCCACGATCAGCAAGGCCGCGAGCGGTACGCCATGCCACTGCAGGGCATCGGCCGCTGCCAGTGCCAGCACCGCGCCCAGGGCCACGCGCTCGACCGTCGGGTGCCGCCGCGCGTCGGTACCCGGCGCACCGTTGTTGCTGAACATCGGAATCACGCGCCCGCCCATCACGGCCATCACGAACAGCACCGCGTCGAGCCCGAGCTGCAGGCCCAGGCCCGGGGGCAGGGCGATCCAGCCGGCCAGCGTGGCATGCAGTAGCGCCTGTGCGGCCGCCAGGCCTAGCAGCACAGCCACGAAGAAATCATTGCGCCGGTTGCCGCCCGCCAGCAATGCGCGGCCGAGGCCGAGCGCCGCCGCGATCGGAAACGCCACGTTCACGCCGAAGGAAGCCACGGTCCACGGCGTGTAGACGAGCACCCGCCCGGCGATCCACAGCCCGGCCAGCCCCATCAGGGCGCGTCCGGTGGGTGTGGGTTGACCGCTCCAGTTGCGCCCTGCGGTGAACAGGAAGCCCACGACCACGGCCAGCGTGTAGCCGAACAGCATTTCGTGGGCGTGCCACGCCGGCGCGCGCAGGCCACGAGCGCCCCACCAGCCGGCGTACTGCATCGCCCACAGCGGCACCGACAGCGCCGCATAGATGCTCGCCAGCAGGTAAAACGGCCGGAAGCCCAAGTCCCACAGTGCCCAGCCCGCGGGGGCGGGACGCCGTCGGGCAGCGGGGTCGTCGATGCGCAGCAAGGTGTTCATGGTGTCCCTGCGGATGGCCTCGGACGATGGCGCTCCGCCACGGCGGCACCGACCATCGTCAGCACGAACAGCGCCAGCGCGGCCACGTTCAGCAGTGCGCCCAGTGCCTGCCAGCGGGCATCGTCCCAGCCCAGCGCCAGCCGCAGCGCCAGCGACAGGTGCAGCAGGGTGAGCGGCGCGTAGAACGCCGCGCCGAAGCGGACCTTGATGCCGGCCACTGCGGGCAGGATGACCGGCGCATGCGCCATCACCATGCTGAAGATGAAACCGAGCCCGAGCGCATGCAGCGCGGCGTCGCGCGCCGGCAGGCCGAAGGCGCTGGCCGCCCAGGCGACGCCGCCGATGCCGAGCCAGACGTAGCCGGCCAGCAGCGCCAGCGCCATGTAGCGCGACAGGCCCTGCGAGCGCACGGTGACGCGGGCCATGTCGAACAGCGCCAGCCAGGCGGCCAGCAGCACGAGCGCGGCGCCGAACGCCAAGCCGCCCTCGCGTGGCGCGGCCTGAACCAGCGCCAGTGCGCCCAGCAGCAGGGCCACGATCAGCGCGAAGGCCGTCGATGCGCCGGGCCGACGGCGCATCAGGCGTGTCATCTCGAGCCGCTCGGCGGCGATGGTCAGCACCAGGAAGGCAAACCACAGCGCCAGCGTGCCATCACCCGACAGGCCGCCGAGCCAGGCCAGGTTGCCTGCCAGCCAGGCGAGCGCCGCGATCAGCAGTGTCAACGTGTGGGCGGCGCGCTGGCGGCGCAGCACCTGCAGGCTGGCGGCGCTGAAGGCGAGCGAGGCCGCTGCGAGCAGCACCGCGCCCGCCCTGTGCGCGCCCAGGGCCAGGCACCAGCCGCCAGCGACGGACGCGGCCGGGGCCAGCCAGGCCCAGCGCAGCCGCAGCGCGACCGCCCGCTCGATGCCGATCACGGTGCCGAAAAAGCCTCCGATCATCAGTGCCGCATGGGCACCGGCTGCGCTCGATGCCGGCAACGCGAAGCCGGCGCGCAGCAGGCCGCCGGCCAGGCCGCTGACGAGCACGAACGCCACGGCCAGCACGGCGCCCAGGCGCACGGCGCCAAGCCAGGCCGGCGCCCGAGCAGCGGCGCCGCGGTGGCGGCGCGAGGGCAGGGCCGGGCTCACCATCCCATCAGGCGACGTGCGCTGTCGCTCATGCGATCCGGGGTCCAGAACTCATCGAGGCACAGTTCGACCCGGATCTGCATCTGCGGCGGCAGCACACGGTCGAGCGCCTGTCGTGCCTCCTCGACGAGCACGTCGGCCACCGGGCAGGCGGCCGAGGTCATGGTCAGGCGCACATGCACGGCATCGGGTTGCTGCGCCACCGACAGCACCAGGCCCATGTCGACGATCGACAGCGCGGCCTCGGGATCGACCACCTCGCGCAGTGCGGCGGCGATCGGCGCGAGCCAGTCGGGGTCGCCGGTGTAGGTGAACGGTTCGCGATCAGGCATGCGCAGGACGCCGGGTATCGGTGCGTTCGCTGAACAGGACCCGGACCAACGCGCGCCGGTTGTGCACCAGGTCGGCCAGCGTGTAGCGGTCGAGCACGGCGTGGAAGGCGTGGCTGGCTTCCTGCAGCACGCGCCGCAGGCGGCAGACGCGCCTGATGCTGCAGGTCTTGGCCTCGGGGTCGAAGCATTCCGCCGGCAGGTCGACCCCTTCGGCTGCGCGGACCACGGCACCGACGCCGACGTCCTGCGGCGCCAGTGCCAGGCCGAGCCCGCCGCCCTTGCCACGGACCGTCGCCACCCACCCCTGCCGGCCGAGAAAGTGCACGACCTTGGTCAGGTGGTTCTCCTTCACGTCGAACGCAGCGGCGATCTCGGCGATCGTCGCGCGCCGGCCCGGCTCTGCGGCCAGGTAGATCAGCACGCGCAGGCTGTAGTCGGTGAAGCGGGTGAGGTGCATGCCTGGACTTGAAGGTGCATCGTTTATGCATCTATTGTAGGGAGTCGGTGCGACCTGCGCAACGCGCGGCATGGCCCGGCCCGATGCGCCAGGCCCGAGCTCAACCTGAAGGCAGGTCCGATCGCCGTCGCGACATCTCGGTGTCGCGCGCAAACAGGCGCCGTACACAGGCGCGCAGCCAGCTGTGCGCCGCGTCGCTGCTGGCGCTCTGGTGCCACATCATGCGCACGTTGTAGTGCGGCCCGTGACCGGGCAACTCCCACACCCGAACGGCGTAGCGCGGCGCCAGCGACGCGGCGAACATCTGGGGCACGATGGCCATCAGGTCGGTGCAGGTCACCAGCTCAGGCAAGGCGCCGTAGTGGCGCACGCGGACGACGGCGCGGTCACTCAGCTTCAGGCGCGCCAGCATCGTCTCGACGCTGCCATGGAACGTCGCCGCCGGCGCCGCCACGGCCAACGCCGCGCGCGCCAGTTGCTGCGTGCTCAGGCCTTTGCCGGCACGGCCGACCGCGGGGCGCCAGTCGCGGCCGGTGATGGCCACGAAGTGCTCGTGAAACAGCGACTCGCTGGCAATGCCGCTGTGCTCGGGCAGCAGGATGCCGATCGCCAGGTCGATGTCGCGCGACTCGAGCGCCGCGCTGACCTGCTTGGCGTCGACGGAGACGTTGGACACCTGGCTCAGCGGCGACTCGCTGCGCAGGGCGCGGGCCAGCGGCGGCAGGAACATCATCTCGCCCAGGTCGGACAGCGACAGCCGCCAGTGCACGCGTCCGCGGGCGGGATCGAAGCTCTCGCCGCTGGCCAGCGCGGTTTCGAGATCGCGCAGATGCGCGGCCACCAGCGGGGCGATGCGCTGCGCCAGTCGGGTCGGGTGCAGGCCCGCAGGGGAGCGCACGAACAGCGCGTCGTCCAGACTACGCCGCAGCCGCGCCAGCGCATTGCTGGCGGCCGGCTGCGACATCGCCAGCTGGCGGCCCGCCTCGGTCACCGAGCCGCAACGGTGGACCGCGCACAGCACACGCAGCAGGTTCAGGTCGAGTTGGCGGAAGTTCATCGACATCAGTTTGGTGAATGGGCTGCATTCTGACGATCAATTCGACGAATGCCTATCCGCAGACTAGATTGCAGTCAGCACGCCTGCCAGAGCGTGCGCGGCAAGGAGACACAGGCGTGCTGCAGATCATCATCCAGGGCCGAGGCGGCCAGGGGGCGCAGACGGCGGGCAACCTGCTGGCGATGGCCTTCTTTGCCGAGGGGCACCAGGTGCAGTGCTTCGCCAGCTACGGCGGGGCCCGCCGGGGCACGCCGGTGAGTTCAACCTTGCGCGTCGATGACCGGCCGGTGCGTTTGCGCTGCGACATCGAGCGTGCCGACGCGATCCTGTGCTTCGATGCCAGCCTGCTCGAAGGCCGGCTGCTGGCCACCGCGCATGCCGGCACGCTGATCGTCGTCAATTCGGCCCAGAGCGCGGCGCATTTCCGGCAGGTGTTGCCCGGCTACCAGGTCATGCCGGTCGACGGCCTGGCGATCGCGCGCCGCCACGGTCTCGGGCGCATCGTCAATTCGGCCCTGCTGGGTGCGTTGTCGCGGGCTCTTGCGGCACCATCGCGCGAGGTGCTGGCGCGCACGCTGGTCGAACAGGCACCCAAACTGCACGACGAGAACATCGCCGCCTGCGAGGAAGGTTTTGCTCGGGTCGATGCGATCCTGCGCGGGGTCGCCGCATGAGCGCCGAACTGCTCGTGCGGTCGACCTGGACCACCGGCAGCACCGCCGCCATCAAGACCGGCACCTGGCGCGCGGCCTTGCCGCAACACGTGCGTGCGCCGTCGCCGTGCCATGCGGCATGCCCCGTCCATGGCGACATCGCGGAGTGGATCGGCCAGGCGCGCGACGGCGATTTCGCTGCCGCATGGTCGACCTTGTCGCGCCACAACCCGTTGCCGGCGGTCATCGGCCGCATCTGCCACCACCCTTGCGAGGGCGCCTGCAATCGGGCCGGCCACGACGAGCCGCTGTCGATCTGCAAGCTCGAACGCTGTGTCGGCGACATCGCTCTCGAGCGCGGCTGGTCCTATGCCGCGGCGACGCTGCAGCAGCCCGAGCGCGTCGCCGTCGTCGGCGGCGGGCCATCGGGGTTGTCCGCGGCGTTCCAGTTGCGCCGCCGCGGCTACGCCGTGACGCTGTTCGAGGCGCAGCCCGAACTCGGTGGCGTGATGCGCTACGGCATCCCGGGCTACCGGCTGGCGCGCGAGGTGCTCGACGCCGAAATCGAACGCATCCTGGCCCTCGGCGTCGAGGTTCGCTGCGGCCAGGCGCTGACCGCGCCGCAGGCCTTGGAGGACCTGCATTCGGCCTTCGACGCGATCTACCTGGCCATCGGCGCGCGTCGTCAGAAGCGGCTGCCGCAGCTCGACTACAGCCAACCCTGGGTCGTCGATGGTGCGGAGTTCCTCGCGCAGACCAGCCTGGGCGCGCGGCCTGCGCTCGGACGGCACGTGGTCGTGATCGGCGGCGGCAGCGCCGCGCTGGACGTGGCGCGCAGCGCACGCCGCGCCGGCCATGAGGTGACGATCTTGGCGCTCGAAGCCGAGCCCGAGATGCCGGCACAACGCGACGAGGTCGTCGAGGCGCGCGAGGAAGGCATCACGCTGGTCGATGCGGCGATGCTGCGCGTCGTCAGCGAGCTGGACCGGTCTGCCGGTGGCGGGCTGCGGCTGCACTGCGTGCGGGTGCAGCTCGGCCGCGCCGCGCCGCGCGGGCCCGTCACGGTGACAGCGCTGCCGGGCAGCGACTTCGTGTTCGAGGCCGATGCCATCGTCACCTCGATCGGGCAGGACCCGGACCTCGCGCCGCTGGGCGCGCGCTTTGCCACCGACGGGCCGTTGTTGCAGACCGATGCCTTTGGCGCCACCAGCGTCGACGGGGTCTGGGCCGGCGGCGACCTGACCAGCGGGGCCCGCTTCGTCTCCGAGGCCATCGCGATGGGCGAGCATGCCGCGCTGTCGATCGATCGTCGGCTGCGCCTGCGGGCCGGTCCTGCCGAGCCGGCGGGCCAGCACTCTCCTGCCGCTGCGCCGGTCGCCGGCGACACCGAAGCGCTGGTGCCGCTGGCGGCGATCAACCTGCACTACCACCCCGTCGCGGCCCGGCCGACCGCGCGGCGCCTGGCGGTGCCCGAACGCCTGGCCGCAGGCGGCGAAGTGCAACTCGGCCTGGCCATCGAGCAGGCGCTGGCCGAGGCCGTGCGCTGCTTCTCCTGCGGCACCTGCACGCACTGCGACAACTGCGTCACCTATTGCCCCGACTTCGCGGTGCAGCGCCACGGCGACGGCTACCGCGTGCTGACCGATTACTGCAAGGGCTGCGGCCTGTGCGTCAAGGAGTGCCCGAGCGGCTCGATGACGATGCAGGAGGAGTTGCGATGAGCGGTGAACAAGCGCCGATGTTGCTCACCGGCAATCATGCGGTGGCCTGGGCGGCACGTCTGGCGCGGCCGCAGGTCGTTCCGGTCTATCCGATCACGCCGCAGACCCCGGTGCTGGAGAAGCTCACCGACTTCCAGGCCGAAGGCCACTTCGACGCCGAGATCATCACGCCCGAGTCCGAGCACTCGGTGATGTCGGCCTGCATCCCGGCCTCGCTGGCCGGCGTGCGCGTGTTCACGGCCACGGCATCGCAGGGCCTGCTGCTGATGCACGAGCTGCTGCACTATGCCAGCGGCGCGCGGGCACCGATCGTGATGGCCAACGTCAACCGCACGGTGGCCTCGCCGTGGGCCTTCTGGCCCGACCAGACCGACAGCCTGGCGCAGCGTGACACCGGCTGGATCCAGTTCTATGTCGAGACTGCGCAGGAGGCGCTGGACACCGTGATCCAGGCCTTCCGCGTCGCCGAGCAGGTGCTGCTGCCGGTGCTGGTCAATCTCGATGCGTTCTACGTCTCGCATGCGCTCGAGCCGGTCGTCGTGCCGGCCCAGGCGCTGGTCGATGCCTACCTGCCGCCGTTCGCGCCCGCGCAGCGGCTGGACACGGCCCAGCCTTCGTCCTGGGGCAACGTGGTGTCGCAGGACATGTATTACCGTCACCGCCAGGATATCGAGGCGGCGATGGCCCGTGTACCCGAGCTGGCCGCCGCGGCCGACCGCGAATGGAGCAGCCACACCGGACGCAGCCATGGCGTGATCGAGCGCTATCGCTGCGACGGTGCGGCCGCCGTGATCGTCAGCATGGGCAGCCTGTGCGGCACGGCGCGCGAGGCGGTGGATGCGATGCGCGACAGCGGGCTGGCGGTCGGGCTGGTCAAGCTCAGGCTGTTCCGGCCCTTGCCGGTGGCTGCACTGCGCGCTGCGCTGGGCGGCATCGCTGCGCTCGACGATGTGGTGGTGCTCGACCGCAACCATTCGCCGGGCGTGGGCGGTGTGCTGCACCAGGAATTGCGCGCCGCGCTGTACGGCATGCCCGACGCGCCGCGCGTCCACGGCTACCTGGCGGGCGTGGGCGGCGTCAACGTCTCGCCGGAACGCATCGCGGCCTTCGTGCACCAGGCACTGGCCAGTCCGGTGCGGGCGGAATCTGAATGGGTCAGGTGAACAGCATGCAGACGATAGCGTTGTCGGTCGAGGCGCGCGAGCAAGCGCTGCTGTGTTCGGGCCACGCGGCCTGTCCGGGCTGTGCCGAACCGCTGACCGTGCGCCATATCCTCGACACGCTCGGCCCCGACACGATGGCGGTGATCCCGCCGTCGTGCATGGCCATCATCGCCGGCCCGCAGCCGTTCAGCTCGCTGCGCATCCCCGTCTACCAGCCGACGCTGGAAGCCAGCGCGGCGGCGGCCACGGGGCTGCGGCGGGCGCTGGACGCGCGCGGCCAGCGCGACACGCAGGTCATCGTGCTGGCGGGCGACGGCGGCACCTACGACATCGGCTTCCAGTGCCTGTCGTCGGCGGCCGAACGCAACGAGAACATCCTGTACTTCTGCCTCGACAACGAAGGCTACATGAACACCGGGGCGCAGAAATCGTCATCGACGCCGCATTACGCCCGCACCGGCTCCACGCCGACGGGCAAGACTTCGCGCAAGAAGAACCTGGTCGAGATCATGGCCGCGCACGAGGTGCCCTACGTGGCGACTGCCAGCATCGGCCACCTGAGCGATCTGAAGCAGAAGGTCGCGAAGGCCAAGGCGCTGCGCGGCCTGCGCCTGATCACGCTGCTGATCCCGTGCCTGGACGGCTGGGGCCTGGCCGACGACGGCGCCTTGACGGCCGCACGCTACGCGGTCGAGTGCGGGGCCTTCCCGCTCTACGAGATCGAGGACGGTCAGCGCTACACCCTCAACCACACCCAACGCACGCGGCCGGTGGCCGACTACCTGGCCCTGCAGCGGCGTTACCGGCACCTGCCGGCTGTGCAGGCGCAGGCGCTGCAGGCCGAGGTCGACACCGCCTGGGCGCGGCTGCTGCAGCGCGTCGCCGCCAGTGGATCGGCCGGCGCGGCTGCGCTCAACGCGTGAGGACGATCGGCCTTGCGGCGGCGCTCACTTTGTTCGCTCGGGCGAGGCTGCAGCAGCGGCTTGCTGGCGTTCGATCAGCCGCATCATGGTGGCCAGCGTGATCGACTTGAACGTGGCCTTGATGTTCTCGTCGATCTCCGACAGCACGGCGCTCAGGGCCTTGTCGACGGGCGTGGCGGGTTCGGCCGCGCCCCGTTGGGCGGGCGGGTCCGCGAAATCCTCGAACATCTGGATGATGTCCATCAGCGTCAGCCGCTTGGCGTTGCCGACGAAGCGGTAGCCGCCGCCGGCGCCGCGCACCGACGCCAGGATGCCCGAGCGGGCCAGCTCCGCGAGCACCTTCGCCAGGTGGTGCGCCGACACGCCGTACTTGTCGGCGATCTCGGCGGCCGCGATCGGGCGGTCGGGGGCGCCGGCGAATTCCAGCACGCTGTACAGCGCCAGCGAGGTGTTCTTCTGCAGTCTCATCGGGTCGGCTCGCTGTGGGCGGTAGACGGTCGCTCAACTGTCAAGATCCATCTCCAGCGCGATCAGCGGCCCGGCCATCATGCCCTGGCTGCGGAAGAACGACAGGATCAGCGTGTTGTCCAGAGCCAGCATGGTCCGCAGCTTGCGCACACCGATGTGTCGGAACCGCGCGCTGATGGCCTGGAGCAGCTGCGTGCCCACGCCGGTGAGCCTGGCCTGCGGGTCAACATCGATGGCGAAGACCCAGCCGCAGGGGGGCGAGCCGAACTCCCAATCGCGCACCTCGCCGATGACGAACCCGACCACGCGGCCGCGCGCCAGCGCGACCAGGAATTGCTGCTCGTCACGTTGCGCGCTGCCGTAGCGGCGGTAGACCGACAACCAGTACTTGCGCTTCTCCAGGCCCGTCACCGTCGCATCGATGTCGATGACCTGATCGAGGTCGCCGCGCCGCACCGGACGGACCATGAAGGGCTCGCCGGCATCAACGGTTTCTGCGACCGAGGGTCGGCTCGCGCGCTTGCGTGGCGCTGGCACTGAGGGGGCGGGCGACTTCATTCCTTAACCTGGGTCAAACTCATATCGGCATTTTGGTACCAAAATGATTGTATAAGGCGAAGTCTAACCCTTTCCATGGAAAGGCCGACGGCGCTGACGGACCGGCCGCGCTGCGGAATCCGGTAGTGGAGTGTGAATGCGTCGAGCGACGCTGGCGGCCGCGCGCGGCCATTGTGCAGTGTTCCGGAGATCGACAAGGAGACCAGCATGAGAGTCATTGCGACCGTCTGCAGCGTGTGGTGCCGTGGCTTGTTGGCCGCAGCCGGTGCGCTGCTTGCCGCCCAGGGGGTCTGGGCCCAGGAGCCGATCCGTATCGGCGCCTTTCTCTCGGTGACCGGGCCTGCGTCATTCCTCGGTGATCCCGAGCGCAAGACGCTCGAGATGTACATCGAACGCCTCAACGCCGAGGGTGGGGTGCTGGGCCGCAAGCTGCAGCTCGTCGCCTACGACGACGGCGGTGACGCCGAGAAGGCGCGCACCTTCGCCAAGCGGCTGCTCGAGCAGGACCAGGTCGACGTCATCGTCGGCGGCTCGACCACCGGTGCGACGATGGCGGCGGTGCCGCTGGTCGAGGCGGCAGGCACGCCGTTCATCTCGCTGGCCGGTGCCGTCGTGATCATCGAGCCGACCAAGAAATGGGTCTTCAAGACGCCGCATACCGACCGCATGGCCTGCGAGAAGATCTTCGCCGACCTGCAGGCGCGCAAGCTGCCCAAGCTGGCGTTGATCTCCGGTGCCGGCGGCTTCGACAAGTCGATGCGCGCCGAGTGCCTGAAGGTCGCGGCCAAGTACGGCATCGAGGTGGTTGCCGACGAGACCTACGGCGCCACCGACAACGACATGACCGCGCAGCTGACCAAGATCCGCGCCAGCGGTGCCCAGGCGGTGCTCAACGCCGGCTTCGGCCAGGGGCCGGCGATCGTCACGCGCAACTACCGGCAGGTGGGCCTGACACTGCCGCTGTACCAGTCGCACGGCGTGGCCTCGATGGAGTACGTCACGCTGTCCGGCCCGGCGGCCGAAGGCGTGCGCCTGCCCGCCGCCGCGCTGCTGGTGCCCGACCTGCTGGCCGCGAACGACCCGCAGAAGCCCGTGGTCACCGCCTACAAGCGCGACTACGAGGCGCGCTACAAGTCCGACGTGTCGACCTTCGGCGGTCACGCCTACGACGGGCTGATGCTCGCGGTCAACGCGATCAAGCGCGCCGGCTCGACCGACAAGGCCAAGGTGCGCGACGCGCTCGAGGCGACCAAGGGCTACGTCGGCACCGCGGGCATGGTCAACATGTCGGCGACCGACCACATGGGGCTGGACCTGAGCGCCTTCGTGATGCTCGAGGTCAAGGGCGGCAGCTGGTCGATGGCGCGATGACGCGATGACGCGAAGCGGCCCGCCACCATGGGCAACCAGTGGCTCCAGTTCGTCGCCAGCGGGGTGACCTCGGGCGCGATCTACGCACTGGTCGCGCTCGGCTTCTCGATCATCTACAACGCCAGCGGCGCGATCAACTTCGCACAGGGTGAGTTCGTGATGATCGGCGGCATGAGCGCCGTGATGCTGCTCGCCCTGGGCCTGCCGATGCTGGTGGCGCTGCCGCTGGCGGTGCTGGCGGCGGTGATCGTCGCGCTGC
>Ga0315284_10013332_pt1 | contig 11703 bp, 12 predicted proteins | sample YL17G09_16_MG_FD_203696 | JGI IMG/M metagenome (GOLD analysis project Ga0315284, IMG submission 203696) | Sediment microbial communities from Yellowstone Lake, YNP, Wyoming, USA - YL17G09_16 | ecosystem: Environmental > Aquatic > Freshwater > Lake > Sediment | place: USA: Wyoming | collected... | reverse complement strand
TCGTCACATCTGTAAATGGCTCTGACAAATGTACGTAAGCCAGATTATAATCATTCAGTTGCTCTACGATATAATCAAAGGTCGGGATAGTCTCCTCGTCGAGTGTCATCCCAAAGTTTCCGTGCAGCGATGGATTTAGGCGCACCCCAATATGGTTTTCTGGCATTACCTTCTTTATTTCATCGATGACTTCAAAAAGGATTTTAGCCCTGTTCTCGATAGATCCACCATAGTCATCAGTTCTAATATTAGAAGTCCTGTTGAAAAACTGGTGTAAGAGGTATCCGTTTGAGGCATGGATCTCAACTCCATCAAAACCTGCATCCATGGCATTTTTGGCACCGTCACGGAAATCCTGAACCGTTTGCTTGATATCATTAATCGTCATCGCTTTGGATGTTACTGTATCTTTAAATCCTTTTGGAGTATAAGACGTTTCGTTAGGATTTAACGCTGAAGGCGCAAGGGGAAGTTCACCATTATGAAAATCCGGATGGGACATTCTGCCTACATGCCAGAGCTGTAAAAACATTTTTCCTTCCTTATCATGAACCGCTTTAGTTACTTTCATCCAGCCCTCTACCTGTGTTGTTGAGTAAATTCCTGGAGTGTTGATATAACCTACTGCTCTTTTTGATATTTGTGAACCTTCAGTGATGATGAACCCGGCAGAAGCTCTTTGCTCATAATATTTAGCCATAAGATCTGTTGGGGCATTCTCAGGGTTATTGGCTCTGCTTCTGGTCATAGGTGCCATAACTACTCTGTTTCGTAGCTTGATGTCAGCCATAATATATTCTTTTAAAAGCGCCTGTTCTTTAGACATTCAAATATTGCCGGTTATACTCAACACAATTATAACAGGTTTGGAGAGGGAGTATTTCAGGAAGGAGGTTTGCTTTTCAGGCCTCTCTTGAATACCGTGCGTCTTTCGCCCCGAAGGAAACAGGCCTTTTTTCTCAACAACACCTACAAGCAGAGAATTCTAAGGGGATTGAAATCTTATCGATTTCTTCATCAACTCTGCATAGGAGATGATTTCAACAGGGTGTGACTAATCATCTCCTCCTAATCCTCGGAATAAGGTCTGAGTACCGTCTCTATGAATATCTCAAAAGTAATCGGACCTTCTTTTTCAATTCGATAAGTTAATTTTTGTTCAAGGAGGTTCATAATGAATGAGGAGCTTACTTGATACCTAATTTATCGAGGTTCTCATTCAAACCGATAAGGACGAGGATATCATCTTCCAGCATGATATCTATTGGCAAAGGATTAACATTCCACGTCTCTTTAGTAATTCCTTTTTGAGTTGCGACTTTTCTTTTAATAGCAATGAGGTTGACACCGTGTTGACTCCTGAGGTGACTTTCTTGGAGAGTTTTTCCAATCAGATGAGCAGGAGTTGGTAATTCAACAATGCTGTATTCCTCAGAGAGCTCAAGCTGTTCAAGAACCTGTGGACGGATGAGACTGTGTGCAACACGGATTGCCATGTCACGTTCAGGATAAATAATTCTTCTGACGCCAAGATTTTCAAGGACTTTACCATGAAGTGTTGTGACAGCCTTCGCAATGATATTCTTTATCCCCATCTCCTTCAGAAGCATAACAACGAGGATGCTCGCCTCAATATTTTCACCGATACTAACGATTGCAGTGTCAACGTTCTGGACGCCGACTGAACGTAAAGCCTTCTCGTCCATAGCATCAAGCTGAACTGCATATGCGACAAATTCAGCCAATTTTTTTACCCGCTCTTCTCCACGGTCTATCGCTATTACCTCTGAGCCATATTTCGCCAGTGTTTTTGCAACTGAAAAACCGAACCGCCCCAGTCCTATTACTGCAAAATGTTTTTTCATCCTATTGTCACCCCACCTTCAGGGTATCTAAAACGCTCCTGGGTTTTTCTTGTAACTGCAACAGCGAGCGTCAGAGGCCCGAGTCTTCCGACAAACATTGTAAAACTAATCGCAAGCTTTCCGATAGGGGTAAAAAGCGCTGAAAGGCTCCTCACCCCGCCATCCCCAACGGAAAGTCCTACTGTGCCGAAGGCAGAGGTGACTTCAAACATGCCGGATAGATATTGTGTGCTCTGCGTTGTAATGATGAAATGGGTGCTCAATGTGCAAAAGATGGCAGCAAGGGTGATAAGCAGAAATGATTTTGATATGGTATCAGAAGGAACCCTTCTTTTGAAGAGCACCGTGTCTCTCAGTCCTCTCACTGTGGCATACAGGCTTGCAATAACAATCGCAAACGTAGATGTTTTGACTCCTCCTCCGGTACTTCCAGGCGAAGCTCCGATGAACATGAGGACTATCGTCAGAAAAAGGGTTTCGGTTCTCAATAAGGAATAATCAACCGTATTAAACCCTGCTGTTCGAGGGGTAACTGAAGAAAAATAAGAAACAAGCATTTTTTCCATTAATGACATGCCCACAAAAGTCTTCGGGTTTGTTGCCTCCAACAAATATATAGAGACAGCGCCGCCTAAGATAAGGATGGCTGTTGTCGCCAGTACTATTTTGGTGTGCTGTGAAAGCCTGGGGACTTCTTTTCTATGATACTTGTACAAGTCTCTCACGACTATGAACCCAATCCCCCCTGAGATAATAAGAGTCGTTATCGTAAGGTTTACTGTGATATCACCCCTATAGCTGAGAAGGTTATCTGTAAAAAGACTGAATCCAGCGTTATTAAAGGCAGAAACAGAATGGAACATACCATATAAGAATGCATCTTTAAGGGGATAATCCAAAAGGAATCTTGTGGTTAATATCAATGTGCCTATGAGTTCGAAAATCACCGTAAACAGTAAAACACCTTTTGTAAATCTGATGATTCCTTCGAGGTTTTCTACATTTAATCCTTCTTTTATAGTAAGCCTTTCAGTGATCCCTATTTTTTTCCCTATAATGAGAAAAATTATGGTGGCTGATGTCATGTAACCAAGCCCGCCGATCTGTATGAGCATCATAATGACCATCTGTCCGAAGAGGCTGAAGTCATTTGGTGTGTCTTTCACAATCAATCCCGTCACACAGACTGCAGATGTGGATGTAAAGAGCGCATCGATGAAAGTGCACTCTTTCGTATTTGACAACGGCAATGTTAGAAGGATGGCGCCAATAATTATTATGGAGAAGAATCCGAGAACGAGGATCTGCGGAGGTGACAGCTTTATCTTCATTGAAGGAAATTGTAACGAATTAGAGACAGAATAGACAATATGAAAGGTAGGGCAGAGGGGTACCTATCAAACGGCATGATCGGAAATGTGGCACAATTCTGATGATAAGTAAAATCAAAGCCCTGAACATTGGGTTATCCCGTATTTTATGGGAACAAGGCCATAAGAAGGGGTCGGTGTAACATAGGAATTTTGTCAGTATCTAATTATTCGCCCTTGTACTCCGCAAAATTATGTCATGCCCGGAACGTCCTGACTACAGGAAGGATTGTTGAACAATCAATTGCCCTCATCATCTTCAATCTTTAAGTGGAATTTATGTAAGAAGCGATGATAAATAGGCGTAACAAGTACAGCCACAAAGGTAAGGAATGATATCCCGCTGAACAATGCATAAATCGCAGAAAAAAGCTTACCCCCTTCTGTATTAATATGATCTACAGGTCCCATTCCAGTTAAAATCATTGAGGCGTTTAGAAAAGAATCAATCCAAGACAGTTCACCCCAATAGTGATAACCAGACATTCCAATTCCAATTGATAAAAAAAGTATTAATAGAGAAAAACATCCATATCGTAACTGCCTGCGGTAGAATTCCTTGCGGCTCAGTAAAGGTTCTTTATGATGCTCAAACATAATATCTTCTATGAAGCATAAACTGCTTATTGAGTAATATCTGAAGTCTGCATAATTATATCAAATGCATGATAGGTTGTTACAGGAAGGACATGACGATGAATGTTTTACCCAAGATTATTTACTCCCGACCCGATTATTTTTATCATGGGCGTCATATTCTAAGTAGGATGGTGAGCTTCTGGCAACAAAGAAAAACCCAAGGGATATAAAGAAGGTAATGCAGGCTACTGTGAATGCGAGTGATTTCCCATGCCATAAACCGACAAACCAACTCATCAACTCATCCGCAAGTACATTCGCCTTTCCACCATAGAGTTCCAAATCATGTACATACTTCTTGGAATTTTCAGGCGTGATTAGATAAGCATTGCCACCTACTATTTCATAACCAAAAACTCGTTTCGAATCATTCTCGGCCGTCAGATAGATCCAGATGGAGCTACTCAAACCAACCAGCAGGATAATAGCGCTAATGAGGTAAAGGCGTGTTTGCAGATTCGTTGTTTTCCACTTCATGTTGCAAGCTCCCCGTTACGCAGACAATTCAACGTAGAGTTTTTATTCATTCCTAAGAGTACTCCACACCATTGTAACATGCGCCGGGGGTCTCTGCTCCATGAAGAAAACTTCAAAGACGTAGCGGGTGAGTATTACACGCACTGTAACAGAAACGGCATTTCTACCGAACATCCTTAATACGTCAATTTCGAATTATCTCATGGCTGATTAATTGCTGAAAGTTGCCATGGATTATTTCCAATAGTCCTTGTAACAGTCCAGTATTCTTCAAATTTAATTGGGTCTATCTTACTTCCTTCTATGACTTCTCCAGTGGCATCATCAGTTGTATAATCCAGAAGATTTGCCCGGAATAGCACTGTTAGAAAATCCTGTCCTGATTCCTGCCATGCTTCAGTTATATCTACATTTCTAACAGCGATATTTTCGAGCTTGTTCACTTGTTTCTCTCTCAATAATTTATTAACATCTTCCTGAATAATAGTTCTCATTTCATCTGTTAATAGGCTATTTACCGGTGATAAATCCCGATTCATCCATGCTCCTTGTATCTTAAAAAAGATATCCATTGCAGTGTCTTTAAAACGGTTCTCATCAAAGACTGGATCCATCTGCCGAATATGTGATATCCCTACAGATGTGTCTTCTTTATATTCCTGTCCGGTACGTTCATATGAAGGAAGACTTTCTGTTTGGTAATTTCCCTGTTGATACGAATTCTGATAAGGAAGATTCTCGTCGCTCCTTTTTCTTCTCATGGTCCTGAATATAAAGTAGCCAATACCACCGATCAGCAGAATTTCAAAAATGCCTATGCCGCTGCCACCGAAACCATTTCCAAGTCCGCCAAAACCAAGACTTCTAAAGAGCATCCCGCCGATCAATCCACCAAGAAGCCCTCCTCCAAGGCTTCTAAGAAATCCACCACCTGCTGGCTGTTGGGTGGGTGTAGGCTGGACAGGAGAAGGTGTAGCTTGCTGTCTGGAAGGACCAGGATTTGAATACGGCCTGCTTGGAGAGGAATAACTCCTTGAGCCTCTGCTGCCAAAAGACCCCCCTCCTCCAACTCTTGCATGTGCATCGAGTTCGAGTACAGCAATGCTTATAAACAATACTACTGTTATCAGTGAAATTATTTTCAAGACATTCTTATTCATCAATTCTCTCCTTCACGAGACAGCTTTTTACGTATTATAGCAAGATATCGATTTGATTCACTGTTTTCCAACGAACTATATACCTGTGTGGAACACTTGTAGCCCGTTTAGTTCAGGAAGATATCTTTCCTGAATGTTTCCAAAGGTAGTCTTGACTACTCAGAAAGAAAATTGAACGTGCCTGTTTGAAAAGGAAATACACGGTGTTCAAAGGTTGCAGCGGTGCGTATTTGTTGTGTGAATAAATATGAAAAGATAATCATTCAGAGTGCTGGTTTGATCAGGAAATAAAAGATCTCTATATCTGCTTCTTCCTTGCTTCGAGCTTATTCAGTGCATTGATATACGCTTTAGCAGCTGCAACGATGATGTCGGTATCAGCACCATGGCCGCGAGCGTTCCTGTCGTCTTCCTCAAGAGAAACCACAACCTCTCCGAGGGCATCGGTGCCGCCGGTGATCCCTTTGACTTCAAATTTCAGAAGTCTGCTTTTCGTACCGGTCAGTAATGCAATAGCCTTGTAGGTCGCATCAACAGGCCCGTCACCATATTCAAACTTATCAAGAATGTTTTCACCCACTTTCAGCTTCACTGCAGCAGTCGGCTTCTGGTTGATGCCGCTGACAATATGGAGATCAACAAGGCTGTAAATCTCCGGCACCTTGGTGACCCCTTCTGAAACCAAAGCTTCGATATCTTCATCGAATATGTCCTTCTTCTGATCGGCAAGTCTCTTGAACCGTTCGAATGCCGCATTAAGCTCGTCATCTCTTAATACATAACCGAGATCTTTCAGTCTCGATTTAAAAGCATGCCTTCCTGAGTGCTTACCCATAACAAGCTTTGTAGAATACAGTCCGATGCTCTCCGGCCTGATAATTTCATACGTAGACTTCTCCTTCAGAAGTCCGTCCTGGTGTATCCCTGATTCATGTGCAAACGCATTTGCCCCAACGATTGCCTTATTGGGTTGTACAGATATGCCTGTTATTTTGGTCACAAGCCTGCTGCTCCGCATAATCTCTTCTGTATGGATCTTTGTATCAGCATTGAAAATGTCGCGCCTTGTCCTCAGTGCCATGACAACCTCTTCCATTGAGCAGTTGCCTGCACGTTCTCCAATCCCGTTAATCGTGCATTCAATCTGTCCTGCACCGTTCAGCACCGCGGCTAATGAATTGGCAGTGGCCAGTCCAAGGTCGTTGTGACAGTGCACTGCAATCACTACCTTGCGGATATTCTTGACCCTGTCGTGGATTGTCTTGATCGTCGCACCAAATTCTGCGGGAATACTGTATCCCACAGTATCAGGGATATTGACGGTTGAAGCGCCTGCCTCTATGACAGCCTCGACAACTTCGCAGAGATACCCGATATCCGTTCTTGTCGCATCCATCGGTGAGAACTCAACATCATCGACAAAACTCCTTGCAAGCTTAACCATCTCAACGGATCTTTTCAGGGCCTCCTCTCTGCTGACGCGGAACTGATGCTTGAGGTGGATATCAGATGTTGAATGAAACGTGTGTATTCTCTTTTTGGGTGCATCTTTTAAGGCTTCCCACGCACTCTTTATGTCTTCCTCTCTTGCCCGTGCAAGACTGCAGATAATCGGACCTTCGACCTCGCCCCCTATGGTTTTTATTGCCTCGAAATCACCTGGTGAACTGTAGGCAAAGCCGGCCTCGATAACATCAACACCGAGCTTTGCAAGCTGTTTTGCAACAGTTAGTTTTTCATGAACATTCATGGATGCACCTGGTGACTGCTCGCCGTCACGCAACGTTGTATCAAATATCCTTATCATTCTCATTCTTTTACACCTGCCTTGCTCTTTTGTTTCTTTCCCCTGGAGAAGAGGATAATGTTTTCAATTATACCCCCAATCAGGTAAATCATTGCAAATACAAATAACGATATGGGGGGGTGCATAACGATGAGCATCAGAACAATCACAAAAGCCACGAGAATCCAGAATGGTTTGCGTTTCCGTAAATCCACTTCCTTTGCACCATGGAATCGCAGCGTGCTTACCATGAGAAATGCCAGGAGTATGGTAAGTCCGAGAATATAGATATTCTTACTCGGGGAGATATCCCACATCTCATAGAAGAAGAGTACCAGAGACGCGACAATGGTTGCGGCAGCAGGAATCGGCATTCCAGTGAATGACTTGGATTCGGAGGACCCCATCTGAACATTGTAACGGGCGAGCCTGAGGGCGCCGCATGCCAGAAACCAGAAAGCTGCTACCCACCCTATTCTGCCGAATGGTGTAAGCGCCCATTTGTAAATCATCACAGACGGTGCCACACCAAATGCAACAAGGTCAGAGAGCGAATCGAGCTCGATTCCGAATCGAGTGGTACTGTGCGTGAGGCGTGCTACCCATCCGTCGAGTCCATCGAAGACCATAGCAAAAAGAATGCCCCATGCTGCATGGATATAATTTCCCTTCAGCGAGGCAAGGATAGAATAAAATCCGAGGAGCATGCTGCACAGGGTGAGGGTATTCGGAAGGATATATATCCCTTTTCTCATTCTGTAATTATAATAGAAACATGGACTATTTGCTTATAATATGGATGCACTATTATGGAAACAGATAACAAGACACGCAACTGGGGAATACTCTATAGGTTAAGTTTTGAGGAGTGGATTCACGAAAGACTGATCGATAGTAACACCACCGGTAATCCGCACGATTTTGCCGTCAACCTGCAACTTTCCTTCTGAGAATAAACAGATGGCCTCAGGATAAATTTTGTGCTCCAGTTTAAGGATTCTCTCTGAGAGGGTTTCCTCGGTATCGTGATGATAAACCGGCACAGCAGCCTGTATGATGATCGGTCCGGTGTCCATGCCTTCATCCACAAAGTGAACAGTACAGCCCGATATTTTTACGCCGTAATCAAGCGCCTGTTTCTGTCCATGCAATCCCGGAAATGACGGCAGGAGAGCAGGATGGATATTCATGATCCTGTTGGGGAAAGCGTTGATGAGCGGTTTCCCGACAATTCTCATGAATCCAGCTAAAACAACCAGCCCCACATTCCTTGCCTGCAGCTCACCAGCAATTTTCGTATACATTGCGTCCGTTGAGCTGAATTCCTTTGGACTGATGACAAGATGTTCTATATTGTGCTTCCTTGCTCTCTCCCCTGCAAATGCTGAGGGATTATCGGTTATCAGAACAGCTATTTCAGCAGAAAGTTTTCCTTCGCTGACAGCATTTATGATTGACTGGAAATTTGAACCTCTCCCCGAAGCAAGGACACCAATTCTCAGAGCTGCTATCGTTACCTCCGATCATAATCTGATTTCTATCCGTGCATTTTCCCGAAGACCCTTCATATAACTTTTGTATTTCTCAAGAAACGCCTCTTCTTCGAGTTGTTTGCGCACAGTTTCTTTTTGTTCCTCAGTGCTTTTTGCAGAGACTCTGTCCTCAAGCTTGATGATGTGCAGTCCCTGGTCAGTCCAGAACGGTATGCTGACATCCCCTATCTTCATTACGGACAGGACATTGATGAATTCTTTTGCCATGTAGCTTTTTTTCACGTAACCAAGATCGCTTCCGATTTTAGCGGATGGGTCTTCCGAATATTCCCATGCGAGAACAGCAAAATCCTCTCCCGCCTTCAATCTCTGAACGATCATGGCACCTTTCTCTTCGAGTTCTTTTCTCCTGCTATCATCCTTTGGCTTCCTGATAAATATCTGCCTCAGCCTGAACTCTTCTTCACCCGCAAGGTTCATCTGATGCGACTCCATATATTTATTCACCTGCTCATCAGTGATCACAACCTTGTTTCTAATCTGATGGTTGATACCCTGGCTGATAAGAATCTGATCGGAGAGTCTCTTCCTGTATTCCTCAAAGGTCAGTCCTTCTTTTTTCAGTGACTCCTCAAGTACCGCATCAGTCATTTGGTATTTCTTTTTGATGTTTTCGATAGCCTCCTTTACCTCTTCTTCACGTACCTGAAGACCGAGTCTGCCGGCCTCCTGGATCTGGAGCTTCATATCGACGAGCTTTTCGAGAAAAGCAGCCTCATTGTTTTTAAAAACCTTACTTCTCTCCTCATCGGTTAAAGCCTTCACCTGCTCGGACGCTTCTGATTCCATGATCCGGTAAAGCTCGCTCCAGGTGATCACCTCTTTGTTCACCACCGCAACGACACGGTCAAGCAATATGGCTGCATGTACTGCATGGTGAAAGAGAAGCAATGCACATACACTGATGAGCAAAGCTGCTATATGCCGTTGTACCATCAAATGAATCCATTTCCTTTCTCTAATAATAATACTTTTCATCGACTATTTATATACCACAAGAAACGGAGTAAACTCAAACTGTGCGTTTGCTTGTTTTCCCGGAGAAAGTTATTCTATTATACTAAACAAACACCTTGCGAAGGTGGATTTCGGAACAGTTTTTTCGACTCCTCTGAAAAAGCGGGAGAAACGCTCAGTCTGTTGAGTATACAAAAAATGAGATGATTTCAGTATGGAAGAAATTCTTCAGAAGATACTCGGTGAGTACAGGGAAAATGAGGGAAATATTATATCCATCCTTCAGGATATAGAAAAAGCATTCGGTTTTATCCCTGAAGAAACGGTAACCTGGTTTTCAAAAAAACTTGATATCCCTGCAAGCCGTTTTTTCGGAACAGCCACCTTCTATTCCCAGTTTCATCTCAAACCAAGAGGCAAAAATATCATTACTGTCTGCCGCGGCACAGCCTGCCATGTAAAGGGTTCTGAAAAACTGCTCAACAGGCTTTTCCTGGAACTCGATATCCCGCCTGATGAAGAAACGAGCACAGATTCCAAATTCACGATTGAAAAGGTTAATTGTATTGGTGCCTGCGGTATTGCTCCCGTCACAATTCTGAACAAAGAAGTGCTCGGCAAAATGACCCTCGATAACCTGATGAAAGAAGTAAAAAAGATCAAAGCACGCGAATAATGGACAAGGATATTCTCATAAAGGTATGCACCGGAACAGGCGGAGTCGCTTCAGGCAGCAAAGAGGTTCTGGAAACCTTCAAAGGAACAATCTCATCAGCCGGCATTGCAGCATCTTTCTCCGAGAGGTGTTCAGCACAGAGAGTTGGCTGCAGGGGATTCTGCGCACAGGATGTACTCGTGGATGTCATCATCAACGGAGAAAAGACAACATACAAGCATGTCAAGCCGGATATGGTAGGAAAAATTTTTACTGAGCACATCCTCAACGGAACACCTGTCGCAGAGTGGATTGTTGATAAAGACTATCACACCTTTCATCAAAAACAGACCAAGGTGGTTCTCTCCCATTGTGGCGAGATAGATCCTGAAGATATTCATGCCTATAGGGCTGTTGACGGTTACAAAGCAGCAAAAATGGCTCTTACCTCGATGAGTTCTCAAGAGATTGTCAATATCGTAAAAAATTCCAATTTGAGGGGGAGAGGCGGCGCAGGCTTTCCGACAGGACTGAAATGGGAACTCGGATTACGGATTGCTTCAGACATCAAAAACGTGATCTGCAATGGTGATGAGGGTGATCCGGGTGCGTTCATGGACAGGTCTGTCATGGAAGGGGATCCTCACGCAGTTATAGAAGGCATGATTATCTGTGCAAAGGCAACTGAATCCCATCATGGATATATCTATGTAAGGGCTGAGTACCCGTTGGCAGTCAAACGTCTTCAGATGGCAATAGAACAGTGCTACGAGGCAGGATTCCTCGGGAAAAATACTTTTGGTTCCGGCTTTGATTTTGATCTCAAGATTTTTCAGGGTGCCGGTGCCTTTGTATGCGGAGAGGCTACAGCATTGATGCGCTCGATCGAGGGAAAACGGGGTATGCCGACACCGAAGTTATGGCGTTCAGCCGAAAAGGGCTTATGGGACAGACCGACGGTCTTGAATAATGTCGAGACCTTCGCAAATATTCCCAGGATCATTCTCCGTGGTGCGGACTGGTTCACGCGTCTTGGCACAGAGAGGAGCGGTGGCACCAAAGTCATTTCACTCTCGGGAAAGGTAAAGAATACCGGTTTGATTGAGGTACCATTAGGTGTCACTCTCAGGGAGATTGTTTATGAGATAGGCGGAGGCATCGAAGGTGGCAAGTCCTTCAAGGCATTGCAGACAGGCGGACCTTCAGGCGGATGCATACCTGAGGAGTTACTTGACACTGAA